>Ga0308420_1001168_pt1 | contig 13687 bp, 10 predicted proteins | sample HotsprSampleMS55_FD_203802 | JGI IMG/M metagenome (GOLD analysis project Ga0308420, IMG submission 203802) | Hot spring phototrophic mat microbial communities from Mushroom Spring, Yellowstone National Park, Wyoming, United States - 20090730_MS55 ... | reverse complement strand
ATTGCGCTTTTGGGGGCTGTGGTAAACCAGCCTAGAGGCATGGCTTACGCCACCTACGGAACGGGTTTGTTTTGCTCTCTTGTGGAGCATAACAGGCTCAGGGCTACTGAGAGCACGCACCGTACCGCTAAAGCGGTCGGTGTCGGGTAGTTTACAGTGGAGCGCTATGAACTTACCCACAGCAGACACACCTCTTTACAACCATCCCCTACCAGCTATCGAGTATTGGCTGGAATCCAAAGGCTGTCGCCAAGATGAGCACAATCCCAGCATTTGGTACCTTACCCATCAGGGGTGGTCAGCGGAATTATCCATGGATGTAGAAGATATTCGCGTGCGCTACCTCATGGACGGGAGGGATATTCACAGGGCTTTTCCCTATTCTTTGAGCCGCCGCGATATGGAAGAAGCAATTTTTGCAGGACCCTAAGGTGCTTCAAAATCAACATTATTCATACAGTTCCCCTAGACTAAGGGCTACCTTCAAAACAGGCGGGTAGATTACTTGCTCTAGATCACTCCACGCATTCAGCAACCACTGAGTAGGGGACTGGCGGGTGAACTGTTTAATCGTGGGTTATAGTGGCTCCCGCTATGGGAATGATCTCTCCAGGGTAGTATTCATAGCGCAGTTCTAAGGTCTCCTCTTGAGCTAAGTATTCTGCGGGGTTGAGTTAAAGTTCCTATGCGGATGAAGAGACTCGAACTCTTACGCCAGAGGCACTAGAACCTAAATCTAGCGCGTCTACCAATTCCGCCACATCCGCTTTTGGCATATTTGATTGTAGCCTAAATTTGGGCTGGTTTGTTTGCTGGTGTATCTCTAGCAAATGCAGTATGATTAAAATCTAGGTTAACTGTTTAGCGGGGGATGCTCTGTGGGGATACTGTTGACAGCTTTTGCTTTATGCACTTGATTTAGAACTGCCTAGACAAAGTTTCAAGTAGTTTGCGTAATTTTTGAGTAATTTTTATGTGGTCTGCGAGGGGGAGCTGGCAGGATGGGTAGGGGGTGGTACCGCTGGTGGATTATGCGCTTAGCCGACACGAAGTAATCCTACAATGGGGCGGTTTATGGAGCTACCGATCAAAAGACTAGCCGTCAGTGGGCTGGGGCTGTTGCTGTTGATTTTCTATATTTGGACTGTTTTGCAGGGCTGGTGGAGTGTTTCCCCTGTGCTGGCTTTGGGGCTATCGGGGCTGGGAGTCCTAGGCTATGTCTATGGAACCCAACTGCGGCAGAGTGCCCAGCGCTTTCGTGCCATTGCGGAAACTGCCCCCGTGGCACTTCTAGTCATTGACCCCCCCAGTGGGATGGTGGTCTATGCCAACGATTTGGGGAACGCACTGTTTGGCAATCGGCAAGCCGAGGGTAAATCGGTCACTGAGATTTTGCCTGCTGAGGACTGGGAAAATTTACGGCAGATTTGCCAGCGGGACGGGGAAGTGAGGGGTTATGAACTGCCCTGCAGTTTTGACCTGTGGGCGATCGCCGCCCTGCGCTCCTTGCCCCAAAAACACCAGTCAAACCTGATCCTATCTTTGACGGATATTACCGCCCTGAAACAGACTACAGAGTCCCTCAGGCAGGGGGAAGCCAGCTATCGCAGTATCTTTGAGAATGCCATTGAGGGGATTTTCCAAGCTAGCCCCGACAATTCTCTAATCCGTATCAATGATTCCTTTGCCAAGATATTTGGCTATACCTCGGCTCAAGAAATGCTAGCTAGGGTGCGCCACTTCAACAAGCTCTATGCCGATGGGGAAACCGAAGCAGAATTCCAACGCCTCATGGCAGAGCAGTCGGAAATCCTTGGTTGGGAATATCGGGCTTTTAAGTGCGATCGCTCTATCATCTGGATTCGCCAAAGCGCCCGCGCTGTGCACAATCAAAATGGGAACTTGCTCTACTACGAAGGCATTGTAGAAGATGTCAGCCAACGCCGCAGACAAGAGGAAGAACTCAAGCGGCAAATGGCAGAACTACAGGTGGAAATTGACGAGTCCCGCCGCGCTAAGCAGGTGGCAGAAATTACTGAAACTGACTTTTTCAAGCAATTGCAAGCCGAAGCGGCTACCCTGCGCCCTGACAACTAGGCAGGAACTATTGACAATGGAGGGTGAGCCTGCATAATAGTAAACAAAGTTTCCTCTCAAGAAACCATGCCTCTGCGACTCCTGAAGTTTGCCCTTGCCAAAGAGTACCCTGAGCCACCCATGTTTGGCTCTGCTCAAGAACTCAAGCCCAGCTACGACCTAGTGATCATTGGAGCGGGGGGGCATGGGCTGGCATCGGCTTACTATCTCGCCAAAGACTACGGCATGAAGAAAATTGCCGTCTTGGAAAAGAACTACATCGGCAGTGGCAACACGGGCAGGAATACCACGATCATTCGCTCTAACTACCTCACGCCCGAAGGGGTTAAGTTCTACGATGAATCGGTGCGCCTCTGGCAGGACTTATCTACCGATTTTGATTTGAACCTGTTTTATGCCAATCGGGGGCATCTTACCCTTGCCCACAGCGATAGCTCTCTGCGTACCATGCGCTGGCGTGCTGAAGTAAACAAACATTTGGGGGTCAAAAGTGAATTGATCTCAGCCCCAGAGGTCAAACGCCTCTGTCCGCAGATCGACATTGAGTGTGGCGGTCATGCGCCGATTTTGGGAGCGTTGTACCATGAACCAGGGAGCATTGCTCGCCATGACGCAGTGGCGTGGGGCTACGGGCGAGGGGCGTGTCAGCGAGGGGTAGAAATTCACCAGCAAACGGAAGTGATAGGAATTACGGTCAAGGGCGATCGCATCACGGAAGTACTGACCAATCGGGGCAAAATCAGCACTGATAAAGTGCTCTGTGCTACAGCAGGAAGCACTCCCCAAATTCTAAAAATGGTGGGACTGCCTTCGCCCATCTATGTCCACCCCTTGCAAGCCATGGTCAGCGAACCTGTAAAGCCTTGGCTAGACAAAATCATTGTGTCGGGTACGCTCCATGTCTACATCAGCCAGTCGGCGCGAGGGGAGCTGGTGATGGGAGCTTCCCCTGATCCCTATGAACTGCACCAGAGCCGTTCTACTTTTGACTACATGGAAGGGTTGTCAGCGAGAATGCTAGACCTGTTTCCCTTTTTGTCCCATGTCAAGGTGGTGCGCCAGTGGGGCGGTATGGCAGACATGACCCCAGACTTTGCGCCAATCATGGGCAAAACTCCAATTCAAGGATTTTACTTAGATGTGGGCTGGGGTACATGGGGTTTCAAGGCGACTCCCGTGTGTGGCAAGACCATGTCCTACACAGTGGCGCATGATCGCAACCACCCGCTGATTGAGAAGTTTGGGTTGGAGCGGTTCAGCAAATTTCAGCTAGTGGGCGAGCGGGGAGCCGCCGCTGTGAGTCATTAGGAGCTAGAGCTATGAAGTTACTGACTTGTCCTATCAATGGCACCCGCCCCATCAGTGAATTTATCTGCGGTGGCGAGTTGGAGCTAGAGCTAGACCCCCAAGCCTGTAGTGATGAGGAGTGGGCGGCTCAGGTGTTTAACCGCCCGCACAATACCCCCTGTGTGAAGCGGGAGTGGTGGTGCCATGTTCCCAGCGTCACTTGGTTTATTGTGGAGCGAGACACGGGGAGCGATCGCATTTTCAAGACCTACCTCTACAGCGACTTGGTGGAGGGCAGGGTATGAGACTACCGCCCATTGTAGGGGAATGGATTGATCGTACTACTCCCTTGGCTTTTGAGTTTGCGGGTAAGCCCTATCAAGGCTATGCAGGGGACTGCATCACCTCTGCGCTCTTGGCAAACGACCAGTGGATTTTGGGCAGAAGTTTCAAGTATCACCGCCCCCGCAGTGTGTTGTCTCTAGCAAATCACGACATCAATACTCTGGTGCAGTGGGGCGATCGACCAAATGTGCGGGCGGATGTCACGCCTTTACAAGCAGGGATGCAACTCCAACCTGTCAATGTGTGGGGCAGTGTCTCAGCAGATTTACTGGGCGTACTAGATTGGTTGTCGCCGTTCCTGCCCGTCGGTTTTTATTACAAAACCTTTCACGGCAAGCTCTTTCCCTTCTGGGAGCGGGTGATCCGCACGATTACGGGTTTAGGGCGGGTGGATTTTACTACACCCCACATCCGTACTCCCAAAGCCTACGATTTCTGCGATGTGCTGGTGATTGGCGGCGGCATTGCGGGACTGCAATCAGCCCTGACCTGTGCTGAGGGGGGAGTAGATGTGTTGCTAGTAGAGGAAAATCCCCATCTGGGGGGCAGTGGCTTGTACGATTTGGCTGGGGATCAGGCTAACGCTGAATTGGCAAGGGATTTAGTGCAGAGGGTAAAACGGCACGGGAATATCCGAGTGCTGACCGACACGGTGGCGATCGCCTACTATGCTGACCACTGGGTTCCCCTTTTGCAGAAAGAAAGAATTATCAAACTGCGGGCAAAGAGTGTCATTGTAGCTACGGGAGCTTACGAGCAACCCGCCGTCTTTCGCAATAACGATCTACCTAAAGTGATGCTGTCCTCGGCGGCGCAACGGCTGATCTATCGCTATGCCGTGTCTCCCGCCCAGCAAGCGGTAGTGTTGGCGGGCAATCAGTTTGCCTATCGCTCTGCCCTCGATCTGCATCACAACGGCACAGTGGTAGAAGCCATTGTCGATCTGCGCCCCACCGTGCCAGAGGATGAGGCTACTAACCGAGTGCGATCGCTGGGGATTCCCATATTTACGGGTCATGCCATTTATGAGGCGATCGCCGATCTGCAAACCCTCTGCGTCAAGGAAGTGGTGCTATGCCCTTGGCGGGAAGGGGCAGTCGATCCCCGCCGTGCCAAACGCATCCGTTGCGATGGGGTACTCATGGGCGTAGGTTATGCCCCTGCCAATAATCTGCTCTATCAGGCGGGGGTGTCCATGCGCTATGTGCCCCAGATCGAGCAGTATGTGCCCCATGTTCTCCCTGCGGGCGTGTTTGCCTGTGGCAGAGTGAATGGGGTTTATGATCCAGAAGAAAAGCGCAAAGATGGCGATCGCGCAGGGGAGGAAGCCCTGATGTATTTGGGCATCAAAGCAAACGCCACACATATTCCCATCAGCCTACCCGCCGTCAGCCCCTCCCACCCCTACCCCATCACCCCCCACCCCAAGGGCAAAAACTTTGTGGACTGCGACGAGGATTTGCAACTCAAGGACTACTTCAATGCCGTGCAAGAAGGCTTCAGTAGCGTGGAATTGCTCAAACGCTACAGTACCAACGGCATGGGACCCAGTCAGGGCAAGCACTCCAACATGAACGCCATTCGCATTTTGGCGCACATTCACCAGCGATCGATCCCAGAAATTGGCACGACCACCGCCCGCCCCCTAGTGCAACCCGTGCCCCTCTCCCACCTTGCGGGGCGAGGCTTCCAACCCGAACGCCACACGGCTTTGCATCGCCAACACCAACAACTGTCTGCCCAATTTACCCTGATGGGGGACTGGCTCAGACCAGCGTACTATGCCCAAGAGGGCAAGGGACAAGAACAGTGCATTCAGGAAGAAGTGCTAGCGGTGCGTCAGGGAGTGGGGCTTATCGATGTCAGCAGTCTGGGCAAGATTGAGATTTTGGGTAGTTCCGCAGGGCAGTTTTTGGAGCGGGTATATACGGGCAAATTTGCCAACATGAAAATTGGTACTGTCCGCTACGCTGTGCTATTGGATAAGGCAGGTACGGTAATTGATGACGGGGTGGTGGCACGCCTTGCTGAGGAACACTTCTACTGCACCACCACTTCCTCAGGGGCAGGCAATGTCTATCGGGAACTGGTACGGCTCAATACCATGTGGCGCATGGACTGCACCCTAGTTAATGCCACAGGAGCTAGGTCAGCCATAAATATAGCGGGGAAACAGGCGGTGGCGGTACTGCGGGCATTGACCGACATGGATTTATCTCCAGAGGCATTCCCCTATCTGGCGGTGCGACAGGGACTAATTGCAGGCGTACCAGCGATCGCTATGCGGGTTGGTTTTGTAGGGGAATGGGGCTACGAAATCCACATTCCTGCGGACTATGCGGAAGCGGTGTGGCAGGGGCTGATGGAAGCAGGTAAGGCTTTGGGGATCAGGGCTTTTGGCGTGGAAGCACAGCGTGTATTGCGGTTGGAGAAGGGACACATCATCGTTGGGCAAGACACGGACGGTCTCACCCATCCCTACCAAGTAGGTTTGCAGTGGGCAGTGAAAATGGACAAGCCCTTTTTTGTGGGTCAGCGCAGTTTGCAGATTATTCAGAAACAACCGCAAACCCAACAGTTAGTTGGCTTTACTCTGTCTCCCGATTACACTGGCACAGCTCCCCAAGAATGCCATCTGGTGATCCAAGACGGAGAAATTGCTGGGCGAGTTACTAGCATTGCCTACAGTCCCACCCTCCAGCAGTATATTGGTCTGGCGTTTGTGTCCCCCCACTTAGCAGAAATAGGGCAAAAGCTGGCGATCCGCCTTAGCGACGGCGTTTTGGTAACTGCTACAGTCAGCCCCACCCCATTTTATGATCGCGAAAATCAGGCTCAGCAACTCTGTACTCCCCAGCCTGATCTCCCTAAACTCTCCCTTACCTGCCAACCCACTAGCCCGATCCCTGTGCCAGAACAGGAGATCAACGGCATGAGGATCACCGACATTTCCCTAGAGCCAAAAATTGGCTGGAAAGGGCAGGATTCGATCCCCTACCTGCTCAATCGGGGCTTGACTGTACCCACCCAACCGAATACATGGCAGGCATTGCCTACGGGGGGATTGTTGGCACGCTTGGGCTTAGGGGAATTTTTGGTCTGCGATGCAGTGTTGGTGGAGACTTTACAGGGAATGGCGGTCAGCGAGGGGCGCGTCTATCCTGTCCTGCGCCAAGATGCAGGATTACAACTCAAGGGCGATCGCCTCTGGGAAGTGCTATGTCAAGTGTGTAGCCTGAACTGGCGCAGTATTAACTTTAATGCCCGCCCTCTGTTTTTGACCACTATGGCAGGGGTGAATGTGCTGGTGATCCCCACCCCAGAGGCAGTAAAAATTTGGTGCGATCGCAGTTATGGCAGTTATTTGTACCAGACCCTAGTATCAGTCTGCCACGACCTAGCCTAAGTTTTGTATTACACGGGAGATAACTATGGATTTAGCCCAAGCCCAAACCTTTTTAGCAGAACACGATGTCAAGTTCATTCTGGCGCAGTTTGTGGACATTCACGGGGTCGCCAAAACTAAGGCAGTACCCAGCGCCCACCTCAAGGACTTGATCACCGACGGTGCAGGCTTTGCGGGCTTTGCCCTGTGGGGCTTCGGCATGAAACCCAACAGTCCAGACTTCATGGCGATCGCTGATCTCAGCACCCTGACCCTAGTGCCATGGATGCCCCATTTTGCCCGAGTGGTCTGTGTGGGTCATGTCAACGGCAAACCTTACCCCTATGACAGCCGCTATGTGCTGATGCAGAGCTTAGAAAAACTCAAAGCTAGAGGCTGGACGCTCAATGTGGGCATAGAGCCAGAAGTACAACTGTTGACCCAGCAAGCAGACGGCAAGATCATGCCCTACGACAGCACCGATACCCTAGAAAAGCCCTGCTATGACTTCAAAGGCTTAGCCAACAGCATTAACTTCATTCAAGAGTTAGTCTCGAGTTTGCAGGTGGCGGGATTTGATGTCTATCAGATCGACCACGAAGACGCCAACGGGCAGTTTGAGATCAACTACACCTACTCCGACTGCCTCACCGCCTGCGATCGCCACATTTTCTTTAAGATGGCGGCGGTAGGCATTGCCCGAAACTACGGCATGATCGCCAGTTTCATGCCCAAACCTTTCCCCGATCGCACAGGTACAGGTCAGCACTTTCACCTCTCCCTCGCCGACAGCCAAGGCAGAAACCTCTTTCATTCTCCAGAGGATGCCAACGGTCTGGGACTGTCTGAACTGGCTTACCACTTCCTCGCAGGCATACTACACCACGCCCCTGCCCTCACCGCCATTTGCGCCCCTACGGTCAATTCTTACAAAAGGCTAGTAGTGGGGCGATCGCTCAGTGGAGCTACATGGGCACCCGCCTACATCTGCTACGGCAACAACAACCGCTCCGCCATGGTACGCATTCCCTACGGCAGGTTGGAATTGCGCCTTGCCGACGGCTCCGCCAACCCCTATCTCGTAGCTACTGCCATCATTGCCGCAGGGCTAGACGGCATCGACAGACAACTCCCCGCCCCCCCACCCATCAATGAAAACCTCTATGACTTCTCCGAAGCAGACTTGCAGAAATATGGCATTGCTACCCTACCGCAAAATCTCGGTTCTGCCCTCGACGCTCTGGCGCAGGATCAAGTGCTGATGTCTGCTTTGGGCGTACTGGCACAGGAGTTTATCGACCTCAAGCGCATGGAATATGTGGAATACCAGCGCCATGTGTCCGATTGGGAAATCAAACGCTATCTGGAATTTTTCTAGGGGAGCAGAGCAATGTGCGGCATTGTGGGATTACTGATCAAAAAACCCGAACTGCAACCCCATCTGGGGGAATGGCTTGTGCCCATGCTAGAGGGCATGGCTGAGCGAGGCCCCGACTCCGCAGGGCTTGCCCTATTTCGCAAACCCTCGGCAAACGGGCAAATCAAAAAGTACAGCCTATTTGACCCCACGGGGCAAGTGCGTTGGCAGGAGTTACTGGAGCACCTAAAAAATCGCCAGTACGCAGAAACCGCAGTGAGCGCCAGTCTCACCAGTCAAGCCAACCATGCCATCCTGCACACCAATCTGGAACCCCCCATCCTCAAACCGTGGCTAGCGGAACACTATCCCGCAGTCTATGTGCTGTCTGTGGGCAGGGCGATTGAACTATATAAAGATGTGGGTTCGCCTAGGGCGATCGCCCAGAAATACCAATTCCACAAACTCGCAGGCAGTCACGCCGTAGGGCATACGCGCATGGCAACGGAATCTGCCGTCACCCCCGCCCATGCCCACCCCTTCACCGCTGGCGAAGACTTCTGCTTAGTACACAACGGCTCCCTGTCCAATCCCCACAGCCTGCGGCGCAAACTGGAAAAACAGGGCATTCACTTCGACACCGACAACGACACCGAAGCCGCCTGTAGGTTTCTGGAATGGCGCTTGCGGGAAGGGGACGACCTAGCCACTGCCCTTGCCAAAGGAGCCAAGGAATTCGACGGCTTCTACACCTTTTTGATGGGTACAGGGGATCAGCTAGCCTTGGTGCGCGATGCCTTCGCTTGCAAGCCTGCGGTAGTGGCAGAAACGGAAGACTATGTCGCCATTGCCTCTGAATTTCGCTCCCTTGCCCATCTGCCCCACATCAACGACGCGCACATCTTCGAACCAGCCCCAGAGGAGTTACACATATGGAAAGCGTAACCTTTGATCTTGCCAATACCACCGTACGGCAGATCAACTCCTTTCTGCACGACAGAGACAAATTGCGCCATGTCAGCTTGGTAAAAATTCTCAACCCCAACGGAGCGCACAACCTCGCCTGCGGCATAGACAGTCCCATTGCCGTAGAAATCCACGGTCATGCGGGCTACTATGTGGCAGGCATGAACCAACAGGCACGGGTAACCGTATTTGGCAATGCGGGCACTGGCACAGCAGAAAACATGATGTCTGGCTTGGTGCACATCAAAGGCTATGCCTCTGGCAATGCGGGCGCTTCGGCGCACGGCGGCACGCTGATTATTGACGGTTCAGCGGGTTTGCGCTGTGGCATCTCCCTCAAAGGAGCGGATATTATCGTCGGCGGCAGTGTGGGCAGTTTTTCTGCCTTCATGGCGCAAGCAGGGAGAATTCTGATCTGTGGCGATGCGGGGGATGCTCTGGGGGACTCGCTCTACGAAGCGGTGATTTACATCAAAGGAGAGATTAAATCCTTAGGAGCCGATGCCCAAATAGAACCCATGCAGGAGAGCGACTACCAAGCGGTGGCAGAACTGCTGAGCAAAGCAGGCTGGGATCACGATCCCCAAGCCTTCAAGCGGGTAGCCTCCGCCAAACAACTGTATCACTGGAACGCCAACGCCAGTAAGGAATACTGAAATCTTTTCCCTTTTTCTCCCAAAACAGCAGGATCAACCACTATGACTAACCTAATTTCCAGAGAAGAATCTTGGGGCTACAATCAGGCGATCGCCAACTACATCTACAACGCCGCCGCCCACGGACTGTATGAGATCAGGGGCTTAGGGGCGAAACGGCGTGTTCCCCACTTTGACGATCTCGTATTTTTGGGAGCTTCCCTCTCCCGTTATCCCCTAGAAGGCTACAGGGAGAAATGCTCCACCAAAACCGTCCTAGGCACCCGCTACGCCAAGAAACCCATTGAGCTAGCCATCCCTATCACCATTGCGGGCATGAGTTTCGGCTCTCTGTCAGCCAATGTCAAAGAAGCCTTGGGACGAGCGGCAACCGCCATGGGTACTTCCACCACCACAGGGGACGGGGGCATGACCCCCGAAGAACGGCGCGCTTCCAAAATTCTGGTGTATCAGTGTTTGCCCTCCCGCTATGGCTTCAACCCAGACGATCTGCGTTCCGCCGATGCCATTGAGATCGTCATCGGACAGGGAGCCAAACCAGGGGGCGGGGGATTGCTCTTGGGGCTAAAGATCAACGCCCGTGTCGCCCAGATGCGCACCCTCCCCGAAGGCATAGATCAGCGCTCTGCCTGCCGCCACCCCGACTGGACTGGCTCGGACGACTTGACCATCAAAGTACAGGAACTGCGGGAAATCACCGACTGGGAAAAACCCATCTATATCAAGGTGGGAGCCTCCCGCCCCAAACACGATGTGAAATTGGCAGTGCAAGCGGGCGCGGATGTGGTAGTAGTAGATGGCATGCAAGGAGGCACTGCCGCCACCCAAGCAGTATTCATTGAACATGTGGGCATTCCCACCCTACCCGCCCTACGCCAAGCAGTGGAAGCCCTAGAGGAAATGGACATGAAGGGCAAAGTGCAGTTGATCATATCTGGCGGCATTCGCACGGGGGCAGATGTAGCCAAAGCCCTAGCCATGGGAGCGGATGCCGTGTCCATTGGGCAGGGAGTACTCTATGCCTTGGGGTGCAATCGGCATGACTATTTCCAAGACGGTGCATACCACTCGGTGATCGCCGACTATGAAGCTCTAGGCACTGCCCCTGGTTACTGCCACCACTGCCATACAGGCAAATGCCCCGTAGGGATCACTACCCAAGACCCCATCTTGGAGCAACGCCTCTCGCCCGACAAAGGGGCAGAGCATGTCAAAAATTACTTGCAAACCCTGACCATGGAATTGACCACCATCGCCCGCGCCTGTGGCAAGCAAGATGTGCACCACTTGGAGCGAGAAGACCTAGCGGCTCTTACCATTGAAGCGGCGGCAATGGCAAAAGTCCCCTTAGCAGGCACAGACTGGATACCAGGGGTAAACTAGGCGACCTCATCCCCCAACACCAAGGACAGCAGGGAATCATCCCGCTGGGGCATAACCGCAGGGAGCAACAGGCGAAAAGTGGAACCTTCCCCCAGCTGGCTGGACACAGTGATCTGTCCCCCCATCAGCGTACACAGCCGCTTGGTAATTGCCAGCCCCAGCCCCGTTCCGCCGTACTTGCGGGTGGTGGAACTGTCCCCTTGGCTAAAGGCTTGGAATAACCTAGACACCTGCTCTGAGGTCATGCCAATCCCCGTATCGCTGACGGCAAATTCCAGCCACTCCCCATTTTCCTGCTGGAATCGCTTCACTGTTAGGGTCACCGTACCACCCCGTGTAAACTTGCAAGCATTGCCCAATAAATTCCACAGGCACTGGCGCAGACGAGTAACATCTGTCTCCATCACGCCCAGATTGGGATCGCAGAGCAGATGGAATGTGTTTTCATTGCGCCGCATCAGAGGCTTCATGGCATCGCAGACCTCTTGGATCACGGGGGCGACGGCAAATACCTCAGGGTAAATTTCCATCTTGCCCGCCTCGATCTTGGACAGGTCTAACACATCGTTGATGATGGACAGCAAATGCTTGCCCGCTGTCTGAATTTTCTTCAGGTCAGCTACAAACTCGGGCAACCCCAACTCCTCCGCATCTTCTTGGAGCATCTCGCTGTAGCCGATGATTGCATTGAGGGGAGTGCGCAGTTCATGGCTCATGTTGGCAAGAAAGGTGCTTTTGGCACGGCTAGCCTCCAGAGCGGCATCGCGGGCGCGCGCCAATTCTTCGTTCATGGTGCGGATTGCCTCTTCGTCCCTGCGCCTCTGCATTAGGCTTCCCAACTGGGTGGCGATCGCCGAAATTAACCCCAACAGACGGCGATCCCCTTCCTGCGGATTGGTCGTAAAGAAGCACATAATTGCCACCACCTCCTGATCCGCCGTGATGGGAATCGCCAGATTGGCTTTCATACCCAAAGCCAAAGCCTGATTGCGCCGCAGGAGGTTAGCGGTGGACTCTTGGGCAATGTCCCAAATCCACTCTGGTTTCTGGGATTGCCACACCCTGCCCAAAAAACCCATCCCCATGGGCAGTTTAATTTTCTGGGTTTGTTCTTGAAACTCCTTAATTTTGGGCAGATTGCTGTGATGAGCATAGACATTGGAGCACTGCAGTAGTCGCCGATCCACCGTAGGCACCCACGCCTCTCCCAATTCCCAGCCCGTGAAATCGCAGATTTGTTGCAGGGCAATTTGCAGGGCAGAGTGAAAATCCTTTGCCATGCTGATAGCAAAGGTAAGGCTCTGTAAGAGCTGAGATTCTTCTTCCGCCCGTTTGCGGCTGGTGATGTCTTGGACAGTACCTTCAAACCCCACCAATTCCCCTGTCTGAGTGCGGATGGCGCGCACATTCTCGGAAATCCAGATTTTAGTGCGATCGCGCCGATAGACCTGCGACTCAAAGTTAGCAATGGCATCCCGCTCTTGCATCAACTGTACAAACTGCTGGTAGCGCTGGGGATCGACATAGAAACTGGCTTTGCCATCAGTTTGCAGTAAATCCTCCACTGACTCATAGCCCAATATCTCCGCCATCATGGAATTCACTGTATGGAACCTGCCATCGATGTCGGACTGAAAAATCCCCTCCACCGCATTCTCAAAAATGCCACGATACTTGTCATTACTGCGGGCAGATTTCTGCGCCTTGTAAGCCTGCACCGCCTGTTCCACAATATCTAGCAGTTCATCACGGCGAAATGGCTTAGTCAGATACTTAAACACCTTAGAGGAGTTGATCGCCTCCACCAAATCATTGACATCAGCATGGGCGGTGAGAATAATGCGTACGGTATCGGGGTGAGTTTCTGCTACACGATAGAGCAGGTCTGTGCCATTCATGCGGGGCATCCGCTGATCAGAGATGATCACTGCCACATCCTGCTCCTGTTGCAGTAACTGGAGGGCTTCACTGGCGCTGGTGGCTCGCAAAATGTGATAATCTCGATGTAGGGTGCGATGCAGTAAATCCAGATTATCTACTTCATCATCCACAATCAGTAGCTTTAGCTTCTCTGCGGTAGCAGTGCCCATGCTTTTCCATATAGTTGACTACGGCTATCTTAGACGAGGCTACATTGACATACTCCCCTGCCTAAAGGCAGGGGATTCTTGTTCTTGGTTCCACGAGCGCACTTACTTCATCAGGTTGCCC
>Ga0308420_1001167_pt1 | contig 13691 bp, 12 predicted proteins | sample HotsprSampleMS55_FD_203802 | JGI IMG/M metagenome (GOLD analysis project Ga0308420, IMG submission 203802) | Hot spring phototrophic mat microbial communities from Mushroom Spring, Yellowstone National Park, Wyoming, United States - 20090730_MS55 ... | reverse complement strand
TTCGGGGGCGTCTACCGACGCCCAATCGGCCGCCAGCGCCCGCGAAGGCCGGCGGTACGAATTGGTTTTCGGTTCGAACGGGAGTGGTGCCGGTATTCATGTGCCTTTGCGTCCACTCTGCGGCCGGTCCGGTGAAATATCCGGGCTAACCCTGCGGCTTCTCCGCGCGCTGGGCGATTCCGCGCTCGACCGCGAACACCGCCGCCTCGACGCGCGAGGAGACGCCGAGCTTCGAGAGGATGCGCCGCACGTGGAGCTTCACCGTCTCGTGGCTGATGTCGAGCGCGCGCGCGATCGCCTTGTTGGTGAGACCCTGCGCGAGGTGGCCGAGGATCTCGCGCTCGCGCGCGGTGAGGCCGGCGAGGAGGTCCTCGCGCGCCGCGCTCGCGCGCCGGGGGTGGAGCAGATCGACGAGCTTGAGCGTCATCGCCGGCGCGACTACCGTTTCGCCGGCGAGCGCCCTCCGGACCGCGTCCACCACCTGCTCGGGCTCCATGTCCTTCAGCAGGTAGCCGCGCGCCCCGGCCGCGAGCGCGGCCGCCATGTCGTCGGCATCGTCGCTCACCGTGAGCACGATCGTCGCACCGGTCCACCCGGATGCGTGCAGCTGGCGCACGAGCGCAAGACCCCCCCCGGGCGGCATGTTGAGGTCGACGATCGAGACGTCGGGCGAATGCTCGGCCGCGAGGCGTAGCGCCTCCTGCGGATCGCCGGTCGAGGCGACGACGCGAATCGCCTCGCGCCCGTCCAACAGCTCGGCGAGGCCCTTGCGAAAGAGCGTGTGATCGTCCACCAGCAGGACGCGGATCGTCTCGCGCGTCATCGCGCAGCCTGACGTTTCGCCGGATCGGAAGGGATGAGCAGGCGCACGCGCGCGCCGCGGCGTGCGAGGTTCGCGATCTCGATGCGGCCCGAGAGCCGCTGCGCGCGCTCGCGCATGATCGCGATGCCGAGGTGATGGCGCGGCAGCGAACGGTCGTCGCCCGCGGCCGAACCGCCGAGGGTGAAGAAGCCGACGCCGTCGTCCTCGACCGTGAACTCGTACTCGCCGCCGCGCTCCTCGAGCGTGACACGGGCCCGCGTCGCGCCGGAGTGGCGTGCGACGTTGGCGAGCGCCTCGTGCAGGATGTGGAAGGCGTTCGCCTCTTCTTCGACCGTCAGGTTGAGATCGGCGAGGCGGTTCTCGAACGCGAGCCGCACGCCGGTGCGTTCCTCGAACCCGGCGGCGAGGCGTTCGAGCGCGTGGACGAGCCCCCGCGGATCCATGCGGCTTCGGAACTGCGCGAGCAGCTCCCGCAGGTCGGCGTACGCCTCGCCGAGCGCCTCCTGCAGCTCGGTGGCGTACTTCAGCGCGCGCTCGCGATCGGGCGCCCGCAGCGCATCGAGCAGCAACGCAAGGCGCATCTTCATGTACGCCAGGTTCTGCGCGAGCGAGTCGTGCACCTCGGCGGCGATGAGCTGACGCTCGTTCATCACCGCCATGCGCAGGTTCTCGCGCGCAAGGCGCGCGTTCTCGAGCGCCATCCCGAGGTGCTCGCCGATCGAGCGGTAGACGAGCGCCGTCTCTCCGGCGATCGGGCGCTTTTCGCGCAAGAAGAGGTTGTAGACGCCGAGCACGCGCCCTTGGTGTGCGAGCGGTACTTCGACCATGCTCGCGAAGCCGCCGAACCAGGGCTGCGCGGTGATGCGCGCACAGCTGCCCCCGGGGGTCTCGCGTACTTCGGCCTCGCGGATCGAGAGGCCGCAGGCCCCGCAGTCCACCGGCATCAGCTTCTCGCGCGCCACCACCTCGGGAGGAAGCCCGACCGAGGCGACGAGCCGCAGGTGCCGGCTGTCGCCGGTGAGTACGCGCACCGCGCCCGCCTGTGCGCCCGCAAGGCGTACCATGGTGGCGAGCACGCGGCCGAGCCACGCCTCGACCCCCGATTCGCCCGGTAGGCTGGAGGTAGCCTCCGAGAGTACCTGCAGCGCCCGCAGCCGTTCGTCGGGAAGCGCGCGTTCAGAGGACGAAGGCATGCGGATCGGCCGCCGGCCGGGCGACGGAGACGAATCTGCGCGCGATGCGCTCCCAGTGCGCGGCGCCGGCGACGAGCGCGCGGGCGAGCGAGCGCGCCGCGCCGCGTTCGCTCCAGTCCCGGTACGCGGCGAGAAGGGAAGGGAAGAGCTCGCGGCGCAGGCCGTCGAACTGTGCGAACCAGAAATGGATCGAGGCGTGCGCTTCGCGCTCGAGCAGTGCCGGAAGCGTCGTCAGACAGTCGGCGAGGTTGTCGCGCACCGCGCGTGCGAGGAGCTCCGCGCGCCGGTCTTCGAGGCGCGCGAGCATCTCTTCCCACGCCGGCCCGAGCAGCGCGGCGGCGCGCGACTCGCCGAGCTCGTGCAGGACGAGGGTCTCGGTCTCGGCGTCCACGATGCGCTCGAATGCGGCCTCGTCGCTCGCGCTGGCGTAGCCGTGCGCGCCGCCGACCCCGCGCGAGCGCCAGAACTCGAGCTTGTCCCAGAGCCAGCGGCGCACGCCCTCGCGCCGAACGTAGATCGTGCCGGCCTGAAGGGCCGCGAGCGGCGCGCCGAGGTCTCGCGCAAGCTCGCGCCCGGCGACGAGCACGCGCACGCCGTCGCGAGTCTCCTCGCGCGCGAGTGCGGCGAGGAAGAAATGCGCCCGGCGAAAGCGCCCGTAGCCCGCGCTGTAGACGAGCGCGCGGCCGGCGAGCGCCCGATTGACCGTGTCGGCGTCGAACGGATCCGCCGGCCCCGGGCCGAGCGGCAGCGCGTCGTACTGCGCGCCTTCGAGCGTCGCCCAGCGCGCCTCGCGTTCGGCGAGCCAGCGCGAAAACGCTTCCTTTTCGGGTGCGCGCGCAAGGGGCAGCCCGTGCTCCCAGCAATAGAGCTCCCGCAACTGCAAGAGGTAGGTGCACATCGTCGCCTCGCGGGCGTGGCGCGCATCCGCGATGTCGCAGTTGCGCTGCACCGCGCGCGCAAGACGGCACTCCTCCTGCCCCGCGACGACCGTCATCTCCTGCCGATTCTACGCCTTGCGCCGCGGCCGGCAGGCGGCCACCGCACGCACGATCGGCTCCCAGGGCAGCGCCTCGATCGTCCCGTAGCGTGCTTCCGCCTCCGCGAGGAGGGTGGCCACGTTCTCCGGCCGGTGGTCGGGCCGACCGATCGCTTGGACGAGACCCTGCAAGCCGCCCCACTGAAGACGCAGCTGCGCGCCGTGGGCGAGCGGCCCGCGGCCGAGGGCGAAGAGTGCCGCCGTGCGCAGCCGGCGCACGAACCGGACGCAGCGCTCGCCCGTGGCAGGATCCGCGCAGGACAGCCTTTCGGCTTCGCCGACAGCGTGCCAGCGGGCGCGATCGCAGGCGCAAAAGCGCGCGAGAAGCGCCTTCGCGAAGGCGCACTCCCCTTCAGAAGTCATCGCCGATGCGGGGCGGCGCAGCGCGCGGGGCGAGCAGCATGTCCTCCGCCTCGAGGGCGTTCGCACCGAAGACGATGCGCACGGTGCAGGCGGCGTCGCCGAGCCCGGCCCTCTGCGCTTTCGCGAAGCGGCTTGCCTCGGGGTAACGCGCGAATTCGCCGATCGCTTCGGCGCGGCGCACCGGGTGCTCGAAGAGCTTGAAGACGAAGTAGGGCATCAGGGTGGACTCCAGGTGAAAATTTGCTCCTGCGCGACGCCCCGCACGCCAAGAAAAGCCCGCAGCGCCTCGACTTCTGGGCGCTTGCCGGCGACGTACCAGTCGCGCGCAGCCGGTTCGGCGAGGTCGGCGAGCGCCCGGGCGACGGCATCGCCGGGCGCCGCTCGGCCGGCGACGAAGAGCGTGTGGCGAAATCCGTCCATCGCTTCGGCCCACGCGCGGCAGAGATTCGGCGCGTAGTGTTCGGCCGCGCTCGCGGCGATCCACCACAGTTCGACCGCGGGCGCGGGGTCTTGCGCGAGCGCATGCTCGACGAGGCTCTTCACCGGCGCGAAGCCCTGCCAGCCCCAGGCGACGAAGCCGAGCGCCCGCGCGCCTTCCTCGCGCAGGGTGAAGTCGCCGACCGGACCTTCGACGGTCACCGCTTCGCCCCTTCCCAGGCGCCCGAAGGCGTAGTCGTGGAAGGGATCGTCCGGCAGGCGGCCGAGGTGGAAGTGCAGCCTTCGCTCCTCGCAGGGACAGCTCGCGATCGGCAGCGTCGCGCGCATGCCGCCGATTCCCAGCACCGCGCTCTGTCCTGCGAGATAGCGCAGCCGGCGGCTGCGCGGGGCGAGCAGCTCGAGCAGCAAAACGTGTTCGGACAGAAACTCCTTTCTCGCCACCTGCGCGACCAGGCTCTGAACGGGGATTTCCCGGGGCCCGTGCGCGAGCGGAGCCTCGATCACGAGGTCGCTCGCGGCGCCGACACAGCACATCAGTACCCACCCTTCCGTCTTCTGCGCCTCGCGGAAGCGGTAGTCCTGCGCCCGCAGGCGCTCGACCCGGCCGCGGACGACGCGCGCGCGGCATTCGCCGCAGTTGCCGCTCGAACAGCCGTAGGCGACCGCGTGGCCGGCGCGCAGCGCCGCCTCGAGAAGCGTCTCGCTGCCTTCGACGACGAATTCCTCGCCGCCGGGCTCGATGCGCACCCGCGCCGCGCCGGCCGGCTGCGGCCGCTGCCGCTCCTCTTCGGCGGGGGAGCCAGCGCTCGAGCGATCTGCGGGAGAAGGCACCGGAATCCGCACGCGCTCAGCCGGAATTGCGCAGCCCCGCCGCAAGGCCGTTGATCGTGAGCTCGAGGCCGCTTTTCACTTTCTCGTCTCGGTCGCCCGCACGGTAACGCCGCAAGAGTTCGACCTGCAGATGGTTGAGGACGTCGAGATACGGAAAGCGGTTGCGGATCGAGCGTGCGAGCGCGGGGTTCGACTCGAGGAACGCGCGGCTGCCGGTGATCGAGAAATGGGCCTGCACGGTCGCATCGTACTCCGCGCGGATGCGCTCGAAGATGCGCCCGGCGAGCGCTCGGTCGGGCACGAGATCGCGGTAACGCGCTGCGACCGAGAGGTCGGTCTTCGCGAGCAGCATGTCGAGGTTGGAAAGCAGGGCGCGGAAGAAAGGCCAGGAGCGCCCCATCTCCTGGAGCAGCGCCTGCCCGGCGGTGCCCCGGCGCGCGAGGAAGGACTGCACCGCGGAGCCGAAGCCGTACCAGCCAGGCAGCATCACGCGACACTGCGCCCACGCGAACACCCAGGGGATCGCGCGTAGATCCTCGATCCGCTCGGACGGTTTGCGCGAAGCCGGCCGCGAACCGATGTTGAGCTGCGCGATCTCGCCGATCGGCGTCGAGGCCCGGAAATAATCGGCGAACCCCGGCGTGCCGTAGACCAGCTCGCGGTAGGCCCGGTATGCGCTCTCCGACAGCTCCTCGAGGACCGCGGAGTACTCGGCCTCCCGGGCGCAAGGCTCCGGGGCGAGGCTTGCGCGCACGGTGGCGGCGAGCAGCGCCTCGAGGTTGCGCCTCCCGAGCTCGCGGTTGAGGTACTTCGACGAGATCACCTCGCCCTGCTCGGTGAGCCGCAGCTCGCCCTCGACGCTGCCCGGCGGCTGCGCCAGGATCGCCTCGTAGCTCGGACCGCCGCCGCGCCCGACGGTGCCGCCGCGGCCGTGAAAGAAGCGCAGCCTCAGCCCCGCCTCGCGGAAGACCTCCAGCAGCGCGACCTGCGCCTTGTAGAGCTCCCAGTGGGCGGTGAGATAGCCGCCGTCCTTGTTGCTGTCGGAGTAGCCGAGCATCACTTCCTGTACGCCGCCGAGCGAGGCGAGGAGCGCGCGCGCCTCGGGCAGCGCGAGCCATGCGCGCATCGTTGCCGCCGCGCGCCGCAGGTCGGCGATCGTCTCGAAGAGCGGCACGATCTGAAACGCCGAGGACGGGGCCGCGCCGGCCGTCACCAGCCCCGCCTCCTTCAGCAGCACCGCGGTTTCGAGGAGATCGGACACCGACTCGGTTTTCGAGACCACGTACTGGCCGATCGCTTCCGGGCCGTAGCGGGCGACGACGCGCGCCGCGGTGTCCAGGACTTCGAGCTCGCCCTGCGCGAGACCGCAATACGCCGCCTGCGCCGAGCGCAGCCGGCGCGCAGAGGCGAGCTCCGCGCGCAGCCGCGCCTGGCGCGCCGGTTCGTCGAGCGCCTCGTACTCGGCGCACGCACCCGCCGCGCGCAGCAGCTCGGCGACGACCCGCTCGTGCACTTCGGAGTTCTGGCGCAGGTCCACCGGGGCGAGGTGCAAACCGAAGCTTCTCACCGCCGAGCGTAGCCGCCGCAGCCGGCCGTCGGCGAGCAGCGCGTTGCCGCTCGCGCGCAGGCTCGCGTCGAGCGTGTCGAGCTCGGCGGCGAACGCCTGCGCATCCGGGTACGGTTCTGCCGCCCCGAGGGCGGCGCGGCGGTCGGCGTGGACACCGAGCGCGGCGGCGGTCGCCGCGAGCCGGGCGAAGATGCCGGTGAGCGCACGCCGGTACGGCTCGTCCTCGCGATGCGGCGAGCGGTCGGGGGAGCGCGCGGCGAGCGCGGCGAGCGCCGGGCTTGCGCGCGTGAGCCGGTCGGAGAGCGGCAGCTCGGCGCCGAGCGCGTGCACCTCTTCGAAGTAATGGTCGAGGGCGATCTGCGCCTGGCGGGCGAACGCGTACTCGAGCGTCTCGGCGCTCACGTACGGATTGCCGTCGCGGTCACCGCCGACCCAACTTCCGATGCGCACGAGCCCTGCGAGCTCGGGCCGCGGGGCCGCGCCCGGCAGCCGCGCTACCGCATCCTCGATTTCCGCGTGCAGACGCGGGATCGCGTCGAGAAAGGTGTAGTGGAAGTAGGCGAGCGCGTTCGCGATCTCGTCGCGAACCCGTAGCCGCGTCGGCCGCAGCATGCGCGTCTGCCAGAGCGTGGCGACGAGCCGCCTGAGCTCGGTCTCGCCGGCTTCGCGTTCCTCGGGCAGGAGGTCGTCGGCCTCCAGGCGGGCGAGCGCGCGGGCGATCGCGAGCTGGAGATCGAGAACGGTCTTGCGTTGTAGCTCGGTCGGGTGCGCGGTGAGCACCGCGGTCACCCGCACGCGGGCGAGCGCCGCGGTCGCTTCTTCGCGCCCGAAGCCGCGAGCCTCGAGGTCGGCGAAAAGGCCCGCGAGCGTGGAGGCGAGGGGGGCGCTACCCTCCTGCCGATGGACGCGATGGCGGCGCAGATGGTGGCGGTCCTCGGCGATGTTGGCGAGCTGCGAAAAACAGGTGAACGCGCGCACCACCACCAGGACCTGGTCGTCGCCGAGCGCGTCGAGCGAGCGCGCGAGCGCCTCGCGCGCCGCCTCGTCGCGAAAGCGCCGGATCGCCACCGCGAGCTGGCGGATTCTCTCGATCCGCGCGAAAGTGGATTCCCCTTCGTGCGCGCGCAGCGCCTCGCCGAGGATGCGGCCGAGGAGCCGGATGTCCTCCGCGAGCGCGGCGTCCTTTTCCGGAGAGGGGGCGTTCATCGCGACACTGTAGCGCGCGCGGGGTTCGTCATCGGGATGTCACACTGCGGGGAAAGAATGCGCGGCTCGTTGCGGGGCCGCTCGCCGCGGTACCATCGGGGCGCGACCCGCGGCCAGGCGCTCGGCCCCCTCGGCCGTACCGGCGCGCGGTTCGCTCGCCCGAAGCCGGCTGGAAGACAATTCGGGAGGAACCATGCCACTTCGCACGCTGATTTCGTTTTTCGCGGCGGCGCTGCTCGGTCTGGGCGCTGCGGGAGCGCTCGCCCAGAGCCGGGGCCAGCCGATCGAGATCCAGTTCTGGATGGGGCTCACCGGTCTGGGCGGCGAGCTTCTCACGAAGTACGGCGAAGAGTTCAACAAGACGCAGAGCGAGTACCGGGTGGTGGTGTCGTTCAAGGGCCAGTATCCGGAGCAGCGCGCGGCGGCGATCGCCGCCTACCGCGCCGGCAATCCGCCGCACATCATGCAGATGTTCGACGCCGGCAGCGGCGACATGATGAGCGCGAAAGGTGCCATCGTTCCGGTGTCGGAGGTGTTCAAGCGCGCGGGCCTGCAGTTCAATCCGGCTGACTTCATCGCGCCGGCGCGCGGCTACTACGGTCTTCCGAACGGAGACCTGCTGTCGATGCCGTTCAACGTCTCGACCGCGGTGCTCTTCCACAACAAGGACGCCTTCCGCAAGGCGGGGCTCGACCCGGAGAAGCCGCCTCGCACCTGGCCGGAGCTGATCCAGGCGGCACAGCAGATCCGCAAAACCAACGCGGCCGCCTGCGGCTTCACCACCACCTGGCTCGCGTGGATCATGCTGGAGCAGTTCAGCTCGCGCCACAACCTACCGATCGGAACGCTGGGCAACGGCCGCGGCGGACTGGGTGCGGAGCTGACGTTCAACACGCCGCTGCACCGGAAGATGGTGCAGACTCTGGTGGATATGCAGAAGGACAAGAGCTTCGACTACGGCGGGCGCAGCAACGACGCCGCGGCGAAGTTCATCAGCGGCGAATGCGCGATGCTGACCCAGAGCTCCGGAGGATTCGGCGCGATCGCCCGTGACGCGAAGTTCGCGTTCGGTACCTCGCCGCTTCCTTACTGGCCCGAGGTCAAGGGCGCGCCGTACGCCACCACCATCGGCGGGGCTTCGCTCTGGGTGTTCCACGCGCCGAACCGCAGCGCGGCGGAGTATCGGGGTGTCGCGCTTTTCCTCGACTACCTGCGCTCGACGCCGGTGATGACGGACTGGGCGAAGCAGACCGGCTTCCTGCCGGCGACCAACGCCGCGTTCAAGGCGATGCAGGACGAAGGTTTCTTCCAGAAGAACCCCGGCCGCGATGTGCCGATTCTCTCGCTGATCGAGGGCCGGCAGGGCGAGCACACCAACGGCTACCGCTTCGGACGCTGGACCGAGATCCGCGACATTTACCACGAAGAGGTCGAGCGCGCGCTGCAGGGCAGGCAGTCGGCGGCCGAAGCGCTCGCCAACGCGCAACGGCGCGGCAACGCGGTGCTGCGCGAATTCGAGAAGACCGCGAGTTAGCCATCCGCTCCCCCGCCTCGGCGACCGGCCCCGGGGGCGAACCGCGCGAGGCCGCGGCCGTGGGCGGGCGCCCCTTTCGTGCGGTGGCGCGGCCGATCGGCTACGCTTGGGCGGACGCCGGGCGCTCGCGTCCGGCCGATCGTAGCGACCTGCCCTCGGCACGGTGCAACGCAAGGTCATTTTCGGCAACCGGCTGCTGCCCTACGCGCTGCTCGCGCCGCAGCTCGCGATCACCGCGGTTTTTTTCTTCTGGCCGGCCGGCCAGGCGCTCTTCATGTCGGTGCTGCAGCAGGACCCGTTCGGCATGCGGGTCACGTTCGTCGGTCTGGCGAACTTTCGCGCGGTGCTCTCCGATCCGGACTATCTCGCCGCACTGTGGCGCACGTTGTATTTCTCGCTCGCGGTCACCGTGCTCGCGATGGTGCCGGCGCTGCTGCTGGCGGTGATGGCCGACCGCGTGATCCGCGCCGCCACCTTCTACAAGACGGTGCTGATCGTCCCGTACGCGATCGCACCGGCGGTCGCCGGCGTGCTGTGGCTCTTCATGTTCCATCCCGCGATCGGTTCGCTCGCCTGGGTCCTGAAGCGGCTCGGCATCGCCTGGAACCCGGTTCTCGACGGTACGCACGCAATGATCCTGGTGATCCTCGCAGCGGCGTGGAAGCAGATCGCGTACAACTTTCTCTTTTTCCTCGCCGGCCTGCAGTCGATCCCGCGCTCGCTGCTGGAGGCCGCGTCGATCGACGGCGCGGGCGAAGCGCGCAGGTTCTGGACCATCGTCTTTCCGCTGCTCTCGCCGACGACCTTTTTCCTGCTGGTGGTGAACGTGGTGTACGCGTTCTTCGACACCTTCGGCGTGATCCACGCGGTCACCGGGGGCGGCCCGGCGAAGGCGACCGAGATCCTGGTCTACAAGGTCTATTTCGACGGCGTGCACGCGCTCAACCTCGGCTCCTCCAGCGCTCAGTCGGTGATCCTGATGGCGATCGTCATCGCGCTCACGATGCTGCAGTTCCGCTACCTCGAGCGGCGCGTGCATTACTGAGGGGGCGGTGGCGAGCGTCGCGCCCCCGATCGCGCACGGTGCGGCCCGGATGCGGCTGCGCGAGGACGGGTTCGCGCACCTGATCCTCTGGGCGGGCATCGCGATCACCGCCTTTCCGCTCTATCTCACGCTGGTCGCCTCGACGCTCGCGCCGCAGGAGATCGCGCAGGCGCCGATGCCGGTGCTGCCCGGCGACCAGGCCTGGCACAACTACCGCACCGCGCTGCTCGAGGGCGCGACGATGCGGCTCTCGCCGCCGGTGCTGACGATGATGGCGAACAGCCTGGTGATGGCGCTCGGCATCACCTTCGGCAAGATCGTAGTTTCGATCCTCTCCGCGTACGCGGTGGTGTTCTTCCGTTTCCCGCTGCGCATGGCCTTCTTCTGGATGATCTTCGTCACGCTGATGCTGCCGGTGGAGGTGCGCATCGTGCCCACCTACGCGGTGGTGAGCGACCTCGGGATGATCAATACCTACGCCGGCCTGACGATTCCGCTCATCGCGTCGGCCACCGCGACGCTGCTCTTCCGCCAGTTCTTCCTCACCATCCCGGACGAGTACGTCGAAGCGGCGAAGATGGACGGTGCCGGTCCGATGCGCTTTTTCTGGGACGTGGTGCTGCCGCTGTCGCGCACCAACATCGCAGCGCTGTTCGTCATCCTGTTCATCTACGGCTGGAACCAGTACCTGTGGCCGCTGCTGATGGCGACCGACAAGAACCTCGACACGATCGTGATCGGCATCAAGAAAATGATCGGCACCGGGGACGCGCTCACCGAATGGCACCTGGTGATGGCGACCACGGTGCTCGCGATGCTCCCGCCGGCCCTGGTGGTGGTGGCGATGCAGCGCTGGTTCGTGAAGGGACTCGTCGAGACCGAGAAGTGAAGCCCGGGATACCGCGATGGCGCGCGTCGAGCTGAGGGGCATCTCCAAGGATTTCGGCGCGGTGCGGGTGCTGCACCGCGTGGAGGTGGACATCGCCGATGGCGAGTTCATCGTGCTGCTCGGCCCTTCGGGCTGCGGCAAGAGCACGCTGCTGCGCATCGTCGCCGGCCTGGAGGCAGCGAGCGCGGGCGACGTCCTGATCGACGGCCGGCGCGTCAACGACGTCGAACCGAAGGACCGCAACATCGCGATGGTGTTCCAGAACTACGCGCTCTATCCACACATGAGCGTGTACGACAACATGGCCTACGGCCTGAAGATCCGCGGCATGGCGCGCGCCGAGATCGACCGGCGCGTGAAGGCGGCCGCCGCGATGCTCGAGATCACGGAGCTCCTCGGGCGCAAGCCGCGCCAACTCTCCGGCGGGCAGCGCCAGCGGGTCGCGATGGGGCGCGCGATCGTGCGCGAGCCGGTGGCGTTTCTCTTCGACGAGCCGCTTTCGAATCTCGACGCGAAGCTGCGCGTACAGACCCGTTTCGAAATCCAGAAGCTGCACCGGCGGCTCCGGACGACGAGTCTCTACGTCACGCACGACCAAGTCGAGGCGATGACGCTCGCGCAGCGCATCCTGGTGATGAATGCCGGTCGGGTGGAACAGATCGGAACGCCCGCCGAGATCTACGCCCGGCCCGCGACCACCTTCGTCGCCGGCTTCATCGGCTCTCCGCCGATGAACCTGATGCGCGCGACGGTCACCGAAGGCGGGCGTACGCTCGCGGTCGACGGCGCCACGATCGCGCTACCGCGCCCGTTCGCCCCGCTCTCCGGCCGTAGCCTGCTGTTCGGGGTGCGGCCCGAGCATCTGCGCCTTGGCGGCGAGGCGTTCGAGATGGAGGTGGAGATGATCGAGTCGCTCGGCGCCGATCACCTGGTGCACGGGCGACTGGGCCGCGAGCCGGTCATCGTGCGCGCCGGCTCCGATGTCCACCCCGAGCCGGGAAGCCGCGTGCGCGTCGGCTTCGAGCCCGGTGCGGTGCACTGGTTCGATCCGCAGAGCACGCAGCGCTTGGCACCCTGAGCTGGCGGCCGGCTTTCGTCGCCCGGGCGAAAAGACGATAGCATTCGACCGAGCGACGCAGACGGAGAAAGACGAGGGAGCGGAGATGGAACGCTTGAGCCGACGTGAATTTCTCGGCGCCGCGCTCGCGGGCGTGGGGGCGTGGGTCGCCGGCTGTGCGACGGTGGGGCAGGGCGCGAAGGCGCGCGTGGTGGTGGTCGGCGGCGGCTGGGGCGGGCTCGGTGCCGCGCGCGCGCTCGCCGAAAGCGGCCGCGCGGCGGTGACGCTGATCGAGCCGAACGAGCGCTTCATGTCCTGTCCCTTGAGCGTGCACTACGTCGCCGGATTCACCGACGATCCGCGCCCCTACCAGAGGAGCTACGAGGTGCTCGGGCGTCTGGGCATCGAGCGCGTGCGCGCGCGCGCAAGCGAGATCGACCGCGCCGGCCGGGCGGTGGTGGCCGACGGCCGGCGCATCCCCTACGACTTCCTGGTGCTCTCGCCCGGGGTCGAATACATGGAGGAGGCGGTACAAGGCTATGCCGAAGCGCGCGGCGAGCTTCCGGTCGGCTTTCGCGCCTTCGAGCAGGAGGCGGTGCGACGGCAGGTGGATCTTTTTCTCCAGCGCGGCGGCACCTTCGTCGTGAGCGTGCCGACGCCGCCCTACCGCTGTCCGCCGGCGCCCTACGAGCGCGCGATGCTGGTCGCCGAGCAGGTGCAGCGGCGCAAGGTCAAGGGCAAGGTGGTGCTGGTGGACGCGAACGCGGCGCCGCTGCCTCCGCCGATCGCGGCGCCCCTGCAGAACGCGATGGCGAGTCTCTATCCGGACGTGCTCGAGTACATGCCGAGCGCCGAGGTGAAGTCGGTCGACATCGGCCGGCGGGTCGTGAGCACCGCGATGGGCGATGTTCCCTTCACCGCGGCGAACCTGATCCTGCCGATGCGCGCCCCGGCGATCGTCCGCCAGGCGGGCCTCGGGGAGCGCTGGGCGGCGGTGCGGCTGCCGAGCTTCCAGAGCCAGGCCGACGAGCGCATCTACGTGATCGGGGACGCGGCGGGCATTCCGCTGCCGAAGGCCGGGCACGCGGCCTTCGGCGCGGGCCAGCAGGTGGGCCGCGAGATCGCCACGCGCATCGCCGGAGCTTCCCCGTCTGGGAGGTCGGGCGAGGTCGCGCTGCCGAGCGCGATCTGCTGGGCCGCGGTGAAGCACGACGAGGCGATCAACATCACCGTCACCTCTTCGATGACGCCGGGGCAGCCGCCGCAGGTGCGCATCCAGGTGGATCCGCAACCGAGCGCGCGCGCAGCCCAGGGTGCCCGCCAGTGGGGCGAGACGATCTGGAACCAGATGCTCGGCTGAAGGGTGAGGGGCAGCGGTCCCTCGCAGTGCGTCCGGCCAGGCGGAAGGAACGCTCTGCGCGGGGCGACCGGCGCGCGCAGCGGCTGGCGCGATGAGGCGCGGCTCGTCCCGTGGCTGCGAGGCGCTCTACCTCGGGCTCGATCTCGGCACGAGCGGCTGCCGCGCGGTCGCGATCGACGCCGGGGGCGCCATTCGTGCCACCTGCGCGAGCCGCTATCGGCATGCCGGCGTCGCTACCGATCCGGCCGCCTGGTGGGAAGCTCTGACGCGCTTGCTTGCGGCGCTCGCCGCACGTGTCGGCGGCCGGCGCCTGCGTGCGCTCGCAGTCGCCGGCACTTCCGGAACGCTC
>Ga0308420_1001163_pt1 | contig 13711 bp, 14 predicted proteins | sample HotsprSampleMS55_FD_203802 | JGI IMG/M metagenome (GOLD analysis project Ga0308420, IMG submission 203802) | Hot spring phototrophic mat microbial communities from Mushroom Spring, Yellowstone National Park, Wyoming, United States - 20090730_MS55 ... | reverse complement strand
TAATCCTTGCTGCTGTGGGGATCGTTGGATTGACGGTGCAGGGATATTTGGGGGGGGAGATGGTGTATCGGTATGGGGCAGGGGTGCGTGCCGTCTACCTCCTGAGTGAGGCGATGGCAAAGAGCGAGGGGCAAAAAAAAGCCCCGGAGTAAACCCCCGAGGCGGTGAGCAAAGAGGGAGTGCCCTTTATCCTGCGGACTCTTCGGCTTTAAACCCAACCTTGCTGTGCGTGCCGTCACAGAACGGTTTGTTGGCAGATTGACCGCAGCGGCACAGATAGATCGGATCTCCTTGGGCTTGATAGGCAACCCGCTTCTGATCGGTGACTTTCGCTCCTCCCGTGACCTCATATGGGCCGTTTTTCAGCGCACGGATTGTTACTTCTGCCATAGCTGTCCTCCTTTCAGAAAAATGCGCTGCCTACGAGGCTACCACCGCAGCAGTATGGCACACTGCGTGACAAGGTGCAATGTGTGTCTCTCCCTTCACACCCCTGTTGCTCCCCCTGCAGTGAGGCGATGTCCTCTCGAGGCTACCTCCCCTTTCTCTTGGATCCCACGTTAATCGGCCTCGTCCGGGGATTCGTCTGGCCCGGGGGGCGGCGACGGTTCATGAGGAAAAGCAAACGGTTCCAATGAGAGTGAGGGGTGTCCAGTGGTGATTAACTCGTAGATCAACTTGCCCGTGATCGGGGCTAATACGATGCCGTTCCGGTGATGCCCGGTCGCCAGGACGATATTGTCCACGCCCGGGGCGCGGGCGAGAATGGGCCTGCGGGTCGGCGAGTACGGCCGTAATCCCGCCCAAAAGCGACTCAGTGGCGCTTGGCTGATCCCTGGCACGAGCGTGGCTGAACGGTGAATGAACATTTGCAGCGTTGCAAGTGTGACGTCCTTGTTGTAGCCGAGAAATTCAACAGAGGAGCCGATGATGACTTCCCCGTTCTTGCGGGGTACCAGATAATGTTCGCCCCAGGAGATCACGTAGCGTACCTGTGGTGCGCGCACGGCAATCATCTGTCCCTTTGCCGGCTCGACGGGAATCGTGAGGCCGAAGACTGCACCGACCTGACGCGACCACGCGCCAGCGGCAATCACCACCGTGCCAACGCCCACCCACTCCTCTCCAATACGGACTGCTGTCACTCTTCCCTGGCTGAGACGTGCTTCAGTGACGGTTGTGCCTGTGAGAAGAGTGACCCCGCGCTGGACGGCCGCCTGCGCCCATGCCTCGGCGAGTTTCCCGTTGTGCAGGTGGTGGTCGCCCGGGAAGTGTACGGCGCCGCGCACATCGGAAGCCAGCGACGGTTCAAGACGGCGGACCTCCTCTGCCGTGAGCCAGATTGCCGGGTGTCCCTGTTGCCGGCGTAAGTCGTATAGCTTGCGGTATTTTTTCTCATCCTCGTCGGTACGAATGAGATCCAGCACGCCAACCGTCTGATACTCGATATCGATGCCAGTACGCTCTTCTAACTCGCGTACGAGCGCCGGGTACAATTCCTGGCTGGCCCGTTTGAGTTGATACATGGGACCGCGTTTGGAGCGGCCGCTGGCGACCGCCAGAATCCCGGCAGCTGCGGCTGACGCTTCCTGCCCTGGTTGGTGCTTCTCGACTAAGATCGTGCGTTGTTGTTCTGCGAGAGCGTAGGCGATCGACAAGCCGATAACTCCGCCACCGATGACGACGACGTCCGTTGTTTTTGCCATGGTTCGCTATTGTAGCGGGGGAACGCGGAAAGAAAAGAGCAACCAGTCCCCTGCGGGACGCTGTCACCCACTGGGTCAGGGGGGACCCTGCTCTTCCTCGCAGAGCTGTGTGTGGAGTGGCTCTGCACTTGCGTTGGTCAGCCGTTGCCTACCGGGGCAAAAGCGGGTGTCCGGCCACTGAGCAAAGTACCGAGATCGGTGGCCGCAAAGCGCAGGCCGACGTAGAAGCTGCCGAACAGCCCGTAGACCGCGCTGGCCTCGTCAAAACGCATTTCGTAGACGAGTTTTTTGAACACAAGTGGGTCGTTGGCGAACAGATCAACCCCCCACTCCCAATCGTCGAAGCCGATGGAGCCAGAAATAATCTGGGTCACTTGGCCAGCATAGCGCCGCCCAATGAGGCCGTGGGTGCTCATCATCTTCTGGCGTTCTGTGATCGGCACCTGATACCAGTTGTTGACCTCCCCGCGCTTTTTGTCCATCGGATAAAAACAGAGATAGCGGTGGGGCGGGATCTGCGGCCAGAGCCGCGCTGCCATAACTTGCCGCTGTCGTGCCAGCTCGGCGTCCACTGCGTGGACCCACTCTGCTGTGCCGGGCCGGATGCCTTTGTCTTGTAGGGTTGCATACAGGCGAACGCTCGCTTCGTATAAACCGAGTTCCACGACGGACAGATACGAGGTGGTCGGCTCTAGAAAGTCTGCCAGGCGCGTGGCTGCGAGGCGTAACTCTGCGGCGTTGAGGTCGTCAAAGGAGCGGCGGAAATGGAGAAGCAGCAAATCCCCTTTGTGACCGAGCAGCGAGAAGAGGGCGCTCTGTCCGCTGCTGTTCTGCTCCATGGCCGTCAGCACGGCGGTTGCCTCTTCGAGGACGGTCTGCTGTTCGGCAGGGGCCAGCGTCTTCCATGCCGGCCAGCGCACGCGGAACATTTGGTGAAGAATTGCACTCCCTTCCAGAGTTAAGGGCACGAGCGGGAAGGAATCTGTTGCTGCGTGTGTGTGCGTGCGGTCGTTTTCGTTGTCCATCGTCTTCAGTCCCTTTTTTGCAAATCGACAGAGAGGGTCAGTGCTCAGCCTGTGGCTTGGGAAGGGCAAAACCTCTGCTTGAGGAGAGAGGCTCGCCACTAGACGGTTCCCTCTTTCGCCTCCAGTGCTGCTACCCGCTCCTTCAGTGCCTTTTCTTGCTGCCAACGGGTCGTGACGTCTTTTGTACCGCGATCGGCGTCCGTATGCAAAAGCGGGTTGTGGCGACTACGGCACCCTACGCGCGCGTGTCAAACAACAACCAGGTGCCGATGGCAAGGAACCCCACACCAGCAACGAGCTTGAGCACGGCAGGGGAGATCCAACGGGCCAGCTGTTCACCGCATAAGACAGCGACGAGGCTCGAACACACTAGGGCTGCAGAAGAGGCGACGAACACACCCAGCCGGCTCAGGTGCTGGTCGGTGGCAAAGAGCAGCGTCGCCACCTGAGTTTTGTCGCCTAACTCGGCGAGAAAGATGCTGACAAAGACGAGCAACATCCCTTTCATAGCAACATGCTCCTGATAGGCAAGGCCAAGCGGGGAGACCATATGACGACGTAAACACGTGAGACGGTAGGGTGTGCTATAGACGACTCAGCACCCCACCGTCAACCCAGAGCACCTGCCCCGTCAAAAATGCGGATGCGTCTGCCGCAAGGTAGACGACCAGGTCGCCAATTTCCCGCGGCTGGGCGAGGCGCTTAGAGGGCAGATACCGCACCAGCTGTTGTCGCAGGGAGTCATTCTCGAGGAAGCCCATCCCTTCAGTCCACCCGGCACCGATGGCATTGACCGTGATTCCCGCACGTGCCCACTCTAGGGCCAGGGCTCTCGTCAGGTTCAGCACGCCCGCTTGAGCAGCGCAGTAGGCACTCCCGTGCGCCATCCCGCGTTCTCCCAGAAGAGAAACGACATTAATGATGCGGCCCTTGCCACGCGTAAGCATGGGGGTAGAGGCGGCTCGGCAGGTGAGGTAGACACCCGTCAGATGCACCTCCAGCACGCGTTTCCACTCAGCGGGCGAGGTGTCCGACAGCGGCTTGGCAAACGGGAGGTCCTGAGCATTCACGAGGATCTCTAACGGTCCCAGTGTAGTCACTGTGCGCTGGATTAGCGCCTCCACGGCTTCCGCACTGGTCGTGTCGAGCGTGTGTGCAAACCCCTGACGCTGTAAAGCACGGATGTCTTGGGCACAGGCGTGCGCAGCTGCTTGCTCTCGTTGGGTAGGCAGGGTGGTAGCAACCGCAACCTGTGCGCCTGCTTCCGCAAGGGCGAGCGCCGTCGCCCGTCCCACGGGGTTTGCCACACCGACAACGAGGGCGACTTTTTCGCGCAGCGAAAACGCTTCTAGTTCCATCACTCTTCTCCTTCCGTGAGCGGTACAACCGGGGCAAAGCCGGTCGGGACCTGGCCGCCCGCTAACCCGCCGCCTTCCAGCGAGATCACCGCGCCGTTTATGTAACTGGACAGGTCTGAAGCTAGGAAGACACACAGTGGACCGAGCTCTTCGTCTTTCCCTGGCCGCCCAACAGGGATAAACTTTCCCCCTTGCCAGAATTGCAGCAGCGCAGGATCATCGTGTGGGAAGATACCCGGCAGGATGAGATTGGCTTGAACGTTTTTCTCGGCATAATTCAGCGCGAGGGCACGGGTAAAATTGATCAGTCCGGCCTTCGCCGTGGTGTACATATAGTTGTGGCGCATCGCCCGCACCCCGAGGCCAGAGGTGATGTTGATGATCTTTCCACCCCCCTGACGCAGCATGTGGGGGAGCACGGCGCGGCAGCAGTAAAACGCACCGGTCAGATTGACATCGATGCCCACACGCCATTGTTCGTCGGTAATGGCTTCGAGCGGCTTATTCCAGCCCGAGGTTGCCCCTCCAGCGTTGTTGACCAGGATGTCAATCCGTCCAAACTCAGCGATCGTCGCCTGTACCATCATGTTGACAGCGGCGGAGTCGGTGACGTCTGTGGCGATCGCGAGACAACGGCGTCCACGCGCGCGAACCAGCGTGGCGGTTTCCTCTATCTGCGCTTGCGTACGCGCTGCTGCCACGACTTCTGCCCCGGCGTCCGCGAGCGCCAACGCCATCGCGCGTCCCAACCCACGTCCGGCACCCGTCATGATGGCAACTTTGCCAGTGAGCCGCAATTTCTCCAATACGCCCATAGGTCCTCCCTCTCCGCGCTATGAGAGGAAATGACCGACTTGGTCTACTATTGCAAGTCCCAGGGGAGAAGAAGAGCTGGGCTCTGGCAGCGAAGGAAAAACCAAGGTAGTGAAAAATGGTGACTATGGCAAACGGAGCTGAGTCACAGGATCGAGGGTGGCGGGAGTTCATCGAGGGAGAGCTCTACACGGACGCCGCTGCCCCCTGGGGAACTGATAGGGCCTTTGCTTTGATGCTGCGGTTTCCCGGGCTACGTGACAGCGTGGGTGGCCGGGTTGCAAATGCGCTCAGGCAGACAATCGGCCTGGTGCAGGCGACGGCGGGAGTTGAGCTGTTGGCTCTGGTCCAGGCGAACCGGCCCGCACGGGGACTGTGTTTGGGCTTCGGCATGAATGTGCTGGAGCCGTATGACCTGCTACACGTGTTCCGTCTCGACCAAGTGCACGCGTACGAGTGGGTCGGCGAGCAGGTGATCGAAGCGGCACAGGCGCTGCAGGCGTTGCGTACCACAGAGCCGTCATTGCCGGCACAGATCCGCCTGCACCACGGAACTATAGGCAACCTGGGTGCTCTCGCCGATGGGTCGATCCGCGTGGCATACGTAGCCAATGTCTTCAACCCTGAAATTCCGATGAGCTCAGAGACCTTCGCGGCGGCGGTGCGAGAGATTGTCCGGGTGCTGGCGGAGGGCGGAATCCTGATCAGCCGTGGCTCTGCCGGCATGCTCGAGACGGCACTGCGGCGTGCTGGTCGCCTGCTACTAGAAACAGGGCTCGTAGCGGTTTTCCAAAAAACTTAGCCCTTTTCTGTCCCTCCTTTTGCTCTTTAGTGCGAAAAAGGATACAACCAGCAAAACAGGCATCTGTCATAAGGAGAGAGAGCGACTCATGGGCAACCTGCCGCTAGAAGGACTCAAAGTTATTGATGCCGCGGTCCTCTTCGCCGCTCCTACCATTGCGCAGAACATGGGTGACTTTGGTGCAGAGGTCATCAAAATCGAGCACCCCCGCCTGGGCGATAGCCTCCGTTCGTTAGGAGCGACAAAAGACGGGGTGCCGCTCTGGTGGAAGGTCGTCAACCGCAACAAAAAGTGCGTGACGCTCGATCTCAGTACACCCGAAGGGCAGGACATTTTCAAACAATTAGTTGCTGATGCTGATGTGCTAACGGAGAACTTTCGCCCTGGGACGATGGAACGGTGGGGGCTCGGGTGGGAGGTGTTACACGCCCTAAACCCGCGCTTGATTATGGTGCGTGTCTCCGGCTTCGGTCAGACGGGTCCGTATAAGGACAAACCCGGGTTCGGCACGCTGGCCGAGGCGATGAGTGGGTTTGCCCATATCACCGGTCAGCCCGATGGCCCGCCGACCCTGCCCGGAACCGGTCTGGCCGACGCGGTCGCCGGACAGTTCGGTACCTGGGCTGTCATGATGGCCCTCTATGAGAGAGAGCAGAAGAGTGGGCAGGGACAGATGATTGATCTGAGCGTGTTGGAGCCGATTTTTGCTATTCTCGGTGACCAGGCGATTGTTTATGATCAGCTGGGCGTGATTCAACAGCGGACCGGGAACCGCGTGCCGTCTATCGGGGCGCCACGCAACATTTACAAGACGAAAGATGGCAAATGGCTGGCCCTCTCGGCCAACGCCCACGCCATGGCAGGACGTGTCTTCGCAGCCATCGGCCGACCTGAGCTCATTCATGACCCCCGCTTCAAGGACAACCATGCCCGCATCGCGCATATTGACGAGGTCGATGCCATCGTTGGTGAATGGATTGGGGCACACACTGCTGAGGAAGCACTGAAACAGTTCGAGCAGTATGAGTGTGCTGTGGCTCCGGTGTATGACATCGCTGGCATTTTCGCCGATCCACAGTTCCGGGCGCGTGAAGCCATCACCACTGTATACGATCCGGACCTTGGGGCTGTGAGGATGCAAAACGTCATTCCCAAATTCTCCCGCACGCCAGGAACCATCCGCTGGACTGCGCCGACGCGCATGGGCGAGCACAACGAAGAAATCTATTGTGGGAAGCTTGGCATGACGCGGGAGCGGTTGGCGGAGTTACGGGGAAAAGGGGTGATTTGAAAGGAAGAGTCAGTGATTGGCTGCCGCGCGGAAAAAGGAGTCGGCGGTGCCGAGCATAGAAAGGGAGAAGTTGTGTCCAGTCTACATCGCAGCCTGTTATTTGTTCCTACCAGTAGTGAAAAGTTTTTTGCTAGAGCGAGGGATTCACAAGCTGATACGTTGAGGATGTCCTGGCGACGATCGAGGCCGGCGCTGACGGGGTGGTCATCCCGAAGACCAACACCATCGAAGAGATTCTTTTCGTCGACCGGCTCGTGGCGCTGGTAGAGCAGCGCGCCGGCCGCGCCGCAGGCAAGGGGGTGGTTGCATTTCGGGGGCGAATGATTGACGGCCCGATCGCCGACATTGAGCGTAAGGTGTTGGCACGAGCGCAGAAAGCAGGGGGCGGCCTATAGCCTATGGCGCGCTCTCCTGGCAGGGAGTTTTGCTCTAAGCCTTATGCAACACGGCACTGCTTACGTGAACAACGTCCGGCTCCACTATGTCACCCAGGGAGAGGGAAAGCTGATCGTTCTCCTCCACGGCTTTCCTGAGTTCTGGTATTCGTGGCGTCATCAGATCCCCGTACTGGCCGAGCGTTTCAAGGTCGTCGCGCCAGATCTGCGCGGCTACAACGACAGCGAGAAACCCAAGGGAGTGGCAAACTATCGTATCGACGTGCTCACCGCGGATGTGATGGGCCTGATTCGCGCCTTCGGCGAGGAAAAGGCGATTATCGTCGGACATGACTGGGGTGGTGGGATCGCCTGGACGTTTGCTGCAGACTATCCCCAGGCGACCGAACGGCTGATTGTCATGAACTGCCCACACCCGATCGCCTTTCAGAGACACCTGCGTGCAAACTGCCGCCAGCTGCGGCGCAGCTGGTACATCTTCTTCTTTCAGATACCCTGGCTGCCGGAGGGGTTTATCCTCCTGAACCGCCGCCGTTTCGTTGAACGGGCATTTCGTGGCATGGCGATCCGTAAGGAGGCTTTTCCGGATGAGGAACTGCAACGCTATGTTGAGGCGATTGAGAAGCCGGGCGCGTTGACTGCCGCGGTCAATTATTATCGGGCAGGGTTCCGTGAGACCCTGCGTAAAGGGGAACGGCACTACGCCCCGATTACCTGTCCCACACTGCTCATTTGGGGTGAGGAGGACATCGCTCTCGGCAAAGAGCTCACCTACGATATGGAGCCGTATTTTGCTGACCGGTTTGAGATCAAATACATCCCGCGCTGCAGCCACTGGGTGCAGCAGGAACAGCCTGAACTGGTCAATCAGTACATGCTAGAGTTTCTGGCTGATCTATGAGAGAGGGGCAACTGCAAGAGCTGCCCTTGTGCCGCAGGAGGGGTACAGCTCCCGCCTCCCATGGGGAACGCGATGCCTCCCCGCTATGAAAGACGAGCAACATCCGCGGCGGTCAGGTGCTGCGGAAAGGAGCAGATATGCTACGTGGTATCTTCTCGGCGATGATCACCCCCTTCGACGCCAACGAAAATATAGACGAGAGAGCTTTCGCGGTGTTGCTCAACTGGGTGATCGACAAAGGGGTCGACGGTGTTTTTGTTGTCAGCAGCACGGGGGAGTCCTGGGCGCTGAGTTTCGAGGAGAAGACGCGGCTCTTTCGTCTGACGGTGGCAGTCGTGCACAAACGTGTACCGGTGATCGCCGGTGTGGGGGCAGCCTCCACACGGGAGGCGATCCGCTTAGCCGAGGCAGCCGCAGCCGCCGGGGCTGAATACCTGTGTGCTGCGCCGCCGAGCTTCGTCAGGCCGACACAAGACGAGCTGTTCGCGCACTATAGCGCGCTGGCGCAAGCGACTCCTCTTCCACTGCTGCTTTACAATATCCCTATGCTCGCAGGCAACGTTATCGGCACACCCGTGGTGCGGAAGCTGGCCGAGCGGTTCCCTACCGTTGCTGGCATCAAGGACAGCAGCGGTGATCTCACGCTCCTGAATGACCTGCTCGTGCAGCGCCGAGGGGATTTTAGCGTCTTCACCGGCATCGATACGCTGCTCCTCCCTGGCTTACTGGCTGGCGGCCAAGGCGCAATTCTTGGCAGTGCGAACGTGTGTCCGGAATTGGCCCTCGAGATCGTCCGATTGTTCGATGCCGGTCGCCTTGCAGAGGCACGCGCCGTGCAAAATCGCCTCACCCGCTTCTGGCTCGTCATGGGACTTGGGTCATTCCCTGCACCGGTAAAAGCCGCCATGGAATTACGCGGCTTGCCAGCAGGCGTCCCACGACAGCCAATTGCTCCGCTCGATGCCGCCCAGCAGGAGGTGTTGCGCCGGGAGTTAGTAGCCATGCAGGTCGTCGCTTGATGTGCTCCGTAGGTGTGCTTGCCTGCGTGAGCGGATTCATGGCAAGCAAAAAAGCTGATCCGCTCCCATTGATCGCATGTTGGTGTGTCAAGCTAGGGAACACAAGCTGACCATTGTCACCGTTGATGAGGTGTTTCCGGCGTCCCCAGCCTCTATATCAGCCCGCGCCCAACAGCTACTTGGAGTCCAACGTTCGTTACGTGCGCGCGGCTCACTCGGAATGCTAGCTGGCGTCGGGGCACCTCTCATACAGGGATTTCCTCTTAGCCAACTCATCTCTACAATATGCCGCATGGCCGATGAGGCTCCCGCGCAAGAGCTGTTCTTTGCAGTTGCTGCGCCACTCTGTCGGTGTGTGTGACGAAGGCAGAAGAGCACCGGAGGTCAGCCGGCCACCGCGGAAGTCTAGATGGACTGCAGGGGGCTTGCATTGTACAATCCCGCGCGAGTAAGTGATATCTGCTGCGTTGTTTTGCGGAGGAGCGTAGATGAAATATAATCAGACGGTGAAAACCTTACTCCTTGCGGCCTGCGTTGGTCTGCTGGCGTGGGGATGCGGAGGGAAGCAGGAGCTGGGGCCGAAGGAGCAGCAAGCCATCCAGCTTGTGAAAGCCTATACCCCAGAGGGAGGGGTGTTCAGTGTGATTTCGAACATCGAAAAGGCGGCTGAAGTGAACGCCCGCCAAGGCAACAAGTGGGAACTAGGGCCTTGGGAGGCCGGCCTCCCGTCGCAAAAAGACCGCATTGTCGAAGAGCTGAGTCAATATTTTAATATCTTCCGGCCCGCCGGTGATTACTGGGTGCGCTTTATCTACAAAGATAAGAACGGCGTCCACGAAGCCTTGTGGGATGTGAACATCTATACCAAAAAGGTCGTCGCGAAGAATGAGGTTGCGCAACAGTTTACTACTCCGACCTCGTAAGCTGACGGCGCTATGACCAGTCCCTCTTAGGTAGCGCGTTCCCAAGCGGCCTGCGCGCTTGCGCCGAAGCCGCTCTTTGCAGCGGACCTGTGGGCGGGAAAGGGTGCGCTTCCGCTTCGTGCGGCTGACTGTACAGCGCCAGGGTACGTGCAAGGATCTGGTAGACCTGGGGGTTGACGATCAGTCCCAGGTGACGGCCTGATACTTCCTGGTTGTCCCCTACGGGATCGATACTTGCTCGCCAGTCAACTATTTCGTCTTGCTTCGAGAAGATTGACGTAAAGCCGACCCCTGGCGGCAGCGGTAAGAAGACCGTTTGACTAAAATTACAAGTGCAGTCCAGGCTTCCACACTGCGGGGCTGTACGACCCTTAAGGTGGCGGAGTGGTTGGAGCAGCAGGAAGGCAAAATGAACGAGGGGGTGCACACGGAGCGAGCGGTTCACGGGGGAACCGAGAGAGATGACATGACGAATTTTTTCCGGGAAGTTGCTGCCAAGGAAGCGCGCCAGCATCCCTCCTAGGCTATGCCCTATGACAACCAGTGGGGTACCTTCTCGTTTGAGAATGGAGTCGAGTCTCCACCGTAGCAGTTCCCCGGTTCGGTTCGGGCAGTCGATATTCCAACCAATGCCCGAGAAATAGGCGCGGTAGCCGATACGGTTGAGCCAGCCCGCCATTACGACCATTGTCCAATCACCCCCCAGGAAGCCGGGGATGAGCAGGACGGGTTCCCCTTTGCCTCCCTGGATATGGGCACCTCGGTAGATCGGGTCACGGAGCAGAGCACCGAGTTGGAAGAAGTAGTCTCCGGTAGAAGCGACGAGCTGCCACGGCATAGTTGTCTTCTCTTCTGCGGTCAGGTTGACTTTCTTCCCCCACAACCACCCTATTTGCTGTGCCTCCTGTCTTGCTCGGACTGCGCCTTGCTCACACATCTTACTACCCGCGAAACGATATACCTAGCGATCTATTGTTGACGTGACATATATGCCGACAAAGGGGGGGCGAGGAAACTGGCTGACGATCTTGGGATAGCGGCGGAGAGGAATTGGATGTATAGAGGTGGTGTGCCGGGGCTACCGCATCGAACCCGGCTTTGATAAACCAGGCCGGACAGTTCCCGTAGATTGCGGTGATAAAGTTCGCCGTCTCGGGGCTGACCTGCTCCGCCAGGACATTGATAGTGAGCTGCCGGGCGCCCATGTCGAGAGGCAGGGAGATGCGCTCGACGTCCTCGCGGTTTGGATTGCACGCACTGCGTTTGCGAGATCGCTATGCACATAGACGGTAAATCCACGCCAGTTGTCGGCCCGTGTGGGAGGGAGCCGATCGATCGGATAGACTGCAGGCCCCTGTTTAGCCGGCGTTTCGAGCACGCTGCGTCCGGGTAGGCCTTCCAAGATGCGGAAGATGCTGTTCATCCAAGACTGACCAAGGTGACGCAGTAATGCCAACATGTCCTTCGCTGTCCTCTTTTTGCTCTTTGGGCTTAACCGACAAGCCTGCACAGTGCAGGTCCAAGGCCATATGATCGTGCAGGACTTGCCGAGAGGCAATGGGGCGTGGACGTTAAATAGCGCACCTGCTGTCCGTGACTGCTGGCTCTGTGGTTGGCTCCCATACCCGATAGGGCCCCAATCGGGCCATGAGGCCTGCAGCAATCAGGGTTGCTGCTACGAATATGCCCAACGCCAGCCGGTACGAACCCGTGACATCGAAACCCGTTCCCATGAGCACGGGACCGATCACTCCGCCCAAGCCAAACGCTGCGAAGGCATAGCCGTAGATTTCCCCGAACGCGCGCAGGCCAAAGTAGCGGCTCACCCCGTACGCCATGAGATCCCCTTCCGCGCCCAGTCCTAACCCCAGAAGAATTGCCGCCATAAAGGCCACTCCGCCTGCTGCCTCGCTCCACAGCAGAAAAATCCCCGCGGCAGTCCCACAGAAGAAACAGACTGCTACGGACGACATCAAAAAGCGATCTAACAAATAGCCTGTTCCTACCCGCCCCAACAACACTGACCCACCAAGGAGCGAGGCGGCCAACGCTGCGCTCTGGGCAGAGAGACCACGGTCGGTCAGCAACGGTACCAGATGGATGAGACAACCGTGGACACTGGCCGAAACGAAGAAAAACGCACTCAGCATCAGCCAGAAAGTTCCTGTGTGCCATGCTTCACGGCTGCTCAGCCCTGGCTCTTGTGTGTTTGGTTTTGCCGCGCCTGTGTGGGCCAGCAGCTCTCCGTCTGGCCCTAATCCGAGCAGTTGGGGCGTTTCCTTGAGGAAGAGCCCAACCACTGGAATAGCGACAACGATCGCCATGAGGCCCAGGTATATGTAGGCATGGCGCCAGCCTACGGCGGCGATGAGGAGTTGGGCCAGGGACGGCATAATCAGGGTCCCTAGCCCAACTCCGACCATCGCCAAACCCAAGGCCAAGCCCCGCCGCTTGTCAAACCAGCGGGAGATCACGCTGGCGTAGGGCAAAGGAGAGGTCCCCACGCCTGCGATGCCTACCAACAGGTACACGGCATAGAAATGCCACAAACTGGCCGAGAGGAAAGAGAAAGAGATCACACCTAGGCCAAAGAAGAATACTGAGGGAACGATCACCCGACGTGCACCAAAGCGATCCACCAACCGGCCGACGAGTGGCAGAGTCCCGCTCACCAGGAGGATTGAAAGAGAGAATGCCAGGGAGATCTGGGCGCGGCTCCAGCCAAATTCCTGGCTGAGTGATTTGAGAAACACGCCAAAAGTGAAACTGATGATCGGCCCATAACCGACCAGCGATCCGAGCGCCGCCGCCAGCACCACCCACCAGCCGTAGAAAATGGCCCTCCCTTTTTGCTTTGTTGATAACACGTGCCTATACTTGGGTGCTTTGCTAGGGGGATTCTTGACTGATCAGTCTTGCGACCCGCAATAAAATAAGGATGCGCCTGCTGTTTACCTGTCAAAATCAACGGGCGCCTTCCCTGGCTTCAGAGAAGACGCTTGCTACATGGTTAGCCAACCTCCTGCCACCCTTTCCTCCTGCGCGAGGATTTCTCTCCGCAGCTTGCAGGAACCCCAGTTGCTGGTGCCGGTAGGCGGATAATGAATCTTCCAGGCCCTGAAAATAATGAAATTGGTTCTATACTCGTGAGGTCGGTAGAAGTCAAGCCCAAAACAGCGTCGCTTCTGGCGAACGCATTTGGGAAAACGGGCTCGAGTGGGAACGTGCCTCCCGTCGGTGCTCTGCGAGCAGTCGTCACTGCTATCCAGCTTGCTCGACCCTACCTGTGCCATTGGAGCCGTACAGTAGGGGGAGCGGGTGCCGGGACGGAAATTCTAACCCGCCACCAGCCTCTCGGTGGGCGAGCAACGAGCATTGCAGTTGAGTTCCGAACGGCGGTAACGAACGCGACCAGGCGAAGCCTATTGGTGCCGCGTTGCTGCAACTGTATGCGCGGCTCTGGGATGAAGACGAAGCC
>Ga0308420_1001155_pt1 | contig 13740 bp, 6 predicted proteins | sample HotsprSampleMS55_FD_203802 | JGI IMG/M metagenome (GOLD analysis project Ga0308420, IMG submission 203802) | Hot spring phototrophic mat microbial communities from Mushroom Spring, Yellowstone National Park, Wyoming, United States - 20090730_MS55 ... | reverse complement strand
AAGCCGCTCTGAGCGGATCGCAGGCGGAGATCGCGCAACGCCTCGCGGGCGCACAGAAGCCCCGCCGCGCCGAGGACACCGGGGCCCGGGTGCATCGCCGCACCGCAGAGATAGAGCCCGTCGACCGGAGCGCGGTAGCGCGCGAGCGCCGGTATCGGCCGCATCCAGAGGATCTGGTCGAGTGCGAGCTCGGCCTGCTGTGCCTGGCCTTGCGGCCAGCCCCTCCGCACCTCGAGGTCGGGCGGGGCGAGCACCTCGCGCACCGCGAGCCTGCCCGCGAGCGAGGGCTCGTGCCGTGCGATCGTGCGGAGCGCGAGCTCGCCGAGCGCGGTGCGGCGCTCGGCGTTCCAGCCGCTGGCCAGTGCATACGGAGCACACTGTAGCCGCGCTTCCAGCCGCTCGCGCCCCTCGCGCCGTCCGCACGCCCGCACCTCGAGCCACGGCTCTCGCGACAGCTCGCCGTACTTCGCCGCATCGGCCGCGCGCTCGAGGTGGTCGAGCGAAGGCGCGATGGCGAGCGTCGAGAATCCGGGCGCGCCTTCGAGATCGAGGCTCAGCTGCGCCGCGACCCCGCAGGCGCGGAGATGGCGCAGCGCCTGCACGAGTTCGGGTTCGAGCCAGTCAGGCCCGACGAGCGCGAGCAGCGTGCGCCGCGGATCCACGGCCGAGACGACGATCGGCGCGTCGCGCTCGGCGCCGTCCGCGAGCACGACGCCGCACACCCGGCCCGCGCGCACGCGGATGCGTTCCACACGATCGGGGCGGATCGCGATCCCCGGAAGCCGGCGTAGCAGCTCGGGGAGGTTGCTGCGCCCCGGCCGGAACACGCCCCGAGGACAGCCCGCGTGACGGTGCAGAAGCGCGAACGCGGTACCGGCAGCGCGCGGGCCGAAGCGAAGATCGGCGAGCGCACATGCGGCGAGCGCCCCTTTGAGCGCGTCGGACTCGAACCAGTCGTCGAGGAGGTCGGCGAGCGCGATCGGCAGCGTGCGCAGCAGGTCCTCGATTCCCGGACGGCCGAGCGCGCGCACGCGAAGCGCGGCAGCCGCGGCCCGCAGGAGCTCCACCCCGCCCTCGGCCGCCGGATCCGGTGCGGGTGCGCAGTAAAGCGCTTCGAGCAGGCGCGCAAGGCGCGCCATACGGGCGCAGAACTCGGGCCAGCGGGCGGCATCGCGAGGGCTCAGGCGGCCGATCGCCTCGACCGAGCGCTGGAGGTCGCGCGAGAGCGCGAGCCTTCCGCCCGCGGAAAGCGGCACCTCGATCCAGGGATCGGGCTCGGCGCGCACGAGCCCGTTCGGCCCGAGCGCGAGCGCGCGCTCCACCGCGGGCGGGATCCAGCCTTCCTGCCAACCGTCCTGCGGCGCCTGCGCCTGCTCGTCGAACACCTCGACCTCGAGCCCGGCGCGGGCGAGGACGCGTGCGGCGACGAGCGCGTCCGCGCTCGCACCGAGGACGAGCGCGCGCGGTCTCACACGCCTTCCCGCAGCATGCGGAGCGCGGCGTTGCGGCCGGCCGCGCCCATCACCCCTCCGCCCGGATGCGCGCCGGAGCCGCAGAGCCAGAGCCCCGGCACGGGGGTGCGGTAAGCGGACGCGCCCGGGACCGGACGCAGGAAGAACATCTGCGCCACCGAAAGCTCTCCCTGGAAGATGTTGCCCTCGGCGAGCCCGAGCGTGCGCTCGATGTCTTCGGGGGTGAGGACCTGGCGGCCGAGGATCGCGCGCGGCAGATTCGGCGCGTATTCCGCGAGTGTCTCCACCACCGTATCGCCGAAGGCGGCGCGCTGGGCTTCGGTCCACCCGCCTTCGATGTGCCGCGGGGCGTACTGCGCGAACACCGACATCACGTGCCGACCCGGCGGTGCCATCGTCGGATCGATCAGCGTCGGGATCACGATGTCGAGGTAGGGCCTGCGCGAAAACGCGCCGTACTTCGCCTCGTCGTAGGCGCGCTCGAGGTAGGCGACGCTCGGGCTCACCGAGATCGCGCCGCGAAGGTGCGCTCCGGCACCCGGAAGCGCGGTGAAATCGGGAAGCTCGGCGAGCGCGAGGTTCACCTTCGCGGACGCACCGCGGTAGCGGTAGCGGCGAACAGCTGCGGCGAAGCCGGGCTCCAGATGCGCTTCGCCGACGAGATCGAGGAACGTGTGCCGCGGATCGGCGTTCGAGGCGAGCGCGCGCGCGCGGATCTCTTCGCCCGATTCGAGCACGACACCGACCGCGCGGCCGCGCTCGACGAGCACGCGGCCGACCGGCGCGGCGGTGCGGATCTCGGCGCCTGCGGCGCGCGCGGCCGCCGCGATCGCCTCGCTCACCGCGCCGTTGCCGCCCCGTGCGATCCCCCAGGCGCGGAACACGCCGTCGAGTTCGCCGATGTAGTGGTGCAGCAGCACGTAGGCGGTGCCGGGGGAGCGGGGACCGGCGAGCGTTCCGATGATCCCGCTCGCGCTCTTGGTCGCCTTCAGCGGCTCGCATTCGAACCAGCGGTCGAGGAAGTCGGCCGCGCTCATCGTGAGCAGACGATGGAGCTCGTGGAGGTCGCTGCGTCCGATCGCGCGCAGGTGGCGCACCAGGCGGAGCATGCCGGAGAGATCGCGCAGGCCGAGCGAAGCCGGGTCGGGCGGGATCGTCGCAAGAAGCGGACGCACCGCGCGCGCCATGCGGTGCATCCACCGCCCGAACTCCTCGACCGCCTCGGCGTCGCGCGGCGAGTGGCGTGCGATTTCGCGCCGGTTGCGGTCGGGGTCGTTCCACTGCGCGAGATAGTCACCGCCCGGAAGCGGCGTGAAGGTCGATTCGAGCGGAACGATGTGCAGGCCGTGGCGCGGCAGGTCGAGCTCGCGGACGATCTCGGGCCGCAGCAGGCTCACCACGTAGGAGTACACCGAGAAGCGAAACCCCGGGAAGACCTCCTCGGTGACCGCCGCGCCACCGACGCGCTCGCGTCGCTCGAGGACGAGCACGCGGCGCCCCGCGCGCGCGAGATACGCGGCGCAGACGAGCCCGTTGTGGCCGGCGCCGACGACGATCGCATCCCAGGCCCGGGCCATCGCGCTCAGGCCCGCTTGCGCGGCGGATCGTAGAAGGGCTTCTTCACGACGCGCGCCGGACAGCGCTCCCGCCGGTGCTCGACCGTCACCTCCATCTCGACCCGCGTGCCGGGCTCGGCCCAGCGCGCAGCGAGGTGCGCGAGCGCGAGGTAGCGTTTCAGGAGCGGCGACCAGCCGTGCGTGGTCGCGTACCCCACCTGCCGGCCGCCGGCGTACACCGGGACGCTCGTGCGTTCTACGGTCGCCGGGAGCCGGACCGCGAGCCCGCGCGCGGACCAGAGCCGTTCGAGCGGCTCCCACTCGAGCTCGAGCCCTGCGAGACGCGAACTCGGATCGCGCCGCACCTCGGCTTCGAGCGCCCGCTTGCCGACGAAGAAATCTTTTTCCAGCTTCACCGCCCAGCCGAGACCGAGTTCGAAGGGCGAGGACGCCTGCCCAGGCACCAGCGCTTTGCGCGCCGGCACGTAATCGACGTCGATCAGAAGCAGTCCCGCCTCCAGGCGCGCGAGGTCGAGCGCGAGCAGGCCGGCGGGCACGAGCGCGTGCGCGCGGCCTGCGTCGACGAGCGCGTCCCAGACCGCGAGCGCGCTTTCGGCTTCGACCCAGATCTCGTAGCCGAGGTCCCCGGTGTAGCCGGTGCGCGAGATCTCGACGCCGACCCCGCCGAGCCTCGCCCGGCCGAGCCCGAAGTAGCCGAGGGCGCCGAGGCTGGCGTCGCACGCCGCCTCGAGGATCGCGCGGGAAGCCGGACCCTGGAGCGCGAGCGCTGCGAGGCGCTCCGAGACGTCCTCGATCTCGACCTCGAGCCCGCGCGCGTTCTCCCCGAGCCAGCGCAGGTTCGGCTCGGAGCAGGTCATCCGGAAGACCGTCTCGTCCCGCCTCGCGATCGTGCCGTCGTCGAGCACCTGCCCGGCGCCGTCGCACCACGGCGTGTAGAGGACGCGGGCCGGTGGGAGGGCGCGGACGTCGCGCGTCACCACTCGGTCGAGCAGCCGCGCCGCATCCCGCCCGCGCACCTCGTACTTGCGAAGCGGCGAGATGTCGAAGAGCGCGGCGCTGGCCCGGATCGCGTGGTACTCGCGCTCGTGCGAGAGCTCGTACGCGCTCGCGACCGCGTATCCCGCCCAGCGCCGGTACGCCCAGCCCTGCACGAGCGGCGCGGTGCGCGCGTGAAACGGCGTCGTCCTCAGCACGACGCGGTCACTCGACGGTGACCGATTTCGCGAGGTTGCGCGGCTTGTCCACGTCGTTGCCGCGCGCGAGCGCCGTGTGGTAGGCGAGGAGCTGCAGCGCGACCACGTGCAGGATGGGCGACAGCGGGCCGTAGTGCTCCGGGAGCCGGATCACCTGCAGTCGCTCGCCCGCGCCGATGTGCGTATCGGCGTCGGCGAGCACGTAGAGCTCGCCGCCGCGCGCACGCACCTCCTGCATGTTGGACTTGAGCTTTTCCAGGAGCGCGTCGTTCGGCGCCACCGTCACCACCGGCATCTCGGAGGTGACGAGCGCCAGCGGTCCGTGTTTGAGCTCGCCCGCCGGGTACGCCTCAGCGTGAACGTAAGAGATTTCCTTCAGCTTGAGCGCGCCCTCGAGCGCGATCGGCCAGTGCAGGCCACGGCCGAGGAAAAGTGCGTGCTCCTTGCGCGCGAAGCGCTCCGACCAGGCGATCAGCTGCGGCTCGAGCGCAAGCACCGCGCGCAGCGCCGCCGGCAGGTGGCGGAGCCGCCGCAGGTGCTCGCGCTCGGCGGCCGCCGGCAGCCGCCTGCGCAGCTTCGCGAGCACGAGGGCGAGCAGGAAGAGCGCAACGAGTTGGGTGGTGAACGCCTTGGTCGAGGCGACGCCGATCTCGGGGCCCGCACGCGTGAGAAAGCGAAGCCGGGTCTCGCGCACCAGCGCGCTGGTGGCGACGTTGCAGACCGCGAGGGTGCGTCTCTGTCCGAGGGCGCGTGCGTGCCGCAGCGCCGCGAGCGTGTCCGCGGTCTCGCCCGACTGCGACACCGCGACCACCAGCGTGCGCGGGTCGGGGACGCTGTCGCGATAGCGGTACTCGCTCGCGATCTCGGCCTGCGCCGGAAGCCGCGCGAGCGACTCGATCCAGTACTTCGCGACCAGCCCGGCGTGATGGCTCGTGCCGCAGGCGAGCACGAGCACCGAGTCCACGGCGCCGAGCATGCGGCCCTTCGGATCGCCGAAGAGCGAGGGCGCGATGCCCTCGATGCCTTCGAGCGTATCGGCCACGGCGCCCGGCTGCTCGAAGATCTCCTTCTGCATGTAGTGCCGGTAGGGGCCGAGTTCGGCCGCCGCACCGCGCACTTCCACCGTGCGCAGCGGGCGCCGCGCCTGGCGGCCCGAGCCGTCGCGCACGCGAAAGTCGCCAGGGCCGATTTCGACCACGTCGCCATCCTCCAGATACGCGATGCGGTCGGTGACGCCGGCGAGTGCGAGCGCGTCGGAGGCGAGAAAGCTCGCGTCCCTGTCGACGCCGACGACGAGCGGGCTTCCCATGCGCGCGCCAACCACGCGCTGCGGCTCGTCCTTCGCCACCACCGCGATCGCGTAGGCGCCGGCAAGGCGCTTCACCGCGCGGCTCACCGCCTCGGCGAGATCGCCCTTGTAGCAGTGGTGCACCAGGTGCGCGATCACCTCGGTGTCGGTCTCGGTCTCGAACCGGTAGCCCTTCGCCTGCAGCTCGGCGCGCAGTGCCTCGTGGTTCTCGATGATGCCGTTGTGCACCAGCGCGAGTGCGTCCCCGGAAGCGATCGGATGCGCGTTGTGCTGCGCCGGCGCGCCGTGCGTCGCCCAGCGGGTGTGCGCGATTCCGGTCTCGGCCGAGAGCCGCGCGCGCGTGAGGCGGGCGGCGAGGTCGTCCACGCGCGCGGTGGTGCGCACGCGCGCGATCGCGCCGCGCTCGAGCGTCGCCACCCCGCACGAATCGTAGCCGCGGTACTCGAGGCGCCGCAGACCGTCGATCAGCACCGGAACGATGTCGCGGCGCGCGGCTGCGCCGACGATGCCGCACACGCTAGCGCCCTCCGCGCGCCGGCTGGCCGCGCGGTGGCGACCAGCCGGGTACCGTGATCTGCTTCGCCCGCGCGAGCGTGAGCCGGCCGGCCGGCGTGTCGTGCGTGATCGTGGATCCGGCGCCGATGTAGGAGCCGCGACGGATGCGCAGCGGCGCGACCAGGGTCGCGTCCGAGCCGATGAAACTGCCGTCCTCGATCACCGTGCGGTGCTTCGCAGCGCCGTCGTAGTTGCAGGTGATCGTGCCGGCGCCGATGTTGACGTCCGCTCCCACCCGGGCGTCGCCGAGATAGGCGAGATGGTTCGCCTTCGAGCGCGCCCCGATGCGACTCGCCTTCACCTCGACGAAGTTGCCGACGTGCACCTCGCGCGCGAGCGCCGCGCCGGGGCGAAGCCGGGCGTAGGGGCCGATGCGGCAGCGCGCGCCGACCGTCGCCTGCTCCAGCAGCGAAAAGGCGAGGATCTCGGTTCCGGCGCCCACGCGAACGTCGCGCAGCACGCAGTTCGGGCCGATGCGCACGCCGTCGCCGAGGCGCACCCGACCTTCGAAGACGCAGTTGACGTCGATCGAGACGTCCTTCCCGCAGGAAAGCTCGCCGCGCACGTCCACGCGCGCGGGGTCGGCGAGCGCGACGCCAGCTGCGAGGAGCGCGCGCGCCCGCTGCGCCTGCCAGGTGCGCTCGAGCGTGGCGAGCTCGGCGCGCGAATTCACCCCTGCGACCTCCCACGGTTCGCGCGCCTTCACCGCGACCACCGGGGCGCCGTCGGCCGCCGCGATGCCGACGACCTCCGTGAGGTAGTACTCGCGCTGCGCATTGCGGTTGGAGACTTTCGCGACCCAGCGCGCGAGCCTGCCGGCGTTCGCCGCGAGGAAGCCGCAGTACCACTCGCGGATCGCGCGCTCGGCGGCGCTCGCGTCCCTCTCCTCGACGACCCGCACGATGCCGCCTTGCCGATCGCGCAGCACGCGCCCGTAGCCCGCGGGCTCGCCGAGCTCGCTCGTCGCGATCGCGAGCCCGCCGCGCGCCGCGCGCACCAGCGCCCTCAGCATCCGCGGCCGCACCAGCGGCACGTCGCCGTTGAGCACCAGCACCGTCGCCTGGCGCGGAATCGCCGGCAGCGCCTGGGCGAGCGCGTGCGCGGTGCCGAGCCGGCGCCGCTGCTCGACCCAGTGCAGGCCGGAATCCGGGAACGCGGCGCGCAGCGCCTCCGCTTTATGACCGCAGACGACGTGGATGCGCGCGGGGCGCAGCGCCCGCGCGGCGCGAAGCACGTGGTCCAGCAACGGCCGGCCGCCGAGCGGCTGCAGCACCTTCGGAGCCGCCGAGCGCATGCGCTTGCCCTCGCCGGCGGCGAGGATGACGACTTCGAGCGCCATCGGGATGGAACCGATTCTAGCCCGGGCGAAACACCACCTCGCGCGAGCGCAGAAAGCCGCGCGAGCGGGCGGAACTCAACGCGGCAGTTCCGAGGACCCCATCAGGAACTCGTCCACCGCGCGGGCGCACTGCCGGCCCTCCCGAATCGCCCAGACGACGAGCGACTGGCCGCGGCGCATGTCGCCGGCGGCGAACACCCGGGGCGCGCTCGTCGCGTAGGCGCGCGCGCCCTCGGTCGGCGCACGCGCGTTGCCGCGCTCGTCGCGCTCGACCCCGAACTCGTCCAGCAGCGAGCCCAGGGGGGAGACGAAGCCCATCGCGAGGAGCACCAGGTCCGCGCGCAGGCAGAACGCGGAGCCCGGGATCTCCACCGGTCGGCCCTCCTTCCACTCCAGGCGCACCGCGGAAAGCGCCTTCACGCGGCCGTTCTCGCCGAGGAAGGCCTGGGTGGCGACCGACCAGTCGCGCGAGACGCCTTCCTCGTGCGAAGACGAGGTGCGAAGCCGCGTCGGCCAGTACGGCCATACCGGATTCGTGTCGACATCCGGCGGCATCGGCAAGAGCTCGAGCTGGGTCACCGAAGCCGCACCTTGGCGGTTCGCGGTGCCGACGCAGTCCGAACCGGTGTCGCCACCGCCGATCACCACCACATGCTTTCCCGCCGCCCGTAGCTCGGGTACGCCGACGTCGCCTGCGACCCGCTTGTTCTGCAGCGGCAGGAATTCCATCGCGAAGTGAACGCCCTCGAGCTCGCGGCCTGGAATCGGCAGATCGCGCGGCACCTCGGCGCCACCCGCGAGCACCACCGCGTCGAACTCGGCGAGAAGCTTTTCCGGATGCAGCGTCTGCGTCGCATCGTTCAGCACTCCCTTCGGCGGGCGGGCGCGGCCGATGTAGACGCCCGCGCGAAAGCGCACGCCCTCGGCCGCCATCTGCTCCAGACGCCGGTCGATCGCGTGCTTTTCGAGCTTGAAGTCCGGGATGCCGTACCGCAGGAGCCCGCCGATGCGGTCGTTTTTCTCGAACACCGTGACCTCGTGGCCCGCGCGCGCGAGCTGCTGCGCGCAGGCGAGCCCCGCCGGACCGGAGCCCACCACCGCCACTCGCCGGCCGCTGGGCTGCGCCGCCGGGCGAGGTTCCACCCAGCCTTCTTCCCACGCCTTGTCGGCGATCGCATGCTCGATGGACTTGATGCCGACCGGATCGTCGTTGATCCGCAGCACGCACGCCTCTTCGCAGGGTGCTGGACACACGCGCCCGGTGAATTCCGGGAAGTTGTTCGTCGAATGCAGGGTCTCGATCGCGTTCTTCCAGTCCCCGCGCCAGACGAGGTCGTTCCAGTCCGGGATGAGGTTGTGAACCGGACAGCCGCTCATGCAGAACGGGATACCGCAGTCCATGCAGCGCGCGCCCTGGATCTTCGCCTGCTCGTCCTCCAGGCGCAGCACGAATTCGCGCCAGTGGCGCCTGCGCGCCTCGCGCGGCTCGTGGTACTCGTGCACCCGCGCGTATTCGAGAAAACCGGTGACTTTGCCCATCGCGGTCCTCGCCCTAGGCGGCGAGCCGGCCGTTGCGCGCCGCGAGCTCGCCGAGCGCGCGCCGGTACTCGTGCGGGAAGACCTTGACGAATTTCGGCCGGTACTCGGTCCAGTGCTCGAGGATGCGCCTTGCGAACGCGCTGCCGGTGAATTCCGCGTGACGGCCGAGCAGCGTGCGCACGATCGCCTCGTCGGCGAGCCCGCGGTGCCACAGGCCGCGATCGAGTTTCGCCTCCTGCTCGCCCTCGCTCATCAGCGGCTCGAGCGCCACCATCGCGGTGTTGCAGCGCCGCGCGAAGTCGCCCTCCAGGTCGAGCACGTAGGCGATGCCGCCCGACATGCCGGCGGCGAAGTTCCGGCCGGTGGGGCCGAGCACCACCACCGTGCCGCCGGTCATGTATTCGCAACCGTGATCGCCGACGCCTTCCACCACCGCTTGAGCACCGGAGTTCCGCACCGCAAAGCGCTCGCCCGCCACGCCGCGAAAGTACGCCTCGCCTTCGATCGCGCCGTAGAGCACCACGTTTCCGGTGATGATGTTCTCGGTCGGTTCGCCGCGGAACTTGGGCGAGGGTTGCACCGAGATCCGTCCGCCCGAGAGCCCCTTGCCGCAGTAGTCGTTGGTGTCGCCGATGAGGTCGAGCCACACCCCGCGCGCGAGAAACGCGCCGAAGCTCTGCCCCGCCGAGCCTGCGAGCCGGACATGGATCGTCCCCTCCGGCAATCCTTCGTGGCCGTAGCGCCGGGCGATGCGGCCGGAGAGCATGGTGCCGACGGTGCGGTTCGTGTTGCGGATCGGAAGCTCGATCCTGACGCGCTCGCCGCGCTCGAGCGCCGGAGCCGCGAGCTCGATCAGACGGTTGTCGAGCGCGCGCTCGAGCCCGTGGTCCTGGCGCTCGCAGTGGTGGCGCGCCACCTCCGGCGGCATCTGCGGCATGTGGAAGATGCGGGTGAAATCGAGCCCTTTCGCCTTCCAGTGCTCGATGCCCTTGCGCGTGTCGAGGAGATCGGCGCGCCCGACGAGCTCGTCGAAGCGGCGCACGCCGAGCTTCGCCATCAGCTCCCGCACCTCCTCGGCGACGAAGAAGAAGTAGTTGACCACGTGCTCGGGCTGGCCGCGGAAGCGCCGGCGCAGCACCGGATCCTGGGTCGCGATGCCGACGGGGCAGGTATTGAGGTGGCACTTGCGCATCAGGATGCAGCCCTCGACCACCAGCGGCGCGGTGGCGAAGCCGAATTCGTCGGCGCCCAGCAGCGCGCCGATCACCACATCGCGCCCGGTCTTGAGCTGGCCGTCCACCTGCACCGAGATGCGCCCGCGCAGCCGATTGAGCACCAGCGTCTGCTGCGTCTCCGCGAGCCCGAGCTCCCAGGGCGTGCCGGCGTGCATGATCGAGGACCAGGGCGAGGCGCCGGTGCCGCCGTCGTGGCCGGCGATCGTGACATGGTCCGCCTTCGCCTTCGACACCCCTGCGGCGATCGTGCCCACCCCCACCTCGGAGACGAGCTTCACGCTCACCCACGCCTCGGGGTTCGCGTTCTTGAGGTCGTGGATGAGCTGCGCGAGATCCTCGATCGAGTAGATGTCGTGGTGCGGCGGCGGCGAGATGAGCTCCACCCCCGGGGTGGAGTAGCGCAGCTCGGCGATGTACTCGGAGACCTTGCGGCCGGGGAGCTGCCCGCCTTCGCCCGGCTTGGCACCTTGCGCGATCTTGATCTGCATCATCTCGGCGTTCGCGAGGTACTCCGCGGTGACGCCGAAGCGGCCGGAGGCGACCTGCTTGATCTTCGAGTTGAGCGAATCGCCTTCGCGCAGCGGAATGTCCACCTCGACGCGCTCGGCTCCGAGCCGCGAACGCAACGACTCGCCCGGTCGGATCGGCGCGTAGCGGCGCCGGTCCTCTCCCCCCTCGCCGGTGTTCGAGCGCCCGCCGATGCGGTTCATCGCGATCGCGAGCACGCTGTGCGCCTCGGTCGAGATCGAGCCGAGCGACATCGCGCCGGTGGAGAACCGTTTCACGATCTCGGACGCCGGCTCCACCTCCTCGATCGGCACCGGCCGGCAGCGGTCGAAGCGGAACTCGAACAGCCCGCGCAGCGTGAGATGGCGTACCGACTGGTCGTTGACGAGCGCCGCGTACTCCTTGTAGGTGGTCCAGGAGTTCGCGCGCGTCGCCTGCTGCAGCTTCGCGATCGCATCCGGGGTCCAGGCGTGGTCCTCGCCACGCACGCGCCAGGCGTATTCGCCACCGGCATCGAGCGAGGCAGCGAGCAGCGGATCGCGCTCGCTGAAGGCGGCGCGGTGCGCGGAGAGCGCCTCCTCGGCGACCTGGAAGAGGTCGATTCCCTCGACGCCGGACGCGGTGCCGGCGAAGTACTTGTCCACCAGCGACCGGGCGAGCCCCACCGCCTCGAAGATCTGCGCGCCGGTGTAGGACATGTAGGTCGAGATGCCCATCTTGGACATCACCTTCTTCAGGCCCTTGCCGATCGCCTTGACGAAGTTGCGGATCGCCTTGTCGCCGTCGACGCCCGCGCCGAGCGCGCCCCGGGCGGCGAGATCGAGCAGCGTCTCGAGTGCGAGGTACGGGTGCACCGCCTCGGCGCCGTAGCCGCCGAGGAGCGCGAAGTGATGCACCTCGCGCGCCGAGCCGGTCTCGACCACCAGCCCGGTCGAGGTCCGCAGCCCCTTCGCCACCAGGTGCTGGTGCACCGCGGAAAGCGCGAGCAGCGCCGGAATCGCGACCCGCTCGCGATCGGTGCGCCGGTCCGAGACGATCAGGATCGAGTAGCCCGAGCGCACCGCGTCCTCGGCCTGCGCGCACAGCGAGGCAAGGCGCGCTTCGATCGCCTCCGCGCCCCACGCCGCCGGATACGTGATGTCGAGCTCGAAGGAGCGGAACTTGCCGCCGGTGTAGCGCTCGATCTGCCGGATCTTGTCCATTTCGTAGAAATCGAGCACCGGCTGCGAGACTTCGAGCCGCAGCGGCGGATTCATCTCGTCGATGCCGAGCAAATTCGGCTTCGGGCCGATGAACGAGACGAGGCTCGTCACCAGCTCTTCGCGGATCGGGTCGATCGCCGGATTCGTCACCTGCGCGAAGAGCTGCTTGAAGTAGTGGTAGAGCGTCTTGTTGCGGCGCGAGAGCACCGCGAGCGCGGCGTCGTTGCCCATCGAGCCGACCGGCTCCTCGCCCGCCACCGCCATCGGCTGGAGCTGGAACTTGATGTCCTCCTGCGTCCACGCGAACGCCTGCTGGCGGTCGAGCAACGGCACCGGCGAACGCGGCGGCCTGCGCCGCTCGCCTTCCACCTCGTCGAGCTTGATGCGGATGCGCTCGATCCACTCGGCGTAGGGCCGCGCAGCGGCGAGCTGGTCCTTGAGTTCCCGGTCGTCGACGATGCGCCCGCGCTCGAGGTCGACCAGGAACATCCTGCCCGGCTGGAGCCGCCACTTCTTGACGATTTTCTCCTCCGGAACCGGCAGGCAGCCGCACTCCGAGCCCATGATCACGAGGTCGTCGTCGGTCACCACGTAACGCGAAGGGCGCAGGCCGTTGCGGTCGAGCGTGGCACCGATTTGCCGGCCGTCGGTGAACGCGATCGAGGCCGGCCCATCCCAAGGCTCCATCATCGCGGCGTGGTACTCGTAGAAGGCGCGCCGCGCCGGATCCATCAGGCTATGGTGCTCCCACGCCTCCGGGATCATCATCATCACCGCGTGCGCGAGCGGGTAGCCCGCCATCACCAGCAGCTCCAGCGCGTTGTCGAACGAAGCCGAATCCGACTGCCCGTCGTAGATGAGCGGCCAGATCTTGGCGAGGTCGTCGCCGAGGATCGGGCTCGAGATCGCGCCCTGGCGCGCGCGGATCCAGTTGACGTTGCCGCGCAGCGTGTTGATCTCGCCGTTGTGACAGATCATGCGGAAGGGGTGCGCGAGATCCCAGGAGGGAAAGGTGTTGGTCGAGAAGCGCTGGTGCACCATCGCGAGCGCCGACTCGACGCGCGCGTCCTTGAGGTCGAGGTAGTACTCGCCCACCTGGCGCGCGAGCAGCATCCCCTTGTAGACGATCGTGCGCGCCGACATCGACGGCACGTAGAACTCCCGACCGTGGCGAAGCCGCAGCGCCTGGATCGCGTGCCCGGCGCTCTTGCGGATGATGTAGAGCTTGCGCTCGAGAGCATCGGTCACCGTGACGCCGCGACCGCGGCCGATGAACACCTGGCGGATCACCGGCTCGAGCTTCTTCGCGGACTCGGCGAGGTCCGAGTTGTCCACCGGCACGTCGCGCCAGCCGAGGAGCACCTGCCCTTCTTCCTTCACCGCGCGCTCGATCTCGTACTCGCAGGCGAGCCGGCTCGCCGGCTCGCGCGGCAGAAACACCATGCCGACGCCGTACTGTCCCGCGGGCGGCAGCCGCACGCCCTGCTTGGCCATCTCTTCGCGCAGGAAGCGATCGGGGATCTGGATCAGGATTCCGGCGCCGTCGGAAAGCTTCGGATCCCAGCCGACCGCGCCGCGGTGGGTCAGGTTGCGCAGGACGGTCAGCCCCTGCTCGACGATGGCGTGAGATTTGCGCCCCTTGATGTGGGCGACAAAACCCACGCCGCAGGCGTCGTGCTCGCGGGCGGGGTGGTAGAGCCCTTGGGGCGCGGGCGAGGAAGGCTGGTCCATGACTGAAGGCTCGAAAGTTCGGGGTCGCGCCACCGGCCGGGGGCCGGTCGCACCGCACCATGGCGCCGGGGATGACCGAAT
>Ga0308420_1001148_pt1 | contig 13764 bp, 12 predicted proteins | sample HotsprSampleMS55_FD_203802 | JGI IMG/M metagenome (GOLD analysis project Ga0308420, IMG submission 203802) | Hot spring phototrophic mat microbial communities from Mushroom Spring, Yellowstone National Park, Wyoming, United States - 20090730_MS55 ... | reverse complement strand
AGGGGGTAATTGTTGCCCGTCCAGCATTAAATCGACTCCTCCGGCGTTGCCAACTGTCAGCGTGAATTGGCGTTGTGCCAACCACTCGATCCGTTCCCCCGGTTGGAGGAGAATATCTTTTATCTTTTTCTCATCAATAGTGGCACGGATCCAGGTCGGCTCTTTTGCCTCTATTGTCAGCTGATGCGTCGGTTGTGCAGTTGCGTCGCTCTCAGGTTGAAGGGGCTGGGGTGTCTGGGATAGCTCTGAGGGGAGAGGAGGGATGGGGGCTGAGAGCGTCTGCGACACCTCTCTCTCGGCAGGAGGCGTGAGGGCAGGCGGGGGGAGGGCGGAGGTTGTGATTGGCGGCTCAGAGGGCTCTATCGTTGATGGAGGAGCGGGCGTTAGCGAGGGGGGAGGCTCCGGTTTTTGCGGAGGGGCAACAAAAGGGGGTGGAATCTCAGGAGCGGTGGGAGGTGAGGGCTCTTGGATGACGGGCGGGGTTCGAGGGGATGGTGAGTCGTGCTGTTTGAGTTCTCTCACGCCTTTTTGCCAAACGACGGGGGAGAGGAGCAGAAGTGAGACAAGAACGGGTAACAAAAACACACTGGCAGAGAAGAAACGCGAGGGCTGGCGCTGTGGGGCTGGAGTGGTCTCTTCGACCGAAGACGACCGCACTGGAGAAGCAGTCTTATTCGTTTCATCATAACGGGCTTGCCAGTGTAGCGCCGCCTCGAGGAGACGTCTTGCGCGCCGTTCGGCCTCTTCACATAGGTCGTGGCCCAGCTGACTCAAAGCCTCCGCAGCTCCTCCGGGTTGTGTCTGAGGTGACGACTCATGAAGCCCAGCCATGAGCTGGCACAGGGAGGAAGTATACCTCAGGATGTGGATGAGATCGTCGTATAGCCCTTGAGGATCGTCCGTAGCCGGGGGGGTGCTGTGAGACTGGGCAAAGTAGCGAGGGTGTTCTGTGACAGGACGATGACACGTGATGCAGTTCATCGCGAACTCCTCTCTGCTATTACTTGCGTTGCGTGAGAGTTGGAACAACTGGACCGGAGAGCGCGCTGCCAGGCCGGTATCTGTTCCGCAGGAGAAATGGTCTGCTCTGCAGTCTACCCAAGGAAGGTGTGTGCATTACCCCACAATTCATTATACGCTGTTCTTTATGAGGGCCATGTTAGAGTTGCCACTTGTGTTCCGTCAAGTTTGTTCAGCTCTTTTCAGGTGGCGATTTTTTCTCTTGTATGTGGTTTTTCTGTCGCTTAGTTGCGGTTGTCCGATAAACGGAGCGGGAGGTGAAGCGCAGGAGGGTAACTTCACAGCTTTACGGGTGCAGATGGTTGAGCAACAGTTGCGTCAGCGCGGTATCCATGACGAGCGTGTCCTGCAGGCGATGGCCGAGGTTCCACGGCACCTGTTTGTGCCACTCTCGCTGCGCCTCCATGCATATGAAGATAGTCCGCTCCCGATTGGTCAAGAGCAAACTATCTCCCAACCCTACATCGTGGCGCTCATGAGCCAAAGTCTAGAGCTCACAGGAACCGAAGTCGTCCTTGAAGTGGGGACGGGCTCGGGCTATCAGGCGGCGGTACTGAGTTGCTTAGCTAGACGAGTGTATTCGATCGAAATCCTACCGGAGCTGGCGGGAACTGCACAGAGCCGACTCCAGGCGCTCGGCTATAGTAACGTCACCGTGATCGTCGGGGATGGAAGTCAGGGGTGGCTGGCGGGGGCACCATATGATGCGATCATCGTGACAGCAGCCGCCCAACGCATCCCTCCGGCGTTGCTCAACCAACTCGCTGAAGGTGGGCGTCTTGTTCTACCGGTCGAATTACCAGATGGGCAACATTTGCTGCGGCTACGTAAGTGGGGAGGCAAGGTAACACGGGAGGACCTCGGGATGGTGCAGTTTGTCCCCTTGCTGGGGGACCGTTCCTGAGCTCTCCTGGCTTGAGCCCTGGCCACATGGCGCCAAGACAACCTTGCCGAGGAGGGAACAGTTAGGAGGACACGCGCGTAGCAAGGCCAGAGCAAAGGGAATGGATGCCGAGCTCACCGTCATAATCCTTGATGGCCATACGGTCTCCCTCTTTCCAGGTGAGCGGTTGGAAGATCAAGACGATCCTGACACTCCTTCATGTGGACTCAGCCTCCATGGCCTGTTTATGGAGTTCCCGCTGAGGAAATGACCCTGTTCCCTTGGTGAAGGAATAGGGTGCACGGGGAAGCGGCTCGGCCTCCGTGTAGCGCAGACCGTCTCATAGACTTGCAGGTAGCGTTGGGCCATATGAGTGACAGAGAAACGCTGCTCGAACGCGCGCCGGCAGGCCGCCCGGTCAAGCGCAGCCACGTGTTGCACCGCTGCCACCATCTCTGTTTCTGTCTCACACAGTAACCCTGTGACCCCATCTTGGAGGATCTCGGGCACCGCGCCGCGCCGGCGCGCGATCACCGGCGTGCCGCAGGCCAGGGCCTCAATCAGCACTAAACCGAATGGCTCAGGCCAGTCGACCGGGAAAAGAAGCGCCAACGCCCGGCCCAACAGCTCGCGCTTTTGCGCGTCGTTCACCTCCCCGATAAAATCTACCAAAGGGTGGCTGAGCAAGGGACGAATGGTGGTCTCAAAATATGCCCGGTCCGCTTTGTCTACCTTAGCCGCGATCCGCAGTGGGAGACCAGCCGCACAGGCTACGCGGATGGCACTGTCGGGTCGCTTCTCGGGCGACATTCGCCCGAGGAAGAGCAGATAGCGCTCGGGGTACGGGTGGAACGCATAGAGGTCAAGTGGCAGACCGTGATAGACCGTGGCCAGCCAGTTGGCCTGCGGCAACGGCAGGCGCTGCGCGTCGCTGATGGAGACCAGCGGTACGTCCCGGTAATCCCCATAGAGGGGAGCAAGCTCAGGGATGTCTAACCGCCCGTGCAGGGTAAGCACGGTGGGGGTCGAGGTAAAGCGGGTGAGAGGTAACCCCAGGTAGTCGGTATGGCAGTGAATCACATCAAACGTGTGAGCCTGCTCATAGACCCAGCCCAGCATGCGCACGTGCGGGGCCAGAGGATCCTGGCAGTGAGGGTCAAGCCGCAGCGCGCGGGGACAAGGGGCGACGAGACGGGCGCGGGTCTGGGAGTCCCCACTGGCGAAGAGGGTAACCTCGTGCCCTAAGCGGACGAGTTCTTCGGTCAGGTAGGAAACGACCCGCTCAGTGCCGCCGTACAAGAGGGGCGGGACACGCTCGTACAGAGGGGCAACTTGCGCTATGCGCATACGAACGATCCTTCTCGCTGCTCTGCAAGGCAGAGGGATAGTGGCACCCTCGTAGCGGACCCGCTGCCTGGAGGCGTAGCGGGTCCTTGACCTAGACGCGCAGGTTAAAAGTCCTCCGGGTGAGGTGCGGGCGCTGCTGGTTTCTTCTCCTCGGGTTTCTCCGCCACCATTGCCTCGGTCGTGAGAAGCAACCCGGCAACCGAAGCAGCATTTTGCAGTGCAGTGCGTACGACTTTCGTCGGATCAATAATCCCGGCTTGGATCAGGTCCTCAAATTGTTCTGTCGCGGCGTTGAAGCCATAGGCGCCGTTGCCACTCTTGATCTTGTCTAAGACGATAGACCCGTCCGCCCCCGCATTGCGCGCGATCCAGCGCGCCGGCTCTTCCATGGCCCGACGGACGATCTGCACGCCCACTTTTTCTTCCTCCGGTACGGCAAGGGTATCGAGCGCTGCTGCCGCACGCACTAAGGCGACGCCTCCGCCCGACACAATACCTTCTTCGACCGCCGCCCGCGTTGCATGCAGGGCGTCTTCCACCCGCGCTTTCTTCTCTTTCATTTCTACCTCGGTCGCCGCACCGACTTTAATAACTGCAACCCCACCGACAAGTTTCGCTAAACGCTCCTGTAGCTTCTCGCGGTCGTAGTCGGAGGTCGTTTCCTCGATCTGGGAGCGGATCTGTTTCATGCGGCCTTCGATCGCTTCGCGCTTGCCGGCCCCATCGATGATGGTCGTATTATCTTTATCCACCACCACACGCTTGCACCGGCCGAGGTCGTTAAGAGTGACATGCTCTAGCTTCACTCCTAGCTCCTCGGCGATCATGCGGCCGCCGGTGAGGATGGCGATGTCTTCCAGCATCGCTTTGCGGCGGTCACCAAAGCCTGGCGCCTTGACGGCACAAGCCTGTAGTGTGCCCCGCAGCTTGTTCACGACCAGAGTCGCCAGCGCCTCACCTTCCACGTCCTCTGCGATCAGCAGCAAGGGCTTGCTAGACTTGGCAACTTGTTCCAAGATAGGCAAGAGGTCACGCATGTTGCTGATCTTCTTCTCGTGGATCAGGATGTATGGCTCCTCGAGCACAACCTCCATGCGTTCGGCATCAGTGACGAAGTAGGGAGAGAGGTAGCCGCGGTCAAACTGCATACCTTCGACCACTTCGAGGACCGTCTCTAACCCTTTTGCTTCCTCGACAGTGATGACCCCCTCTTTCCCGACTTTATCCATTGCTTCAGCAATAATCTCGCCGATCGCTTTATCGCCGTTGGCGGAGACGGTGCCAACTTGCGCAATCTCATCCCGGCCTTTGGTGGGCTTAGAGAGCTTCTTGAGTTCCTCGACTGCCTTGGCGACCGCTTTGTCGATACCGCGCTTGAGGCTCATCGGGTCATGCCCGGCGGCGACCATCTTTATTCCTTCGGTGAAGATCGACCGCGCCAGCACCGTGGCGGTGGTTGTCCCGTCGCCCGCGACGTCGGAGGTCTTAGAAGCAACCTCCTTCACCATCTGCGCACCCATGTTCTCAAACTTGTCTTCGAGTTGAATCTCCTTAGCAACGGTTACCCCGTCTTTGGTGACGGTGGGAGCCCCCCACGCCTTTTCGATCACGACGTTTCGCCCCTTGGGCCCTAACGTCACTGTCACCGCGTCCGCCAGGATGTTCACCCCGCGCAGGACACGACTACGCGCATCTTCGCTAAATTTGACCATCTTCACTGCCATAAGCTCGTTTCCTCCTCTGTCAGTGTCTTAACGCTCGATCACGCCAAGAATCTCGTTTTCCCGCAGGATAAGATGCTCTTCTCCATCCAATTTGATTTCCGTGCCGCTGTACTTGCCGAACAGCACATGGTCACCTGCCTGGACATCCAGGGGGATAACTTTGCCATCCTCGTGCCGACCGGAGCCTACGGCTACGACAATCCCTTCTTGGGGTTTCTCTTTGGCCGTGTCGGGGATGATGATCCCCCCGGGGCTCTTCTCCTCTTCTGCAAGCCGTTTGACGAGTACGCGATCGTGCAAGGGACGCACATGGGTGCTCATACGGTCCTCCTACAATACAAAAATGTCGTATTGCCAGGTTCCCCTGGCGTCGTATCTGGACGAAACGGGATAGCCCAGGGATAGGGAAGCTGGGATGGGTATCGAGAGTGGTCAGATAGAAATGTCCAGCATTCGTAGTAGGCAAACATATTCATTCGCCTATTCGGATTGCTTGGGCAAATCTAATCTTTTGTTTGCCTGGTGAGGCGCAGGCGGAGGTTTCTCTTGTCGCAACGGGAAGAACCGTTACAAGGAGGAACCCCTCTCACGCACGCGCTCGGTCTTGATGAAGCATCGATAAGCATGAGACAGCGGTGTGTCAAGAGCACGGGGTAACCGAAGAGGCGTCTAGCGGCACGGCGCAGCCACTGCCCTCCCGCCACTGACGGCAGGAGACTTCCCTGCTATGATGTGCTCTCATGCAGCACGAAGGCACCTTCACTTTAGTTTCTGACTTGCGCCCGCAAGGCGATCAGCCTCAAGCGATCGACCGGTTGGTCGAGGGGCTCTTGCAGGGCGTACGGCACCAAGTGCTCCTCGGGGTCACGGGGTCAGGGAAGACTTTTTCCATGGCCCACGTGATCGCGCGCGTGAACCGGCCGACGTTAGTGATTGCCCCTAATAAAACTCTAGCTGCGCAGCTCTATAACGAATTCAAGGAACTCTTTCCGCACAACGCGGTCCGCTATTTCGTCAGTTACTACGATTACTACCAGCCTGAAGCCTACGTCCCGCAGAGCGACACCTATATCGAGAAAGATGCCGCCATCAACGAAGAGATCGACAAGATGCGGCACTCTGCCACCAAAGCGCTGCTGGAGCGACGCGACACGCTGATCGTTGCCAGTGTGTCGTGCATCTACGGCTTGGGATCGCCGGAGACCTATTTTGACATGATCGTGTTTGTTGAGGAACACACCCAGGTCGAACGCGACGCGCTGTTGCGCAAGTTGGTCGATATCCAGTACCAACGCGACGACTGTGATTTTCACCGTGGCACGTTCCGCGTGCGCGGAGATGTGGTGGAGGTATTCCCGGCCTATGAAGAGGTCAAGGCGATCCGCATTGAGTTTTTCGGTGATACGGTCGAGGCTATTACCGAGATCGATCCGCTGCGCGGCAAGGTCCTGCGTCGGCTCGACAAAGTGGCCATTTACCCCGCCAGCCATTACGTGACGACGTCCGGCCGGCTGAAGAGGGCGATTGCATCAATCCGTGCTGAACTGGCGGAGCGGCTGGCGGAGTTGCACGCGCAAAACAAACTGCTCGAGGCGCAACGCCTCGAGCAGCGCACCCTGTACGACCTAGCGCTCTTAGAGGAAATGGGGTTCTGCCCGGGTATTGAGAACTACTCCCGTCATTTGGACGGACGAGCGCCGGGGGAACCTCCCTTTACCCTGCTCAATTATTTTCCTAAGGACTATCTGCTGTTCATCGACGAGAGCCACGTGACCGTCCCGCAGCTCGGTGGTATGTACCGGGGGGACCGCTCGCGGAAGGAAACCCTGGTGGAGTACGGCTTTCGCCTGCCTTCGGCGTTAGACAACCGCCCGCTCAGCTTCAGCGAGTTCGAGCGCATGGCCGGACAAACAATTTATGTCTCTGCTACTCCTGGCGAGTACGAATTACGGCAGAGTAAAGGGAGGGTCGTCGAACAGTTGATCCGGCCCACTGGGTTAGTGGACCCGGAGGTCATTGTCCGTCCGGCGCGCACCCAGGTGGATGACCTGTTAGAGGAGATCCGCACGCGCGTCGGCCGTGGGGAGCGGGTGCTCGTGACCACACTCACCAAGCGGCTGGCTGAAGATCTAACCGATTACTATCAAGAGCTTGGCGTCAAAGTCCGCTACCTACATTCCGACATCGATACGATCGAGCGTGTGGAGATTATCCGGGAGCTGCGCCGTGGGACCTTTGACGTCCTCGTCGGCATCAATCTCTTGCGCGAAGGGCTCGATATTCCTGAAGTCTCGCTAGTTGCCATTTTAGACGCCGACAAGGAAGGGTATCTTCGCTCCGAACGCTCGTTAATCCAAACGATCGGCCGCGCCGCACGCCACGTCCACGGGATGGTGTTGCTGTACGCAGACACGGTCACGGAGTCTATGCGCCGCGCCATCGAGGAGACCCAGCGCCGCCGCCGGGTGCAATCGGCATACAACGCGGAGCACGGCATCACGCCGCAGAGCGTGCACAAGGCGATTACCTCCCCCTTAGTGAAAATCTATGAGATGGATTACGTGACCGTTCCTGCTGTGACGGAGGAAGAGGAAGAATACCTGTCTCCGCAGCAACTCGCTGCCATGATCGAGCAAACGCGGTGTGAAATGAAAGCAGCGGCAGCGGCCCTAGAGTTCGAGCGAGCGGCTGAGTGTCGGGATCGCCTGTACGCGCTCGAGCGACGCGCGCTGGGGCTGACGTCTGCCCCGTACACCGTCCCCCTGCCTGCGCCTGCCGGGATAGACAAACCAGGGGGGGAAAGCGGTCAAGGGCAGGAGACAACTTTCGGCGCAGGATATGGCAAGCTATCGCCCGTGGCTGGACGGCGCCGTGGCAAAGAGAGGAGCAACAGTGAGGGAGTGGTACGCAGGGGGAAACGGCTCACGGGGAAGCACCCCTTTGGATGATGCGAGGATGACGAATCGCAAATTGCGCATGAATGGGATTTTCGCCCTCACCCGGGCGCGTGCAGTGCTGGAGGCCGAAGCCGAAGCGATCCGTGCCATCCAGCTCGACGAGCATTTTCTCCGCGCTCTAGAACTGCTGCGGCGCTGCACAGGCAAAGTCATCACCACAGGCATGGGGAAGGTTGGCATTATCGCCATGAAGGTGGCGACCACCCTATCCTCCACCGGCACTCCGGCGTGTTTCCTCCACCCGGGAGACGCGGCGCACGGGGACCTCGGCTTGGTGAGCAAACATGATGTGATGATTACCTTCTCCAACAGCGGCAAAACCCGCGAGGTGTTGGAAACCATCGCGCGGGCGAAAAAGCTCAACGGCATCTCCTTGATCGCAATTACCGGGCACCCTCACTCTCCTATCGCGCGGCAGAGTGATGTGGTCCTCAGCATCGGCAAAGTGAAGGAACCGTGTGCGTTAGGCCTCACGCCGTCGGCGAGCACCACCGCAATGCTCGCGTTGGGCGATGCGCTGGCCCTCGTGCTTATGGAACAGAAGGGGTTCACCAAGGCGGACTTTGCCAAGTTCCACCACGGCGGCTATCTCGGCAAGAAAGCGCGTCTGGAAGCGCGCAGGGAGCATAGGGGCGAGCGGTGATTCCTTTTACCTCTAGCTCTTTCTCGCCTTAGAGCTCGAGCTTAATGTGCAACTCCTGCAGCTGTTTCGGTGCGACGGGGCTGGGAGCTTGCGTCAGGGGACACACCGCCTTTGCCGTCTTCGGAAAGGCGATGACCTCGCGTAGGGATTCGGCCCCAGCCAACAGCATCACTAAACGGTCAAAGCCGAACGCAATACCGCCATGTGGTGGCGCTCCGTAGGAGAGGGCCTCCAGCAGGAAGCCAAACTTCTCCTGGGCTTCGGTTTCACTCATACCGAGTGCGGCAAAGACCTTTTGTTGCACATCGAGGCGGTGATTTCTGATGCTACCTCCACCCAACTCGACGCCGTTTAGCACCAAGTCATAGGCCAAAGCGCGCACCCGGGATGGGGCCGTTTCTAAGAGCGAGAGGTCTTCTGCATGCGGAGAGGTGAAGGGATGATGCATCGCCACATAGCGACCTGCTTCCTCGTCGTATGCGAGGAGTGGGAAGTCAGTGATCCATACGAAGCGCAATTCGTCGCGCGGAATCAGGCCCAGCTTGTCCCCCAGGAAAAGCCGTAAGCGAGAGAGGACGTCACACACGACCCGCTCCTGATCGGCTACCATCAGCAGCAGGTCTCCCTCTTTGAGGCCGAGGGTGGAGGTAATTGCACTTTTCCGCTCGTCACTGACGAATTTGGCTAGCGGGGATTGCCACCCGCTCGCTGTCAGGCGTATCCAAGCGAGTCCCTTCGCACCAAAGCTGATGGCTAGCGGGGTGAGGTCGTCGAGTTCTTTGCGTGAGAGTGGGGCGTGCGGAACGATGAGGCCACGGATGACCCCGCCTTTGGCAATCACGTCGGTAAAGACTTGAATCTCCGTTTCTCGGAAGAGGTCGGTCAGCTCATGGAGTTCCAGCCCGAAGCGCAAGTCCGGTTTGTCACTGCCGAAGCGGGTCCTCGCTTCGGTATACGATAAGCGGGGAAAAGGCGTTTGTAGTTCGATGCCTTTCGCTTCGCGACACAACGCGACCATCATACCCTCGGCGAGGCGAAAAATGTCCTCAGGGCGCACGAAAGACATCTCAATATCGATTTGGGTGAATTCCGGTTGACGATCGGCGCGGAGATCTTCGTCGCGAAAGCAGCGAACGATCTGAAAATACTTATCGATCCCTCCAACCATCAATAGTTGCTTGAATAACTGCGGCGACTGGGGCAGCGCGTAAAACATCCCAGGGTTGACCCGGCTCGGCACAAGATAATCGCGCGCCCCTTCGGGGGTACTCCGGGTCAGAAAGGGAGTTTCGATCTCTAAAAATCCCTCGCTGTCAAGGTAATCCCGCACCTTTTTGGCGAGACGGTGACGGAGCTGGAGGTTTTGCAACATGTGGGGGCGGCGCAGGTCGAGATAGCGATAGCGGAGCCGGATATTCTCCGTCGGTTCAGCGAGATCGTCAATCGGGAAGGGAGTTGTACGTGACGTGTTAAGCACCTGCAGGGCCGTAACCAGAATTTCCACCTCCCCGGTTGGGAGATTAGGATTCACCGTATCCGGAGGGCGTCTGGTGAGCGTCCCGCGTACCGCAAGGACAGATTCCAAGCGGACATCCTTGGCGGCCGCGTGTGCCGCCGGGCTGGCTTGGGGATTGCACACCGCCTGGATAATGCCAGAGCGGTCGCGCAGGTCGAGAAACGTCACGCCCCCGTGGTCACGGCGCGCGTGTACCCACCCCATCACTGTGATCTCCTGCCCGACCTGGGCAAGGCGAGGGGTGCCACAGTAAGAGGTCCGATGCCAGTTGTCTAACAATTCCACGACGCTATACCCTCAACGTTCACAGGTCACTACCGGCGCGAACCACACTCCGCTGTCCAGCAGTGGGCAGAGCTGATTTTCCAGTCTTGCGCTCGACAGCTGTGGGCTCACGCCGAGATATTTTTCGTTCGGATTGCTTGCATCATCCCTTGCGCAGGCAGAGCGAGGTCCACCGCCAGGGGATGGTCTGTTTTCGCCTGCATATCACGAATGGTGCCCTTTCCTGCGGCAAGTTCCTGCTCGCCGAGGATCAAAACGTAACGCGCCCCCAGTTTATCTGCGCGTCGCATCTGCGCCTTGAGTCCACGTCCGCCACCATCCAGCTCAACATGATAACCTGCTTGTCGTAGACGATGCGCCACGGACAATGCATGGCCCTCGGCGCTCTCGCCCAGAGGAGCGATAAAGAGGTCTGGTTGCCTGCGATCCTGACGCTCCTGTGTCTGAAGGAGCATAACGAGACGTTCCACACCGATGGCAAACCCGATTCCTGGGACCGCTGGGCCGCCAAGTTGTTCGACCAACCCGTCATACCGGCCCCCGCCGCATACCGCATTCTGCGCGCCCAACCCTTGGGCAAGCACTTCAAAAGAAGTGCGGCAGTAATAGTCAAGGCCACGCACGAGCCGTGGGTTGACGGTAAATGGCACCTGTTCCTGGCATAAGTACGCTTGCACCCGCTCGAAGTGAGCGCGACACGCCGCGCACAAAAATGCTGGCAGCGTGGGCGCAGCCGCAGTCGCCTGCTGGCACCCTGGTTCTTTACAATCCAGGATGCGTAACGGGTTGCGCTGCAAACGCGCACGACAGTTGGCACACAGCGCCTCGGCTCTACTCTCGCCAAAGGCGCGGAGGCTCTCACGATACGGAGGTCGACACCCCTGACACCCGAGCGAATTCACCTCAACAGTCACTGCCAGCTGCAACGCCGCGAAAAGGTCGTGGAGCATCAGTAAGAGCTCAGCGTCGGTGAGGGGGTCGTCCCTACCTAGGATCTCCGCGCCGATCTGATGAAATTGACGGTAGCGACCTCTTTGTGGCCGCTCCCGTCGAAACATTGGACCGACGTAGAACAGTTTTGAGACTGGCTCTTTGTGAAACAGACTGTGTTCAATGTATGCCCGGATGACAGAGGCCGTTCCCTCCGGACGGAGGGTTAAGGAGGCGTCATCCCGATCGGTGAAAGTGTACATTTCCTTCTCGACGATGTCGGTTGTCTCCCCAATCGCGCGGGCGAACAGTTCGGTTTTTTCGATCACAGGGAGGAGGATCTCAGTGAACCCGTATGCCGCGAGATACTTCCGGGCCTGTGCCTCCAGCCCGTGCCATATGGGACTTTCTTCTGGCAAAACGTCGCGAAACCCTCTCACAGCAGTAATTTTCATTGGCTCCTCGTAAAGAGGAGCATTGTGCCAGAGGGGCGGAGGGCAATCAACGAGATGACGAGCGCCGCTATTTTTTGCCCGTCGGAGGTTGCAGCGGGTCAATCGTCGCGGACGCGCGGTCGATGTCCCGCTCCCATTGCCGAGTGTTCAGTTGCGTTTGCACGCGGGCAAGCAGGTCGCGATTATTGATCGGTTTCACCACAAATTCGCTGACCCCTAAGGCCATACCTGCCGCCCTGGTTGCCATATCGTCTTTTGCCGTGAGCAGAATGACCGGAAGAGAGGGGGAAAGGCGTTTGAGCTCTTTGCACACCTCGAGTCCGTCCATTCCAGGCATCATGACATCGAGAATCACAACATCTATGGGGCGGCTGCGCACGATGTCGAGGCACTCGGAACCGCTATACGCACCGATCGGGGTCAAGTTATGGCGGCTGAGCAAGCGGGAGAGGATATCAACTACTTCTTTGTTGTCATCGACAATCAGTACGGTGGCCGCGGTGCCAGAAGACTGAGGTTTGCCTTCCGAGAGCATAACAGAGACCTCCTACGGAGCGTGCGCCTCGTTCTGGTCAACGGACGAGAGCAGGGGGGTAAAATTCTTTCTTCGTCTTATCATCGCCACCAAAGTGGTACGCTTTAGTCCCAAGAGCTGGGCTGCCGCGGTTTTGTTGCCATTCGTGCGCCGCAGGGCTTCGTCGATGATACGAGACTTAAACTGCTCCAGGGCGTGGCGAAGGTTTAAGTCTTTGTCGTGGAGGGCTGGATGGGGAATCTTTTTCTCAGAAATAAAGGAGCGAATGTGCACAGGGAGGTCCTCCGGGCCAAGCCGCTGGTCTTCGCTGAGGATGACCAAGCGCTCGATCAGATTTTCCAGCTCTCGCACGTTGCCGGGCCAATCGTATTCCCATAAATAGATCATTGCCTCTGGGGCGATTTCGATAGTGCGGCCGTATTTTCTATTACTCCGCTCGAGAAAGTACTGGACCAGCAAGGGAATGTCCGAACGGTGGGCGCGCAGCGGAGGGAGGTGAATGGGGATCACCTGCAAACGATAAAAAAGATCCTCGCGGAAAGCCCCCTTTTCTACCTCCTTAGCGAGATCCTTGTTCGTGGAGGCAATGACACGCGCATCAACGGCAAGTGCCCGGTCCGCCCCAACAGAGCGAATTTCTTTGTTTTGCAGCACGCGCAGCAGCTTTGCTTGCAACGCGATGGGCATCTCTGCAACCTCGTCAAGCAGAATCGTCCCTCCATCGGCTAGCTGAAACATCCCGACGCGGGAAGACAAGGCGCCAGTAAACGCTCCCCGTACATGCCCAAACAGCTCACTCTCGAGCAGTTCTTGCGGGATGGCGGCACAGTTGACCGGAACAAAGGGGTGGTTCGCCCGGGGGCTGAAATTGTGGATGGCACGGGCAACGAGCTCTTTGCCGGTCCCGCTCTCCCCTGTAATCAACACCGTCGCATCGGTGCGTGCCACGCGATGCACCATCGCCTGGATTTTCTGTATGAGTGGATGTTCACCAATGAGAGGAAAGGAGGCTGCTAATGTCATGCCTGTACGCTCTCAGGAAAAAGAGTCGCTGCCTTCACCCTACCCTACGAAGGCCGTACGCGAGAGAGTTCCTTTTTCCCTACCAAGGTGTACACTACCATGTGCCGTCTCATAGGACAAACTGACTATGCACGGCGAAGGCGCAGCGGTTGAGCAGAAGGACGGTTCCTGGACCGTCTTTCTGCTTGCTCTTCTAGGCCTCTCCTCCTTCGTAGTGCCCCTGATGTCATGGAATTCCCTGTAGAATAAAAATGGCAAATTTTTGCCGGTTGCTGCAAGACAAGCGGAGAGGCATGAGATTTACAAAATGTGTCATTTACCGGTATCACCACCAGAACAGGGCGCGAGAAGCGTTACTTTTTTGCCATCGGTAGCAAGTATCGGCATATCCATGGGAAACTTAAAAACTTTTATATTTCCGGGAAATATTTGGTAAAGTTCAAGTA
>Ga0308420_1001145_pt1 | contig 13783 bp, 7 predicted proteins | sample HotsprSampleMS55_FD_203802 | JGI IMG/M metagenome (GOLD analysis project Ga0308420, IMG submission 203802) | Hot spring phototrophic mat microbial communities from Mushroom Spring, Yellowstone National Park, Wyoming, United States - 20090730_MS55 ... | reverse complement strand
GCCCCGCACAGGCGCGCCAGGGATATCTCGGAGGAACAGGCCTGTATTCCGCAGAGTGCCCCCGTGAGAAGGAATCCGGCGTATTCCCGGTCAGGCCGGGGTTGAGCGAGACTTAATCCGCAGCATGGGCTGGAATGCAGCGGCCACGGGCACGGGAACCTCACCGGCCGAGGACTCATGAGCCATGGCAGGGCATGAGGAGCGCATGCCCTGCCTTTGGCCGGGCGGTCAGACGTTCTTGACCTCGGGGTGGATCCAGGGCTTGCGGTAAGGACGGCGGAGCAGGCGGTTGGCTTCCTCGTCGGCCACGACCATTTGTTTCTGCGCGTCCCAAGTGAGCGTGCGGCCCAGTTTCATGGAGATGTTGGCCAGAATGCAGCAAGCGGATGAGATATAGCCCTCTTCAATGTCCGCCACCGGCCGTCCCCGGGTCTGCATGTTATTGAGCAGATCCTTGAAGTGGTAGCGCACGGCCGGGGCGGCATGCCGCTCCAGCCTCGGCTCGGTCTTATCTTCGGGATACTGCTCGAGCTCGTAAGTCACGTCGCGGTGGATCTTAGGCTCATTCTTGCCGGCCGGGATGAAATCATAGGCGAAGACGCCGGCCTTGAGGGTCCCTTGCGTGCCGTACAGAATAGCGCCCCAGTCGTAATCGGGATCGGGGCGCGAGCCGAAGCGGCGGTGCTTCCAGACCACGGTGAGATCGTCGTATTCGAACATGGCGGTCTGGTCGTCGGAGATGTCGTTGGCTCCACCTTTCAAGGCGCGGATTCCGCCGAACGAGGAAATGCGTTTGGGCCAACCCAGATTCATGAACCAGCGGACCATGTCGAGCATATGGATGCCCATATCGCCAATGGTTCCATTGCCGTAGGCCATAAACGAGCGCCAGCTTCGCTGGATCTCCGGCGCGTAGTCCATGTAAGGGGCCGGCCCCACCCAGAAATCCCAGTCCAGGGTTTCGGGGACCGGCGTGGGTTTGAGGATCAAAGGACGTCCGCCGCCGTAGGAAAAGACCTCTACGTGTCCGATCGTTCCCAGCTTGCCTTGCTGAACAATGTCGCGGGCCTCCACAAGATGGGGCGTGCTGCGGCGTTGCGTGCCGACCTGGACGACGCGTTTGTACTTGCGGGCGGCAGCCACCATCGCCTGTCCTTCGACCACATCCACGCTGATGGGCTTCTGAACGTAGATGTCGCAGCCGGCGCGCGCCGCCTCGATCATGGGCAGGGCATGCCAGTGGTCCGGCGTGCCGATTAACACCAGATCCAGATCTTTGGGCGCGAGCATCTTGCGGTAATCGGTGAACATTTGGGGTTTCTTTTTGGAAACCTGACGCTCGGCGCAAAGGTTGGCGCACTCCTCGAGCAGCTTGCGGTCCACATCGCAAACGGAGACAACCTCGATCGGAGCGATTTGGATGAGGCGGAACAGATCGACCTTTCCATACCACCCGCAGCCAATCAGGCCCACGCGCAGCGGCGGGCGATCGGCGAATTCAGCGGCATAGTTGCGCGACGCAGCCATGGCCAGCCCAGCGGCGCCCGCTGTCAAAAACTTTCGACGCTCCATGGTGAACTACTCCCTTGTTGGAGTCTGGCACAGGTGAACCCAGCCATTAGGGACAGTATATCCAAGAACCGGCGGCGCACATGCATGGTGTGAAGCGCCGGAGGATTGTGGGGAGTGCGAACGGAACCGGGCCAATCCTCGGCGGCCGCGGGCGGACGGCGGAGTCCCAGGAGGCCCGAGCCGGCCGTAAAGGCCAGCGCGCCGACACGGCTCGCTGGAGGCGCAGGCAGCGGGAAAGGGTCCTGGGGCGCGGCGAGCGCGCGAAGTGGACGGGCCGGGGCGGCCCCGTATCGTTGTTCTCAACCAGAACGGCAGCTAAACCAAACTGCGCGACTGTTCATGAAGTTTCATTCTCCTTCTCGAACTAAGCAATCCTTGGAATTCTTTCGTATTGACAGGCTACCTGGATTGCGAGCATGATGGAGGTGGAGGTTCCTCCCATGAAACCTGCAAGGCTGGCGGTGGGGTTGGCGGTCCTCTTTAGCCTGGCGGCGGGGGCGTTCGCGCAGCAGGTGATTTCCGCTCAGGCGGGGCTTGTAAATCACACCCTGGGCAAGGTCCTGCTCAACGGCGCGGTAGTGGAAGCAGGCGGCGTGCGATTTCCACAGATGAAGCCAGGCGACGTGCTGTCAACCGAGGAAGGACGCGCCGAGGTTCTCCTTGACCCAGGAACATTTTTGCGGGTTGGCGAAGAGAGCTCATTCCGGCTGGAGTCGGCCTCATTGACCAACTGGCAGTTGGAACTGGAGGCGGGCTCTTTTGTGCTCGAAGTCGCAAGCCAGCCGCGGCGCGAGGGCGCGGCCATTCGCTGGAAGGACTTCCGTTTCACTCCGCTCAAACGCGGCGTGTATCGAATTGACCTCAATCCGCCGTCGGTCCGGGTTTTCGACGGGGAGGCCCTGGTCGCGGGCGGCGCGGGAACGCTGCGCCTCAGCAAAGGCCGGATGCTGGCGCTCGACGGCGCATGGGCCGCGGTGCGTTTCAACCGGGAGGAAGACGACGCGCTGGACCGGTGGAGCGGACGGCGGGCGGCTTACCTGGCGCAAGCCAATCTTGAGGCGGCCGTCACAAGCGGCTGGCGCAGCCGCGGCTTGGATATGGGCTTGGGCGGCTACTGGCTGCTGAATCCGTATCTCGGCATGATGACTTACGTTCCGCTGAGCGGAGCTTACACCAGTTTTTACGGCTATCGTTTTTACAGTTATCAAAGCGCAATGGAGCTGTTATATCCTCCGCAACCCAGGGCGCCCAACCTCATGGGCGGGGGAGGTACCTCAGGCGCGCCGAACTACCCGACGAACGCTCCGACGCCCGCGGGAACTTCGGGGACGATCGCCGCAGGCAGCCCAGCTTCGACCAGCGCAGCCGGGGCGGACAGCGCGCCGATTTCGCGGCAAAGCGGGGACGCCGGCGGGAGAACGAGGTAGGGGCCTCCCGGTTGCGGGCACGACCACCCGCAGGGAAAATTTCCAAGATGGGGCAAATATTTTGGTGCTCCGCACAAGATGAATCTGCCCCCCAGAACCTGCCTGCTCCACAAGAAGTTGCCACATAAAAGCGGCCTGTCTTACGGCAGGAGGCGGCTTACGCCACACTTTGGGCGGATGCGCGGAAAGGGCGACAGGCACCGGAGCTGTAAGGGAGTCTCAAGCGCCAACCACCGGCACAGGGCTGCCGGTGTGGCACGCAAGACTGCGTGCTCCACTTTGAGGCGCGGCGTGGCACGCAAGACTGCGTGCTCTACTTCAAGGCGCGGTAGTGGGGCAAGCCGGCAGGATTGCGATGCCGGCGGTGGCGCGGGGTGACCCTACAGCGCGGGGTGCGGCCATGGGGGCGGACACGCTGGTCCGCCCCTACACTCGGCATGGTTCGGTTGCATGGAGGGCAGTGGGTTAAGGGTACCAAGGCCGGCAGGAATGCCGGCCGCAGACAAGAATGTCTGCCCCACAAAGAGGCTGCCCCACAAAAGTGGCCTGTGGCAAAGCAGGACAGGAAAGCCATCCGCCGCCAAGACTGGCGGCGTGGCACGCAAGACTGCGTGCTCCACGAGAGGGGCGGCGTGGCAAGCAAGACTGCGTGCTCCACTTTGAGGCGCGGCGTGGCACGCAAGACTGCGTGCTCTACTTCAAGGCGCGGTAGTGGGCAAGCCGGCAGGATTGCGATGCCGATAGTCCTGCCGGTGGCCGGCGGGTGAGCCTTATTCTTCCCGCTTATGCATCCCGCTCATGAGCCACCCGGTGCTGATCTCTTCGTATACACCCTTCGTGAACGCTATTCGCTCTCAAAACCGTGGCTGGCAAATTTCAACGTCCGGCTGTTTTCGGTGACCGTACGCACGATGTGCTCGGGCGCGCCTTGGGGAAGATGAGCCTCCACCTCCAGCGTGACCTTCACCTCAGCTCCCGGCAGACCGGCCAAATGCGCGATGACCTCTTCTGCTACCAGGCTCGCATCTCTGCCAACACGCGTGGGATCCAGGGTGATACTTCCGTGGTACCTGCGCGGTGCTGAGGATACCGCCGCGGAGCGCTCCGCCGCCAGTGGCCCCGGTGTGGGGGAGAAACCACGCGTGCCGGTTCCTGCGCCCGCCGGCGGGCTTCCACTGCCGGCCGGGGCCGCTTCGGCATCCATCTGGCGGCGGGCAACCTCGGGCTTCACAAGCAGGCCGGTCAGATCCGTGTCAAGAGACGCGACTCGTTGCCCGCCGCGCAAGCCGCGGTATCTTCCGACCGCCTCGTCAAAGCTGTCCGCATAGGCGAACGATTCTCGCTCCCAAGTGAACAAGCCCAGCCCGTCCTGCACGGCGCCGATGAGAACACCGGGATTTTTCAAACGAGGCAGGTAAAGATAGCGAGCGAAATCTTCCGCCAATTGCCGGATCTCCACATGATCCCCCCGCCAGAGCGGAACCCGGTCGAGATCCATTCGCAATCGCGTGCCGGCAAGCGACGTCACCAGCAGCTCATCCGACCGCAGCTTTTTGCTCGCCCGAACAGCAAGCGCCTCCTGACCTGACAGCCGGATCGCCTGCCAAGTCACTTCCGCCTGGGGATCTTCCTGAGTCGGCACAAGCAACCATTGATAGGTTTCCGGCAGGCGAGCCGCCACCGTCTGGTCGGCCGACTTCCTCTGTTCCTCCGCCTGGCGGACTTGCAAGGGCGTCAAATCCAGCGTCTCTTTGTCAAGCACGATGGAGTCCCACGCCAAATACCGGCGCACGGCCTCATCCAGGTCCTGCAATCTCGTTTGGTCGGCCGCCAGGAAAACCAGGCTGTTCCGCCGGAGACGCGGGGCTGTGCCGCGGTTTTCCAGAATCTGTTTGGCGGCGGCTACGGCCGGGCTGTCCCCTCCACGCCCATGCGGCTTGTCCGGTCCCAACACGACCAGCCGGGCGTCGCAATCGTCGGGCACGTCCTGGCCGGACTGCGGAAACGGATGCACCCGGCTGAAATCCCCTGCCGCGCGTACGTCGTTGCGCACCCGCTTCTCGATCTCCTTGACGACCTTGTCCGGCGCCCGCTTCAACTGTTCGGCGCGGTCCTCGGCCAGTTTGGTCACCGTAGGCTGCGTCGAATACCAGTAACGGGCGCCGTCCTGGTAGAGGTGCGTCGCCGCGCCCACCAGGCGCCGGAGGGCATCCCCGAAGATCGCCGGCGTCTCCCCCGGCAGGACGCAGCCCAGCTTGATCCGCCGGTCCTCAATGCCGTGATGCGCCGCCGTGGCGGTCGGCGCCGAGCCCAAATAGATGGTCCGCGCCACCCGCCGGCATGCCTGATGCTTGCCAAGCGCGGGCACTTCGCTGTCCAGCCGCACGGGCAGCGCGTCCGGACCATCCACGTCCTTCTCAATCACCGGCACCCAGTTGTCCGACAGGTACCGCGTCAGCTCAAACTGCACGCGGGGATCGTCAATCGGAATGGTGGACGGCAAAATCAGCGGACTGCGGTCCCCATTCTCCCAAAGACTGTGAATCACCGCCGCCATCAGGCGAAGCACGCCCCTCGTCCGCTGGAACTTCAACAGCGTTGACCAGTCCGCATAGAGCCGGTCAAAGATCTCCGGATGGATCGGATAAGCGGCCTTGATCCGCTGCTCATAACCCGCTTCGCGGCATTCCGGAGGGAACTCCTGGTGCTGGACGCGGTAAAGGTCCGCGAAGGCCCGGGCGGTGACGTCCCGCGCCTTGAACTGCTCCGGGTCCGTCATGGGCTGAAACAGACGTCGGCGCACGATCTCGAAACCCTCCTCCGCCGAAGCCGGCCGCCAGCTCGACTCAACCCGGCCGACCACGTTCTTCAGCCGGTTGAGCGCCTCACGCCCCCGCAGCCCGCCCACCTCCACATCCTCCGCCTGGGCGTGCGGAGAGCCGGAACTGTCCGAGGCGGGAAGGCTGATCACCACCAGACAGCCGCGCGCCGCCCTGGCCGATTCCGTCAAGGCTTGGGCAAAAGTGAACTGCGTCTCGAAGCTGCCGCCCGGCAGGTCCGCGGCGTCGTGCAGTTGCCGGGCGTAGGCCACCCACTCGTCGATCAAGATCAAACACGGCCCATACTCGTTGAAAAGCTGCCGCAACACATCCCCCGGACTGGTCGCCCGCTCGTCGTCCGCCCGCACCCGCTCGAACGCCTCCTTGCCGCCGAGCTGCCAAGCCAGCTCTCCCCAAAGCGTGCGGATCACCGTTCCGTCCGGCTTGGCCGCCGGATTTCCAGGCGAAATCCGGTTGCCGACCAAAACCACGCGCCGGACCATCGGCAATTCCTTGACGCCGGTTTCTTTCAGGACCGCTTCCACTCCCGGTAGCTCGGCCGGCGGAGTACCGCCGCAGAGATGATAAAGCGCCAGCATCGAATGCGTCTTGCCGCCGCCGAAGTTCGTCTGAAGCTGCACTACCGGATCGCCTCCCTTGCCCGAGAGCCGCTCCACTGTGCCGGTCAACAGCCGCTTCAGGCTGTCGGTCAGATAGGTCCGCCGGAAAAACTCCACCGGGTGCCTGTACTCGTCCGTTCCCTCGCCAATGTAGACCTGCCAGAGGTCGGCCGCGAACTCCGCCTGCTGATAGCGCCCGCTGGCCACGTCCGGATGGGGCGTGGCAACCTCCCGCCATGGCTTCAAAGCGCCGCTGGCCGCCGCCTCCACCAGCGACCCGCCCGCCTTGCGCTTCTCGCTGCGCACCTGCTCGTCGAAGCGCAGCCGCAACAGCTCCGTCTTCATCTTCTCGATCTCGCCGCCCTCGGGCGCCGATACGGCGCTCAAAAGCCGCCCGCAGGAATCCAACGCGCGGTAGGCGTCATCGGTGGAGAAGAGCTCCTGGTGAGCCCACTTGTTGCGCCATTCGCGGAGCTCGGAAAGCAAACTTCGCTCGGCCGGGCCTAACGTCTTCCGGAAGACGTCATTCCAGGCCTCCCACATCACCTTGAGCAGCGCAGCCGCATCCCACTCCGCGGGAGGCTTCTTGCTGTTCAGGCGGTCGTCGCCCAAGGCGCGCAGCAGCTCGCTCTGGGCTCGTTCGGCGAAGGCGCTCCTGAATTCCCGTTCAACAAAGGGCGCAAGGCCTGATCTCAACAGTTCCAGGGCTTTGCCCACACGGTCGCGATTCGTAATGGCCATGGTGAACTCGCTCCGATTTCAGCGTGTCTCCTCCCGCAACCCGAGTTGCTCCGGGGATTTGGCCCGCGCCAGCCGCGCGATTTCCGGCCAGCCCAGCACGAGCGCGTTATACGCCTGCGCCTCCTGGGACCGGTTCTTGCGCTCGCTCAGATCAAACAACCGGTAGGCCAGATCGCGCGCCAGTTCTCCCTGCGCGCCGAGCTTCCGCAACAAGGCGGCCGCCGCCTCGTCGCCGACTTTTTCATAATAATAGACCCGCAGCAATTGGTGCGTCATTTCCCACACCGGCAGCCGCCGGTCCGTCTCCTGATTCCAGTCCTTGGCCAGTTCTTCCGGCCGCAGCAGCCGAACAACGCCGCCCCCCGAGTGCACGATGCCCGCTTCCGCCAATCCCGCGACCGTGGTCACCTTGGCCTTGCTCAACAGCTCCGCGTCGCCGAAGTCGCCCCACTGGAAACCGTGCTGCTCGTACCAGGCGATGGCCCAGCGGGTGTCGCTGTCGAACTCGTCTTCCTGCTCGGAGAGAACCTCGGTGAGCGTCTGGTTGATCAGTGCCAGCGCCGTGCGAACCGTCATCGCCTTCCCGCTGGCCTCCAGGATCCGGCTGTACTTCGAGTAAATAGCCATGCCGGGTCCAATGGCCGCCTGGGCGAAGTCCACCGGCGCGACGTTGCCCTGCTGGAGCCGCCGCAGGGCCGCGGGCAGTTCGCGCTTCAGTTCAGCGACGAAAGAGCGGCGGTCGGTCTGCGGGGCGTTGGCCGGACGCGGGCGGCAGGCCAGCACGATGTAGGAGGCCAGGGCGTTCGAGCCCATGGCGCGCATCCGCCATGCTTGCGACGCGCGGACCGGCCATGTCGCCGTGATTTGAAAGCCCGTGCCAATCAGCGCCTCGAGCATCGTCTCCCACCCCGTGGTCCGGTCCACGCGGTTCCCGTTGCCGCCGTTTTCCGCTTCCTCGTCCTCGCCGCTCTCTTCGTCGTCCTGCTTGAAGGCGTAATAGACGGTGAGGGGAAAGCGCGGGTCCATCTTCTGGCGCAGGGCGGCGAACGCCTTGCGGAAGCCGCTCTCGAAGTGCTCCTTGGCCTTCTGCTTTTCGCCGCCGAAGCGTTCCGGAGACGCGGTCAGCTCCTGCGCCTTCGGCACAAGGAGAGTGCTGAACAAGTCCGGATACAGGTCCCCAATGGTTCTTCGGAGCCAGACATAGAAAAAGTCCGAGAGCGCGGCATAGCCGATGTTGTCGTAGTAGGGCGGGTCGGTGGAGACCAGGAGATTTTCGATGCCGTTGGCGCCGGTGGCGGCGTCGATCTGGCGGGCTGTTAAGGTGGCGAGACTCGCGTAATTCAGGGTCTCTATCGAATCCGCGACGAAATCCACACATGTAGGCCAGCCCCCTGTGCGGTCAGCGAGTAAGTTGGCCTCGCCAAAATCCCATACCATCGGGATAGCCTGACGCCCAAAAAGGTGCGCTACCTTCTGATCTCTCGGGCTCCAAGCGCACAATGCATTACCGAAATCCGCGCAGCGATCCAGCGCGAGAGCAAGGAGCGTGGCGACGGCGCGGGTGTAGGCGTCGGCCTCGCTTTCCGGCAGTCCCGCCGCGATCGCGTCCCGCCGCACGTCGGCACGGATCTCCCGGATCAAGTCCGACAACGTCACCATTGCCGTAAGCTGGCGGGGTGCAAACATTTTCCAGTGCTTCCGAATACCGTAGTTCTGAATGCGAAAGCCCAGGGCCTCCTCGGGCAGATCCGTGTCCGGAAAACCTGTCGGGATGGCAGACTCCGCTTGCCGAATCTGCTCATCGGTGGCAGGCAGGTATATGCGGCCGCGGGGCACTTCAGCAACGACGGCCACCATCGCTGACCCTAGCCGCCCCTCGCTTCCCTCGGGTCGAACGAAATCGAAGGGGATCGGGGCATCCGAGAGGATGCACCGAAAGCCTCCGCGCCCGTTCTTCGTTCCCGTCCCAACTGCCGCCCTTTCCCTCGGCGTACCGGTGCGCACCGCAAACCGCCAGGTTCCTGCCGCCCGATCCACAATCGGCTCCAGCCACGCTTCGCTGCCCTTCTTGCTTGATAGCCAGAACGTGCTCATCAGGGGCACGTGCGCGCCGCGGGCGGCAGGGTTCGGACTGCGCACCGTCCGCGTCCAGATCCAGGCGATCACCGGCAGTTCTTTGCCCACGTAGTATTTCAGATGCGGGCTCTCTTCCGCCATCTCCGCGGTCACCCTCACGGGCGGATACAGATGGCCGATCTTGGCCCGCGCTCGCTCCAGAATTTTCTGCCCGTAATGCCGCATATCGGCAGCCAGGCCGTTGGTTCCGCGCCAGTTCTCTGTGCCCCCGATCTTGCGGCGGTCCTCCGGATTCACCGGCGGATGGTCCGCCCACCGCGGCGCGATCTCCAGGTTGCACTTGTTGAGCAGCACCGCCACCGGATTCAGATCCCCGGCGTGGGCTTCCATGCCGAGGCGCGCCGCTTCCAAGGGGATGGACCCACCCCCGGCGAAGGGATCGTAGACCGCCGGCAGACGCCCGCCGCAATGCTTCAGCATCTCTTCGCGGGCTTCCGTGTAGATCTCCGGGTGTTTGTGCAGTTGCTTCTGCATCAGGCGGCGGAGGATGCCGAAGAGCCGTTCGCGCTCGCCCGCCTGCGCCTCCTCGGTGGGGAACTTCTCCGGATGGGCGCTCGGGTCGTCCACGATGGAGGCGAACAGCACCGCCCGCGCCGCCGGCAGCGGCAGCCGCGCCCACCATAAGTGAATGCCTTTCGGATGCGGACGGGTCTCCGGACGCTTGTCGATAGCACTTGCGTCGTTGATCTCGGGCAGCGGCAGCGCCACCTCAATGAGCTTCTTCTTGGCTGTCATGACTGAGCCACTCTGACCTGGCCGATTCTGTAAGCGTTATTGACTGCGGCGGTCAACCGGGCGGGGATCGCATCCAGACTCAAGCCCTCCAAATGATCCAGCGCAGCAAGAGCCTTGCCCTTGTTGTCGCCTTGCTTCCTGGAAACGCCCGCCACAGTCTCGAAGTCGGGACAGAACATTTCGAGGTGGCCAAGGGTCCTATCTACAACGCTCTTGATAGTGTCATTCATCTCGAACGTTCTTTCCTTGCTTCGGCGCTTGTCATCTGACCAATCCGCAGGAATCGGAGTAGGCAACGGATCTTCATCGTGAACCACACAATACGGGATTCTGAAAGCATTCAGGATGTCGATGTAGAGGGGCAGGTTGTGCTTGCTTCCGCAGTCGATTAACGTCACGGTGGGATCATAGCAGCCGATCCTTCGCGCCAGGAACGGGAAGACTGTCTTTTCGGTTTCTCCCTCTACGAGCACTACTTTGCTCGCGAAGAAGAGCTCGCCACGGTCAGGATTGATCCAGGATGCCATATGAAAGCGGCGCCTGCGGTCGGCTGCGTCCTCACCCTCGAACAGTTCACGCGTGCACTGCCTGACCTGAGTGCCATCTTGCGCGGTCGGTTTGGTGACGACGGCAATGCGCCGGTAGTGTTCCAGGTCGATGAAGTGCGTGGAGTGCGTGGAAATCAAAACCTGGTGTTCCGGCGACTCGGCGATCTCAGCCAGTGAAGCCAAGAGCTGGCGCTGGGCGTGCGGGTGGAGAAAGAGTTCCGGCTCCTCGATGGCGAAGATCGCTGATTCGGAAGCCTGCCGCGGCCGAGTGGCCCCAGATTCAGCCGCTCGACGGAGCGCCTTAGCCCAAGCTCGCACGAGCGCAAAGATAACCGCGCGTTGCAAGCCGTGCCCCTTCTTCTCGGCGAGCGTTTTCAGGCCGTCATCCAGATGAAGCTGGGTGCCGAGCTCAAAAACCTTCTCAAGCTCCGGCGGAGTCACCTCAATGGATACTCGAACGCCCCAATCAGTCAACTCGGAAGCAAGGGACGTTTCCAGGCGAGCAAGTTCCGACAACGCCTCAGGCGGTCCCTCAGGGCGAGCATTTAGTCCCGCGATCAGATTCTGGAGCTGATCCCGCAGCTCGACGAACCTTGGATCACGCGCCGCCATGTCTTTGACTGCACGCTGAAGAAGCCGCCCAAAGACAGTCGTCGTCTTGATCTTGATTTCGTCACTCAGATCGCGTACGGCCGGAACGAGGAAAAACTCCGGGAGGACGCCACCGGCCACATTCTTCTGCCCCAGCAGGGGCCCATCTTCTAACGCTTCCGTAAAAGTCAGACCCGCACGGTGCCCTCGGATGTACGTTTCCTGGAATTGTTGAATGGCCTCTTTGGTGATCTTACCGGTTCCTTTTAGAAGAACACGAAGCTCCGGGACTGCGCTCGACTCCTGTTCAATTTTGTCGCGGCTGGAAAGGCGGTCCCAAGCTGAGGTCTTGAGCCACCACTGCTCAGGCTCCTCGATATAGCCGTTGTAGCTGACTTCCACATTGGCGGCATCATCGAGGCGGGCGGTTTTGCGGACACAAACGGTTTGATCCGAGCGCAGGTACTTTTGAAAAGTTTTCTGCTCTTGCGGCGTGAGGTTCTCGAAAGTCATCTCAACCCATAACTCACAGTCATCGGTTGGCCGAAATGAGAAGAAGTCCTCTGGCTCCGGCTTTGCCGATGTAGAGAGACCGAACTCGAGCGCACGCAGGATGTTTGACTTGCCGTGGTTGTTAGGTCCTACAAGGGTGAGCAGTTCAGGCACGTCAATTTCGAGGTCCTTGATGCTCCTGTAGTTGTGGATACATAGTCGGCGCAGCTTCATCTCGGCTCCTCCGCTTTTGCCAGTAGTTCCGCCAGGGCGTAGTTGACGCTGGCGACGCCGAAATCGGATTTGCGCCGGAAGGGCCGGCGCCAGCCTGCTCCTTGGGAGCTGAGAATTGCACCGGAATTGCACGCGCGTGCAATATCGCGTGCAATTGCGGGCCGGTCTCCCTGCTTGCCGGTCCGGCTCATCGCATTCCCTCGCGCCGCCCCTTCGAAGCGGCGAACCACCGGGCCCCTCGAGTCTTGCCTTCGACCCGGACCTGGCCTTCGGCGCGCAGATCGTCGAGAAGAATCTGGATGGTGCGTCGGCCGAGCGCCGGCAGCACTTGCTGGAGTTCGGCCAATGCGCAGCCTTCCGGATAGGCGCCCTCGATGTGCTTCAGGAGCAGCGCTTTGTTGGCCTCGCGATCGAGCCCCCGTTTGCGCGTGTACACGCCGGTCTTGCCGAGAAACCGGTAGAACCGGCGTGTGAGTAAGTAGCGGACGCCCCGGCCCCGGCCGATCCTCTCGATGACCCCCTGCTCCAGCAACGGCTCGATGCGCGGCTTCAGGTTCTGGGGCACCGGTTGCTCGCGGTGTACCAGATCCAGGACCAGGAAGTCCTCGGTGGCGAAGGCGGCCAGGCGCTCGCGGCCGATCTCTTCGAGAAAGCGCAGGAACTCGGCATCCTGGATTTGGCCATGCAGCGTGACCCAGACAGAATGCGCGCTTGTGCGGGAGAAATCCGGAAGCGGTTTGCCCTGCTGGATGCAGGTCCGGTAGATGAGGTCGAAGCCCTGGCCGGCCCGTTCGACCAGCCCGCACTTGGCAAGCACCTCGGCGACGCGCCGGTTGCGCGGGTTCTGTTCCCAGAGAATATTCTCTTCATTGATCCCTGGCGGGAAGCCGCCCGGGCTCACGATCTCGATCCGCCGCGGATACTGGCGCACGAAAACCGAGCCGCCGTGCCGATAATCGCGATGGCTCACGGCATTGAGCAGGGCTTCCCGCACGGCGCGCTCATCGAAGGTCGGCACATCCCAGACGAAGAGGCCTTGTTGAAAGTGTTGCAAGTCGTTACGCAGGTTGACGGCCCGCCAGACCAAGTCGAGCACGGGGAGAAAGCCTCGCCGGTACTCGCGGCGATCCGCGGCTGGTCCCGGGGAGTCATTCGGCCGGTACTCGAAGACCACCTCAGCCTGCCCGAGGAAACGGCCAAGCGCCTCGCGAGTGCCGAGAAGAATGAGCGCCGCATACGTGAGGTGTCCGCCGGCGACCAGTTCGGCATCCGCGAGAAGGCGCTCGGTGGACCGGGCCGCAATTCCTTGGCCGGGCGCCTTGCGTTCCCAGAGATTCCGCAAAAGCTGGACAGCTTCCGGGTCAAGGTCCGAAAGGCGGGCTGCACGGCAGATCTCCGCCGAGAAGTCTGGTCCGGTCTCGCTGTGGAGCTGGCGCAGGCGTTCGTCCGACATGGGCACCAGAGCCTCGTCGGCCCGCATCCAGAACGTGCCGTTGTCCTGCCAGGCCGTTCCGGGCAGCCGCGACGGCACGTGGACGATCAACACACGGCGTCCATTGTGCCAGTATTCCTCGACGGCGATGCGGTGTCCGAGACGCACGAACAAGCCCGCTTCGGTCCGCCCCGGCTCCAGGAAAGCGCTTGTGCCCACAACCTGGCGAGGCCGCTTGTCCGTAACGCCGAGCACGATCTCTCCGCCACCCTCGTTGGCGAGTGCGACGCAGTATTTCACCAGGTCCTCAAAATGGAACCCGCCCGAGGCCGCCTTGAACTCGACGCGGCTTGCTTCCGCGCTATCCAGAAGCACACGGAATTCCCCGGGCGTGGTCATACGGGCGCCTCCGATCGAGCCAGCAGTTCCGCAAAAT
>Ga0308420_1001140_pt1 | contig 13812 bp, 11 predicted proteins | sample HotsprSampleMS55_FD_203802 | JGI IMG/M metagenome (GOLD analysis project Ga0308420, IMG submission 203802) | Hot spring phototrophic mat microbial communities from Mushroom Spring, Yellowstone National Park, Wyoming, United States - 20090730_MS55 ... | reverse complement strand
TCAAGCACTCTCAGGAGATCTTGAATCACAAACACATTCAAAAAACATAAAGAAAACAAAAAACTTTTTAAATTTTTTTTCGTTTTTATTTTTTTGATTGTGTTTGTGATTCAAGGACCATTCAGGCGTCTCGAGGGGTCATAAACCCCTGTATGACCCCTGATCCTTCAAGCACTCTCAGGAGATCTTGAATCACAAACACATTCAAAAAACATAAAGAAAACAAAAAAACTTTTTAAATTTTTTTTCGTTTTTATTTTTTTGATTGTGTTTGTGATTCAAGGACCATTCAGGCGTCTCGAGGGGTCATAAACCCCTGTTTCCATGTCCCCTGATCCCTCAAGCATCCTCAGGAGCTCTTGAATCACAAACACAAACAAAAAAAAATAAAAACGAAAAAAAATTAAAAAATTTTTTGTTTCTTTATGTTTTTTGATTCATGTCAAGATCGAGATTTAGTACATGGAAGAGCCAACCTGTGTACTAATCGAAATGGAAAAGAATCAAAAGTAAAGTTTTTACTTTTGATTCTGTATAGCACACAGGTCTAAACCATATATTTTATTTTGAAAACCTCCAAAATAGCTTTAGTAACCTTCGGTACAGATAGTCTTATTTCAAAATATTTTTGAACTTTTTGAATTGGTTTTTCATTTGGAAACGGATACTGAACGTCATCTGCAAAAAAGGTCATTGATATTTTATTTTTGCTTCTCAATACCATGTTAATTGAAAGATTGACTATTGGGTTTTTAATTACATATTTCAGAAGTCCGTAAGGAGGAAATATCTTTACTTTTCTACCTTGAATTTCCATATTTTCTATCGTTTTTGATATAAGTTTGACCCTCTGATTTTCCATGTCCGTATCATTGTAGTTGATCTTTTTTATTTCGTTATCGATTCCCAGTATCTTTCCCAGCTGATAGAACATATCCCTTCTGATATCTAATGATATATTTTTAAGTTTTACATTGATAATAGTATCAATGTCTAAACTCATGCAAAAAATGGACTCAACTGATATTAATGTATTGCTAGTGGATATCACGCAAAAATATATTATATTCTCAAGTCTGAGCTTTGAGGTGTTGTAGATATACAGGGAAAAATCGCTGATATCTATGTGAGCAACCTCTGTAGGATACAAAAAACGAAACCATTTGTCTATGAAAACAGGAATGATATAGTTAGAATCTTTTTGTTTTCCAGTTTTATGATTATGTTGATCATCTTTAGGCTTCCTGTGCAAAAAAACAAGACTTTTACTGCAAACAAAATTTTTTTTGTCTTCGAATTTTTTTACAAAGAGTTTTTCGAAATTCAAATCATAAAGTATAAACTCATCTATTAAGCAATTCCTTAGATTGTATACAGCAGTGATGCTTCTATTGAAAAAACCTATTATCTCACCCCTGAAATAGTATTTCAGAGGCCTAGATTCTTTGTTTTCGAAAACAAAACCGAACTGTCTGTTTTTGTTTTCGAAAACGATTGTATCTTGTACTTTAGTACCTTCTTGATTGTCGAGTCTTACAGAGATCTCACCCTGTATTGCACTGATGGAAATCAGGTCAAAACTATACTCTGTTTCGTACTCTATAGTTGCAGAGTGTCCGAACTTTGAATCAAAGACTAAAAAACCATTCTCTTCTGTAATGGAACCTCTAATTGCACGTCGTACATGTGAGGATAGAGTTTTTTGAAAGCAGTCAATTACAAACATCTTTTTCTATATGTCTCAGGTGGCCATACAAATACCATAGATCCTCGAGGTTGTCGATAAATACTTTTGTTCCCCTACCCTTGACTTTTTTGATATATTGTTTAGTTTTTTTCGTAACAGAATTTGTGGGGTTTAAAGTTCTTTGATATGGACAATAGTTACAAATTTCTGTCCTATATTGTGTACTCGAAAACTCTATGTCAGGGATAAAAACATAGTCTTTTACCAACCTGTTAAGTAGAAACTTTGTCATATTCTCACCTGACTCTTCATTAAAAAATCTTTTATCAAACCACTGAGCTTCATAGATTGCATCACCTGTTTCTAAATCACAGACCTTCTTCAAAAGCCATTTTTGTGCAAACTCTGTTTGGTCTTTGGAAAGTTTCAGGGTTCCTTTTCTAAAGAGCCTTTTGATACGACTTAAGAAGGCTCTCTGAAGATTATCATACTCTGTTAAATAATCAACCTGAGTTTTTTCAAAAATTTGATCATTGAGTCTGACATATATGTCTAAGTCCTTTATTTTATAATCATACCCTCTCAGTAGGTCTTTTGTGATAAAAGATAACATATCCGATAACCAACGATGAGGAACGTGAATAGGTTTTGAATTTTCATCGATCTCAAGATCAACATCATGCCGAAAAAGCATACAAAAGTCTCGGGGTCCCAGAACAACAGAACTGATTATTTCTTGCATGATTTTAAGCTTTTTTTGATCAAATTCTCTGTTAGTCTTTTCAGGTGTGAAAACCCTTACGTAAATATCCTGAGAGTCTGAGAAAATTCTCAGGAATTTGACTGTTATAGGTATTCCTAATGCTCTCTCTAGTTTTGTAATCAAAATACTTCTTAAACAAAAGATTTCATAAGGAGTTATATCAGGGTTTGGGATACAATCTACCCTGAGATTTTTGTTTCTATTGGGGCTTGAAAGAAGCTTGAACTGAAAGGGTGTTTTTACTGTTATTAAAACAGGGTCCTCTGATTCTATAATAGGCAATATGTTAGGTTTTTGTTGCTGTTCGGGTTCGCAATATTCATAATTCTTCTGGGCTTGACTTTCTGACATTTTTTATTTTTAAGACTTCTTTTCATGAACAATGACCGTTATTTGTAATTGAATAATTAAAAAACGAAAAGGAATCAGATGAAAAAATCGGAAAATATACTTTTATGTGCGAGCAAGAGATTATTCTTCACAAAATCGCAAAGGTTATTGCTGAATTGTGGTTGAAAGATAATAAACACCTGATAAGACTATTTCTAGAAAAGAACTATAATTTTAGTTTCTTCATTATGCAATTAGTTAACATGATCAAAGAACAAGAGAATAGATCAAGGAAAATTGAAAAAATCCTCTCCTCAGGTAAAATTAATTTTGAGGTGCTCACAGAAATAACAGGTTTAGATAGAATAGTTACAGTTTCTGTTTCAATTAATAGTTTTTCGAGAACCCGCTTAAAACTCCTTGATAGATTCTTTATTTCTCAGAAGATGTTTAAAAAACTAAATCTGAAATATATCGGAAACCATGAGTTCTTTGAAAAAGAGCTATACAAGCTGCTTTATAGATATTCGACACTTTGGCAGTATCAAAGCTTTTTGGCAGAGGAGAACCTGTTACTATTCAAAGAAGAATTAGAATGTTCGCTAGAATGTTTTTCATGCCCTTTATACAGGGTTTATGATAACTACTGTAGTATGTTTGAAGAAGACAAAGTGTTTGGTAGTTTTGGCGATTTCTTCAAATTTCAGCTTGTTAGAGATTATGAAATCAAAAACCAGTATTTACCAATGTTAGAAGGCCCGACCTCAGAGGAGCCGAAGACCATAGAACTTTGTATGGAGCTCAATCCGCCATATATATCAGAGATCGTTGATAAAACAATAGACAAGATTATTGAATTGATAACAGTGGATGGGGCTTTTTGTTTCATACTAACTATCCCAGATTGGTTCTTGGACAAGATACCAAAACTTTATGAGAAAGGCTTATCGATCATAGAGATACACCCTGAGAGAATTAACTTCACCCTGTATACAAAGCATTTCCAGAAAATAAACTATTACAAGACGTCAGTGACGATACTAATCATACGAAATAAAAAAGGAGAACTAAGATACCCTGTTACAGAGACATTTATACAGAGACTAATTGATATAAACAAAACAACTAGTACAAGTCATTGAAATGAAAAATAACAAAAAAACAAACAGTGAAAAAAAATGAAAAGTCTCAAAAAACAGAAAGACGAAAATCTGGAACCTGTTTTATTCAAAGATCCTTTTCCTACATTTCCATGGAATATACCTGAGTTAGAACCAGAGTTAGAGCACATCAAAAAGATTCTTTCAAGAGAGTACCAGTTTAAAATATACCCTGAGATTTCGAAGATTTTCAGGGGTTTCGAATTAGTTCCACAAAACAAAGTTAATGTTGTAATAATAGGTCAGGATCCTTATAATAACGGAGTTGCAAATGGGATTGCATTCTCAGTGGACCCTCCAAAAGATGCTGAGAATGTTGCTATTCCCAGATCTCTTGAAGTAATCTTTCGGGAAATCAAAAGATCTTATCAGATAGAAAAAGAACCAAAAACAGGCGACCTGACAAGTTGGTGTAAACAGGGGGTTCTTCTGATAAATTATAGTTTTACTGTTTTTGAATTGAGACCGAATTCACATGAATATCTTTGGGCAGGTTTTACTTACAAGTTAGTTAGATACCTAAATAGAGAAAATTTAAATCTTGTTTTTATGCTTTGGGGTTCAAAAGCGGCTATGTTAGAAGAGATAATAGATTCAAACAAACACCTTGTTTTAACAGCTCCTCACCCAGCATCTGAAAGTTATTCGTCAAGATCATGGGAAAATTCTGAGGACACAACACAATATGAGTCTTATAGATTTAACAAAGGCATCAAGAAAACATTTATTGGTTGCGATCATTTCAAAAAAGCAAATGAATATCTACAAGACAAAAGGAACATAAGGATAGATTGGTTAACGGTTTTCGAATGAATATATGTCTACATACAGTCATCGGCGCGAAGCGCCGTGATGTTGTGCGGCCCTTCGGGCCGCACAACAATCATAGACATATATTCATATTCTTCTTACGACCCTGAATGTTATATTCCCCACTGAGAATGTTTCAAGCAACATATTGGTTCTTTTTATTTTGAATATATTACCTGCTTTTGCGCCATAGTATCTCGAAATTGGGTCATTTTCTGATATGATCGGAAGGTCTTCGTAAGTCAGGTTGTTTCTTTCTAGGAATTTTTTTGCTTCTTCATCTGTTAGCAATGTGAATTCTGGACATAAAAAATGCTCTGTGGGGTCATAAACTAATTCTTCAAGAAGAAAGAATTCCATATTGTCAAATATTCCTTTGAGTTCTGTATAAGCATCTTTGGTTAAAGAAGTGTTTGTGATAAGCATTATATGGTTTATAAAATTGAAATCCCTGATACTTATTTTCTTTAAATATTTCAGGCTATGTCTTGAAACAGGTTCTTTTTCAAAATCTTCTTCCAGCTGTTCTTCGAATTCTTCTTCGAGTTCAGGGTTTTCAAATTCTTCAGAATCTTCTTCTTTAAGTTCTTCATGTGATTCGTCAGATTCTTTCTCGTATTCTTTTTTTTGTTTTCCTTTCTTCGGCTTTCTTTCAACAGCTTGTTTTTGTCTAATCACCTGTTTTTTTTCAGTGGCCTGTTTTTCTTCGGTGATCTGCTTTTCTTCAGTGGCCTGCTTTTCTTCAGTGGCCTGTTTTTCTTCGGTGATATGCTTTTCTTCTATCACCTGTTTTCCTTCAGTGACCTGTTCTTCTTCGATCACCTGTTCTTCTTCGATCACCTGTTCTTCTTCGATCACCTGTTCTTCTTCGATCACCTGTTCTTCTTCAGTGGCCTGTTTTTCTCCAATTACCTGTTTTTTGTTTTGTTTTTGACGTTCTTTTTTTTCCTTTCTTCTTCCTCTCTGTATTCCGGGGATTTTTTTGAGTAACATTTTTGTATTTACAGCTTTTTTCGAAATGATATAAAACACCTGTAGCTCATCGTCGTATAGTTTGTCAAAAAATGAAATATCCATTCCTTCTATTCCTTTAATAATCTTCTTTCTCATGCTTTCAGGTGGTTCTTCTTCCTGAAAATTTGAAAACTCTTTTTTCGCATCTTTATATCCTCTTTTCATGAGCATTTTCACCTGATTTCTTTTCGCTCTATAGAGAAAAGAAATAAAAAAATCTTCTGTTAGATCCATTTTTGTTGTTTTTTTCAGTTTTTTCTAAAAACTAAAAAAACATCAATTAATGGAGGAAAAAAAGCAGTATCTGACAATAGAGGCAAGTAATGTATTATGGGTTTCACCTTTTCTGATACTTTTTGGATCAGGTGGGAGTTCTATTATGTTATTTAGACTCATGAATTTATTAGGTCAGCACAGAGACCAAGACAATTCTTTCTATATTCTTAGCATAATAAGTTTTTCTGTTGCTATCTTTCTTGCAGTTATTTCTTTAATTTCTTTTATTGTTGGAGTCCATATTTTAGTCTCTTCCACTATCTCTTTGGTTTCTTTACTCTTCTTAAGAATCCTTGCCTTTGCAATCATTATAATTTCGCTCTTCATTCTTATTTCATTAATTGTTGTTCTTGTATCATTAATGAAAGAAAACTTTTTCAGACCTTTAGTAAACGAAACGCTCGTGAATATTATCCTTTACTCCCTGATTATTGCTATTTTTTCAGTTCCTTATTTGATCATCTTACTGAAAGTAAAAAGCAAACAAGAAATGTCTTCGTTTAGAGAAATAAAATCCATTTACTCTTAAAAAATTCAGAGTATGACAACGGTTACTTCTTCTGGATCTCCAGTAGTAGTTCAGTCTCAGCAACAACCATCGCTTGTCTTAATATCATCCCCAACACCACCATCATTACAGCAGCAAGCAACAAAAAAAGACAAAAAGCTTTTAAATAAAAATTTGCTTTTAGCATATTATGCAACTCCAGTCATAATTTCGAGTTCTCAGATTTTAGGACTTTTTATTTCATTGTCTGGTATACAGTATAAATTTTATGATTATTTGCAGAATACAGGACCAAAAGAACCAGAGGTTATAAACAATATTACAAATGCCTGTGAACAAGTATGTAAAGGAGATAAAAGATATTCACCTGTTTTTGAAGAAAATGCAGGTTCTGTTATCTTCAATTCTCTTGTTTTTAACACATTGATTATGGGTATATTTATCCTTACTATTGTCTTCTCGTTTCTATTGCATATTGTTATAAGAACTGCTATTCAGCAGCATTACAAAGAAACAGAAGAAGAGAAAGAAGACGAAACAAAAATAAAAATCACAATCAAACCTGTTCTTTATGTAGTTTTGATCATTCTGTTCTTTTTGTTTATTGCAAACATAGTGCTTACTTCGATTCTGATTAGGATAGAGAACTTTGATAGAATCAAAGGTGGTATATTTGCTTCCATCTCAGTGGGGTTCATTTTACTTGTTTTCGTAACAGCTGTTTCATTTGCAGTTTGAAGCTCTTTGTGTGTTAAGTTACTACATCTTATAGTCAGTAGTAACTTAACACACATTTGTACGGTTTCAGCTGGAACGTCTTTGTTTACAATTTGATGACGTTCCACCCAGGGACGCCGCGAGGAGGCAACCGTACATGTCCCCAATTTTTTGTTTTTTTTGTTTTTTTTGTTTTTTTTGTTTTTTTGGCCTTGCTGTGAAGCGAATACTGAAAGCATTCACTTACGCAGCAAGTTTTGGTGTTTAGAAATATAAAGCGTGCTGTGAATGAATACCGAATGCAGGTGAGGGTTCACGAAAGCGACTATTGAATACTGCTGCTACTTATTTGGTCCCATCTTTTTGAGGTTTAGGTACTTCTCGCGAATCCACTTCTTGTACCATTCCTTGTTCGACAAATACGCCATCAAGAAGAACAGGAGTGACTCCTCATGGAACCTGTTTTGGGTCGCAAATTCGTAAGCGTCTGTGACGAAATGGTAATCCAAATCAGCGAACTCGTTCTCATAAATCTTCTGATCGAGCTTAGTGTTATTTCGATACTTTGCGATATATTCCTGCAAGTTGTTTTTGAAGTCGCTGTTCTTCGGTAACTCCTCTACGTGGTTGTCCTTGTCTTTATGTTCATTTCTAGGTAGAGGAAGAATGAAAGTCTTGATCTCGATGTCCTTCTTTTGAGACTGTACAAATATATGAACAGCAGAACCCTCGAAATCGTAGCCGTAGATGGTACTTCCTCCTTGAAGATATACGTTCAGTTTATGAAAGTTCTCTTTCGCTCCAACGATGAACACGCAACCAACGATCAATTTGTTCAGGTACAGAGAGATTTCTTCGGGATCTTTTTCGTTAGGGACCTCAAGAAACAAACAAGGTATGACTTTTCTCGTAAAAAGGATATCGCACTGACCATCCTCCTGACTGTATCCTCTTCGCTCTTCCATTTTTCTTCTAAATGCATGCGAACATCCATTCAGAGCGAAAAATGAAGAGCTTGTACCCTTATCCATTATATCGAACAACCTGTAATTGTACAAGATCCGAGATGGGAACGTTTCTATTAACGATCTGAACGTTCTTTCTTTCTGGTCATTATAGTTGAAGTCTATATATACATCAGGAGCTTGTTCGAGAGTTCTCGGTACAAAATGCCTGTGAAAGATTATAGTGAATCCATTTTCTTTATGGAAGAAAACGGCTGAAGGACAAGAACCATGAGTCATCTCGCAATAATCGTTACAAAACCCCATTACTTCCACAGGATCGTAGACTATTAGAGGCTGTTGGTTTTGTCTCTTCTCCAAGAATAACCTACAGGACCCAGTCTTTCTATGGAACAGAATCTCCTGATCTTTGCTGTTATTGATGATTTTTCTGACGTCCACAGCGAGAGGACCTTCCTTGATCGATTCGTAGAACTTCTTCTTTTTCTTCTGACATTTATCGCCGGACTTCCAAGAACCATCTCGAAACGGGATGAAGAAGTACAAGAGCGTATTTCGGTCAACATCAATGGTATGGAAGATTTGCGATACGTTTCTTTCACGGAGGCAATTTCCGATAACATGCCGTTTGGTCGCTTCTTCAATGTCGTTATTATATACCCTGTAAACCACAAGACCTTCGAGAGTCTTCGGATCTTGTTTGGGCTTTCTCACTTCAAAAAGCTTGAAATCATCGTCCACGCGAATCTCAGGAAATTCGAATGAGCGTTCAACTCCATTGTTTGCGAGAATCGCGACTTTGAAATTAACAATTGGTTCCCCAATATTGAAGATTACGAACATGTTATTGAAGCAGCAGATGTGAAACCCATTTCGGAAGAGCCCGGGTTTCGATGTTTTCTTCATTCCCTTCATGACATCCGCGAAATTGAGGTTAGGGTTTTGATTGATATATTCCACGGCCTTCTGCGAGAATTCTTGCGCGTAACATTTTTTGTAAGGTGGTTTATTCCCCATGTACCAACAGTAGAAGAAGTACTGATTCGGCCAGACTTCTTCTTGAACGTTGCTGTTCGAGCCATTTGCAGTTTTGATACTACCCTTCAAATTCGTCTTAGAGAACCCAAAATTGAAGAAGTAGTTTTTTCGATGGTTGGTGATGTTTGTTCGTCCGCAGTTAACAGGCATGACAGGATCTCGTGTGACAGGTTTGTCCAATGAGCATTTAACCCCGTCTTCGGAGAGCTTTGCTTTCGTTCCATTGAGCTTGACAAAGGGGTTTCCATCGACGATCTTGTAGACCTCCGTATCTTTCTTTTCGTCAAAAGACACTTGGACAAATGATCGTTGATCCATGACTAATGGATGAGAGTAGCGAGAGAGTGGTGAAAGTGTGCGAGAGTGTTGAGAGAGTAGTGAAAGTGTGAGAGAGTGGTGAGAGAGTAGTGAGAGAGTGGTGAAAGTGTGCGAGAGTAGCGAGAGAGTGTTGAAAGCAGTGAGTTGAGAGTTGAAATCAGAGATTTCAGATATTGAAAACCCTGAGAAGAAAATAAAAAAAATCATTTTTCCCTCTAACCATTAGGAAAGGATACCTACCTGATCTCTAAATACAGGTGTGTTTACTAACGTCTAAATGACATAGAGACCTGAGTCGTAGTATGTCCAATACGACTCAGGTCTCTAAATCTTCCTCGATATTCTCGAGTGATATATTACGTTTTTATATCCAAAAACTTCAACAATTTTATTTAAAAACAAAAAATTTTTCGTGAAATAAAATTTTTTTTGTTTGTGAATAAATTGTTGAAGTTTTTTATACAAACGTTACAGAAGGTTTGGGGTCTCTGAGTCGTATTGGATATAATAATAACTCGGACTGTATATCAGCTCATACATATTGGTTCATATAAGTAACAAAAACTTTACTTTGGTCCTTAATGCGGGGGGATATTTATTTGTGTACCCTGTAAACAGGGTACACAAATAAAAATTACTTACGGTCTCGATTGAGGTATGTTTTTCTGTTCTTTATGAGTACCCTGTGAGATTGTCTGCATGTTGACCTCAGTGAATGAGCAGAATAAGCAATTCGAAAAATGAACATTTAGATACGTCTTCTTTTACTTTCGCGCTCCTTCTCAGGGTATCCATAAAATTGAGGCATCTGATAATAGTAGGGGTTCAAAAACCCGGCAAATGATGGACTGTAAAAAACAGGGTAATAGTACAGAGGTCCATAGTTTACGTAATAGAAACTATCCTGTTGTTTCTCATAATATTCATTATACTTTCTCTTTTTTGTTATAGTTGTTGTTTCGCTTCTTTTTGAATCTTCATATTTTTCATGTCTGTATCTAGCGTAAATTTCATCGCGTTCTTTTCTATTTTTGCATGTTTGATGTTCGTGGCTTCTTTCAGGTTCATTATATCTTCTTTCATGGTAATAGTAGCTTTTTTCATGGACTCTTCCATAGTCATCATTTCTTTCTCTATGATCATGATATCTTCTTTCATGTTCAAGATCTCTTCTCTCATGTTCATAATGTCTTCTCTCATATTCATAATCTCTTGCTGCATGTTCATAATCTCTTTCTCCATGTTCATAACTTCTTCTCTCATGATCGTAGTCTCTTTCATGTTCATAGGGTCTTTTTTCATATTCATGACCTCTGTTAATTTCATATTCGATTCTTCTGTATTCCTCGTCTCTTTGTAAGTCTCTTTCGTGTTTACCTTCGTCTCTTTCATGTTCGTGTTTTGTTTCTTCATAATCATATCGTTTTCTGTTTTTGTCTCTTTTATATTTGCATTCATTTTCATATCCTTCTAGCTCGCCTTCTTCCATTTTGTAACTAATCTTCTCGTATAAGATTTTTTCAGTTTCGTTTTCAATTGTCTTGAAATTCTTTTTACGTTCTTCTATTCTGTTTTTCATGAAATCTTTATACCAATTCTTGTTCTCCAAAAACGCTTTGATATAAGCAGTGAAAGGAATTTTGTTCACCTGTTTTGCTCTTATGAACTGTTCTGCTGTTTCAAATTCTCTGAAGACTTTGTATTTCAGGTCTTTATATACATTCTCAAGTATTCTATATCTTGTTTCAGAGCGTATCCCTACTCTTCTTACATATTCTGAGAAGTCTTTTTCGACATCTTCTCTTTTGAAAAGCATTCTATCGTAATGTTCTTTATCCCCGCCTCCAAGAGGAAGTACATACGTCTTTATTTCCGTGTTTTCATTGATTTCGACGTTACCGCAGAATATTAAATGAACATACTGAGTATCTTCAACTTTTACTTCGGCATCAGTGTTTGTGTCTTTGATGGGTACACCTGATATTCCACTACCCTGTTGTAAGAGTATCGTTATAAGATCAGGAGTCTTTTTAAAGCCTTCGAAAATAATGCTGAAAGTCACAATTTTTGTCATATAGATCCAAACTTCTTTGATATCCTGTTTATTTTCGGGATACTTGACTACCAACGCAGGTGTGATCTTTCTCTGTGAATTCGCGAAGAAATTATACTTATTACTTTCAAATGTTCTTTCAGAATCTTTTACAATCATCGAAACGATTTTTGTCATCTTTTTTGCCCTGAGCTCAAGATTGGCATCGAAACCATTCAGGTAATAGAAAGCCTTCTTCGCAAAACGACTCCTGTTTAGAATATCAAAAAGTTCACAAACTCCAATGATTCGGAAAGGAAATCCAAGTGCAAAGTCTGCAAGTGTTTTATTTTTTCTCTTATCGAATTTATAGATACCTGTTTCTTTCTCGAACATAACAATACCTTTGCTTCCGTCTAGTGTAATTCTTGTCTCTTGGTTTGTCTTCATCATCTCAGAGTGTAACAGAAGGTCCTTCTTCATTCTAAAGCCTTTGAGAAAGATTTTCTTTCTGAGAATTTCTGAAAGCTCGTTTACGAAATCTGAGTGTTCTGCGCCTTCGAACTTGTTTAGCATAGTGATGTGATCTACATACCATGTATGTTGCCTAAAATTGACTACCATAGCCTGAAAGTCTCGATGGCGAATGACGGTACGGCACTTTTGGAACTTAAACTGTTTTGAACCGATTTCCGAAACAATATGACTTTTAGAAACCTTATTGATTTTGTATACTAAAATGATACCGACAAGTTTGTCGCCATTTACAGGTCTTTCGATCATGAATACTTCGAAACCGTTTTCTACGAACGTCTTGGGATATTCGAGTCTTATGATACCATCAGTGTTTTGATAAAAAAGGAACAGCTCAGTTTTAGGACTTCTATAGAACAGAAATAAGTTTCTAAAACATATCACGCATGAAAAGTGATTTTCTTCTTTAAGGTTGAGAAGTTCATTTCGAAGCTCGTTTCTGCAGATTTCTATGAACTCTCTCAGGGTGGTATGAAAATTCACGTAGCTCTTAACATTGTCAATGATGTTCCTTTCTGGTGCAAAATAGATATTTCGTTCACCCTTAAGGACAGAGTATGAAAATATACTCGGCTCTGTTATGTAGTTTTTGTCATCGTACTTGAGTTCCAGAATAGCGAACGATGCTGAGAAGAATATAAATTTTTTCAAGTCCTTTTCTACCTCGTTTGGCTGTAAAATGAAAGTTTCTTCATACGAACCACTTTCAAGCTTCGGAACAGGACACAGGTTCAATTCCGAAATTTTATAACTCAGCAAGGTTTCTGGATTTATATCACACCCGATGTACAACTCATTGTTAAACATGTCTTTCTCCATAAAGAGCCTTTCGTTCAAGACTTCAATAAGATCCTGAAGATTGTGAATACGTTTTTCCTCGATTGCGCTAAGAACATATTCGAACTCACTAATGAACCAATTGTCGAGATTCTTAAGAGAGTCTGTATGAATGGAGATAGACTCACCACCTGAAGAGAAAATCAGCTGATTTGGAGTGTCCATTTGAATTAATATGTTGTAATTCTGTAGTTATTCTCCAGAAAAAAGTAAAACAAATCATTTTTGAACACCTGTTTTATTGTGTTATTCATAAAAGTCCATATTCCTGAAAGTTATGATTTCAAAATATCAACCCTTTCGAAAATATTCAGAATGTTTTAAAAACTTGTGCAATTTCTAACGATGGGCTTTTAGTACAGTTCCTGATAAAATGTTAAGAATTAGATAATTAATCAAAACAAAAAAAATTTTTTGTTTTTGTTTCTTTGCGTTTTTTGCATGTGTTTGTTATTCAAGAACCATTCAGGGGGTTTGAAGACCTCACAGGGGTCATTAATCCCTGATCCCTCAAGCACCCTCGAGCACTCGTGAATAATAAACACAAACAAACACAAACAAAAAAACAAAAAAGTTTTTTTATTTTTTGTTTTTTTGTTTGTGTTTGTTATTCAAGAACCATTCAGGGGGTTTGAAGACCTCACAGGGGTCATTAATCCCTGATCCCTCAAGCACCCTCGAGCACTCGTGAATAACAAACACAAACAAACACAAACAAAAAAACAAAAAAGTTTTTTTATTTTTTGTTTTTTTGTTTGTGTTTGTTATTCAAGAACCATTCAGGGGGTTTGAAGACCTCACAGGGGTCATTAATCCCTGATCC
>Ga0308420_1001123_pt1 | contig 13897 bp, 20 predicted proteins | sample HotsprSampleMS55_FD_203802 | JGI IMG/M metagenome (GOLD analysis project Ga0308420, IMG submission 203802) | Hot spring phototrophic mat microbial communities from Mushroom Spring, Yellowstone National Park, Wyoming, United States - 20090730_MS55 ... | reverse complement strand
GATCGAGGCCGGCGCGAAACCGTGGATGAAGGCGAACACGCGCCCGAAGACGAGGAAGTAGCAGAACGCGACGCCGAGGTAGAAAAGCAGCGTGCTCGCCACCACCAGAGGCGCGGCGAGCCTTTTCTCGTGTTCGTACAGCCCCGGCGCGACGAACGCCCAGGCTTCGTACAGGATGTAGGGCAGCGCCACCATCAGCGCCACCAGCGCGGTCACCTTCACCGGCACCATGAACGGCGTGATGACGCCGGTGGCGATCATCTTCGTGCCGTCGGGCAGCGCGTTCATCAGCGGAAGCGCGAGGAGATCGTAGATCGGTCCGCCCCCCGGATACGCGAACAGCACCACGAAGACCGCGGCGAAGGCACCGAGCGCACGCACCAGCCGCTGGCGCAGCTCGACGAGATGCGAAAGGAAGGTCTCTTCCTTCACCCGCGCTTTTCCTCTCCTGCGGTGCGCGCGCCGTCCGCGCCTGGCTCCCCCGCTACCGCCGTCGACTCCTGCGCCCGCGCGCCTTCGGGCGCCGGGCCCTCGACCGCCCGGTTGAGATCGGTTTCCGCCTTCGCGAGCGCGCCGTGCACCGTGCTCTCGATCGAGCGCGCCGCCTCCTCGACCTGCGCCCGCATGCGCCGCAGCTCCTCCATCTCCATCTCGCGCTGGATATCGGCGCGCACGTCGGTGACGTAGCGTTGCAGGCGGCCCATCAGGTGCCCGGCGGTGCGCGCGACCCGGGGCAGGCGCTCGGGCCCGATGACGAGGAGCGCGACCACGCCGATCACCAGAAGCTCGGAAAAACCGATGTCGAACATGTGGCGCCAAAGAACAAAAAGGCGCCCGGCGGGCGCCTCGCGACGGAGCCGCCGGGCTCTCAGGCCCGGGTCTCGGTCTTCGCCTTGACCTCGCCTTCGACGGTGTTCGCCGTCACCTGCGGTGCCCCACCGGCGCCCTCGGCAGCCTTCTCGCCGCCCTCGCGCATGCCTTCCTTGAAGCCGCGCACCGCGCTGCCGAGATCCGCCCCGATGTTGCGCAGCTTCTTGGTGCCGAAGACCAGCATCACGATGACGAGGACGATCAGCCAGTGCCAGATGCTGAACGAGCCCATACGAGCCTCCTAGGTCCTTCTCGCGAGCATCGGGCCGAGCGGCTCCGGACCCCCGAGAACGTGCATGTGCAGATGATACACCTCCTGGTGCCCGACGCGGCCGGTGTTGATGATGGTGCGAAAGCCGTCGGCGGCGCCCTCTCGGCGCGCGAGCTCGCCGGCGAGTGCGAGCATCCTGCCGAGCGCGCGATGCTGCGCCATTCCGGCTTCGTAGAGCGAGGGTACGTGCTCCTTCGGGATGATCAGGAAGTGCACCGGCGCCTGGGGGCGCACGTCGTGAAAGGCGAGCACGTCCTCGTCCTCGTGGACTTTGCGCGCCGGCAGCTCGCCGCGCACGATCCTGCAGAAGATGCAGTCGGTCTGGCTCATGTCATCGCTCCTTGCGCGCCGCCTTCTCGTCCAGTCCCGGGATACCCTCGCGTCGGTGCAGCTCGGCGAGCACGTCGGCGGGTCCGAGGCCCCGCTGGGCGAGCAGGACGAGGCTGTGGAACCAGAGGTCGGCGAGTTCGCGCACGAGCTCCAGCCGCCCGCCGGACTTGGCCGCGAGCAGCGTCTCGGTCGCCTCCTCGCCGATCTTGCGCAGGATCGCGTCCTCGCCGCCCGCGAAGAGCTGCGCGACGTAGGATTTCGCGGGGTCGGCACCCTTGCGGCTTTCGATCGCCGCAGCGATGCGCTCCAGCGTCTCGTAGGTTCCGGGTTTCATCGCCTGCCGTAGATCGCCGCCGGATCCTGCAGCACCGGATCGGCCTCTACCCACCTCCCGTTCTCGAACCTGCGATAAAAACAGCTCGCCCGCCCCGTATGGCAGGCGATCCCGCTCGCCTGCTCCACCCGCAGCAGGACCGCGTCCGCGTCGCAGTCGAGACGTAGCTCGCGCACCTGCTGCACATGCCCCGAAGTCTCGCCCTTGTGCCAGAGCCGCCGGCGCGAGCGCGACCAGTACACCGCCTCGCCCCGGCGCACGGTTTCGGCGAGCGCCTCGCGATTCATCCACGCGAGCGTGAGCACCCGCCCGCTCGCCGCGTCCTGCGCGATCGCGGCGACCAGACCGTCGGTGCCCCATCGCACCTCGTCGAGCCACGCCTCGTTCATGACCGCTCCCCGTTCAGAGCCGCACCTCGATGCCGCGCGCGCGCATGTACTCCTTCGCCGTGCGCACGCTGAATTCGCCGAAGTGGAACACGCTCGCCGCGAGGACCGCGTCCGCGCCGCCCGCGAGCACCCCTTCGGCGAGATGCTCGAGCGCGCCCACCCCGCCCGAGGCGATCACCGGCACCGGTACCGCGTCGGAGACCGCGCGCGTGAGCGCGAGATCGAAGCCCTCGCGCGTGCCGTCGCGGTCCATGCTCGTGAGCAGGATCTCGCCCGCTCCGGCCTCGGCCATGCGCCGCGCCCAGCCGACCGCGTCGAGCCCCGTCGGCCGGCGGCCGCCGTGCGTGTACACCTCCCAGCGCCCGGGCCCGGCGCGCCGCGCGTCCACCGCGACCACGATGCACTGGCTCCCGACGGCCGCCGCCGCCTCGGCGACGAGCTCCGGGCGCTCGACTGCGGCGGTGTTGATCGAGACCTTGTCCGCACCGGCGTTGAGCAGGCGTCTCAAATCGGCGACGCTGCGCACCCCACCGCCCACCGTGAGGGGGATGAACACCCGGGCGGCGACGCGCTCGACCACCTCGAGCAGGATGTCCCGCGCCTCGGCGCTGGCGGTGATGTCGAGGAAGGCGAGCTCGTCGGCGCCTTCCTCGTCGTAGCGTGCCGCGATCTCGACCGGATCGCCGGCGTCGCGCAGGCTCACGAAGCGCACGCCCTTCACCACCCGGCCGGCGGCGACGTCGAGGCAGGGGATGATACGCTTCGCAAGTCCCACCGTCAGCCTTTGCCGACCGCCCGGTCGGCGGCAGCCTGCGCCTCGGCGAAGTCGAGCTTGCCTTCGTACAGCGCGCGCCCGGTGATCGCGCCGATCACCCCCTCGGGCCAGAGCCGCTCGCACAGCATCTTCACTTCCGCGAGACTGCCGATGCCACCGCTCGCGATGATCGGAATGCGGGTCTGCTGCGCCAGGCGCAGCGTCGCTTCGACGTTGATCCCGGTCATCATCCCGTCGCGCCCGATGTCGGTGTAGACGAGCGCTTCGACGCCGTAGTCCTCGAACTTTTTCGCCAGATCCACGACGTCGTGGCCGGTCATCTTCGACCAGCCCTCGACCGCCACCTTGCCATCCTTCGCGTCCAGCCCGGCGATGATATGTCCCGGAAACGCGTAGCAGGCGTCGTGCAGGAAACCGGGGTTCTTCACCGCCGCGGTGCCGATGACGACGTAATGCACGCCGGCATCGAGGTAGCTCTCGATGGTGTCGAGATCGCGGATGCCGCCACCGATCTCGATCGGTGTCCGGTCGCCGACCGCCTGGATCATCGCGCGGATCACTTTTTCGTTCTTCGGGCGCCCGGCGATCGCGCCGTTCAGGTCCACGATGTGCAGGCGCCGTGCGCCGGCTTCCGACCAGCGCCGCGCCATCGCCACCGGGTCGTCGGAAAACACGGTCGCGGTCTCCATCCGGCCCTGCTGCAGGCGCACGCAGCGGCCGTCCTTGATGTCGATCGCCGGAATGATCAGCACGTGCCGCGGGGCGCGAAGCTACGGGTTCAGGGGCGCCACTGGACGAAGTTGGAGAGCAACCGAAGGCCCGAACTCTGGCTCTTCTCGGGATGGAACTGCACGGCGAAGATGTTATCCCGCGCCACCGCACAGGTAAAGCGAACGCCATATACGCACAGCGCGGCGGCGAGCCGCGCATCGGCCGGCCGCGGATAGTAGCTGTGCACGAAATAGAAGCGCGCGCCGTCGGCGATTCCGGCGAAGAGCGGGTGCGCTCGCGTCTGCCACACCTCGTTCCAGCCCATGTGCGGCACCTTGAGCGCGCCCATCGCCTCGCCGGCAAACCGCGGCACGTCGCCGGCGAAGAGCGCGAGCCCCTCGGCGCCGCCCTCTTCGCCCCGCTCGAAGAGCATCTGCATGCCGACGCAGATGCCGAGAAAGGGCTTCGTGCGCGCGGCCTCGACGACCGCCTCGCGCGCGCCGCTCGTCGCAAGGTTGCGCATGCAGTCGGCGAGCGCCCCCTGTCCCGGCACCACCACGCGGGCGGCGGCGCGGATCGCTTCCGGGCAGGAGGTCACCACGACCCGCGCGCCGGGGGCGACGCGCTCGAGCGCCTTCGCCACCGAGCGCAGGTTGCCCATGCCGTAGTCCACCACGGCGATCGTCGCAGCGGCCCCCATGCGTGTGCGTCAGAGCACGCCTTTGGTCGACGGTACCGCGCCGGCGGCGCGCGCATCCGGCGCCGCCGCCATGCGCAGCGCACGGGCGAAGGACTTGAACACGGTTTCGCACTGGTGGTGCGCGTTCTCGCCGCGCAGGTTGTCCACGTGCAGCGTCGCCTGCGCGTGGTTGGCGAATCCCTGGAAGAACTCGCGCACGAGGTCCACGTCGAATTCGCCCACACGCGCGCGCGCGAACCTCACGTTCCAGAAAAGCCCCGGGCGCCCGGAAAAATCGACCACCACGCGCGAGAGCGCCTCGTCGAGCGGCACGTAGGCGTGGCCGAAGCGCGCGATCCCCCTCTTGTCGGCGAGCGCGCGCGCCACCGCCTGGCCGAGCGCGATTCCTACGTCCTCGACCGTGTGGTGCGCGTCGACCGCGAGGTCGCCTTTCGCCTCGACCTCCAGGTCGAGCAGCGCATGGCGCGCGAGCTGCTCGAGCATGTGATCGAGGAAAGGGATTCCGGTCGCGAGCCTCGCCTCGCCGCCGCCGTCCAGGTTCAGGCGCACGCGTACCCGGGTCTCCTTCGTATCGCGGTCGATCTCGGCGGTTCTCATGCGGTCGGGATGTGCGCCCCGTCGCTCACAGCGATTCGCGCAGCGCGCCGAGCAGTATACGGTTTTCTTCCGGCGTGCCGACAGTGACGCGCAGGCAGTGGGCGAGCCGCGGGTGCACGCCGTGGAAATTGCGCACCAGAACGCCGTGGCGGCGCAGACCGGCGTCGGCGCGCGCGGCATCCGGCACCCGCACCAGCAGGAAGTTCGCCGCCGACGGGAACACCGTCACCCCCGGCAGCGCACCGAGCGCGCGGGCGAGCACCGTGCGCTCGGCGAGCACGCGCCGCGCCTGCTCTTCGAGCACCTCCAGGTGCTCGAGCGCGAACTCCGCGGCCACTTGCGTGAGCACGTTGACGTTGTAGACCTGGCGCACCTTGTGGAACTGCTCGATCCACTCCGGACGCGCGGCGAGGTAGCCGAGCCGGATGCCGGCCAGTCCGAGCTTCGAAACGGTGCGCATCACCGCGAGGTTCGGGAACTCGGCGAGCCGCCCGAGGAAGCTCGCGCCGGCATAGGCATGGTACGCCTCGTCGACCACCACCAGCCCTTCGGCGGCACGGATCACCGCTTCGACGTCCGCCTCGGGGTAGAGCGTGCCGGTCGGATTGTTCGGCCAGGCGAGAAAGACGAGGGCCGGACGTTCTTCGCGGATCGCGGCGAGGAAGGCCTCCCGGTCGAACGAGAAGTCCTCGCGCAGCGGAACCGAGGCAAGCCGCATGCCGCAGAGCGTCGCGCACTGGCGGTAGATGACGAAGGTCGGCTCCGGCACGAGCATCGTCGCGCCCGGGCGCGCGAGCGCGAGGGTGACGATCTGAATCAGGTCGTCGGATCCGTTGCCGAGGATGAGCGCCATGCCCTCGGGCACGCGCATCGCGCGCGCGAGCGCCTCGCGCAGCCGCCGGCCGGTGGGCTCCGGATAGCGGTGGATTTCGCAGCGGGCGAGCCGCTCGGCGAGCTGCGCGCGCAACGGCTCGGGCAGCGGCCAGGGAAGCTCCATCGCGTCGAGCTTCACCATCCCCGCGGCGTCGGCGACCGAGTAGGCGCGCAGCGCGAGGACCTCCGGCCGCACCAGCTCTTCGGGTCTTTTCATTCGGACCGCATGCGTGCCGCTCGCGCGTGCGCAGGAAGGCCCTCGAGGTCCGCAAGCTGCGCGGCAAGCCGCCCGAGCGCCGCCGCACCTTCGGCGCTCACCTCGACAAGGCTCGTGCGCTTCTGGAAATCGTACACCCCGAGCGGGGAGGAAAAGCGCGCCGTGCCCGCGGTCGGCAGCACATGGTTGGGGCCGGCGCAGTAGTCTCCGATCGCCTCCGAGCTGTAGCGCCCGAGAAAGATCGCGCCGGCGTGGCGCAGCTTCGGCACGAGCGCCTGCGGGTTTTCCACCAGCAGCTCCAGGTGCTCGGGTGCGACCCGGTTCGCGATCTCGCAGGCTTCCTCGAGATCGCGCACCCGCACGAGCGCCCCCCGCCCTGCGAGCGAGGCCTCGATCACGCTGCGCCGCCCCATCGCCGGAAGCCGGCGCGCGATCGCTTCGGCCACCGCGTCGAGATACGCCTCTTGCGGCGAGACGAGCAAGGCCTGCGCGCGCTCGTCGTGCTCGGCCTGCGAGAAGAGGTCCATCGCCGCCCAGTCCGCCGGTGCCGAGCCGTCGCCGATCAGTAGGATCTCGGACGGCCCGGCGATCAGGTCGATGCCCACTTCGCCGAACACCTGGCGTTTCGCCTCGGCCACGTACGCGTTGCCGGGACCCACGATCTTGTCCACCCGCGGCACCGTCTCGGTGCCGAAGGCGAGCGCCGCGATGGCCTGCGCACCGCCGATCGCGAACACCCGATCGACACCGGCGAGCTCGGCCGCGGCGAGCACGAACGCGTTTCGCTCGCCGCCCGGTGCCGGCGCCACCATGACGAGCTCGCGCACGCCGGCCACCTTCGCCGGGATCGCGTTCATCAGCACGGTGGACGGATACGCCGCCTTGCCGCCGGGAACGTAGAGTCCGACGCGCTCGAGCGCCGAGACGCGCAGGCCGAGCCGTGTGCCGTCGGCTTCGCGCATCTCCCAGGACTCGGCGCGCTGGCGCTCGTGAAAGCGGCGGATGCGCGCCGCGGCCTCGGCGAGCGCCGCCGCCACCCCGGCCGGCAGCGCGGCGAGCGCCGCCGCGCGCTCGGCGCGCGGGACTTCGAGCTCGCGCACCGAGCGGGCCTCGATGCGGTCGAGGCGCCGGCTCCAGTCGAGCAGCGCCACGTCTCCGCGCGCGCGCACATCGGCCAGGATGGCGCGCACCGTGCGCTCGATCGCCTCGTCCTGCGTCGCATCCGGGCGCCGCAGCGCCGCCAGCGCCGCCTCGAATCCCGGCTCGGCAGTGCTCAGACGGCGCAGCTTCATCGCGCCGCCGCGCGCGCGAACGCCGACACGAGCGCCTTTAGCTCGGCACGACGCCTCTTCAGAGCCGCCGGGTTGACGACCAGCCGCGCCGACACCGCCATGATCTCCTCCACCGGCTCGAGATCGTTCGCCGCCAGCGTGCGCCCGGTCGACACCAGATCCACGATCGCCTCCGCGAGTCCGAGCAGAGGCGCGAGCTCGATCGAACCGTAGAGCCGAATGAGGTCCACGTGCACGCCTTTCGCGGCGAAGTGCTCGCGCGTCGTGCGCGGGTACTTGGTGGCGACCCGCAACCGCGCGCCTCTGCGCACCACCGCGCGGTAGTCGTAACCGCGGCGCACCGCGACCATCATGCGGCAGCGCGCGATGCCGAGATCGACCGGCTGGTAGAGACCCTCGCCGCCGTGCTCGGCGAGCACGTCCCGGCCGGCGATGCCGAGCTCGACCGCGCCGTGCGCGACATAGGTCGGAACGTCCGCCGCCCGCACCACGACCAGGCGCACGTCGCGCCGCGCGGTCGCGAGCACGAGCCGGCGCGAGGTCCGCGGATCCTCGCCCGGCACGATACCGACGCGCGCCAGGATCGGTCCGGTTTCCTCCAGGATGCGCCCCCGCGAAAGCGCGATTCGCACCGGTTTCATGCGCGCGCGCTCACCCGCCGCACGCGCGCCCCGAGCGCCGCGAGCTTCGCATCGAGCGCCTCGTAGCCGCGGTCGAGGTGGTAGATGCGGTCGATCTGGGTTTCGCCCTCGGCCGCGAGCGCGGCGATGACGAGGCTCGCCGATGCGCGAAGATCGGTCGCCATCACCGCCGCCCCCTGCAGCCGCGGCACTCCTCGCACGATCGCGCTCGCGCCCTGGATCGTGATGTCGGCGCCGAGACGCCGCAGCTCGAGCGCATGCATGAAGCGGTTCTCGAAAATCGTCTCGGTGATCACCGCGGTGCCTTCGGCGAGCGCGTCGAGCGCCATCATCTGTGCCTGCATGTCGGTGGCGAAACCGGGGTAGGGCGCGGTGCGCACGTTCACCGCCGCGGGCCGGCGCGCCATTTCGAGCTCGATCGCGTCCGCCTCGACCGCCACGCGCGCGCCTGCCTCGCGCAGTTTGGCGAGTGTCGCCTCGAGCGTACGCGGCGCCGCGCCGACGAGCCGCACCCGTCCGCCGGCAGCCGCGGCGGCGACGAGATAGGTGCCGGTCTCGATGCGGTCGGGCATGATGCGCCAGCGCGCTCCGCCGAGCGAAGGCACTCCCTGGATGCGGATCACGTCGCTGCCGGCCCCCTCGATCTTCGCGCCCATCGCGTTCAGGCACGCGGCGAGGTCGGCGACCTCCGGCTCGCGCGCCGCGTTCTCCAGCACCGTCTCGCCCTCGGCGAGCGCGGCCGCCATCATCAGGTTCTCGGTGCCGGTGACGGTGACAAGGTCCATCTCGACGCGTGCGCCGACGAGCCGCTCGCAGCGCGCCTCGAGGTAGCCACGCTCGATCGCGATGTGCGCCCCGAGCGCCTGAAGCCCCTTGATGTGCTGGTCCACCGGGCGCGCGCCGATCGCGCAGCCCCCGGGCAGCGACACCCGCGCGCGCCCGCAGCGGGCAAGAAGAGGCCCGAGCACCAGGATCGAGGCCCGCATCGTGCGCACCAGCTCGTAGGGCGCGAGCGGCTCGGAGATGCGCGCGGCGCACAGGTGCAACCGACCGGCCTCGTCGTCCGCGCTTTCGACGCCCATGCGCGCGAGCAGCCGCCTCAGGGTGCGCACATCCGCAAGACGCGGGACATTCTCGAGCACCAGCGGCGCCGGCGTGAGCAGCGCCGCACAGATGATCGGCAGCGCCGCGTTCTTCGCTCCGGAGACGCGCACCTCGCCCTCGAGCGCGCGGCCGCCCTCGATGAGGAGCCTATCCACCGCTCCGCCACTCCTCGGGCGTCAGGGTCCGCAGGGAGAGCGCGTGGATTTCTTCGCGCATGCGGCTGCCGAGCGCCGCATAGACGAGCTGGTGGCGCGCGACGCGGCTCTTGCCTTCGAACGCGCGGGAGACGACGAGCGCCTGGAAGTGCTGGCCGTCGCCGCTCACCTCCAGGTGCTCGCACGCGAGTCCTGCCGCGATACTCGACTTGACGCTTTCCGCCGTCACCATCGCTCCAGCCGCGCTTTGCGTCTACCTCGGTCGCAGCGGTGCCCGGCCCAGGCCGAAGCTTACCGCTCCGGCGGTCGCCGGCGCCTCGGGATCGAACGCGGCGATCGCGAGCTTCATCGTTCGGAGCCCCCGCCGGCGCGGGCGCATCCGCGGGGCCGGATCAGTGCGCCCGGGCCTGCTGCCCTGCGGCGCTAGGAGCGCAGAGGAGATCGGCGACCCCGTACAGGCGCGCGATCGCCACCATGCCCTGCGGCAATCCGGTGAACGCGAGATCGCGGCCGCGCGCCCGCGCTTCGCGCAGCCAGGCCACGAGCAGGGCGAGCGCGGAGGAGTCGAGCTCGCTCACCTCGCCGAGGTCCACGGTACGCACGCCGCGGGCGATCTGCGCCCGCCCCGGCTCGAGCAGCGCCCCCACCGACGCGAGCGTCATCGGGCCTGCGACGATCATGCGCTCGCCCTCGCGCCGGATCATGACTTCTTCTCCGCCACCGCGCCCGCCCCCCGCTCGAGCGCGCGGTTCTTCGCCGCGAGCGCCCGGATCAGCCCCTCGATGCCGCCTTCGCGCACCTGCTGGTCGAACTCGCTGCGGTAGTTGGCCACCAGGCTGATGCCGGCGATGCGCACGTCCCACACCTTCCAGCCGGTCGGCCGCTTTTCCATATCGTACTGGAGCTCGATCGGCTCGGCCGATTTCTGGAGGATGCGCACCGTGACGGTGACGTCGGTATCGGTCGGTTTCGCGCGCAGCGGCCGGAACTCGAACCTCTGGTCTCGGTAGGCCGCGATCGAGCTGGCGTAGGTGCGTACGAGCAGCGTGCGAAACTCTTCGGTGAGCCGCGCTCGCTGCTCGGGGGTCGCTTTCGCCCAGTGCCGGCCGACCGCGCTCGCGGTCATCGCCTCGAAGTTGAAGTGCGGCACCACCTTGGTCTCGACGAGCCCGATCACCTTGCGCCGGTCGCCTGCTTGGATGTCGCGGTCGCTCCGGACGATGTCGACGACCTCCAGCGTGACGTTCTTCACCAGCACGTCGGGCGGGAGCGGCTCCTGCACGCTCGCGATCGCCACGAGGGCGAGCCAGCCGAACGCAGCGAGCGACGCAGGGCGCGGGCGCACGGAAGGGCGTCAGGGGGCGGAGGCGAGCCGTGCGGCAAGCGAGCCCTCGGCCGCCGTGCGCGGCTCCGGCGCCCGAGCACCGGCCGCCGGTTCTTCGAGGAGCGAGGCCGCGCGCCCGAACGCGGGCGAAGCGGCCTCCGCCTGCGGCAGCGCGCGCCCGGCGCGCGGCGGGTTGCCGTCGTGGATCAGGCTCCTGCGCCGCTGCAGGTAGGCGTCGCGCTGGAAGACGTACTTGTCGAGCGCCGCCTCCTCCAGGATGCGGCTCGCGTCGAGCAGATCGGCGCGCCGGCCGACCGCGCGCAGCACGACCATGAAGTTGCGCGCGTCGCGCGGCTCATGGCGCCGCACCGGGTCGAGCCCGATGTCGAAGACGAGCCCGACGCTGTCGCGCACGGTGCTCGGCCCGAGGATCGGCCAGACGATGTACGCGCCATCGGGTACGCCCCAGCGGCCGAAGGTCTGGCCGAAATCCTCGTCGTGCTTCTCGAAGCCCATGACGGAGGCGAAGTCGTGGATGCCGAACAGCCCGAACGTGGTGTTGAACGCGAAGCGCGCCCAGTCGGTCACCGCGTCGAGCGGCTTGCCCTGCAGCAGGTTGTTGACGCCGATGAAGAGATCGGCGATGTTAGCGAAGAAATTCCGCACCCAGGCGCGCAGCGGCTCGGGCAGCACGTCGCGGTAGGCGGTGGCGACCGGCTTGCCGATCGCCTCGTCGAACGCCTCGTTGAAGCCGAACATCGCGCGGTTGAACCCCTCGAGCGGATCGCGCGGATCGCCGTTCGGCGTCGCGCAACCGGCCGCGAGCGCGACGAGCAGCGCCGCCACCGCCCGCCGCAGCGCCGCCCGCCCTCGGCCCTCGCCGATCACCGACCGTCTCACTTCTTCGCGTCCTTTTCTTCCTTGCCTTCCGCCGCGCGGTTGTACAGGAACTGCCCGATCAGGTTCTCGAGCACCACCGCCGACTGCGTCAGGCGCAGCCGGTCGCCGTCCTTCAGCATCACGCCGTCGGCGCCCGCCTCCAGGCCGATGTACTGCTCTCCGAGCAGGCCGGAGGTGAAGATCTTCGCCGAGGTATCGCGTGGAAACTGGTAGCGGCTGCCGATGTGCAGGGTCACGATCGCCTCGTAGCTCTCGTTGTCGAAACGGATCTCGGCGACTCTTCCCACCACCACTCCCGCGCTCTTGACCGGCGCCCGCACCTTGAGGCCCCCGATGTTACCAAACCTGGCCACTACCCTGTAGGAATCCTCCGGGGCGAAGGTGGCGAGGTTTCCCACCTTGAGGGCGAGAAACAGCAGCGCCCCGAAGCCGGCGGCGACGAACGCGCCGACCCAGGCGTCGATGACCGAGCGTTTCATCGGGCGTTTCCTCCGGTGAACATGAAGGCGGTGAGCACGAAATCGAGCGCCAGGATGGCGAGCGAGGAGGTGACCACGGTGCGGGTGGTCGCGCCCGAGACGCCTTCCGCGGTGGGTGCCGCGTCGTAGCCCTCGAACACCGCGATCCAGCTCACCGCGATGCCGAACACCACGCTCTTGATGACGCCGTTGAGAACATCCTCGCGGAAATCCACCGCCGCCTGCATCTGCGACCAGAACGCGCCTTCGTCGACGCCGATGAGCTGCACGCCGACGAGATAACCGCCGAAGATTCCGGTCGCCGAGAAGAGTGCCGCAAGCAGCGGCATCGAAATCACCCCCGCCCAGAAGCGCGGCGCGACCACACGCGCGATCGGATCCACCGCCATCATCTCCATCGCCGCGATCTGCTCGGTCGCCTTCATCAGGCCGATCTCGGCGGTGATCGCCGAGCCCGCGCGGCTGGCGAAGAGCAGCCCGGCGACCACCGGCCCGAGCTCCCGCACCAGCGAGAGCGCGACCAGAATGCCGAGCGCCTCGGAGGAGCCGTAACGCTGCAGCGTCTCGTAGCCCTGCAGCCCGAGCACCATGCCGACGAAGAGCCCCGAGACGAGAATGATGATGAGCGAGAGCACGCCGGCGAAGTAGATCTCGCGGATCGTGAGCCAGAAGCGGCGCATCGCGACGCCCGAGTGCAGCAGCAGGTAGCCGAAGAAGCGCGCCGCGAACCCCAGGCGCAGGATGCGTGCGGTGACCGCGCGGCCGAGACGCTCCAGCACCGCGCGCAGCGCGACCGCGAACGCCTGTTCAGCCACGCGCGCTATCCAGCCCGAGGTCGGTCCCGTAGGGGGGCGCCGGATAATGGAAGGGGATCGGACCGTCGGATTCGCCGGCGACGAACTGGTGCACGAAGGGGTGATCGGCCACGCGCAGCTCCGCAGGCGCGCCCTGGGCCACCACCCGCGCCGGCGCCATGATGTAGACATGGTCCACCAGGTCGAAACATTCGGCGACGTCGTGGCTGACGAGGATCGAGGTTTGTCCGAGCGAGTCGTTCAGTTCGCGGATGAGCCGCGCGATCACACCGAGCGAAATCGGATCGAGCCCGGTAAACGGTTCGTCGTAGAGCATCAGTTCGGGGTCGAGCGCGATCGCACGCGCGAGCGCCACGCGCCGCGCCATGCCGCCGGAAAGCTCCGAAGGCATGCGCTGCGCCGCTCCGCGCAGCCCCACCGCCTCGAGCTTGAGCATGACGAGATCGTGGATCAGTTCCTCCGGCAGCCGCGTGTGCTCGCGGATCGGAAACGCGACGTTGTCGTACACCGACAGGTCGGTGAACAGGGCGCCGAACTGGAACAGCATGCCCATGCGCCGGCGCAGCGCGAGGATGCCGGCTTCATCGAGCGCAGCGAGGTCCTTCCCCAGCACGCGCACCCGGCCCGCCTCGGGTTTCAGCCAGCCGGCGACGATGCGCAACAGCGTCGTCTTGCCACAGCCCGACTGCCCCATGATCGCGACCACCGCGCCGCGCGGAATGCTCACGCTCACTCCGGCGAGCGCCGGACGGGCCGGCTCGTAGCCGAAGCGCACATCTTCGATCTCGACGACAGGGGGGATCGCCACCGCTGGGCCCGGACGCAAGGCGCCGATTGTACCCGACCGCCGCCCCCCCGTCCCGTTTTATAGTTCGCGCGCATGGAGCCTGCGGTTCCGGTTTTCGCCCTGCGCGCCGAGGGACTCGCCAAGCGCTACGGCGCGCGCACCGCGCTCGCCGCGGTGGACCTCGCCGTGCCGGCCGGCGCCGCGTTCGGGCTCGTGGGCGCCAACGGTGCCGGCAAAACCACCTTCCTCAAGTGCGCGCTCGATCACTGCGCACCGGATGCCGGCCGGGTCGAAATCTTCGGCATCGGCGCCGCCGAGCCGCGCGCGCGCGCG
>Ga0308420_1001118_pt1 | contig 13918 bp, 14 predicted proteins | sample HotsprSampleMS55_FD_203802 | JGI IMG/M metagenome (GOLD analysis project Ga0308420, IMG submission 203802) | Hot spring phototrophic mat microbial communities from Mushroom Spring, Yellowstone National Park, Wyoming, United States - 20090730_MS55 ... | reverse complement strand
CATTCCAGTCGAGCATCCCACCCTTGAGGTTAGAAACGTGCTCGAACCCTAACCCGGTGAGGATTGCCGCTGCGGTTGTACTTCGCACCCCAGCGCGGCAGATGACAATGACCTCTTTATCTTTATGCGCTTCGATCTCCTGCACGCGGGCGGGGAGTTCCTTGAGCGGGATCAAGATACTCCCAGGGATGTGGCCGAGTTCGCCAGAAAATTCCTCCGGTTCGCGGACGTCGAGCAGGAGTGGTGAGGGAACACGATCCAACTGTTGCTTAACCTCTTGCGGGGTCAGTTGACGGACTTGATTGAGTTCTGCCAGCGAGGGGAAGCGCATTGATTCATCTTCAATCGCAGATTGGTTCGGTTGCAGCGCTTCCTGAATCTTGTCTGGGAGGGGCAGGCCCAGGTTGTTCATCAGGTCAATGTATTCCTGGCGCGTGCGTCCTGCGATACGGGGATTGGTGCGTTTTTCTTCTCCTATGGTCGAGTGGGTATGACCACGGTAGTCGTGTGCCGGGAACACTAGCGTCTCGTCCGGAAGGGCGAAGAGTTTCTGCGTAATCGCGTCATATTGAGCGCCTGCGTCGCCGCCGGCAAAATCGGCGCGCCCAGTCCCATGGATCAGCAGGGTATCGCCGGTAAGGACGCGATCATTGGCATACAAGCTGATCCCATCTGGGGTGTGTCCTGGGGTGTAGAGAACACGCAGCACGAGCTCGCCGATCGAGATTACTTGCCCGTCTTCAACGTGGATGTCGACGTGGGGGGCAGGGGCACGTCGATGCATAACGACTGGGGCACCAGTCAGGTCGTGCAATTCCCAACTTCCCGTCCGGTGGTCGGCGTGCGTATGGGTATCGATGATCGCGTCGAGCGTGCAGCCGTAATATGCCAGAACGGACAGATACCGATCGACCTTCTCTTTGACAGGATCGACCAGAGCTGCCTTGTGGGTCTTTTCGCACCCGAGAAGGTACGTTTTGCATTTCCCGCGGTTGAGTTCACGAAATAACACGGCGTCCCTCCTGTACGTGCGCGGTTTCTCGTTGTTTGACAGCGCTGAGGTGTGGGGTAGGGCAAGCTCCATGCTCGGGTGTGTCAAGCGTCGTGGCGGTGCTGAAAGGCCAGAGGTGTCGGGATAGTCGTTGGCTGGGATGCTATTGCGCGATGTCGGGAATCCGGCCGGCTAGTCTGTAGACTTTCAGCGAGTGTATAGAGATACATCCCTGCTACCATCGCCACCACAAAGAGTAGAACAGAGACATGGCCGGATGGCAGCGAGGTCACGGCAGGACCCGGACAGAATCCACCGAGGCCCCAGCCGATCCCGAAGAGCGCAGCACCGCTGACTAGACGGAGATCGAGGTCTTGCCGGGGAGGAACGGCGAACGCCGGGGCAAAGATGGGCGCAGGGCGGTGACGGATCAGGCGGTACGCAAAAGCGTGCACAGCGATTGCACCGAGCATCACAAACGCGAGACTAGGGTCCCAGTTCCCCGTGAAGTCGAGGAACCCGACTACTTTCGCCGGCTGGGTCATCCCGCTGATGCCAAGGCCGACGGCGAAAACCATCCCTGCAAGGAACGAACTCACTAAAGGGGTCACAGCGCACCTCCAAAGAACGTGTTCACCACGTACACGGTGGTCGCCCCGGCCGCGATGAATGTGAGGGTTGCCACCAGTGAGCGTGGGGAGAAACGGCTGATGCCACAGACGCCGTGTCCACTGGTACAACCGTTCCCGAGCCGTGCCCCAAAGCCGACCAGTAGACCTGCGAGCATCACGGCCCCACCCGACCGGCCAATAGCGATGTCGAACACGTGCGGAGAAACGAGGCGAAGGACGAATCCTCCCGTAAGCAGCCCAGCGACGAAGAAAACCCGCCAGAGGGTGTCGCCTTTTGCTGGGCGCAACACTCCGCCGATAATCCCACTAATTCCGGCGATCTTCCCGTTACAGAGGAGCAAGAACGAAGCGCTCAGGCCGATCAACACTCCGCCAAGGAAGGATGCTCCGGGGGTGAAGTGTTCCATATAGTGACCTCCTGCATACATGGGGTGGAAGTTGGAGGTTGCGTGTGTGGTAAAAATTTCATTTGCCTAACCAAGAAAACATATTTATAATTATATTAGCATTTAGCAATATAGGAAACTCCTGTCAAGAGGCAACACATGCGACGACCGAAAAGAGAACTGTCCGATACCGCTTTCCACATGATCGCCAATCGTTTCAAAGTGCTGGCCGAGCCGATGCGTCTCAAAATCCTCCATGCTTTATGGGATGGAGAGCGCACTGTTGGTGATCTCGTCGCAGCAACTGCCGCGCTCCAGGCGAATATTTCCAAACATCTTGGGGTCTTACAACAGGCCGGATTGGTGAGTCGCAGGAAAGCGGGAGTGAATGTATACTACCGAATTTGTGACGAGACCGTCTTCGAGCTATGCGAAGTAGTGTGTGCGAGTTTGCAAGACCGCTTGGCAACGCAGCTCGATGAACTGCAGCAGGTGGCTCCAGCACAGAAGCGTGCTTGAGAACTCCTGGAGTCAGGCAGGATGCGAGAACGGCAGGGGAGAGAGCGAAGCTGCGCGGGCTCTGTTTTTCTTCTTTCGCCTCTCGTCAGATGCAACGGAGTAGCGGAAATGCGCGTGAGGAGATAAGATTTGCGGCGAAGGGGCGGAATATATATGAACAAAGGTGACTTGATCGTCGAACTTACGAAGCTTTACCCAAGCTTTAACAAGCAAGATATCGGAGTGATGGTTGATACGTTCTTCGATAGCATCGTCGAGGCCCTGGCGCGCGGGGAGCGAGTAGAGCTACGAGGCTTTGGGACATTTGGCGTCAAAGAGCGCCAAGGGCGCACGGCCCGGAATCCGCGCAGCGGACGGATAGTGACTGTCCCTGCAAAACGGGTGCCATTCTTCCGCGTCGCGAAGGAGTTGCGTGCGGAAGTCAACAAAGAAACCGCCTGTGCGTCCGGATCCGAAGCGAGCCGCGAGGGCTGAGGGGTCCGAACGCCCTAGTAGAGTCGGCCGTCGTGGCGCTGCTCCATCAATTGGGTATGCAGATTGTCATGACAGGACTTGTGCTCGTCGGAGGGATGCCTGCGGGCTTCCCGTCTCCTGCCCTTCTTGCGGCGCAAACCCTTGCAGGGGTGCCTGCTGTCAGTAGGGGGGGCGGTGAAGATGAGCGCACCGCGCTCCGTGTTGTGGAGCGAGAATACCATCTAAAACTCTCCTATACCCTTCCCGAGGGGTTTATCTTGGTAGGGCTGCGATTGTGGTTACCGCAGCGCCGGGGCAGGTTATCCTTGGTATCGTATCGTCGGGACCGTGGTTCTTGGCGCGGTTGCCTGTCGGAATGTATACGGTCCAAGTGGCTGTAGTAGGTAGTATCACCCCTCGACAGGTTGCCCACGTGCGCGAGGATCAGGACGATATGGGCGCACTTTACTTGGAGTGGGGGACTTCCTGGGAGGGGGTCGTGTGGAGAAGGCGTCTCGTGGCTCCCTCATGATCCGACTTAAGACGGCGAGCTGTTCCTGGACTTAAGCAATCACGCCGGCCGCCCGTAACTCCGCGAGCTGTTCCGCAGGAATCCCGATTTCCGTCAATACCGCTTCTGTATGTTCGCCGAGCAGGGGCGCGGGGAGACGGAACTCGGTGGGCGTGTGCTCGAATCGGGCGGCCGCACGAGGTTGACGCATCCTCCCGGCGTGTGGGTGTTCGGATTCAACCAGCAAGTTGTTCGCACGCACCTGTGGGTCGGTGATGATCTCCGCACGGGTATGCACCGGAGCACACGGCACTTGCGCGGCATCCAGACGGGCGAGCCACTCGGCTGAACTGCGGGTCCTGAGCACCGCCGCCATGAGTTCTAGGCGGGCGTCAGCATACTTGACACGTCCTGCCGGCGTCTTAAAGCGGGGGTCTTCCAACCACTCCGGATGGTCGAGCGCACGCGCGAGCCCAGCCCACTCTGCGTCAGATACGGCACCGACCGTGATGTAGCCGTCGGTCGTTTCGAAGATGAGATCCCGTGCTGTCTCTGGGCGGATAACGCCACTGTCTGGGCCGATGAGGGTGTAGCGCACCATCGCTTCCGGCCAGAGGAAGGCAATGACTGCGTCGAGCATGGCTAGCCGTACATGTTGCCCTTCCCCAGTGCGCTCCCGGGCGAGGAGGGCTGCTGTCATTGCTTGTGCTGCGGTTAGCGCGGTCACTTTGTCCGGGATGATCAGCCGCATCATCTGCGGCCGTCCCGAATGAGGGTCAGCTTGGATGGCAGCTAAGCCAGAAAGGGCCTGGACGACCGGGTCGTACACGCGCTTATGGGCGTATGGACCTGACTCGCCAAAGCCGGAAATCGAGACATACACGAGGTTGGGTTTGACACGCCGTAGCGCTGCCTCACCAATGCCCATCCGCTCAACGACACCGGGACGGAAGTTTTGTACGAAGAGGTCTGCCCCGGCAACTAGCCGCTCGAGCAAGGCGCGGCCGCGCGGATCTTTCAGGTTCAGGACAACTGAGCGCTTGTTGCGATTGATTGTCATGAAGAGAGGAGCCATCCCACGCGCGCCGCCACCAAGGGCGCGGGTGAGATCCCCTGTGCCGGGTGGCTCAACCTTGATCACGTCAGCCCCTTGATCAGCCAATATCATGGTGGCCATCGGGCCAGAAACCATCTGTGTAACGTCAATAATACGATAGCCGGCCAGCGGCCCAGGCATGCCCTTGCCCCTTTCCTGAAAGGAACATATGTGGATTTACATGGGTTGTCTAGCTTGGAACTCGTTCCATGCACTACCCCAGGGCGATGTGCGTCGGCCCTCGTCTGTACGCCCTGCACGGCAGTATTGTCTTCTACGCGGCTAGGGTATGTGAGGGCACTCTGGCCGAGCCAAGATAGTTCACCGATCAGTGAGGGGAGAAGTGGTTGCGTGCCCCATCATAGGGAGATGTCCCTGGCGGGATGGCGCGTCTTGCTTACGAAGATAGCGGCTGTGCATTAGGGGTGGGTGGAGGAGTGAAGTTCCTGAGACGGACGGGGAGACGCCGTGCCCCCCAGTGACCGGGTGAGCCGTCAAACACCCCAGCACAGCGCGTCCCGCAACGGACGCACCGGCCGTCCTCGGTGAGCTGCCAGTTTGTTAAGGTGTACCAGTCACGACCGATCAACGTAGTGCCACAGTGATGGCAGTAAGTGCTCCCGCCTGTGTGATCGTGGACATTCCCAGTGTAGGCATAACGTATGCCATTCTTCAACGCGATGCGTCGCGCTTTTGTTAAGGTTGCTGGCGGTGTGGGCGGTTTATCCAACATCTTCCAATCCGGATGAAAGGCGGTGAAGTGCACGGGCACATCTGGACCGAGGTGCTCTACTATCCACTGGGTCATGGCCTCGAGCTCTGCGTCAGAGTCATTCTCCCCAGGAATGAGGAGGGTAGTAATCTCGAACCAGACGGTGGTGTGGTGCTTTAGATAGACAAGCGTGTCGAGCACGGGCTGCAGATGGCCGGCACAGATGTTTTTGTAGAACCGCTCCGTAAAGCCCTTGAGGTCTACGTTCGCCGCATCCATGTGACGATAGAACTCTGCCCGGGGTTCCTCGCAGATGTATCCCGCGGTGACCGCGACTGTTTTAATCCCTGCAGCATGGCACGCCTGTGCGACATCAAGTGCGTATTCGAGAAAGACTACCGGATCGTTATACGTGAAGGCGACACTCCGACACTGGAGGGCCACAGCTGCACGGGCGATAGTTTCAGGGGAAGCGCTGTCGGCTAGAGTGTCCATTTCCCTGGACTTGCTGATGTCCCAGTTCTGGCAAAACTGGCACGACAGATTGCAGCCTGCCGTACCGAACGAAAGGACTGGAGTACCGGGGAGGAAGTGGTTTAAGGGTTTTTTCTCGATGGGGTCAACGCAAAAGCCACTGGAGCGTCCGTACGTGGTCAAAACGATTTGTGCGTGGTGACACGCACGGACAAAACAGAGACCGCGCTGCCCCTCGTGGAGCTTGCAGAGTCGCGGGCAGAGGTCGCACTGTGTACGTCCGTCGGCAAGCCGATGCCAGTACTTGGTGGGGACAAAAGACGGTTGTCCCTGTAAGGCGGTTGTCACTGTCGTCTTCATAGTGACTTTTCATTATTAATCTTCCCTCCTACAGAGGAAGAGCGCAAGGGGAGCAGCCTGCAAAAGCCGGTGCCGGGAGAGAAGGGGGTCCAGCGTGGTGCGCCTGGCAAGCGACCGGACGACGTGTATCCTGCTTCCAGCCTCTGCAGTGCGCAAATGTCTATGCCTGAGCTGCGGTGTATCTATTGCCATCCTGAGAGGCGGTCTGTTGTTCACAGCGCCCGTTCTATACTTTCACGGATAGCAGGAAGGAGGGCCTGTGCTGCACGTGTGCCCGCAGCAATGGCTTCATCGGCCCGATGGAACTCGAACAGCTGGATCTGGCGAACGGCCGGGGTAATGAGGAAGTCCGGCGGATCTGCCGCGAGACGGTGGCGAGTGATGCGGTCTTGCATCACATGTAGTGAATATAATATCACTTCGAAGAGTGAGAGTGATGGCTCCTTCGCTCGCCTGGAAAGGAGGGGGAGGAGTTGACGGAACTGCTTGCCCCGTTGTTGCCAGTAGTACCGAAAGGTGTGGTGCAGCTGGCGACTGCGCGGCGCTCCAGTGCCTGCCGCCAGAGGGGGGTGGGGTTTTTCCGGGCGTAAGAGGATCTCCGCGTTGAGATTCACGGCGATGATGATATCGGCCCCCATGGCTCGGCAGACCGACACCGGCACGGGGTTGGCCAGTCCGCCATCAACGAGCCACTGGGAGCCGGAGCGGATAGGCGTGAGAATACCGGGCATGGACATACTCGCGCGGATCGCTTCGACCACCGGTCCCTGTCGGATCCACACCTCCCTCCCGGTCCGTAGGCTGGTCGCGACCGCCCAAAAAGGGATCGAGAGAGTTGTGAGAGTGCGCTCGCCGGTAAGCTGGCGGATAAAAGCGGTGATTTTCTCCCCGGCGAGGAGGCCGGATCTGGGGAGTGCGATGTCGAGCATCCTGACTAGTCTGCGCCAGTCTAAGTGACGTGCCTCCCGCGCTAACGCGTCCAACTGGCCTGCACAAAATACTCCACCGACGAGAGCACCGATGGAGGAGCCGGCAACGCAATCGATGGGCACACCGGCCTCTCTCAGCGTCTGAATCACCCCGATGTGAGCCCAGCCACGTGCCGACCCGCTACCAAGAGCCAGGCCGACTGTAGGGTGAGAGTGCAGCGCAGGAGGAGAAGGGGAGACATCGTCGATAGGCAGTCTTCTGGCTTTTGCCACACTTTCTTTCTTATCCGACGGAGACCTTGTTCACCACCGTACTTCCTCCCTCTCTCCCGGTAGCATATTGGGGACAGGCTCGGGCCTCCCCCTCCTTGGCCGTGCTGTCGCTGCTTCCTATGATCATTAGGGTATGAGCACAAAGACGTGTGGTTCTCTCCTCATCTTTGTTCTTACCGCGGCCGTTGTTGCTGGGTGGGGCGCCTCTAGTGGAGTGTGGTTGAGGGTGGAAGTGCACCCCACGGAGAAAATCCCTGCGGAAGGTGATGCCGCTCAGCTAGAAGGTCGGTTGTTGACCAATGTGCGACAAGTGACGTTCGTGGGAGTACGGGCAGGAGAAGGGTATTTTAGCCCAGACGGAACGTTCATGGTCTTTCAGAGTGAGCGGGAACCGACCAATCCTTTCTTTCAGATTTACCTGATGGATTTGCGGAATGGGAAGACCCGTCGTGTCTCGCCGGGATACGGGAAGGCGACCTGTGCCTGGATTCATCCCAGTCAGGAGAAAATTTTGTTTGCCTCAACCCATGGAGACCCGCAAGTGCACGCGAAACAACAGGCGGAGCGTGACCAGCGTGCGGCGGGAAAAACGCGCCGATACGCCTGGGATTTTGACGAACAGTTTGACTTGTTCGAGACCGACCTGTACGGCCGGCAGCAAAAAAATTTGACCAAGACGCGCGGGTACGATGCCGAGGGGGTCTGGTCTCCTGACGGGAAGCAGATCGTCTTTGCCTCGAACCGTCATGCCTACAGTGAGCCTTTGTCAGACGACAAGAGCACTCTCTTGGTCCAAAACCCCTCCGCTTTCATAGATCTGTACCTCATGAGCGCGGACGGCACCTCGGTGCGCCGCTTGACTGATGCAGAGGGGTATGATGGTGGGCCGTTCTTCAGTGCCGATGGACGGTTCATCGTGTGGCGGCGTTTTACAGCCGATGGAACCAGCGCGGAGATCTTCATCATGAACGCGGACGGGACAGGGCAGAGGCAAATTACCCGCCTTGGGGCGCTGTCGTGGGCGCCCTATTTCCATCCGTCGGGGGATTATGTGATCTTCACGACGAATCTGCACGGGGCGGAGAACTTTGAACTCTATCTCGTGGACAGTGCGGGGAATTCTCGACCGGTGCGGGTGACCTATGCGGAGGGGTTTGATGGACTCCCTGTGTTCACTCCGGATGGAGAGCGTTTGGCGTGGACGAGCACTCGTACCCCACAGAGACAATCCCAGATCTTTTTCGCCGACTGGAACGATACCGAAGCGAGACGATTACTTGGGCTCGCGCCGCGGGAGCGAGGGAGCGCTTCGGATCGTCCCACAGGGATGCAGGCGGCTGACCATGCACCTGCGACGTCAACGAAGGTGCAAGTGGACGTTGCTGCTCTGCGTCGTCATGTTACAACGTTGGCCTCGGAGGAGATGAGCGGTCGGCGTACCGGAACCAAAGGGGAAGAGCTGGCCACCGCCTATGCGGCCTCGGTCTTCACGTCTCTTGGGCTCACTCCGGTAGGGGATGAGGGGACATTTTTTCAGTCCTTCGAGTTCACTGCCGGCGTTTCTCTGGGGCCGGCAAACCGCTTGACTCTCTACACCCAGACAGACGTGCGGCCACGAGACTATGGGGTTGATGTGGAATGGCGCCCCTTAGCATTTTCTCGGACTGGGGCGATTGAGCCGACAGCGGTTGTGTTCGCAGGGTATGGCATTGTGGCGCCACCAGTGGGCGAGTTTACGGCATACGATTCGTTTGCTGGCCTTGACGTTAGGGATAAGTGGGTGATGGTCTTCCGTTACCTGCCCGAGAAGATCGCTCCGGAATGGCGGCGACATCTCAGCCGCTATGCGAATCTGCGCTACAAGGCTATGCTGGCACGGGATCGCGGGGCACGTGGTGTCATAGTGGTGAGTGGGCCCAATGCCCGTGTCGAGGATCAGCTCGTGCAGTTGTCCTTCGACGCCTCGCTTACAGGTACCAGTATCGCAGCAGTTTCCATCACTGATGATCTCGCCGCGCGGTTGTTGGATCCAACAGAGCGCACGCTGCAAGACCTGCAAAATGCACTCGATGCAGGACAGTCTCTCTCTGGCTTTCTCATCCCAGGGCTCACAGTCGGTGCGCATATCGATATTCGGTACGAGAAACGTACCGGGCGCAATGTGCTGGCGTGTCTAAAGGCTGACAACGCTGCTCAGAGGGGAATAGTGGTGATCGGCGCTCATATCGACCACCTCGGCGACGGCGTGGGCACGGGGTCTCTGGCCCGTGGTGGTGATCGAGGGAAAATCCATTACGGGGCAGATGACAACGCCTCAGGGGTCGCCGCAGTTTTGGAAATCGCCCGGTCATTGGTCGCCCAGAAAGCGCGCGGCCAGCTTCTGCTACGGCGCGATGTGCTTTTCGCCCTCTGGTCTGGGGAGGAGATTGGCTTAATTGGCTCTAGTTACTTTACCCGGACTTTCGGCAGCGGTGAGGAGGATTTATCTCCCCATGTTGTCGCTTACCTGAATATGGATATGGTTGGGCGGCTTGACAAAGCCTTGGTGCTTCAAGGCACTGGTTCAAGCCCGCTCTGGCTGCGAGAGATCGAGCAGCAGAATGTTCAGATCGGGCTACCGATTAGGGTACAGGATGACAGCTACTTGCCAACAGATGCAACACCGTTCTATCTCAAAAGAGTCCCTGTTCTTAGCGCGTTTACGGGGGCCCACGAGGATTATCACACTCCGGGTGATACCGCGGACAAGGTTAACTATGCGGGAATGGCACAGATTTGCTCCCTGATAGGGGGAATTGTGCGCACTCTGGCGACTGGAGACGAGGTGCCCGAGTACGTGAAGGTGGAAAGACCACACGCCGCAGTTGGCCGTGTCGGCCTCCGGGTGTACCTGGGAACCATTCCGGATTATGCCCAAAGTCAGATCGTTGGCGTCCGCCTGTCAGGAGTGATTGAGGGTGGGCCGGCTGACCAAGCTGGGGTGCGAGCAGGGGATGTCATTGTGGAGCTGGGGGGGAAAAAGATCGAGAACATTTACGACTATACGTACGGCGTCGATAGCCTGCAGGCCGGAGTGCCGGCTGAGATTATCGTTGAACGGAACGGTGAGCGGTTGTCTCTCATTGTTGTTCCGCGTGCGCGTGAGTGAATGGGTGCCTAGGATTTGTTCTGATGTGTCCTTTGCTGCAGATACTATTTTGATCATAGTCAAATTGGTTGTTCCACCCAACCTACACCCACTACACCACCAATCACTACACTCACTACATCCCCCGCACCGTATCTAGGGGGAGGAACTGTCTTTTTTGACTATAGTCTAAATTTTGATCAATAAAAGCTACTACAGGTCACACCCCCTGCACATTCACTCCCAAACAAACACACTGTTCAGAACTTCTCCTTGAACGGACGGAGGTCAAGTTCCAAGGTCCAAGCACTACGATCCTGGTGTGCAAGGTGCCAGTAGGTCTCCGCAATCGCTTCGGGCTTGAGCAGATCCTCCTCCGCTAAATGGGAGAGTCGGGCTCGGCGGCCTGGAATGTCGATGACCCCGTCGACATTAATCCACGCGACGTGAATCCCCTTGGGACCAAGATCGCGGGCCAGCGACTGCACGAGCCCACGCAGCGCGAACTTCGCCGGACCGAACGCGACCGATTTGGGGCCTGCTTTGACCCCTGCCGTCGCTCCCGTAAAGAGCATGGTACCACGCCCTCGGGCAATCATATCCGGTGCGACAGCTTTGGCACTCAGGAAGGCACCATAGGCATTAACCCGCCAAGCAGTTTCGTACTGCTCAGGCGTAATGTCCATAATCGTTCCCCAGGTACCACTGCCAGCATTGTAGAGCAATACCTCAGGCTGACCGAGCCGCTCGCGGATCATGGCAAACGCTGCCTCAACCTGGGTGCGATCACTGACATCGGCTGGGACAGCGAGTGCCTGGCCACCCACGCCTTGAATCTCCTTGACGAGGGTGTGCAAGTATTCTGCACTACGCGCATTGATCGCGACCGCGTAGCCTTGTGCGAACCGACGAGCCAGCGCAGCGCCGAGCCCAGGTCCGACCCCCAAGACCACCGCTACTGGGACCGATGGTGTAACTGCCATGACACCTTGCCTCCTCGAAAGTTAACAGCGAGACGATATCTCAAAGCCACAGGCCCTTGGAAGGTCCTGCTGCAAGGACTCAGTAGCCTCCATCTCGCGGTTGCAGGAGGCACCGCCATGACGGCTGCTACTGCGGTCGTTCTCCCTATATCCACCAGCGCGGTGCGTGTCCCGGGGGGAAAGGTCGCGGCCGAGATCGACAAGGGACGAGGTTAACGAGCCTTTCCCTTCCGCGGCTTTTCTTCTAACAACTTTCCAGCCTCTCGCTGAAGCGCATCCGCCAGCTTTTTCGCCTCCCCAGGATCGAGGTCGATAAACCGTGCAGACAACCCTTCGCCAATTTGCAGCTGAATACGCCTCTGCGTCCCTTTGTGCGCGAGGATAGAAACCAGCTTACCATGCTGCGTAACAATCTTCCCCATTTTTCCCCTTCTCCCACACAACTTTAGGCGATCGGCCTCTCTTACCCAATACTCGCCCAATATTGCAGTGGATCTATAGAGACTCTCTGAGATGAAATCAACTGACCACGGCTCTTTCCACATCTGATAAATGGTATGCTGGTAAGTGTGAACAGTGGGCTCGCCCGCTGAAGGAGGTTCTACCCATGGGGACAAAACCGCCAAGCGTAAAAAAAAGAGAGGCGTATCGCATGCGCACCCGGCTTATCCACGGGAGCGTCAACAGTACACGGTGGGATTACGATCACCATGTCGTCCCGCCTATTTCTTCTTCGACGACGTACCGACTGAATTCAACGCACCGTGGCGTGCAAGGGTTTATGGAGTTCGCCCACGAAGACGAAGGAACTGCGCAACGCGTTCCGATTTATATCTACGATCGCCTCGATGAGCCGACACGGGGCATGTTGGAAGAAAATCTTGCTGCTGCGGAGGGAGGAGAAACCGCTGTCTGCTTTGCGTCCGGCATGGCAGCGATCAGCGCAGCGCTAGGAGTGACGGTGAAAGCAAGAGAGGAGATAATTGCCCATCACATCCTCTACGGCTGCACTTACAGCCTCTTCACGAACTGGTTTCCGCGTCTAGGCATACGCACGCGCTTCCTCGACCTCCTGCACCCGGAGCACTTAGCCCAAGCTATCACTGAGCGTACTCGCGTCGTGTACTTCGAGACCCCTATCAATCCAACCTTGCAACTCATCGATATCGCTGCAGTCCGGCGTGTCATTGACGAGGCGAATCGAACCCGCAGGGTCCCCATCCGCATCATTGTGGATAACACTTTCGCCACCCCTTACTGCCAACGTCCCCTGAAGCATGGGGCTGACCTTGTCGTCCATAGTCTGACGAAGGATATCGGCGGCTTTGGTACGGAGATGGGGGGGGCAGTCATCGCTCCCCGTGAATTGCACAGCCTCCTTATGTTTTATCGGAAAGATTTCGGTGGGGTGCTCTCGTCGAAAAGCGCGTGGACGTTTCTCGTATACGGATTGCCGACCCTGGCCACACGGATGATCAACCAACAAAAAAGCGCCCTGAAGATCGCCCAATTCCTCGAACAGCATCCGCAAGTCGCCCGGGTTTCATACCCGGGTTTGGAAAGCTTTCCACAGCGTTCCCTTGCGCTGCGACAGATGGTCGATGACCAGGGCCGCTTCGCCCCTGGGTCGATGATTTACTTTACCCTGCGGGAACAAGGCGGTGGCAACCGTAGAGCTGAAGCGTTCATCGACTACATCGCCGAGCACTCATACACGATTACACTCGCTGTGAGCCTAGGTCAGATCAAGACGTTGATTGAAAACCCCTACGGCATGACCCACGCAGCTGTTCCCGAAGAGGTAAAACTCCAAAGAGGTATCGAACCGGGAGGTATCCGCCTGTCGGTCGGATTGGAAGATTGGCACGATATCATTGAGGATCTTGCCCGCGCACTGGACTACGCTGGCCAGTTAACAGCATAAGAGTCACGTGCCCCCAGGAAAGACAACCAAGTCAATAAAGCACTCGTTAACGGCAACAGGGCTTCACCGCGGTTAGCAAACAGGCATATTGCACGGATTTTCCAGTACGATCTCATCCGCAAACATGGGAACCGCAAATCCCGCATCCCAGCGGACGAAGATCAAGTGTCGCCCAAGGTTGTGCAGTTCGTAGACGATAGTCCCATAGCTATCGCGTGGCAGATCACCTTTCACGGTCCGGACAAACCGGACAGTTCGGCAACGATAACCAGAACGCGTACGATCGACCATCACATGTGCTCCTCATCCCATAACTTGATACCTCGTAGGCAGTGTAGCAGGAACCACGTCCTTTCTCACTCCTCTACTTCTGGGCAGGGACTGGAGCCCGACTGGGTTGCAAAGCGGCAATGACCTGCTCCTCAGAAACCTGAGAGAAGTCTGCAAAGAACTGTCCGACCGCGGAAAAGTACTCCGGTGTGGACAGACACACCACCTCGTCCGCCTCCTCTTCCATCAACCTGACGGTCTCAGGCGGTGCCACTGCC
>Ga0308420_1001095_pt1 | contig 14038 bp, 9 predicted proteins | sample HotsprSampleMS55_FD_203802 | JGI IMG/M metagenome (GOLD analysis project Ga0308420, IMG submission 203802) | Hot spring phototrophic mat microbial communities from Mushroom Spring, Yellowstone National Park, Wyoming, United States - 20090730_MS55 ... | reverse complement strand
GGAACCAGTGTTGGAAAGGGAGGGTAGGGAACGCGCATGACGACGAAAATCAGGATTTACGAGCTCGCCAAGGAACTCAAGGTGGACAGCAAGCGGATCATCGAAGACCTTCAGCGGATTGGCGTCAGTGGCGGCTATGTCCCGTCCAGCAGCATTGATCAGGCGGTTGCCAACCGGATACGTGAACGCTACAACCCCAACCGTGCCTCCACGGCCAACACGCCTCCGCCGGCCCCAAAGCTCCGCAAGTTACCGCCAGGAACCATTCTGCCCAATGTTTTATCCTCTTCAGTGCCAACCACCGAGCCGGCTGCTCCAGCTCTCTCCCAACCGGTCACAAGTGCTACCAGTGTTCGGCTCGTCAAGAAAACGCCCGAAACCGACTTGCTGGCGGAGAAACAGGCGCACGAAACAGCACCGACGGTCTCAGCAGGAACCTCATCGGCGGTCTCGCCGGCAAAGGCTCCAGAATCCACGTTGCGCGTCGTCACCCTTTCCACTCCATCCGTGAAACCAGTTCCAGCGGCGGAAACGACCACCGATGCAACACCACCAGCGACATCCCAGACTGCAGAACTGAAAGCCACAGAGGCGCAACCCACCACGAGCATCAGACCTATTCCTGTGCCTTCATCGCCACCCACGGCGCAGCCGGTCAATGGCGGTGGCACAGCCGCGAAGGCAGCCACGCCAGTCACGCCCGCAGCCCCAACCCAGCCCGTGATTCGGCAATTTACGGTTCCAACGACGCGGACACCTTCGCCAGCCCGTCCACCGGTTGTAGAGCCGTCTGCCTACCCACAGAAAAGCGGGGGACAGGCTCGCCCGCCGGAGACGCGCTCGGACTCCCGCGAAGAGCGCCCGCTGCGCTCCTCTCTAAATCGCGGGGTCTCCTCCGTGGAAACGCCATCAACGGTGACACGTACGTATGTTCCACCCGCATCACCGGACCGCTCCCGGGACGGACGTGGACGGCGCAACTTCAAAGAGCACACGGAGACACTCCGCAAACGTGAGTTTGAAAAGAAACTTGTGCGTCCCGAACGCGCGCCCGCCGTTGTGGCCAAACCCAAGCCTGTCTTTACGGAATTCAAACCGATTACCGTCGTTGAGGGAACCACCGTCAAGGAGTTGGCCGAGAAGATAGAGGTCAAGCCCAAGGACATCATGGCCGCGCTGCTTGCCAAAGGTATCCTGGCGACTATCAACCAGCCTCTTTCCGAAGAGGCTATGCGCGAAGTCGCCCGTGAGTTTGGTTATGAGGTCACGGTACGCAGCCTCGAAGAAATCATCAATGACCAGCAGGATACCCTGGCCATTGAGACCGATGCTTTGGATGACATCGAGCCGCGCGCGCCGGTCGTGGCGGTGATGGGTCACGTTGACCACGGCAAGACCAGCCTTCTCGATGCCATCCGCAACACACGAGTGGCGGCCGGTGAAGCCGGTGGGATTACCCAGCACATTGGGGCGTACAGCGTCGAGGTTCCCGACCCGGACAATCGGGAAAAACTGCGCCGCATCGTCTTTCTGGACACGCCCGGTCACGAAGCCTTCACGATGATGCGGGCACGCGGAGCCAAAGGCGCGGATGTTGCCGTCATTGTCGTGGCCGCCGATGATGGCGTGATGCCGCAGACCATCGAAGCCATTGATCACGCCCGGGCTGCCAAAGTGCCCATTGTTGTGGCCATCAACAAGATTGACAAACCCCAGGCCAACGTCGAGCGCGTCAAAAAGGAACTGTCCGACATCGGTCTCATCTGTGAAGAGTGGGGCGGCGACACCGTCATGGTCGAGATTTCCGCCAAGCACCGGCGCAACCTCGATACCCTGCTCGAAATGATCCTGCTCACAAGCGACCTTCTCGACCTCAAGGCCCCCACCAAACGGCTGGCCTCGGGCGTCGTTCTCGAAGCGCGCCTTGACAAAGGGCGTGGCCCCGTCGCCTCGGTGCTGGTTCAACAGGGGACGCTCAAAGTGGGCGATCCGTTCATTGTCGGCCTGCACTTCGGGCGCGTCCGTGCCCTGATTGATGATCGCGGGCGGTCACTGACGGAAGCCGGGCCTTCAGTTCCGGTTGAAGTGCTCGGCCTGGAGGGCGTCCCCAAAGCCGGCGATCTGTTTCAGGTGGTGGATGATGCCGCCCGCGCTCAGGAACTGGCCAACTACCGGCAGTCCAAAGCCCGCATGGCGCAGTTGATGAGCAGTGCGGCGCGCGGGCTGGAAGACATGTACCAGCAAATGAAGAGCGGACAGCTCAAGGAACTGCTCGTCATTCTCAAGGCCGATGTGCAGGGATCGGTGGAAGCCCTGCGTGAAATTCTCCAGAAGCTCTCCAACGAGAAAGTCAGCATCCGTGTCATTCGGGCCGATGTGGGTGCGATCACAGAATCGGATGTGATGCTGGCCGCAGCCTCGAACGACATGTCGCACGTCTGCATCATTATCGGCTTCAACGTCCGCCCGGCCCCGCGCGTGGCTGAACTGGCCAAACAGGAGCGGGTGGACATCCGCCTGCACAGCGTCATCTACAAGGTCGAAGAAGAAGTGCGCAAGGCCATGATCGGCATGCTCGATCCGCTCACCAAGGAAATCGAGCTTGGGCGGGCGGAAGTGCGCAAAGTGGTGAAGGTTCCCAAAGTGGGCAACATCGCCGGCTGCGCGGTGCTGGAGGGGGTGGTCAAACGCGCTGCCAAAGTGCGTCTGGTCCGGGATTCGGTCGTGGTTTATGAAGGCGAGATTGCCTCGCTGCGCCGGTTCAAGGACGATGTCTCCGAAGTCAAGGCCGGATTTGAATGCGGGATCGGACTTGACCATTTTTCGGACATCAAGGAAGGCGACATTATCGAGTGCTACACGCTCGAAAAATACGCTGCGGAACTCTAAGCCCAAGGAGTCAGGCCCCCAACGATGCGACGCCGTGCGAGCCACCGTTCGAGACCGGGAAACCACCGCCGCGAACGCCTGTGCGAAGCTTTCCGTCTGGAAATCAACGAGATTGTGCGCTTTGAGCTGGACGATGAGCGCGTGGACCCGGTCGTGGTGCACCACGTGGCCCTCAATGCCGCTGGGACGGCCGCGCGGGTCTATGTCAGTGGCGACGGCGGACGGGAAAGCAACCTGGCGCTGACGGTCCGTGTCCTGAACGAGGCCACGGACTTCATCCGGCAGGCCCTGGGGCAGCACTTGGGACTGCACCGGGTGCCGACCCTGCATTTCGTACTCGACAAAACCCTGCTTTCCGCGTCCCGGATTGAGGCCATTCTGGACGAAGAGCGTCCCCGTCTGGAGGCGGCTGATGCCCCCAGCCCCTGACCGATGCGGGTGCGCTCTGACGCAGGTTGTCTTGGTTGGATTCCCTATGTACGGAGTTGAAGCCCTATGCTCAGTCAGGTGGTCGAACTCATCGAGTCGAAGCACCGCTTTCTGATCACCGGCCATGCCCGTCCCGACGGTGACAGCACCGGTTCCTCACTGGCACTTTACTGGGGGCTACGTGCATTGCACAAAGATGTCGTCGTGGTGATGCGCGACCCGATTCCACCGGCCTATCAGGAGTTACCCGGCGCAGGGGAAGTGCAGGTTCGCCCGGCAATTGACGAACCATACGACGCGGCATTTGTCATCGAATGCAGCGATCTGGACCGTCCGGGTCTGCCGGGACTCGAAAAGCAGTTCATTGTCAACATTGACCACCACACCACGACTGCCCTGTTCGGGCACATCAACTGGATTGACGCCACAGCCGCCGCTGTGGGCGAAATGATCTACAACCTCTGCAAGGCCCTGGGGATCAACATCAACCAACCGATTGCGGAGTGTGTCTATGCAGCGTTGCTGTCGGACACCGGCTCATTCCACTACGCCAACACCACCGAACGCACCTTCAAAATTGCCTCCGAGTTGGTACGGCGCGGGGCGCGTCCGGCGCATGTGGCCCGGGCCCTGTACGAGTCCCACTCCTTCGGCAAAATCAAACTGCTGGGCAGTGTCCTGTCCACGCTGCAACGGGATGAAAGCGGGCGGGTGGCTTGGGTGACGATGACCCGTGAGATGATGGAAGCCGCCGAGGCCACCGAAGATGACCTCGAAGGCATTGTCAATCACCCGCTTTCCATCCGGGATGTCGAAGCCGCCGTGTTCTTCAAGGAAATTCATCCGGGGCAGTTCCGCATCAGCCTGCGCTCCAAAGGCAACGTGGATGTGTCGAAAATTGCGGAACGTTTCGGTGGCGGCGGACACAAATACGCCTCCGGGTGCACTGTCATCGGCACTCAGGACAGCGTTGCGAACCGCGTGTTATCTTCGTTGCAGTCGGAGCTTGGAACGACCTCCAGAGCCGCCGACTGAGAGCCTCGCCCCATACCATGACGCCAACTTCTGACGCTCCGCCCCTTGATCCGAAGCAGCCGCCGGTCGCCGCCCTGGCCCCGGTTTCCCTGCCGCGACAGGTCGTGGTCTGCCTGGCAGCCTGGCTCGTGCCCGGACTGGGGCACGGCCTGCTGGGCCGCTACGGGCGCGCAGTGCTCATCGGCGGCAGCATCTACACGATGGTCGTGCTGGGACTGTGGATGCGCGGACACCTCTACTCCCCCTTCGACCTGGACGAACTGCTCGGACTGCGGGATGTCCTGTCGAAGGTTTGCCTCATCGGCCAGATGGGTATCGGTGTCCTTCAGCCAATCCTGCGGGGGCTTGGCTTTGGCGTCAGCTTTGAGTTTAAAGCCGCAACCTACGAATACGGCACGTATTTTCTTGTCGTCGCCGGACTGCTCAACTACCTGGTGATGTTCGATGTGTTTGACATTGCCAAAGGGCGCAAGGCCTGATGCGTGCTGACCAGCGCGGGACTTGAAACCATGCACTTTCTCATCATGACAACCTTCGCGGCGCTCACCTCCACTGTCCTGGCCGCCATCACCAACGAAGCCGAAACCACCCGTGAGCGATGTCTGTATGGCCTCAAAACATTCGGCGCTTTTGTCGGCGTCGGGCTGGTCATCAGTTGGCTTTTTTACTTCATTCCCTGAGCGGCGTCTGACCCTGTGGACGGAGCAACGGTCGCCGGTGACGCTGGTTCAGGCGCGAATGAAACCGATGGAGTCTGGCGGTGCACGATTGGTATCAGGACAAGCTGCGTGAAGAATGTGGGGTGTTTGGCATCTGGGGGCATCCCGAAGCGGCCCGGCTCACCTATCTGGGACTGTATTCCCTGCAACACCGTGGGCAGGAATCCGTCGGCATTGTGACCAGTGATGGCCAGCGCCTGCATGCCGTGCGCGGCATGGGTGAAGTCAACGAAATCTTCACCGAGTCCGTCCTGGACAAACTGCCCGGCCACTGCGCCATCGGCCACGTACGGTACTCAACCGCCGGAGAAGTCAGCCTCAACGAAGCCCAGCCGTTCTCCATCAAATGCCACCGGGGTGAACTGGCGATCTGTCACAACGGCAACTTCCCCTTTGCGGAAACCATGCGTGCCGAACTGGAGCGGGAAGGTGCGATTTTTTCCTCAACCAGCGATACCGAAGTCGTCCTGCACAAACTGGCCCGGTCGCGCCAGCCACACCTTCAGCAGGCCATTGCCGACGTTTTCCGGGAGCTTGAAGGCGCATACTCGATTCTTATTCTCACACCGGACAGTCTGTTTGTTGTGCGCGACCCACGTGGTTTCCGCCCGCTCTGTCTGGGTGAACTGGATGGGGCGACGGTGGTGGCCTCGGAAACCTGTGCCTTTGACCTCATCGGTGCGACTTACGTCCGCGACATTGCACCGGGTGAAATTCTGACCGTCAACCGGGAGGGCCTGCGGACCGAGTACCCGCTGCCGCCCCAGACGCCGGCCTTCTGCATTTTCGAGCACGTGTATTTTGCGCGCCCGGATAGCCGCATCTACGGGCGCAGCGTCAACAAAAGCCGCCACAAGATGGGCAAGCAACTGGCCCGGGAACAGCCCGTTGAAGCCGACATCGTCGTTCCGGTCCCGGACTCCGGTGTAGCCGCCGCGATTGGCTATGCGGCGCAGTCGGGCATCAACTTCCGGTTCGGGCTGGTGCGCAACCACTACATTGGCCGCACCTTTATCGAGCCAACGCAGTCCATCCGCAACTTTGGCGTCAAGGTCAAACTCAATCCCGTGCGCGATCTGATTGAAGGGCGGCGCGTTGTTCTGGTGGATGACTCGCTGGTACGCGGCACGACCAGCCGGAAGATCGTCGAGATGCTCCGCCAGGCCGGGGCGCGGGAAGTCCACCTGCGGATAAGCTGTCCGCCGACCATTTCCCCCTGCTACTACGGTGTGGATACGCCCTCGACCGCCGAACTGATTGCCGCCAACCAGTCCACGGAAGCCATCCGGCAATACATCAATGCCGACAGCCTGGGCTACCTGAGCCACGAGGGGTTGCTGGCGGCCTGTGGCGCAGATGAAGGACTCCGGTTCTGCACCGCCTGCTATACCGGCAAGTATCCGCTGCCCGTCCCGCAGCGGGCGGTCGGGCGCAGCCACCGGGCGTAGTGGCTGGGCATGGTTCGGCTTTTGATCACGCCTGACCGTGGCGGCAACGCCCCGGCCGCACCATCACGGCGTCCGGCCACATCGTTTTCTGGTGGAAAAGCCCTGGTGAATTATCTAGTATCGGGTCTGCCAACGGGCAAAAGCCAACCGGAAGTGACATATCTCCTCACATCTGATGGTGCGCAGATGCTGTGCGCCAATCTGAATCTCCAGTATCCGCGTTGCTACATGACGGTGGACGTATGATTGGTACGTACCTACTCCACTACAAGCTGCTCAAAAAAATCGGTGAAGGCGGGCAGGGTGAAGTTTACCAGGCAGAAGACACCCGGTTGCGGCGCATCGTGGCCATCAAGATTCTGCCGGCTGAGCTGGTGGCGGATGAAAAAACCCGCAAGCGGTTTCTCCGCGAAGCCCAACTCGCCTCGGCGCTCGACCACCCGAACATCTGCACGGTCTATGAAATCAACGAGGACCGTGGGCTGCATTTCATCGTCATGCAGTACCTCGAAGGCAAACGCCTCAAGCAGATGGTACGGGGGCGACCGCTGGATATGGAAAGCACCCTCTCCATTGCTGTCCAACTGGCCGATGCGCTGGCCGCAGCGCATGAGCGGGGTGTCATTCACCGGGATGTCAAAGCCACCAATGTCATCGTCAATGAGCGCGGGCAGGCCAAGATTCTCGATTTTGGCCTGGCGAAAGCCACGGCCAAGAACATTGGCGACGAGTCCGTCATGGAGTTGACCCAGGCCGGTGTTCCCTTTGGCACGGCCGGTTACATGTCGCCGGAGCAGGCCCGTGGCGGCACGATTGATGCCCGTTCGGATATCTTTTCACTGGGCATCGTCATCTACGAAATGGCAGCCGGCCGCCTCCCGTTTCAGGGCAAAAGCACGGTGGATGTCATGCATGCCATCATGCATGAGCCGCTTCCGCCGCTGTCGTCCATCAATCCGGCTGTGCCTGAGCGGCTGCAAAGCATTCTCGAAAAGGCGACGGCCAAGGATGTGGCGGCCCGCTACCAGACGATGCGCGAGTTCCAGGCGGACCTCAAGCAGCTCCTGCGCGCCGTCCAGATGCAGACCGGGCAACCGCTGACCGACGATTCCCTGCTGCCTATGGTTACCCCGCGCCACGAGCGCAGCAACTGGCTCACCGGTGGCGTCGTGGGACGGCTCATCAGCCGGCTGCGCGGCACGCCTGACCGGACACCCATCAGTCAGACGAATACTCCACCCTCCGCCTTGCCCAGCCGCCCCACCGGCGCGCCCCAACCCGCCGAGCCACCGCCCGCCGAGAAAAAACCCGACGACATTGCCGACAAAGGGCAGGCGCTCCGGGACTCGATGCCCAGTTCGTGGCGTACATCCGACAAACGTTCGATTGCCATTCTTCCCTTCCGCAACCTGAGCGGCGACCCCCAGACGGATTTTTACAGCTTTTCCCTTGCCGACAGCGTCATCACCGAGTTGGCCGGACTCAAATCCATCGTCGTGCGTCCGTCAAGCTACATGGCGAAGTACCAGGGGCGTGACCTCGACCCGATCTACGTCGGCAACGAACTCCAGGTGGACGCCGTGATGACCAGCGCCTACGTCAAGTCGGGACAGCGCATGCGCGTCACGCCGCAGTTGATTGACGTTCACACGGGAGAAATCCTCTGGAGCGACAAAATTGACCTCGACGCCCAGGACATCATCACGCTGCAGGACACCCTGGCGCAGAAAATCTGTGAAGAACTGCGTGTCCGCATCAGCCAGACCGAGCAGGAGCGCATTGCCAAGCCGACGACCCGCAATGCCGAAGCCTTTGAGTACTACCTGCGTGGACGCAATCAGTTGCAGCGTTTCCGCCAGACGATGCTCAAGGATGACTTCAGCGCCGCGACCGAAATGTTTGAAAACGCGCTGGCCTGCGACCCCAACTTCGCCCTGGCCCACTCCGGCATGGGCCTGTGTTATGTCGAATATGTGCTGAAAGGCATTGGCGGGGCGCTGTATTTCGAGCGTGCGGCAGAACGCTTCCGGCAGGCGTTGGCGCTCGATGACTCGCTCATCGAACCACAGATCAACATGGTCTATTACTACCTGCTCAAGGGCGAGAAGGTACGCGCCCGCGAGCAGGTGCGGCGCATGCTGGCCATTGCGCCCAACGACCCGGCGGCACACAACACGGCGGCCTACCTGCACCGCTGGGATGGGCTGTACGGGCCGGCTCTGGCCGAATACGAAGCCTGTCTGCGGCTTGACCCAACGGATGTCGTACGAGTGTCGTACAACCGCGCCCGCATTGCCCTCTACCAGGGGCACTACGAAGAGGCGCTGGAACATCTCGAAGCGGCGCTGTTTATCGAACCCAACCATCCCTTTGCCACAATGGTGCTGGGACAGGTGCTCTACTACCAGGGGCGGCATGAGGAATCGGCGCGCACGTTCCGGGAGTTGTTCGAGCGCAATCCCGACCTCCATGGCTTCCGTCCCATCTACGGGCTGGGCTTTGTCATCGAGGGGCAACCCGACCGGGCGCGGGCGCTCATCAACGATGCCGTCCGTGAAATTGCCAATGCCGATGGCGATGCCGCCTACTGGCTGGCGACACTCTACGCGGCGCTGGGTGATGACGAAGATGCGCTGTACTGGCTGCGCCGGGCCATCGCCCTGGGCAACGAAAACTACCCGTGGTTCATTTCCAATCCCGACTGGGCACGGCTGCGCGAAAACCCTGCGTTTCGGGCGATTATGGAACCCGTCCGGCAGAGTTGGGAGCAACTGATGCAGCCGTTCATCAGTCCGCCGCCGTCGCCGCCACCATCGGCTGGCGACAATGTGGTGGCCTAGGCGCATCCGGCGCCAGTCCTTTCCGCTTTCCTTGAAACACTTGCGGGTTCTCTATCTGCTCGACTCCCTCAACCGTGGCGGTGTCGAAACGCTGGTGCTGTCCACCTGCCGGCGGGCTGCGGACGTTGGGATCAGCGCCTGCCTGGCCGGATTTGGCGACGGCACGGCGGCCGCCGACTTTCACGCACTGCCGCACGCCTTTTTCCGCAAACGGCGTGCACCGTTCGACCCGTTTCTGGCCGGCTGGTTGCGCGAACTCATCCGGGTCGAGGGCATCACCCTGATTCATGCCAACCAGGCCGTCGAGGCCCTCCATGCGTGGTGGGCGCGGCGCGGCCTGCCGGTCAAGCTCGTCCTGACGCTGCACAACCTCGAATATGACACCAGGAACCTCCAGGCGCTGAACTTCCTGCTGCCCCGTCTCGATGCCGTATCAGTTGTGTCGCATGCGGCCCAGCGGTGGCATCTGGCACAGGGACGGCTGCGCCTGACGCAGGCCCGACACGTCGCCGTAGTGCCCAATGGCGTCCCTGACCCGGGCGCAGGCCGGAGACAGCCCACGGTTTTCCAACCTGACGGCCCCACCCTGGGCATGATTGCCAACTTCACGCCGGTCAAAGACCACGCCACGCTGTGCCGGGCGCTGCCGGAGGTGTTCGCCCGTCATCCGACGGCCCGGTGTCTTCTGGTGGGCGCGGCGCAGGATGCGCGCCGCGAGGCGGCGGCACGGGCATTGTGTGCGCGCGCTGGCATCCTTGACCGGGTGGACTTTTGCGGCAGTCGTCCGGCCGCCGAGGCCCTGCCTCAACTCGATGTGTTCATTCTGTCATCGTGCAGCGATACCTTCGGGCTGGCGCTGGTTGAAGCCATGCTCGCCGGGCTGCCGTGTGTCGCCTCGGACATTCCGGCGCTGCGGGAAGTTACCGCCGATGGCACGGCCGCCGCCCTTTTTCGTGCCGGGGATGCTGCCGATTGTGCGCGGGTGCTGAACCACGTACTGGATGATGCCGACTACCGCCGGACACTGGCCGCACGTGGACAAGCCCATGCCTGTCGGCACTATAGTTTTGAAGCGTATCTTGCCCGGTTGCGCGATTTTTACGACGCAGTGCTGGCTGCGTGAGGTGTGCGGTGGCCGCTGCTCCGGTCTTCGTGGCTGTTCCTTCCTATCGCCACGCCCGTTTCGTGGCCCAAACCCTGCGCTCAATTTTCCGGCAGACCCACCCCCCGACAAAACTGCTGGTCATTGACGACGGCTCACCGGATGACTCACCCCACGTCATTGCCCGAACGCTGGACGATTGCCCGTTCCCGTGTGAACTCATCATCCACGAAACCAACCGGGGGCTGTGCGCCACCCTCAACGAAGCCCTTGCCTGCTGCGATGCGCCGTATTTTGCCTACCTTGGCTCGGATGATCTCTGGCTGCCCGATTTTCTCGCCACGCGCGTGACGATGCTGGAAGCGCGCCCGACAGCCGTTCTGGCCTACGGCCATGCCCTGATTGTCAACGCCGATAACGACATCGTGGATGACACCCGCTGGTGGGCGCGCTATACGGATGGCGACGCCCGCGCCATGCTTCTGCGTGGCGGCGCTCCGGTCAGTGCCACGGTGCTGTACCGGACCAGCGCCCTGACCCGGTTTGGCTGGAACGAACGGGCCCGCCTGGAAGATTATGAACTCTACCTCCGGCTGTGCCGGGTCGGAGCCTTTGCCCTGGATAAGGACATCCGTGCCGCCTGGCGTCACCACGGTTACAACACGAGCCGGAACGTGGAGTTTATGCTGGCTGAAACCCGTGCCGCTCAGGCCCGCACGGCCGACTGGCTGGAGCTGTCCGAAACTGAACGCCGCCGTGCTACAGCCGAACTCACCTGGACGTACGCCGAAGCTTTTGCCCGGGCCGGCGCGCGCTGGCGGGCCGCGGCGCTGGCGTGGGCGAGTTGGTCAGGCGCTCCCGACTGGCAGGCGCGTGGGAAAATGCTGGCGCGCCTGCTGCTCCCGACGCCGGTTGAACGGTGGCGTCAGGCCCGGCGGGCGCGCGCCATTGCGCGGCGCTACGGCAAACTGACACTGGATGGAAATCTCTGACGGACGTACTGCACAGACAAGGAGACCAAAGCCATGTCGCATATCGGGTCTGGTCGGCGGTGGTGGGTAGCCGCCGTTCTGCTCCTGGCAGGGATGGTGATGGGTGAACGTTGGGCATCCCCTTGCCCGGTGACAGCTCAGGATGGCCGCCGGACGTTTACCGATCTCCAGGACCGCGAAGCCCGCCGCCGGGCCGTTGAAGAACTCGGACGCTCCGGCGATGAGCGTCAGGTGACGCCGCTGGTGGAAGCCCTGCGCGGGGACCGTGACTTTCTCGTGCGCAGCGCGGCAGCGGAAGCTCTCGGCAATCTCAAAAGCGAACTGGGACTGCCAGCGCTGACAGCGGCGCTTGATGACATCAGCCCGGATGTGCGGGCGGCAGCCGCCTTAGCTCTGGCCCGGCTGGGGCGTCCCGCGGCCATTCCACGGCTGCGCCAGCGGCTGCAGGACGCCGAACCCCTTGTACGCAGTGCCGCCGCACAGGCGCTGGGCAAACTGGGCGATGCTCAATCCCTGCCGGAGTTGGTCAACTGTCTGTCCGACGCAGAGCCGGAAGTGCGGACGAGTGCCACCGAAGCGCTGGGGGCGCTGGGCCGCCGTGAGGCCGTCGAACCGCTGCTGCGTATGCTTGGCGATAGCAACCTGTATGTCCGCAGCCGCGCCGCCATGGCACTCGGCATGCTGGGTGATCCGCGCGCTATTCCGGCCGTCAGCGAACTGCTGCTGGACAAGGAGCGCACCGTCCGCGCCAGCGCTGCCGAGGCGCTGGGGCGCCTCCGCGACCGGCAGGCTGTTCCGCCCCTGCTCGAAGCCCTGCGCGACCGGGAAGCGGCCGTGCGCCAGAACGCAGCGTTTGCCCTGGGAAAAATTGGCGATGAGACGGCGGCCGATGCTCTCGTGGACGCCCTGCGGGATGAAGACGCACGGGTGCGCGCCCGGGCCGTGGATGCCCTTGGTGCACTGGCTGTCCCGCGTACGCTTGACGCCATCGTGGACAGCCTGCGGGACGGCGATGCCCTTGTGCGCACGCTGGCGGTGCAGGCACTCGGCAACTTCAAGGACGACCGCGCCACCGAGGCTCTGGTGCAAACGCTGGCGGCAGACGATGCCCTTCTGCGCCGCCGCGCCGTTGAATCGCTGGCCAAAATCGGTGACGCCCGTACGCTCCCGGCCATCCAGACAGCACTGGGGGATGCCAACCCGGCCGTCCGGGCCAGCGCCGTTGTGGCTCTGCCCCGCATTGGCGGCAGTCAGGCGCTGCCAGCGCTGCTGACGGCGTTTCAGTCCGATGACGCTGCCCTGCGAAGCACTGCCGCCTTTGCCCTCGCCCGGCTTGGCTCGGAAGAAGCCTTTGTAGGTGTCGTCGAAGCCGTCGGAAGGATGGCCTTTGACGACGTACTGAACCGGCGCACAGCCATTGTCGGATTTTTCAACGCCCTGCCGGAAAGCCCACTCCGGCTTCAAGGACTGGTTGCGTCGCCCGACGCCCTGCGGCGGCGCGGGGCCCTGCTGGGGCTGATGGTTGTGACCGTTCCACCGGCCGCTACCGGTACGTTCCTGGAAGCTCTGGCTGACAGTGACCCGGAAGTACGGCGTGCGGCGCTGGCAGCGCTGGCGCGTACCGATCCGGCGCGTTTTGCTGAGGCAACTGCCCAACGGCTGGCCGCCGAACCCGACCCGGCCGTGCGCGTGGAGTGGCTTTCGCGGCTCACGGAGCCACGGGGAACACCTCCGGCGTTGGCCGAGACCCTGCGCGGACTGGCCCGGGAGGACGTTGCCCCGGAAGTCCGGCAGGCGGCCGTTGCGGCGCTCGACCGGCTGCGGCTGCCACGGGTGATTCTGCCCAGTCCATCCCGAACGCTTCCGGCCGTCGCCAATGTTGCGCCACTGCCGGGGCCCGAACTGCCCCCGTCTCTGACCGTCCCGCTGCCACCGGCCCCTCTGCCGCCGGCATCAGCAACACCAGCGCCGACGGTAGCCGCCAATGAAGCACCTTCCACGGCACCAGCCCTCCTGCCGACGACAACGGCTTCAGCTCCACCTTCCCGCCGGATGCCAACAGTGGTGATTCTGCCCAGCCCGTCCCGAAGCCTTCCGGCCATAGCCAACGTTGCGCCACCGCTGGGGCCCGAACTCCCCCCTTCCATAGCTGGCTCCCTGCCACTACCTCCGCCACCACCGGACTCCCCGCAGCCGGCACCGGCAGCCCCGTTGCCAGTCGTCGCCGCCAATGAAGCGCCTTCCACCCCACCAGACCCCCTGCCGACGACAACGGCTTCAGCTCCACCTTCCCGCCCAACGTTGGCCCAACCAACGCCAGTGCTCCCCAGCCCGACGGCTTCCGCCACGGTCAGGGAAAGTACCGCGCCCGGCCCGGCTCCGGGACTGGTTCCGCCTTCCGGCCCACCGGAAACGGCGACACTGCCGGCAACACCAGCCGCATCGCCAACCGCTGCGGTGCGTCCAGCTTCTCCGACCGGCCCCACGCCTCGCCCGGCCCCACGCGCAACGGCCGCGGGCAAGGTATCGTCAACGGCCGTTGCGGCCCGGCGGTTGCCTCTGCGCCGGCTGCCGGAAGCGCGAA
>Ga0308420_1001094_pt1 | contig 14046 bp, 12 predicted proteins | sample HotsprSampleMS55_FD_203802 | JGI IMG/M metagenome (GOLD analysis project Ga0308420, IMG submission 203802) | Hot spring phototrophic mat microbial communities from Mushroom Spring, Yellowstone National Park, Wyoming, United States - 20090730_MS55 ... | reverse complement strand
TGTGATTGCGCTTTTGGGGGCTGTGGTAAACCAGCCTAGAGGTGAGCCTACGGCTCGCTTCGCGAACGGGTTTGTTTTGCTCTCTTGTGGAGCATAACAGGCTCAGGGCTACTGAAAGCCCGCACCGTACCGCTAAAGCGGTCAGTGTCGGGTAGTTTACTCCCACTCTTTTTCTAGAGATTATTGAACGGGGCAAAGGGGTTAATGCAGTGGAAACCGCACCAATGGCGAGGCAATCTTGAAACTAACTAGACGAGGTCAATATGCCCTCAAGGCAGTACTGGACATTGCCATCTATGGCGATCGCCCCGTATCGGTAAGCCAGATCGCCCATAGACAAAATATTCCCGCTCCTTTTTTAGAAAAAATTTTACTTGACCTGAAACAAGCTGGTATTCTCTCGGCAGTCAGAGGCGCAAAAGGGGGCTACATTCTGCGAAAACCCTTGAAACAAATCACCGTAGGAGACATCTTAAATGCCGTCCACGAACAGTTAGAAATTAGCACCCACAATCCCGACGACTGGCTAGATCAGGTATGGTACAAAAAGCTGGATGAAAAATTACAAATAGCCATTGCCAGCATTCCCCTGAGCGAAATTTATTTCGACTACTTAAGTTGGCAGGCACAGCAAAGTCAAGATATAAGTCTTACAATCTAGTTTTCGGCTATGCTATTACAGACTTTGAGAAACTATAGCCATGCAAACTGTCGGCGTTATTTTTGGTGGGCAGTCGGGGGAGCACGAAGTGTCCATTGCCTCGGCGCAGTCAGTGTGTCGTGCCTTGGGCGAAGAACTGTCCCATAAGTATCGGGTGCAACCTTTCTACATTGCCAAAAATGGGGCATGGGCAGATAGGCAGACCACAGCCCTAGCTTTGCAGTCGGGGCGATCGCAAACTGTCCTACAATCCCGTTTTACTGAAGTGTTGACAGACTTGCTAGCAGTAGATGTGGTCTTCCCCGTACTCCATGGTCCCTACGGGGAAGATGGCAGGGTGCAGGGCTTGCTAGAAATGCTCGGCATTAGATATGTAGGCAATGGGGTACTGGCTTCAGCGGTGGGCATGGATAAAATCACCATGAAATCCCTATTTGCCCAAGCGGGGCTAGCACAGGTAAAGTATTTGCCCCTACTGGCAAGCCAGTGGCACAGAGAACCAGAGAGTTGGTGCGAACACATCGAGTTGGAGTTGGGTTATCCCGCCTTCGTCAAGCCTTCCAACTTGGGGTCATCGGTGGGAATTTCTAAAGTGCGCAATCGCCAGCAGTTGATTACCGCCATTGAACTGGCTCTACAGTTCGACCACCGCCTGATTATTGAGCAGGGACAGACAGTGCGTGAAATTGAGTGCGCTGTTTTGGGCAATGACTGCGATGTGCAGACCTCATGCGTCGGTGAGGTTACTTACCAAAGCGACTTTTATGACTACGACACCAAATACACCCCAGGTAAAGCCAAGTACATTGTCCCTGCCCCCATTCCCCCTGCGGTGGAGCAATTGGTTAAAAACATGACTATCAAAGCCTTTCAGGCGATCGCAGGGCGGGGTCTCGCTCGTGTGGATTTCTTCTACATTGAGTCCACTGCCACGGTTCTTATCAATGAGATCAACACTATGCCAGGTTTTACCCCCACTAGCGGTTATCCTAAGTTTTGGCAACAGTCGGGGATCAGTTTTCCTGAACTATGCGATCGCCTAGTGGCGCTGGCTTTGCAGTAGCTCTTGCCCTAAACTTAGTTAGGTAAAATCGACCCCAGCATAGGCAAATGAACTACCTAGAGATACTATCAACGGGCTTGGGCATATTCCTAGGCTTTATGATTTTGGGCAATGTGTTTCGCATTGTCCTGAGTTGGTATCCTCAAATTGACCTGAAACAACTGCCCTACAACCTGATCTACTACCCCACTGAGCCCCTGCTATCTTTGCTTCGCCAGTTGATCCCCCCCTTTGCAGGAGTGGACATGGCTCCCGTAGCGGCGGTGGCGTTGTTTAGCTTGGTGCGGGAACTACTCCTAGGGCAACAGGGCATACTTACCCTGATGCAATTAAGCTAGTGCCTACAGTCTTTCGTAGATAGCTATCTCAGGGCTATTTTTGCTTGCTAGCCAGAGTTGTCTGCTGTCCAATTTGAGCACCCTAAACTCTGATACTAGATTGAGATACCTGATCTGGAGCTGACATTGCCTGATTGACCAACTGCCATTTACTACTTCAGGTCGCTGATGTAGCCACGAGCTAAACTTACGCCTGTTGCTTGATTGCTCAAAGCGCATCTCTTGAAACTGGCAGGCACTGGACACACACTCCCAAGCGCCAATTAGTTGCTGGGGCACTATGTGACAGCCCTGAGCTAAAATACCTGCCATGGCGATCGCCGATAATATAAATCCCATAACTACTGACCCGAGTCCAGACCTGCAATGTATTGACTGATGGCTCGCTCTGCCAGTTCCTTCATAGACAGTTTGTGGCGCAGAGCAGTTTGCTTCAACTGTTCGTAGATGGGTGTGGATAGATTGATGCGATGGCGTTCATCCTTGCGTTTTACGGGGTACTTGTAGTTCTCGGCATACTGGCGCAGGTCTGCTAACCCTTTGCGCTCGCAAAAATCCCCGAAACGCTCCCCTGGTAGGTGATCGCTTTTGAAGTAGCTAAAGAGTGGCTCCAGATGATACTCCAGTTGGTCTAGGTGCAGTTTTTGCATGTATGGCTCAGCCAGACGAGTGCAGGACAAATTGCCCCCCAACCACACCTGATATTCCCTATCGCCACTGCCTACCAAACCCAATTCTGCTGTGTAAGGTCTAGCGCAACCATTGGGACAGCCCGTCATGCGAATTACAATCTCTTCCCTTTCTAGCCCCAATCTATCTAGTAAACGGCGCAGGCGTTGCAACACAGAAGGCAGGAGGCGTTCTGATTCCGTAATCGCCAGACTACAGGTAGGCAGGGCAGGGCAAGCCATACTGTAGCGCACTAGCGGATCAATCTGCTCGGGGTAAGGAACGTTATGCTCCCGTAGGATAGTCTCAATCTCAGGCCTCGCCGCAGGACTGATCTCGCACAGTAAAAGATTGTGGTTGGGGGTGAGATGAATCGGTAGCTGGAACTGCTCAACTATGCGGCGCAGGGCAGTTTTCAGAGAACAGCCCCCTACATCAGCTACCCTGCCATTGGGGATGGACACGCCAAAGAAATAGTTGCCGTCTCCCTGCTCATGCCACCCCAGATAGTCCTTGTATTGCCAAGGGGGCAACTCCCGCGCAGGGGCAAGGGGGAAAGGATAGTAGTCCAGAAGCACTGACTTGAACTTGTCCACTCCCCAGTCGTGGAGCAGATACTTCAGGCGGGCATGTTTGCGATTGTAGCGATCGCCGTGATCCCTCTGCAGAGCCACGATGGCTTTGACCACCCGATATACTTCGCTTGCAGGGGCAAAGCCAATACTGTCAGCCAAACGCACAATGGTATCTTCGTTGTTGTGGCTCCGCCCTAATCCACCGCCCACATAGAAATTGAAACCCTCCAATTCTCCCTGCTCATTGACAATCACCACCAGACCTAGATCATTGGTAAACAGGTCAACGGAATTATCCCCTGGCACAGCAATAGCAATTTTGAATTTGCGGGGCAGATAGGTATGGCCATAGATTGGCTCAGGGCAGTTGGGGATATTGGTATTTACTCTGCCTAGCCCCTGCTCATTTCTGGCGCGTGTAACCTCCACCGCTTCCCCTGTGACCGCCTGCTCCCCATCCAACCAAATTTCATAGTATGCCCCCCCTTGGGGTGCTAACAGGTCAGCGATTTTAACAGCGTACTCTCGGGCATAGTGGTAAGCGGGCAAATGCTTAAAAGGAGGTGGAGGAGCCATTACATTGCGGTTTATGTCCCCGCACGCCCCTGCAGTGGAACCCATCTGCTCGGTGATCTGGCGGATTGCTGTTTTTAAGTTCTCCTTGAGAATGCCGTGAATCTGGAACCCCTGCCTTGCGGTTGCTCTCAGAGTGCCGTTGCCATACTGATCTGCCAGCCGATCCAACACAAGATACAACTGCCAAGGGATGATACCTGCGGGGGCACGGGTGCGCAACATCATGCTGTACTGAGGGGACTCCCCTCTTGCCCTTGCCAACTCGTAATCTCGATCCTTCTGTTGGTAGGCGCCGTGAAATTTTAGTATCTGCACTACCTCGTTGGAAAAGTAGGGCTGGGGGGCAGACAATTCTTGGGCTAGACCGCCGCGCAAAAAGTTACTGGACTGTTTAATTAGTTCTATCTTGGAGCGTCTTGGGTTGTCTGTCATGGCTGGTGTACCAAAGGGGCTGTAGAGATTATCCCATATGCCTATAGGTATTTAGATGATTATAAGCAATCTCAGCAAATAGGAAACCCCTTCAGTCGAAGTCTTGTTGGGCAAACCGTAAAATAGAGCACTAGCTGGAGAGATAAAAAACTTTTCTGTGCTTGATCTGCGGCTGATCATTGACCTAGTAACCGTGCTGATGGCGGCGGCGCTGGGGGGATTGTTGTCTGCGAGGCTAAAACTCCCTGTGCTTTTAGGCTATATCCTCGGCGGCATGGTGGTAGGCCCCAAAGGCCTAGGGCTGATCAAAGAAATTGTGCAAGTGGAAACCTTGGCACAACTAGGGGCGGCATTTCTGCTGTTTGGACTGGGGGTGGAGTTTTCTCTAGCGGAACTGCGCAAGGTACAGACCATTGCCTTGGGGGGCCGCACTCTGCAAATCCTGATCACGGTGGGGATTACTACGGTGGTATCTCTGCTAATTGGCTGGGTAGCTACCCCTGTACAGGGGATTTTTTTGGGGTGCATTTTGTCCCTGTCTTCCACTGCCGTAGTGTTGCGGAGCCTAGCAGAGCGCAATGAGATGGAAACTGTCCACGGGCAGGTGAGTTTGGGCATTTTGATCGTGCAAGACATTGCTTTGGGGCTGATGTTGGCGGTACTGCCAGCGCTGGACAGTCCCCAAGCAGTGGGACAGGCGGTACTGCGGGCACTGTTGGTTACGGCGTTGTTTGCGGGGGCGGCGATCGCCTTCGGACGGTGGTGCATTCCCTCCCTGTTGCGGTGGGTAGCTAGTACGGAGAGCAAGGAGCTGTTTTTGCTCTTCAAAGCCGTGCCCGTAATTTTGCAGGGGTGTCAGCGAGTACCCCCCTTATCCAGGTGGCTAGATCGAGAACAACTGCCCCAAGCGATCGCCGTTTCTGCTTCTCAAACTAACCATGTGATCGTCTGCGGCTACGGCAAGGTAGGGCAGAATATCGTCAGCCTACTGTTGGCTCGGCACTATCCCACCGTGGTCATTGAACAGTCAGAGGCAAAAGTACAACTCCTGCGGGATAGGGGCATACCCTATGTCTATGGCAACTGTGCCAGCGCCCATGTACTAGAGGCGGCAGGCATTCGCCAAGCCCGATCGCTAGTGCTAGTGGTCTCTGACCCCATAGCCAGCAAACTGTGTCTGCGGGAAGCCCTGAAATTGGCTCCTCAACTAGATGTGGTCGCCCGTGCCTGCCAAGACAGCGACATTGATTTACTCTACCAACTGGGAGCTAAAGAAGTGGTGCATCCAGAATTTGAAGCCAGTCTGGAACTCTCTACCCACCTGCTATTAGTGCTGGGGGAATCCCCTCAAACTGTAGAACGGGAAGTAAGGACAGTGCGCCAAAGTCGCTATGCCGATTTTCGTCCTGACATTGCCTGCCCCCTGCCCGAGCTAATTTTATCCAGTCCAGAGTAAGTGCCATGTATGTCCTACCTCTTTCCCTGTCTATCCCTGCAGCTCAGATAGTCAGCCAAGCGATTCTGCAAGGCACCAACATCCAGCTCAACGGACAGCCATGGCAGGGTCGCTGGCTCAAACAGGGGGAACAGTTTTTTGTGGAAGAGCGCTGGGCGATCAATGCCTTGGGGATGAGCTTTTTGCCCACGGCGCCATCCCACTCCATCCAACCTAGGCAAAGGATCAAGTGGTTTTCCCCTCCCCAGTTTTTACAGGTGACCTTTGGAGTGCCTGCCAACTATCGCTATGTGGCACTGCCTACTTTTGCCAACCAGTGGCGCATTACAGCCCAAGGGGATACTCTGCAGATCGCTACGCCTCCTGCCAAACTTCAAGCCATACGCGCTAGTAAACAGGCTTGGGGCGACCGCCTAGTGGTAGAACTGAGCGCCCCCGTACCTTTTCACCTGCAACCCTCTGCCACTGGTACAGTCATAGTCATCCATGCCAGCAGTGGGGGAGAACTAGCCCGCCCGCAATTCACAGGGACAGTAGTCAGGGGTCTGCGTCTGCAATCCCAAGGGGCAATAACCGTACTTTCCGTCGATAGCCTCTCTGCTCTTGTGCCGCAGTTGGACACTTTGAGCCACCCCTACCGCTTAGTAATAGACTACCCCTCTAGCCCCAGAGTAAACTCTGCCACCGAGTGGGCAAGGGGGATTAGGGTAATCGAGCAGACCGTAGAACTAGCCGACTCCCCCGCCCCCTTTCGGATACACGCCCTCGAAGTCGATCTCAAACAGGGGGATGTAGTGATGCGCCCCATTTGGAGTAATCCCTTGGGCATGGTTGGCACTAGCTCCCTTAAAGCCATGGCAGAACTGTGGCAAGCCACCGCCGCCATCAATGGGGGCTTTTTTAATCGCGATCGCCGTTTGCCAGTGGGGGCTATCCGTTCTCAGGGGCAGTGGTTGGCAGGGCCTGCTCTAACCCGAGGTGCGATCGCATGGAACGACCGCGGCGAAGTGCTAATCGATCGCCTGAACTACAGCGAGCAAATAGTACTGCCTACAGGCAGAGTGCCCATCAGCAACCTAAATAGTGGCTATGTCCAGCGTGGCATTGCTCGCTACACTAGGGAGTGGGGAGAGCACTACCTGACCCTGACTGACAACGAAATCCTAGTCTTGGTACAGAGCAACCAAATCACAGGGCAGTTTCAGGCGGCACAGGCAGGTCAGTCCCAAATCCCCATCCCTCACGATGGCTATTTACTAGTTCTGCGGGGCGTACCTGAGTTGCTCCCCACCTTGGCAATCGGCACCCCTGTCAGCCTAGAGTCTAGAGTTAGCCCCAGTAGATTTGAGCAATTTCCCCACTTGGTGGGGGCAGGTCCTCTGCTTTTGAAAAACAGCCAGATTGTTCTCGACCCACTGCAAGAAGGTTTTAGCCCCACCTTTGCCGAACAGAGAGCCATACGCAGTGCCATTGCCACCACCCAGGCAGGCAAGGTTTTACTGGCTACCATTAGCGCTGAGAGCACTCCTCCTACCCTACTGCAGACAGCTTTAATACTCCAGCAACTGGGAGCAGTAGATGCCCTGAACCTAGATGGGGGCAGTTCCGCAGGGCTGTACTTGGGAGGGAATTTCCTCAATCGGGAGAATACCTCTGCCATTCACAATGCTATCGGTGTATTTCTCCAGCCGAAATTGCCAAAGTCTAGGTGAGTCCAACAAGGCAGAGCAGAAGAAGCGATCGCCCCTAGGAATTTTGCGCTACTATGGAAATCTACCCCTGCTACTTAGTTAACAGGGGGGAGGGTTATTACTGTAAAATATTCCTAGTCCAATCATAAAAAGGAGCAACGCACAAACCAAGTTACAACTATGCCGAATCGCACCAAAAACCCCACTAACATTGGCTTTACCCGCGAGGAATTTGCCGCTCTCTTAGACAAGTACGACTACCGCTTTAGCCCTGGAGACATAGTGCCTGGCACCGTCTTTAGTATTGAACCGAATGGAGCCCTAATTGACATAGGTGCCAAAACCTCCGCTTTCATTCCTATTCAGGAAATGTCTATCAATCGGATAGAACAACCTGAAGAAGTTCTACTAAATAACGAAACTCGCGAATTCTTTATTCTCAGTGAAGAGAATGAAGAAGGACAGTTAACCCTGTCTATCCGCCGCATTGAATACATGCGCGCTTGGGAGCGGGTGCGCCAACTCCAGCAAGAAGATGCCACAGTGCGCGCCAAAATTTTCGCCACCAATCGGGGCGGTGCCCTAGTGCGGATTGAAGGACTGCGCGGGTTTATTCCAGGCTCCCACATCAGCACTCGCAAGAACAAAGACGAACTGCTGGAAGAGGAACTGCCACTGAAATTCTTGGAAGTGGACGAAGAGCGAAATCGGCTGGTACTGAGCCACCGCCGCGCCCTAGTGGAACGCAAGATGAACAAACTGGAAGTGGGACAAGTGGTAGTTGGCGTAGTCAGGGGCATCAAGCCCTACGGCGCTTTCATTGATATTGGCGGAGTCAGCGGTTTACTGCACATCTCGGAAATTTCCCACGAACACATTGAAACTCCCAGCAGTATTTTCAATGTGAATGACGAACTGAAGGTAATGATCATTGACCTCGACGCGGAGCGAGGGCGGATTTCCCTGTCTACCAAGCAGTTGGAAGCGGAACCAGGGGATATGCTTCGCAACCCACAAAAGGTCTATGAAGGGGCGGAAGAAATCGCCGCCAAGTATCGCGAGCAAATGCGTGCCGCTACCGCCAGTCTAGAAGTTCCCCCTGCCACTGAACCAGACCAGCCAGAATCCTAGCAGGATGTCTCTGCCCCTGATTCAGGACTCGGAGCGTTTGCAAAATCGCCTCAGAGAGATTCCTGCGGAGCCAGGGGTGTATTTAATGCGCGATCGCCACGATCAGGTGTTGTACATTGGCAAATCCAAAGTCCTGCGCCAGCGCGTCCGCTCCTACTTTCGCAACCCTCAGGACCTATCTCTGCGGATAGCGATGATGGTGCAGTTGGTCCATGAGGTGGAATTCATTGTCACCGACACTGAGGCGGAAGCCCTTGCCCTAGAAGACAACCTGATCAAGCAGTACCAGCCCCACTACAATGTCCTGCTCAAGGACGACAAAAAGTATCCCTATGTCTGTATTACTTGGTCAGAGGACTATCCCCGCATTTTCATTACCCGCCGCCGTCACTCTAGTTCCCCCAAAGATCGGTTTTATGGTCCCTATGTAGATGTGCACAATCTGAAGCGCACCCTAGGGATTATCAAAAAGGTATTTCCCCTGCGCCAGCGTCCCCAACCTCTGTACAAGGATCGTCCTTGCCTGAACTACCACATTGGGCTGTGCCCTGGGGTGTGTCAGGGGCTGATTTCCCAAGAGGAATACCGCCGCACTATGCAGAAGGTGGCGATGATTTTTCAGGGGCGCACGGGGGAATTGCTGGACAGTTTGACTGCCAAAATGCAACAACTGGCGGAGGCGATGGAGTTTGAGAAAGCGGCTAAGGTGCGGGATCAGATACAAGTACTCCAAGCTCTCACTGCCGATCAGAAGGTGTCCCTGCCCGATGACACGATCTCCCGCGATGCTATTGCCCTTGCCCAAGATGACAATCACGCCTGCATTCAACTGTTCCAGATCAGGGCGGGGCGACTGGTGGGCAGATTGGCATTTGTAGCTGACAGCAGGGGGGACAGTCCACCAATGATTTTGCAACGCACCCTAGAGGCACACTATCGCGGCTGTGAGCCAGTGGAAATCCCCAATGAAATCCATACCCAGTGGGAATTGCCTGAAGCAGAGCTGTTGAGCGCTTGGCTGTCGGAAAAAAAGGGAAAAAAGGTGCAAATTCACACTCCCCAGCGGCAGTTAAAGGCAGAACTGATCGAGATGGTGGAGCGCAATGCTCAGTATGAACTGGCGAGAATTCAAAAACAGAGCGATCGCAACCAGCAGAGCCTAGAGGCACTGGCAGCAATCCTTGACCTCCCCGCCCTGCCCCACCGCATTGAAGGCTACGACATTTCTCACCTACAGGGCAGTGATGCCGTTGCCAGTCGGGTAGTATTTGTAGACGGTATGCCCGCCAAACAGTACTATCGCCACTACAAAATCCGCAGTCCCGCCATTACCGTAGGGCACTCTGACGACTTTGCTAGCCTAGCAGAAGTAATCAGCCGTCGCTTTGGCAAGTGGACTGAGCTAGAAGACCCAGAAGGAGACGAACTACCAGACCTAGTGGTAATCGATGGGGGCAAAGGGCAACTCTCTAGGGTAATGGAAGTGATCGCTGAGCTAGGGCTGGGGGAAGAGTTGCGGGTAATCAGCCTTGCCAAAAAGCGCGAGGAGATATTCTTGCCCCACCAGTCCCAGCCTCTCCCTGTTGATCCAGACCATCCTGGGGTGCAATTACTGCGGCGCCTGCGGGATGAAGCACACCGTTTTGCCCTGAGTTTTCACCGCAAGAAGCGCAGTCAGAGAATGCAGAGGTCTCTGTTGGATGAGATTCCAGGGCTGGGGTTTTACCGCCAAAAGCAATTGCTGGAAAAGTTCCACTCCGTAGAATACTTACGCCAAGCCACGGTGGAACAAATTGCGGAAACCCCTAGCATTGGTCGGAAACTGGCGCAGACCATTTACCAGCACCTGCACCCCTATTGATCTATTCCCTAATGTCTAGCGATCGCTCGGGGAGGTAGTAGTCCAACCACCTAATTTTATTGGGATCGGTAGTTTGCAGGTCGGGGGTCAACAGCCACACATTGATAGTACTCAAGCCAATCTCTTGCACTACTAACTCGAGACGGCGATCGCCGTTCAAGTCGTAAGCATTGGCAAGCACATAGCTACCGATGCTGTCATTGAAATAAGACAAGGCTCTGCTGTGGCGAATAATCGGGGTACTGACCCATGTTTTTCCCTCTTGGTGGAGACAGATCAGCAAACTGTACTCCAGTCGTTGCTCCCGTGGCAGATTTAGGAAAGCCTGCCATGCTTGGGCATCATCGGCAACAGGACGAAAAGGGTTGTCGAGACGCAAACCCGCCACTATCTCTGACTTTTGATCCCCGTCTATATCTACACAGACTAGGGAACTGATGGCGACTCTAGCGGTAGCAGACTGAGCTATGCCCATTCTGCCGAATTCCTGCCGTCCCCCCTGTAGCACCAGTTCTTGTGCTCTGGCAGGGCAGTTGTGCTGGAAGGTGGGGCTAGTGGCAGGTAGGGGTTCGTAGCGACTGCGGGGCAGGAGGGCAATTCCTCGCTGGGCGATGAGGGGACTGTGGACAAAGGGCTGTGCCAGTTTGAAGATGGCGATCGCTCCAAAAGTATCCACCACATGACGGCTAGTGGGCTGAAATTCCCCCAGAGCCTTGCCAAACTGTACCATTACGAAAGGAGCAGGATCAGCGTTGAGCATCTGTCTTGTCCTCTCGATGCCCCCCGCATAGCGCACCAAGCTGTTGGGGACAATTGCCTCTAGGGTCAGGCGGTCGGGGGAGACTTGGAACAGCAGTAAAACTGGAACTTTGGAGGGTATGGCTGGGGTGGCACAGGCTACTAGGCTGATGGCTAAACCCCACCCCACTGCTAGACTGAAGCGCTTCAACCAAACAGCCATAGCCACAGGGGAATGGTGAACAAAACACCCACACTGCTGAAGGCGATCACTATGGCAATCAACTGTTTCTGAGCCAAGTCATAGGCTTCTGCCAAAATCATCCCCGCCAGTGCTGTGGGCATACCCGCTTGCAGTACCATAGCTAGTACCGCATCCGCAGGCAAACCACTTAGTTTCAGCACACCGCCAATAAACAGGGGCATGAGCACCACCTTGATCCCCGCCGCCAAGCCCGCTCCCCAGAGTACAGACTGACAGGGAAAGCGCTCCCCCCATTGCAGGCGAATCCCCACTAACACAAAAGCCACGGGGGGCACATAGTCCGCCCATTGCCCTAGCATATCTACCGTAGCTGGTGCCAAGTGCCACTGGCTATATTTCCAGAGCCAGCCTACTACGAATGCCCAGATAGCTGGAGTAGCCAGAATGGCTTGCAGGTGCTCCCACCACCGCTTCTGCACTGTGCGCTGACCATAGTAACTGACAATCCCCACCCCAAAACCGTAGCTCACCAAAACATTGTGCGCTAGACTATACAGCACTACCCATCCCAAATAGCTCTGCTGGAGCAGGTAGGGGGTCAGGGCCAAGCCCACAAACCCCGTATTGCCAACCAACGCTGAGAGCAAAAAACTGCCCTTAGCCTCATCCCCTAATTTCCCGCCCGCAAACTGCCAGCATAGCTCAGCCAAAAGCCAGCCAAAGCCCAAAGCCAACAGCACAATCAGGGGCACCCACCCTAGGCGATCGCTGAGCTCAGCTCTAAGGGTAAAAGCCAACACCTGCAGGGGCACCCCCACCCAGTACAGACCTTGGGCCATCGCCCGGGGGATCGCCTCAGGGATTGACCGCAACAGCACCAGCCCAAAGACCGTCCACCCCACAAATGGCAAGTAAAGTTCACCCAAGCGCTCTAGCACAACTCTAGTTCAACCGCCTAAGTCTAATCTATTGTCCACCCAGCCTGGTAACCATTAGCTAATCGGCGGGAAGCGCCGCACTGTATTTGTAAATTGTGTTTACTCAAGAGCAAAGTCGGGATGAAAGCCACTTATGCTATAGTAACCCATGGACAAGTTTTGTCCACGCCGTGGGACGCACGGTGTCAGCACGCAGAGACTTCTGTAAAGACAAGTCTATGAAGCGTGAAGCCCGCACTCTGTCTTCCGTAGGTGGCGTAAGCCATGTTGTGTTTACTCAACAAAGATGAGTGGCGGGAGTTGTCACCAATTTACTCCATGCTTAGTCTCTATTCTTCCCTATTACTTACTAGTGTGCTGGCTGTAGGACTGTTCTTTTTTATCAGAAGTTCAGTCAAAGAGCGCCCTGCCACTCTGCGCCTATCTGTCTCCAGTGCCCATCTGCCCCAACGCATAGGACAGCACCTGCAATACCGCGGCTACAAAATAGTTAGAGTGGATGAGAATAGGGAGACCGTGATTTTTGAGGGGAAGGTGCGGTTCAGTGTGGCACTGCTGATCCTACTATGTGTACTGAGTGGCATTGGTGTTGCTTGTTTGGAATTAGTGCTAAGCATCCAGCTAGCAGAGAAGTGGCAGGCACACTGGAACCTGCTAGGAATAGTAATTGCCATCACTGCTACAGGGGTATTCTATGCCCACGGGGCTAGCCGTATGGAACAGGTAAAACTAGTGGCTCAGCCCCAAGATCAACTGCTGATCATTGGCCACAGGGACGAACTTGCCCATCTCCAGCGATCGCTCAATTTGGTAGGGGAATTATCATAGGAGCTGAATTTGATTTGCCAGATCATTTCCTAGACACAGCAGGGTGTCCCTGCAAATACCAGCGCCATGGAATTTCTACCCCCTTAGTGATGCCAATGCGAGTAGTTTGGTAAATGGGATAGGACAGTTGTCCTTCTCCCTGTTCCAGCCACAGTCCAGAAGGGGGGGACAATTCCTGTCCATTCAGGCGCAGATCAATTTTCAACAGACGACACAGTTTGGCTGGCCCAGCGGCAACTCTTGCCTTTGGTTCTGTTGGCTCTGCCCAAGGAGGAAGGGATTGCATGTCCAACGCTCTGATGAGAACGGCACTGCAAAAATTGGGGCGATCGCACACGATATTGACGCAGAAGTGGATGCCGTAGATGCGATAGACATATATAGTCCCCGCTCTGCCAAAAATTGCCCGATTGCGCGGGGTCATTCTCTGGTAGCCATGACAGGCAGGATCGGTTTGGTCGTAGGCTTCCGTCTCCACGATCATCCCCCGATAGACTGCGCCGTCGATTGCTCTTACCAAATAACAACCCAGCAGTTGCGGGGCAACCACTGCTGAACTTTGCTCCAGATCAGGGAGTTGCATCGGTGCATTACCTGCAGGCAATCATTCCCAATCTGTTCAGAGAATACTATAGTAAAGCAAAACCTAGCCCCCACTCCTACCATGGCTCCTCGTCTCTCCCGCCCTGCTGATCCCAACGATCCTGAATATCAATCTCTGGAACGGCGCATTAACCTAGCCTTGCACTTCTCCCTCTTTTGCGCTGGGAATTCTGCCCTCTGGTTTTGGCAATCCCTGCACTATGCCCACTGGCAGTGGTTGCTCTGGTTCACTAGTCTTTGGGCAGTACTTCTGCTTGGGCATGGGCTTTGGGTACTTGGCA
>Ga0308420_1001093_pt1 | contig 14060 bp, 16 predicted proteins | sample HotsprSampleMS55_FD_203802 | JGI IMG/M metagenome (GOLD analysis project Ga0308420, IMG submission 203802) | Hot spring phototrophic mat microbial communities from Mushroom Spring, Yellowstone National Park, Wyoming, United States - 20090730_MS55 ... | reverse complement strand
TCTGTAGTATCTACCTTTGCGTAGAGCAATCTATCGCTGTAAGGGTCTATATCCATGTATATACCCCCCAACTCCCCCTTCAGGTTCATGTATAACTTGAACGATGTGATTCCATTCTTAATGCAGTAATCCAACTCTCTCTCCTCTAGATGCTCCTCCATGAGTATAGATGCATGATATGCATAGTCTACATGGTGTCTATCACTTGCCTTAAGATGTAGCATCAACTTATCAGTATACCTTGCGTATAACCTCAGCATCCTCATCATCGTAGTAACGCCTCCTACACATGCACTCTTAGACTCGCTCTCTGCTGCCTTGTCTATAGGCTGAAATACTCCATAGTGAACATGGGGGTCTATAACACCTGGCAGTGCATAGAGTCTAGATGCATTTATCCTAATACTTGCCTGAGGTTCATCCGCTGTAAGTGATACTATCTTGCCTTCATCTATCGCTATATTCCTCTCTACTATACCTGAAGGTGTAACAACCCTAGCATCCATAATAAGCATATCCAGAGCCATGGTATGAATATGTATACAGTATATTTTTATACCTTAGTCTAATAGAGTACCTATGAATATACTAGATAAGATGAAAGATAATGCAATAGTAGTGCCTGGTGTGTACGATGCTCTGAGTGCAAAGATAGCAGAGAGTCTAGGATTCGATGCTGTATTCCAGTCTGGGTATAGTGTATCTGCTAGTGTACTAGGCTTACCTGATTATGGGTTGCTCAACGCTAATGAGGTTGTAGAGAGGGCAAGGTACATAGCATCATCGGTAAAGATACCATTGATAGTAGACATAGATACTGGATATGGTAATGCACTTACTGTAAGGAGGATAGTCAAAGAGTTGGAGAATGCTGGTGCAAAGGGTATATTCCTTGAGGATCAGTTATGGCCTAAACGCTGTGGCCATATGCAAGGTAAGCAAGTTATAAGCAGGGAGGAGTATATACAGAAGTTGAGGGCTGCGTTGGATGCAAGGAGCAGTGAAGAGTTCATAGTTGTTGCTAGAACTGATGCATTAGAGCCTCTAGGAGTAGAGGAGGCTATAGATAGAGCAAATGAGTACGCTAGTATAGGTGCCGATCTGGTATTCATAGAGGCTCCAAGGAGTGTAGATGAGATGGTAAGGATATGCAGGGAGGTGAGGGCTCCATTGGTAGCGAATATGATAGAAGGAGGAAAGACACCATTATTGAGCATAGATGAACTTGAGAGTATGGGGTTCAGGTTCATACTCTATCCATTGACTGCCATATTCGCAGCAGCATACGCAATGAGGGATGCACTAACACTACTCAGATACAGGAATGATACTAGAAGTATAATGGGAAGGTTGATAACATTCAGCGAGTTCAATAGACTTGTAGGATTGGATGATATGAGGTCGTTAGAGGAACGTTATAGATGAGGAGCGAGTGTAAAGGGAAGATGCTATTAGGTTGGTTGATTGGTTGATTGATTTACCTGTTTATTGATCAGTTGATTAGCTGACTAATCAGTTATGTAATGCTCTAAGCTCCTTCCTCTTTATCTTCCCTGTATCAGTCTTAGGCAGCTCGTTTATGAACTCTATCAACCTTGGGTATGCGTACTCTGCAAGTCTCTTCCTTACAGACTGCTGTATCTCATCCTTCAATGCATCTGAAGGCTCGTAACCTGGTTTAAGTACGATATACGCCTTTATCACATGTCCTCTAACCTCGTCGTGCCATGGTACTACAGCACTCTCTAGTACTGCATGATGCTGGTTTATAGCCTCCTCGACCTCTGCTGGGCCTATCCTGTACCCTGCTGCCTTTATAAGATCATCTGTTCTTGCAACGAACCATATGAAACCTTCACTGTCCTTGTAGCCCTGATCACCAGTGTATAACCATCCATTTCTCACCTTCTTTGCTGTATCCTCTGGTCTATTCCAGTAACCTATGAAGGCCACAGGGTTAGGCAACTTGACTGCTATCTCTCCTATCTCATTGGGCTTCGCTATATTACCTTGCTCATCCAGTATCTCTACAGTGAACCCTGGTGTACTCTTGCCTATGGAGCCTGGTCTTGGGCCCATCAGAGAGTAGCAGTTAGTTACTATTATGTTGGCCTCTGTCTGCCCATATATCTCATTCAATGGAACGTTAAGCTTATCTAAGCTCCATCTCACAAGCTCTGCACCGACAGGCTCCCCTGCACTACCCAGTGCCCTTAAGGCTAGATCGTACTCCCTCTTTGGATCCTCCTTGAACTTCCTTATCATCCTTAACGCTGTAGGAACTATGTATGCACATGTGACTCTGTAACGCTCAAGTATACTCAGTGCCCATGAAGGGTCGAACCTACCGCTCCTGGGAGTCACTACTACAGGGTATCCGAAGTATAGAGAAGGATACAGTACATCGCCTATGGCAGCAACCCATGCCCACTCCGATGGTGTCCAGAATATATCTCCCTCTTGAGGTGCAAGCTCCATGTAGAGCTGGTAGCATGGTATGCAGCCTAGTAGGAAGCTATGGGGTAGCAAGACTCCTTTAGGTAATCCTGTAGTACCAGAGGTGTATAGCATATGTGCTGGGTCGTATATCCTTGTCCTATACGGCTTGAATGTGGATGATCCGCTATGTAGTATAGAGTTAAGGTCATCGAATCCATCGCTACTAGAGTTTATGGTGAATATGTTTCTTATATCCAAGCCTTCCAGTGCTGGTTTAACCTTCTCCTTAAGTGAACCATCGAATACCAGTACCTTTGCACCGCTATCAGCGAGTCTATACTTTATAGCATCAGTGCCGAATAGCGTACTCATAGATAATGCTATGCACCCTAGTCTGTATGCTGTAAGCATAGTTACTAGAGCCTCTATGCCTTGGGGTGCAATAACTGCTATCCTATCACCCCTACTTACCTTAAGATCCGTTAGTGTATTTGCTAATCTGTTGGACATCTTAAGTATATCCCTGAACCTGTATATCCTTGTACCCTCATTGCCCTCATAGTATATAGCTATCTTGTTGGTATCTGCATGTTTATCTACCATCTCCATACCCATGTTGAAGTACCCTGGCAGCTCCCATACGAAACTACTGTATAATGTATCGTAGTTTGTGCAATCGAACCTCCTTACATCAAAGTTAGAGAAGTTACCCTTACTCACTTGCTTAATTCAAGTACATTTATTAATAAACTTTATTCTACATACATAATAAAGGTTCATATTCATGTTAAATCCTAACCTCTCCTCCATCCACTACTATACATTGTCCAGTTATGTAACTAGCATGATCTGATATAAGGAATGATGCAGTAGATGCAACCTCATCTGCTCTTCCGAACCTCTTCATAGGTATGCTCTTAACCATACCATCTATCTCTTCATCACTTAATATACTCATATTAGCATCGGTTGCTATACTCCCTAATGCTAGAGCGTTTATCCTCACCTCTGGTGCAAGCACAGATGCTAGTGACTTTACTAGTGCTATTATTGCTGCCTTTGCGAGTGTATATGCTAGACCATTTGCATCACCAACCAGTGCAGGTGTTGAGCTTATCAGTAGTATACTGCCATTACCTTGAGACTTCATAATAGGAGCTACTACTCTTACACAATGGTATGAGCCCTTGAGATCTATGCTCCATGGTCTATCTAGCAGTTCATCATCTATACTCAATGGGTCTATGAACCACTCCTCTCTACTTATAGGATGACCTGCTACTGCTATCAAAGCATCTATGCCCTTAAGTACGTTAACAATACTATCTACCATCTCTCTAACATCATCGTATCTGCTCACATCTGCCTTGACCATAATTATATTACCATCACTGCTATAGTACTCCTCATCTATTCTCTTTATATCGTTGAGTAGAGTAGTCATCTTTGAATGATCTCTATACTGTAATGCCAATCTAGCCCTGCACCTTGCTAACCATAATGCCATCGCTCTACCTATACCACCTGTAGCCCCTGTTATTACAACTCTCTTACCTTGTATATTCATCGAGTATGCCATCTATGATCCTTGCTAGTCTAAAGTCATAGTTGCTTATACCATTTATATCATGCGTTATAAGATCTATCCTCACGGTATTGTATACATTATAGAACTCCGGATGATGATTCAGCCTCTCAGCATAGAGTGCTACCCTTGTCATGAACCCGAACGCTTGGTTGAAGTCCTTGAATCTCACAGTCTTGGTTAATCTACCTTCCTTTATACTCCAATCCTTCAGTGATGCTAACTCATCTCTTATCTGCTTCTCATCCAACCTTATATACTCATCACTATAATGCATTGATATGCTACCAATTCATGAGTAATAAACTTTATTGGTATGTCCCCCGCCTCTGACCCACAACGGTTCATAGATAGCCTTTATCTCCCCGTGCTCCTGAACGGGGGCCTGCTGTAGCACGTCTGGGTTAAACTGAGGATCATTGATCACCCCAGTCCGTCTACGTGCACTTCTGCAGGTATCATATATATACTAAAACCTTTATTTATTTATAGAGTCTACATATTACATACTATAGGAGTAATGAATATTAGTTAGTTAGTTATTGATTATCATGGTTCTATCCCATACAATACATATACTAGATGTTAGTATTAACTATGCTTCAATAGCATTATAGATGATAACAATAATATATTTACTCAGTATTAAGGGGATGATGATACAAGGGTATGCTACTAGAGAAGGTACAGAGAGATTCAAGTTAAAGCATGAAGGAAGGAGTACTGCCTACGGTCACTTTAAGGACTTCCAAGGTCTGGCATTAACTAGCATAGGTATGGGTACCTACCTGGGCAGAGCAGATGGAGTAACAGATGAACTTGTTATCAGTGCAGTGAATAGGTCCATCTCCTCAGGCGCCATGAATGTTATAGATACCGCAATAAACTATAGGTTCCAGAAGGCTGAACGTAGTGTAGGAAGGGCACTTAAGTACCTCGTTGAAGAGAATACAATAAGTAGGGATGAGGTATTCATAAGTACAAAGAACGGTTATCTTACACATGATGCTGATCTTAATATGGACTTCTGGGAGTATGTACATACATACCTTATAAAGAGAGGCGTAATAAGCCCAGAGGATATATCCTCGGAGTACAACTGTATAAAGGTAAGTTACCTAGAGGATCAGCTGAAGAGGAGTCTCAGTAACCTAGGTTTAGAGTGTATAGATCTGATCTATCTACATAATGCTGTAGAGAGTAATATACATGATATGGATAAGACTACACTCATGAATATGTTAAGTGAGGCATTCAAGTTCTACGAACAGAAGCGAGCTGAGGGCATTATACGTTACTATGGTATGGCTACATGGACATGTTTCAGAGTAGCACAGGATAGTAGAGATTACATTAACCTTGAGGATATTGTGAGGTTAGCAGAGGAAGCATCATTAAAAGTGAACGGGGATAAGGATGTACATGGTTTAAGATTCATACAACTACCGTTTAACCTTATGATGCATGAAGCAGCTACACTCAAGAATCAAGTGGTGAATGGTAAGAGTATGACGTTATTTGAAGCAGCTGGTATGCTTCGCATAAACATATTCACTAGTGTACCTCTCATGCAGGGCAGATTATTAAACTCTGATATAACAAGCAGGATGATGAATGATCTTAGTTCATATGCATCTAGATGCTTACAGTTCGCTAGATCATCTCCAGCTATACCACTAGTGGGGCAGAAGAGACCAGAGCATGTAGAGGAGAATCTAAAGGTAGCAGAGGTTAAGCCTCTGAGTGAAGATGAGTTCAACGCTATACTAGCTATGGTATCTACAGTTTGATTTATAATATAGAAGTACACTAGTTACTATGATGGGCAGCATAATCTTATCCATACTTACTATAGTTGTATCATCATCCATACTACTAGATATGGATGCTTATGTATATGCACATCAGCTATTCAACTCTGGCGAGTATAGAATAGCTGGTTATCTTATACAGGTAGCTACGCAGCCAGAGATGCCTGCTATAGATTCTACAGCAACCATACTGATTAGAGTAGCAGATAGCGATGGCAATGATATAAAGGATGTTAACGTTGGACTGCGTCTATACAAGAATGACCAACTGTACTACACACATCCTATAACAGTACTCAAGGATGGGCACCTTGAGATAAACTATGTCTTCAGGGAGCCAGGTGTTTATGTGACAGAGGTGAGTGTGTATGAGCATGATGGAGATGTAGTAACAGCAAAGTTCAATCTGGGTATAGTGAAGGAGTTTGCGTATATATTCATCTCCATGGTTATACTAGGAGTAGCTATGCCTGCTGCAATAGGGATAGGGGTAATGATGTATAGAAAGAAGATGAAGAATAGATTGAGTCAAGGTTATTAAAAGAAACGGTAATCATAAGTAAAGAGGTTGCTTACACTGTCTTAGTCTTAGATCTCTCTTGCTTGTATATCCTGTTTGCATAGATCGCAGTCAAGAGTACGTTAGCGAATAACAGTACGCCTATGCCTAGGTGCGTTGCTACCAAGACTGGGTATAGGAATGAGTTTATTACTATTATGCCCAGTATTATCTGTGTTATAACGAATACAGATGCTAGCGTTGATGTTAACCTTATCATACTCCCCTTGGTATCTCTTCTCCATACAAGTGCACATGTTGTTATGACAGATACGCCTGCCATTAGAGCGAATAGTCTATGTATCCACTCAGCCATTATCTCCTCGTTAGGTAGTAGATTGCCCCTACATGTAGGCCAATCCATACATGATAACCCTAACCCTGCTGCACTTACATAACTACCTAGAACCATTACTCCATATACAGAGACTAGTGAAAAAAAGGATAAGTAGCGTAGTGCTATCATCTACATCTCCCTATGCTTCTACTATGAACTTACCCTTCATACCTAGATCTGGATGACCAGCAACAAGGCATATGTAGTAGTACTCTCCAGGTTTATCTGCTATGAATGTTGTACTGCCCTCTTGATTAGGTAGTAGGAACTGTGTAGTTGAGCCTATATTTGCATTAGTGAATGCTATACTACTCAGGTCATTTGGATCCTTTACTATACCGAATGAGTGTGGCATCTTACCATTGTTCTTGATATGTATAGTTACGGTATCGCCTGCTTTAACCCTAATATCACCATTGATGCCTCCATTAATGCCGAAGTGAAGTTTCACTGGGCTCTCCTCCTCGAATGTAAGGGAGAACTCTACCTTATTACCTGAAGGAGAGACAGGAGTACTTGCTGCACCTCCTGTTCTCTCTTTTACTATGAACTTACCCTTCATACCTAGATCTCCATGTCCAGCAACAAGGCATATGTAGTAGTACTCTCCAGGTTTATCTGCTATGAATGTTGTACTGCCCTCTTGATTAGGTAGTAGGAACTGTGTAGTTGAGCCTATATTTGCATTAGTGAATGCTATACTACTCAGGTCATTTGGATCCTTTACTATACCGAATGAGTGTGGCATCTTACCTTCATTCCTTATGTTTATGGTTATCCTATCGCCTACATTGACTACTATCTCTGGGTTCTCCTCACCATCTACAGTGAAGTAGAGATCTGTTGGTGTACGCTCATGGAAGGCGAATGTGAATGTCCTTGATTCACCAACTGGTGTCTGTGCAGGTCTCTCCTCTCTGATAGTCTCACCTGCAGGTGCTACCTGATTCATTGGAGGGTATTTATGCCATAGATCACCCAAGCCATAGTGTAACCCTGCGCTAACAGCCATGATTATAAGTATCAATGCTATACCCTTGCCTAACCTGTTACCCGTAGTCCTAATGATGTGGCTCTCTTCTCCTGTAGTCATAGTATATCTCACCTATCGCAAATGGATCCTTCATATCAGCCGGCTTACCTTTTATCGAGTCCCTTATTAGTACTATGAGGAAGATTATCATACCTACTCCTATCAAGTATGCTCCTACACTTGCTATCTGGTTGAGTATTATTATGGTTGGATCTGGTACATAATCCCATATCCTCCTTGGCATACCATACAAACCAACTATATGCATTGCAGTGAATACTACAGCTGTACCTATGAATGATAGCCAGAAGTGCGCATTAGCAAGCCTCTCACTGTACATCCTGCCAGTTATCAGTGGGAATATGTAGTACAGGAATCCCATGAATATGAATGATACAGTGCCCATCAGCATCATATGGAAGTGTCCAACGACCCAGTATGTATCATGTGTTATGAAGTCCAACGGTAGTGTTGTATTGACTACTCCTCCTGCACCTGATGTGAAGAACAGCATTATACCTCCTATGACGAACTTCATGGGTGCAGCGAACTTTATCCTACCGCCCCACATTGTAGCCATCCAGTTGAATACATGCATTGCACTCATTGGCACCGCTGCTAGAGTACCTACCATGAATACGGTCTTCTCAGTGAAAGATAGTCCAGTAGCAAGCATATGGTGAGCCCATGATGCGAATGCTATTATCGAGAGCAGTATGAATGCTATAACTCCAGAGCCGTAACTGAATATAGGCTTCCTCGAGAACTTTGGTATAAGCTCATACGCCATACCTACAGCTGGTATCAGGAATATGTACACCTCTGGATGGAACGTGAACCAGAATAGATGCTGATATGCTATTGGATCGCCTCCTCTTGCAGGATCGAAGAACCCTGATACACCAAGCCTATCAGTATATAGCATTATCAGTGCTGCTGTGAATGTAGGCAGTGCTGCAAGGGTCATCAGGGAGGTTATAAGTATAGACCATACGAGTAGTGAGGTCTTCATCATAGGTAAGTCTGGATGCTTACATTTGAGTATAGTTACTATGAAGTTTATTGCTCCTAGTATAGATGATAGCCCAAGTATCTTCAGTCCAAATATCCACATATCAGCTGCTGGACCTGCAGCCCTCATTGTAGAGTATGGAGGATATGCCATCCATGTGGTATCGCTCCAACCTAGCCATATCAGTGCTGCCCCAGGCACAGCCATCCAGTATGCTACGGCGTTCAACCTTGGGTAAGCCATATCCTTGTACTTAACTAGTATAGGTATAAGGTAGTTACCTACACCAGATATGAATGGGAGTATCCAGAGGAATAGCATGGTTGTACCATGTACTGTGAATATCCTGTTGAATAGATCTGGATCGCTTATGATTGTAGTACCAGGAGTAAGGAGCTCAGTCCTTATGGTTAGTGCCATAGCACCCCCAAGCATGAAGAATACTATAGAGGTTATAAGGTAGAGTAGTGCTACATCTGTATGGTGCGTAGAGAATAGTATCTGCCAGAGGGGTCTAGGTTTTGCTATCTCGATTACCATTCACACCACCTCTATGACTCTACTAATAGCTTGGCCCTCATATTATAGTGCAGCAGTCCACAGTACTCCCTGCACTGTATGAGGTACTCTCCAGATGCGTTCTCTGGTATCTTAACCCATATGGTATTTATCCTGCCTGGTACGGCATCGATCATTACAGCAAGGTCTGGTATATTGAATGCATGTACAACATCCTTGCCAGTAACCTCGAACTTGTATACCTTCCCTGGTTGAACTGTCAGTTGCCCTACCTCTCTCTTGCCATCTGGGTGCTCGAATACCCAGAACCATTGCTGCCCAGTGACCTTTATCGTTATATGATCCTTTGGCACTTCATGGAGTAACTTCTCACCGTACCATGCCTCTGCACCTACCCATATGAGTAGGGATACTACAACAGCAACGTATATCCATTCGTATATTACATGCCCCATCTATATCACCTCTCTATACTCTTACCCTTCACCTTCCTCTCCCTGAACCTGAATATTATGTAGACTAGTGTACCTTGTACTACAGCACCGACTATGAATGCTGCAGTCATCATCTTGTAGAATAAGCCCCATGCTAGTTCATGCCTATTTATAGCCTCTTCCTCTGCATAAACATTACCTACAGCAGTGATCATTATTACCGTACTTATAGCGAGTATGACGGCTACTTTTGTCATTGGGCTTATCACAGTACGATTAAAATATAAACCTAACTGTATGTAATACTGCATAGAACTAATCGTCTGGCTTGTATCTACTTATATTCAATACATTATAAGCCAACAACTGGTAACTACTTGAGTGCTTGAGTATGGTTAGAGATGCTGTGTTTATCTTAAGATCTAGTAGTACATCAGCACTCACCTTGAGTAACTCTGCTATGACAGCCTTTATTACATCCAAGTGAGTTATCAGTAGTGTATTCACACCTCTATGCCTATCAGTAACATAATCTAGCATGGATAGAATCCTAGCCTTTATCGAGGTGAAGTTCTCCAGACCATAATCACTAACATCTTCTCCATTGTAGAACCGCTTCAGGAGGTCCCTGTACTTATCCAAGACCTCAAAGTAACTCATGCCTGTAAGTCTACCCATATCAGTCTCTGTAAGTCTCTCATCTATACTGAATGGTAGATTAAGCCTATTGCTTACTATCTCTGCAGTCTCCACTGCCCTTGTTATGGGGCTTGTGTATACATATTCTATACATAGAGGCTTGAGCATCTCTACTACCTCGTTTACATGTAGTCTCCCTCTCTCAGTGAGATGGTATACTAAGGTACGTCCAGTTAGTATATGCTGCACGTTGTTCAATGCCTCGCCATGTCTCATGAGTATTACAAGGCTCACATGTAATAATAACAAAGTTAATATAAATTGCTTGCTCTGCTAGCAGTATGAAGATAGGCATCATAGGAGGCACTGGAGATATGGGACAGGGATTAGCCCTACGTTGGGCTCCAAACCATGATGTAATTATAGGTTCAAGGGATGCAGGTAAGGCTGAGAGTGTAGCAAAGGAGTGCTATGATAAGGCTGTATCCTACTACAGTAGCATAAATGGTAGCATCAAAGGAGATGAGAATCTAAGACTTGTTAAGTACTGTGATGCTATAGTGCTATGTATACCATATGAGAGTATAAACACTCTGGAGAGTATAGCAGATAGCGTAAAGAAAGATAGTATAGTTATATGCCCCATAGTACCTATGAGCAAGGATAGTAATGGTTTTATATACTCGCCTATGCATGAGCATAAATACTCTGCTGCAGAGCAGGTGAGAAGTATAATGCCTAATACTAGAGTAGTTGCTGCTTTCCATAATATATCAGATGTTAAGCTAAGGAAGCTGGGTACCGTTATAGAGAACGATGTACTCATATGCGCAGATGATAAGAGCATAGTGGAGGAGATAAGCCCACTGATCAAGGAGATAAAGAATCTAAGGCCATTGTACGTTGGGCCTCTCTCGCTATCTTATCAGGTTGAGAGCCTAACGCCTTTGATTCTTAATGTAGCAAGGCATAATGGTCTAAAGAATCCTGGTATAAAGATACTGTAACTGATGGTATGGAATGGTTAAATTATAAGATATCTTATAATTATTATGATAAGGAAGAACTGGATGAGTGCTATGGCAGTACTATTTGCTGTAGCTGCTACTATCATACTGTTAAGGAATATAGCCCTTTGGGGCGTGGACTTTGTTATATATTTTATGATAAGTGGTGAGTTAACAAATGAGAAGTTTGTACTTGCTATGTATGGTATATCTATAATATTACTTATATTCAGTAAGAGGATTAGCAATGAATGAATTAATAAGGGAACATATATAATATATCAATCGATCATTGAGTAGACTTTAAAAGTGAATTACAGATAGGACAACTAGGACCGCTGTAACAATCAAAGCATATAAGATGTCCCCTACCATAAGGATTTGTGCAACGTTTTGCCCACTGGTAATCTCCTTCACCCAGTTGTTTTCCACATACATCGCACCTAAGCATGTAAATATAGAGATCCATGAGCTATTAATTCTTATGTTAAAACAGTATCATATCTAACCATATATTATCGACATCATATTATTTAGAGTGTTGAATAAACAACAAATTGATGTTTAGCATTTCCTCTAAATTATGTGCTCAGAGTATCATGATCAAGTCACATATCAATAGAATCCATAGAACGATTCTACTCATTCAACAGTAATTTACCTCTTGATACGCTCATCTATAAACTCCTCTATCCTATTCATAGCAGTCTCCAGTATATCTATACTAGGCAAAAAGACAAGCCTGAAGTGACCAGAACCTAACCTACCAAATCCAGAGCCTTGCACAACTAATACTCCTTTGCTCCTTAATAGATCAAGTACAAACTCAACATCGTCATCAACCATTAACTCCTCGCCTATCCTTGGGAATATGTAGAATGCACCATGGGGTTTAACGTAACTTAAGCCCTGCATCTTATCCAGACGATTCATAACATAATCCCTCCTTAGCCTTAACTCCTTAACCATATAGTCTATATGCACCTGTGAACCTTTGAGAGCCTCCACCGCTGCTATCTGTGCTGGTGTATTTGCTGATAACCTTAATCTTGCTAACTTGCTTACATTACTCCTCAATACACCCAGTTCCTTAAATGATGAATTGAAGCATATGTATCCTAACCTCCAACCGGTCATGAGATATACCTTGGAGAACCCATTGAGCAGTATCAATGGGGTAGAAGAGTCTGCATACTTGCATATACTTGTAAACTCACCATCTAATACGATCCTATCATATATCTCATCACATACCAAGTATATCTTATTCTTTATCGATACATCAACGAGCTCCCTGAGCTCACTGCTATCAAATACATAACCTGTAGGGTTGTTAGGATTTATAACGAATATGGCTCTAGTCCTCTCGTTTATCTTAGCCTTAAGATCATCGATATCTATATGCCATTGCTTATCTTCGCTACTTGCATACTCTACGGGCTTAACTCCTCTAACCCTTGCATATGATAGATATGGAGGATAGCACGGTCCTGGTACAAGTACCTCATCTCCAGGCTCTGCTATACTTGATATAAGCATATCCAATGCCTCAGATACACCATTGGTTACTATAACATCATCTGGCATTATCTGTATACCTTTGCTAGACTCCTTCTCTGCTATAGCCTCTCTTAACTCCTTGACGCCCTCAGAGTCTGCATAGTAGTTCTTATCCTTCAGTACTGCGTCTATAAGAGCATCCTTGATATGCTTTGGTGTATCAAAGCCATAGAATACAGGGTCGCCTATATTAAGGTAGATTACTTTATTGCCTTTACTCTCATACTCTCTGGCATGTTTTATGATATCTCTGATAGCGTACTCTACGCTTCCAACGTACCTCGATATACTCAATGGCATAGAATCAATAATGTATACTCTGATAAATTCTTTCTATTCCATAAGTACTCAATAATATATGGGTTGATTTACAAATGCGTCAAACTTAATCTTATTAGTTGTGATCTTATAATGCAATGTAGCAAGAATTTATAAAATGGAATAGATCAGTATGATCATTATATATGTATAATATAATGATATGAGGGGTAAGAGGATATACTAATGCACATCTGGTAATATATTCAATATGTTATTCTTATATTCTAGTAGGGAATAGATGCAGTTAGATAGATAAGGGTTCATATTTTAGTTATCAGCAAATATAACATAAGATGGAATCAGTGATGGTGAGGGGATAGCGCAGTGGGCCCGTAGCCCAGCAAGGAGAGGGCGGCTGGCTTCGGATCATTCGAACCATGGCTTAAATAAATAGCGAGGAGTGACCAGCAGGTCGTGGGATCGAAGCCCACCGGGCCCATCAATACACCCATACTTAACTGACCTCATGCAGTAACCCGCTCTTTACATCATACACGAACCCTCTTACATCATCCTTATTTGGTATGAAAGGACTGGCCTTTATCCTCGCTACATTATTCCTGACCTCTTCCTCAAGGTCCTTGAATGTATGTAAAGCAAATGTAGGTCTTACCCCTATAGCACTCTCTATCCTACCCTTAATATCATCCTCACTGGACATCATACCACAGTTAGTATGCTGTATTATCATTATACTCTTGGTACCTAGAATTACCTGTGATATCATAAGGGAACGTACTACATCATCCGTTACTATCCCTCCAGCGTTCCTTATGATATGTGCCTCGCCTGGTGAGAGCCCTA
>Ga0308420_1001090_pt1 | contig 14071 bp, 12 predicted proteins | sample HotsprSampleMS55_FD_203802 | JGI IMG/M metagenome (GOLD analysis project Ga0308420, IMG submission 203802) | Hot spring phototrophic mat microbial communities from Mushroom Spring, Yellowstone National Park, Wyoming, United States - 20090730_MS55 ... | reverse complement strand
CGGTTTTCCCGTTGCCTTTGAGCTTCGCTTCACCATCACGGTAAGCAGCTTCAATAGCTGCCTTGATTTTCGCGACGGTACGAGTGTCGGACTTGGGGATGATGAGGCTGACACTGTACTTAGGGGTACCTCCATTAATTGCCTTCGGCTCCCAAACGTTGGCATAAGACCAGCGTGTGTCAGGTCCGGTTATAACCTTCATAGGGTTTGCATTGGTTTTCATTGTGTTTTTTGACATAAGATTTACCTCCTGAATTTTATTAATATTGGCATATCCTCCGAAAAATTTGTTTGTTGCTTTGTATAAGCAAGAGCGGCTTCATTCAATGGCATCTTTGAAATCATCAGCCGCAGAATTCATTGTTAATGCCGGACGTTTATCGTTTTCCGGTACAAGCGTTGGTTTCCCCGGCAGTTTTTCAACCAATCCTCCGAGTATCTCGTTAAATTTCTTTTTACCTAGCAGTTTCTCTAAATCCGTAACTCCGAGGATACGTTGTTCATAAGGGTTATATCCAGCCATGATAACCGCATCAGCTACAGCTGTTTCATTGGTATACTTACGGTTTGAGCGGCCTTCTACTACTTTGAACCCCTTGTACTCCACACCCTTTAATGCCTGCTGCAGTGCAAACTCTTTCACATCTCCCGCCCAACTCACAAGTTCATCTATCTTTGAGAGTATTGAGGCGATTTCGTCATTTCCAAGCAGAGCAGGCTCTTGAAAGTCATATGCAGCAAGAGCCATGTTCACTTTTGCCCGTTCACGGCATTCAGCTTTAGCACGGCAAAATCTGCACCATTCACCGCACTTGAATTCGCCTTCTCCTGCATAAGCAAGTTCGGCTGCCGGTTTGAGGATTTCCTCTGCCCATTGGTATAAAGATTGCTTGGAAACTGTGTGTATTGACACATTATCTCGCCTTGGCTGGTATATAGTCATGGAAACTTTGTCAATGTCATAGATGCAGTCAAAAATCTCCAATGCACCAAGCGCATACAGCATCATTTGAGGATTGTTTTCAGCTTCAACCAGCACACCTTTACCATACTTGAAATCCACAATTTGGAGCATTTCATCGGCTATGATTATGCAGTCGCCTGTTCCAAAACCGTCTTTAACATATTTGGAGAAATCCAATTTTTGTTCTATAAGCACCATCGGGTCGGAACATGTCTGCTTTGCTTGAGCAATCTGTTCTAGAACGAAAGCCACGTAATCATCTGTATAGGCCTCCATCTCATAATTGTCATACTTTGATACCGGCTTTTTGGAGTTCATCTTTAAGACTTTACGGAGCTTATGCTCAGCAAGTGCATGGGCGGCTGTTCCCTCATCGGCAGCAGCACCAGAGTTATCATTAAATTCAAGCTCAAGCCGTGCCGACGGAGTGCAGGCTAACCAGCGGTGTGCACTGGAAGCAGAGAGGATAGCATGTTCACTCATTTCAATACCTCCGCTTCCGCAAGAATGGCCGCATACTTGCTTGGATCGATTTGGCTGAGTTTTGATGCACCATACTTTTCAAGAAGTCTTCTAACCTCTGCTGTAAAACCGTCACGGGACTTTTCAGCCAAAACTGCACGTACTTGCTCTAATGAAACTGTCTTTTCCTCAGGCTTCTGAGTTGGTACTTGGGCCGGTGTTTCAGGCTGTGATGCTTCGACAGGTTCATTACCCGCCATTGCGTCGGCCACTGCCTTCAAGCTGTCCGCCAGAGATTTCAGATCCGCGACTACATCAAGAAGCAGTTTGATCTTGCTCATGTTCCATACCTCCTTCCTTGATTTCCTTGATCTCGACCGTTTCAACCGAGTCGCCTGGCGTAATCACGAATACACCGACCTTCTCACCAAACAGCCAATTTAAAAGCCTGCTGCGTATACTCATAGAGCCGCTTTTTATCACGGGATCACGGATGCCCCCGGGTTTGGTAACATTGATTGTAACCTTGTGTTTCAGACTCATTTTTTGTCTCCTTTCTGGGGATAATTTCATACCCCTCAGCGATAAGCGAAAAAGAAAGTTCTTTCGAACCCCCTTTTCAGAAAAGATTTTTATATAAAGGGTTCTTTCGAAGCTAAAATTAGGATAGAATTTTTCTAAGTCTTTCTTGGAGCTTCTTAAGGCGACCGCGAACAGCTGCTTCAGTAACACCTTCTTCTGCTGCAATTTCAGTGTTAGTTCGTTTCTCAAGATACACTTTTTTGAAAAGTTCTTTTTGCTGAGGTAAAAGACAATCCATGGCCTTTCTTAACTTGTCCAACATATCTTGATGCTCGGCTTCATTTTCAGCTTGAATTATATGCAGTTCAGGGTTTTCAGTCTCGTCAGCAAGATACTTATTTCGATCAGCGGCATCTTCACCTTCACCATCATGATAGGCATCAAGATAAGTTGTTACTCGGTAATTGTACCGTCGCTGTTCGTCGACTTCTGCGTCATCCATCTCATGTAAAAGCTGAATGTCAGCTTCGGTGACGCCATCCTCACCTGGGGTTATTACAATTTTTGCTCCATCTGCGGTGTAATAAATGTAGTTAGTTCTCTTCTTTTGGCTTGTTTTGTACGCTTTTGACATGTTTATGCATCCTTTCCGCTGGACTGCATTGGCGGCAAGGATGCATAAAAAGCCGGTGCTTCGATGTACACCGGCCACAGTTACCTAAAATGGGCATAACAAGGCACGGTGGGTACATCCGAAGCTCCCCGCATGGCTTTTGCCATGCTTGGAACTTCCTATGTATCCCGCCGCCTTAATGCGCATCTCAGGCATTGAGATTATTTTGATTTTAGAGAGAATAAGTTGCTTTTTTCATCCTCTCTTGTGTTCATTATCGCATTTATAAAATTTTCATGACCAACTCGATGAGTTGGTTGAAACCCTATCGAAATGACAAGAATTATGATTGAAACTTAATTTTTGGGCATAAAAAAAGGACCCCTTTCGGAGTCCAAAACCAACTTAATGAGTTATCGAAATATTATTCTTCATCATTCTTCATCAATTTTTATAGTGCTACCTAATTGTGGTATATCTGCCTGCGCCAAAACGCTGTTAAAATCTTGTATTGACAACCCGGGCAAATTCTCCAATATATGAATGTATGTCTTATCTGGGTCTTTATAATAATTTAACTTATTACTAGACTTTTCAAATAACTTTTCAATAATACGAAGATTCAACCCTAAGCCGACACAGATCGCCATCAATACATCAGTACCCATATTGTTGTACTTATCATTTTTGATTTTTCCGTGGTAATTCTTATGAAGCAACGTTTTTTCATGAAATATTTCAGGATACTTCCATTTCCTGTTCTCCATCAGAAACCATAAGCACTGACACAGCGTTGTTGTCGGATCTCCTAATTTTTTGACTAGCTCAATCTCTTCATTTTCGTCATAGGATAAGATGTGTTCGTGGAATGCTGCATAAACCTCATCTGGTTCATAATCGAAATTTGCCTGATATTTTGGATGGAAGGTCAGCATCCGCTGATCAATTCCAACAACGTTATACAGGACAGTATACTTCATGAAGTCTTTTTGAATATTCTGATAGATTGTATATTTTTGCTCATGTATATTAATAACACATTTAGCCAGATTCTTTTTTGCTTTGGTGCTTAAATGCAGTCTTCCATTTTCCGTTGTTATGTATTTGGGGTCTGCTAGTACGAAATAACCGTCGACAAATATGAATCGTCCACCACTGACCCACTCTTGGAGTGAAGAGTCTAATCGCAGCATTTGATACGCTTCTGCAGGAGTCAACGCGACAAACTCTCTGCGATTATTAATTTCAGCAAAAACTGCATCGTAATCTTCGAATTCAGATATTTCCCCGAGAAGTCCTACTTCAATAAGACGATATTTTACAGATGCCCTTGATACAATAAAAAATTCGCTTAGGTCTTCAATTAAAACATCGCATGAGGGGACAATATCGTTCTGTGGATTCTTGTATCTATTTATAAGTTCCAGAGCTTTTTGCTTAAATGGTCCATATGGCATCAGTACTCTCGGGGCTAATCTATGCGCTTGCCATTCCAGCCATTTTACTTCGTTCTCCTTTGTTTTTTTCCCTTCAGGCGGTTCGTAGAATGTCTCTGACTGACGGCACATGATCGGATAGAGTTTTTCAGTAGCCTCAGCATTTTTGAGTGCTAGAATTTCAAAATAAGTTTTATCCTTCTCCCAATGCAATGCTTCATGAATGAGAGTGTTTCGCTTAGAGCCTTCGCCATATAGCGCTTCAGAATTTGGATCGACTAATATAGTTCCAGCAGGGAAGAAAGTTGAATGGTATGTACTAGACTCACGATCGTAAACTTCAACTTCACCGTCAAGCAACATACAGCATCCAAAAATATCCATGTTTCTGGAAAGAGATACTTCCTTGACTGTAAGGCCGACTTCCTGCAATATCTTTTCAACGGGCAGCGGCATCGGCGTTTTCAGAGCTTCTTTACAATGTCTTGTTAAAAATTTGGTAGCATAATCATCAAGGCGATTTTTCCCAAGAATTAGTGCTCCGGTTTTTTTATTTACATCAAAGATATCGCTCGATGTCGGTCTGCTCGTCATCTGTTTCCTTTTCTCCTTTCTCCATATGATCAAGAGGCATGGTAGCCAAAATCTTCTTTACTTCTTTCCAAGTAGGGCATAATTCCTCAATAAGCGCATGGAATCGGTGTGTATGGTTTCTCTCCAATAAATGTACCAGTTCATGAATCACCACATATTCAAGACATTCCATTGGTTTCTTGACAAGCTGAAGGTTAATCCATATCCTACGTTTATCAATATTGCATGTGCCCCACCTGGTTCTCATATTTTTGATTCGAACTTCCTCTGCATGAATTCCCGTCTTTTTCTCACAGTCTATTACAACAGTCTCCAATACCCGTTTTAATTCCTTCCTGTACCATTCGATGAGCAGCTTTTCTCTTGCCTTAGTGTTCGTTCCCTCTGGTACTGTCATGATTATTTTAGTCGGCGTCTTGACAATTTTATGACGTGTCCCCTCATATACCACCTGCAGTCGGTAGGGCTTACCCCACAAATAATGGGATTCTCCGGAAACATATTCTCTCTTGCTTTGACGTTCCTGTGCCAACATCCTGTCTCTGACTTTAGTGATCTCCGGCATTTTTCTAAGGACAAACAATTCAATATCCTCGTCCTTTATTCCGGCTGGCGTGCTGACAGTAACATCACCCGCTGGCGGGTTTACCCTAATATATAAATTTTTCAGATTTTCCTTTCTGATAATCTCAATCGGTAATCCACCGATTATCATTTTTTCATTACACATCGTATTCTTCCTGTCTTTGTACTATTTCGAAAACATTATTGGTTTCTTCAGTCGCTCTGTCTTCAGTATACATATGAGACAATAATTTTTTATATATAGCAAGTCTAATACGCTGCTGTTTTTGAAAATTTCTTTTCCAATCAGGTTGGATGGAAATGCGAATCGCTTTGTCAACATCGACAGTCAGTTCAACATTATTTTGAAAATAATCATACAGAGCACGCATTGCTGCGCTATCTTTAACCTCATCAGGATAGTTGCTGGTTGTTTCCGGATGAAGAATAGCCTCTGCCAATTCAACAACCTGTCTGAGGTATTCTTCATAACTCATCGCTTCAGCCTTGCGTTGTAGGATAATTTTCTTAAGCATCTTCGACATTTTGCCGTAATACACACTGTTTGAACTCATTTTTCTGACAATTTCATGTTGCAAGTTGTTTTCAATAATCTCTGCTTTTGCTTCGTTAGTACCAGGTAAATCTTTGACTAAATCGACCGGCGTGGTGGTTTTACCCTTTAGAAGCAACTCGACAATTGACATATTTCCTAATGCACTGATAACCCTGGAATCTTCGGCGCGGATATAAGTGTCAAGAATATAGCGCATATCCGCTTCATAAGGCTTTAGGTCGATATAGTCGCAGCTTGCCAGCTTTATCATTTCTTTAATTTTGTTGTATCCGGAAATTTCTTCACGTAGATGATTGACATCATATTCCGAATAGCCATAATCAGATACAAGTCTATCACAACAATTCGCAAAAGAACGAGAGAGCGCCGCCGTTAACGTGTACAAAGTATCTCTACGCGCCGTCTTTTCATCGTCTTCGCTGTTATCTCCGCAAAAATATTCAATGAAGTCGGTATCAGCTTTTGGTTCCGGAACGTTCTCGATTAATGCCTCCAATGATGCAAGTGTACCTTCCATTTCTGACTTTGCTTCATCATAGCGGTTTTTAATAAGCCCTTCGACATCCTCTTTGTCGAACCCATCAAACGCCTCTGACGTATAATCAGAAATGGCAAGCTGTAGATTACGGAATAAATCCATATAGTCAACAATATAACCATAGTCCTTATCTTCGCCGTCCGGTCTATTGACACGACAAATAGCCTGGAAAAGGTCATGGTCACGCATGGATTTATCGATATATAGATAAGTAGCACTTGGGGCATCAAAGCCTGTCAGCAATTTATCAACCACAATAAGAAGCTTCATTTGTGCTGGATTTTCCTTAAATTGCTTCTTCACATCTTTTTCAAATTCCGAGAGCTTTTTGCCACCCAGCATCCGCTCATAAATAGACTTTTTGTATTCTTCTTCGCTTTCCTGTGAGAGATCAGAAGTAGCCGTCCGCACACTTTCGGTGGTTGGCTCATACGAAGTTACGACTGCACATTTTGTAAAGCCCATACTCATAAAGATTTCCCAATATCTGCAGGCTTCGTAGATGCTATTTGCAACAAGCATAGCAGTACCACGATCTTCTCTCAATCTCGGTTTAAGGCTCATATCAAAAACTATATCAGCCGCTATTTTCTCCAAGCGTTGCTTTGAACTGTATAGTTTATTAATGGAAGTCCAACTTTGTTTGAGCTGGAGCTTTGCACGCTCTGTTAAGCCTTTTGTCTTCTGTTCAAACCAAAGGTCAACTTTATCTTGACTGGATAAATCCTGATCAACATCTCTTGCCTCATACCTCAAGTCCAAAATTACGCCATCAGCCACACCCTCATCAAACTTGTAGGTATGAATGTATGGGCCGAAGATTTCAAGACTTGTTTTCTTATCTGTCTTAAGCAATGGAGTTCCAGTAAAACCAATTAAGACTGCATCAGGCATCAGTGTTTTTACTGCTTCATGTAGCTTACCGGAATTGGTACGATGGCATTCGTCAATAAAAGCAACGATGTTTCCCTTAGCCTTAAAGTCTTTCGGCAGATCCTTCAGAAGTTCTTTACGGTATTGGTCTATATCTGCCTGTTTACCCGCATTATGACCATACTTGTGAATTAACGAGCAAACAATCGGGTCTTCGCTTTTGTCCAGAATATCGCGAAGGTCCTTACAGCTTTTTGCTCTGCGTACTTTTTCGTTTACGTCGATAAAAAGACTTTCAATCTGGTCATCCAGTTCTTCTCTATCTGTGATAATTACAACACGACTATCAGAAACATTTTCTATAATCCATTTTGTAAGCCATACCATAATGAGAGATTTTCCGGAGCCCTGTGTATTCCAAATGATACCGCCCTTTTTCTCAAGAATTCTCTTTCTTGCAGCAATATTAGCAAAATACTGGTTATGTCTTGGAATTTTCTTAATACCGGCATCAAAAATCACAAAATCATGTACAATAGATAAAAAGCGTTCTTTCTGGCAAAGTGAAATAACACCATCTCTCAGACGGTTCGCTTCCTTTTGCTGCAGCGTTTTGATTTTTGCAGACAAGTCGTCTGTTGCATTTTTATCTTCTTTCCATTTTAGGTAATACTTTTCCGGTGTGTTGATAGTACTATAAAACAATCCTTCGGCTTCATTTCCTGCAAACAAAAGCTGTGCAGCACCAAAGAAATTGAGTATGTTTTCCTTTTTCTGATTAGTTAACATCTGTCGAATACCCTTGCCAGAGCTGATATAGGAACTCTTCAACTCAAATACACCCATAGCTATGCCGTTAATGTACAAGACCAAATCAGGACGCTTTCTTGTTACTTTGTCATACCGAAGGACGGACACCTCCTCAGCTACGGCAAAATCATTTTTATCGATATCCACCCAATCGATATAATGCACGGTCTGGCGTTGCCCATTGGCATCTTTTATTCCCTGCCGACCATAACGAAGGAGAGAATATACCTTCTGGTTAATCTCATAAAGCGTATCAGCCTGGTTATTGATCTTGCTTACGAGTTCATTGATGGCAATCTTAATCTGGTCATCGCCATACCCACGCTTTTTCAGATTCGCTCTCAGAAGTTCTTCTTTTACAGGTGTGTTGTCGATATCCTCCAGATTACCCAGATAAGTGTAGTCCAGGTCATCAACCAACCAGTGAAGAACTCTATTTTGCAATTTCTTCTCAGCATCAACTGTTGCCATCTTGATTCCTCCTTACATAGTCAGGCGTACACGACCTGTTAAGAGATCGTCCATTGCACCCTCACGGATTTGTATCATTTTATCTCGTTCAGCTTCCAAATTTTTGATTTCATTATCCATTTCTGTCAACACAGACACTATGGCACTTTGCTCATTAAGATCTGCAGGGATTCGTAAATATGTCTCACCAAAAGATTTCTTTGATACTGAAGAAACCTTGATTCCAGTTATGTATGGATAAAGCTGATCATGATAATGAGACGAATTCATGTAATAACCCAAGAACCCATTGGCTGTTTCATAATTTGGGCGGCAAGCGACAGTATGTAATCCGCCAACAAGAGGAATGGAAACCTTGCCTACCTGCACAGCTTTTCCTACTGTTTCATCCTCTGCTGTGTCAGCAATCAAAACATCGTTCATTTGAAGATAGCTTCTCTCGCTAATTTTTGAGGCATCTTTTAAACGAGGGATCTCATCCTCATCTGACAAAACATTTCCGTACCTTATTAGCACGTCTCCATAATGGATATTCCCAACTTCACCTCTGTTGGATAATTGCTCTCTTGGATAGGTGTTAGTCGGAAGTAATGTAAAATACTGATTAAATGGATAAACTACCCACTCATCATCAAATCCATCCAACCTTGTCCTGCCGCTAGTCAAATCCTCTAGTGCGCCATCTCGAATATTCTTTTTCTTTTCAATCAGTTTTCCTAGATTATCAATATGATTATCCAAATCTGATAAAATTGAAGATATAGCTTTTTGTTCTGAAGTATTACTGGGTATCGTTATCTCAATATTCTTAAATGTTTTTCCATTTAGCTTGGCCCTTGTCCCTCCTACCAAAAAAGTAGTATAATCAACTTTTTTCAATAGGTAATATAAAAACTTTGTAACAGCTACTGATTCTTTCGCAGAAATTACATGAGCATGATTGTTTACCCATATCTTACCTTTAGCATATGTAACGGGATAATTTAGCAAATCATTTGCTCCATCTTCTGCTATAAGGACAAACTCGCCATCATGTGTATATCCGTCGACATAATCTTGAATACCATTTGCGCCATAATAAGGTGTATTTCCATGTCTCCTTTGGTTTTTTGTGACTGGAATACGCAAATTATCAAAAAAATCAGCTACATCAATGACTCTATATGTCTCCCAACCTTGTGGATAAGTTACCATTTGTATCCCATCCTCTCCAAAGCTGCCATAACTGCTTGCCTTGATTTTTTTGTATCTTCTTCAATTTCTCTAAGTGTATGTTCGTAACGTTTTGCAATAAGCAGTACCTTTGAAGACATAGAATTCAGCACTAGCTCAATCTCATCTCTAATGCTTGCCTCAAGTTTTGCCATCCATTTCATATCAAAAAGAATATGCTTGATTTCATCTACAGTAAGCTCTCCGTATTTTGCCTGCACTTTGTCATCAAGAGCCTTTTGAGCTTCTTTTATGGCTTTGTCCGTTTCTTCTTTCTTAATCATTTTATCCTGATACTCAAGCAAAGCATCGTACTCTTCTTTATAGATCTCAGGGACAACAGCTGAATCCATAGCGAGCTTTAGTGCTGCTTTAAGCTTGGCTTTACCGAAAGTTCCATTCTTGTTTCTAATATCGAATTCAGCCAGTTCCGGAGCTTTACTAATTAGTGCCTCCATCTCGTCGGTTTTACCCTCTTCAAATAGAGTCATCAGCTTTGTCATTGCATCCATAACCGCCGAGGTCTTCTTGCTTTCGAGTTCCTTTAACCGCTTATTAAGATTCGCCTTCGGGATGCCTTCTCCATTCTCATTGAGTACTCCCTTAAGTAACCCGTCATCACCGGATTCTTCTTCGCGCATTTCATCCAATTCAGCTCCCAAAGCCACAGACTTCTCTGTTAAAGCATTGATGGTATCTAGTTCTTCTGGAAAATATGACATCTCAATGATTTCTTTCGGTATTAAAACACCATCAAAGGATTTTACTTTAGAAGTATCATCAACGGATACAGTTTCGCCGTTCTCATCTTTGACTTTTTTCTGTGCATACTCATATTCAACTTCTCTTCCGACCTCGTAACCATATGCTTTGATAGCATATACATCATCCTGAAGCTTTGCATTCCAATAATTCATCAGGCAATCGTAAACGTCATAATTATCAAGAAGTAGTGCTGATTTATACGTATCCAAAAGCATGGAGGAGATAGTACGAATAAGTTGCTTAGGGTTCGTTTCACTGTTAATATTCAGTAGGATGCTTTTAACAGCATCTCGCCATTGCGTAAACATTGTTTCTACTTCTTTTTTCTTCTCGTTCTGCACATCAACGTCCTGCCAGATAGCTTCCTCTATGTTTTCAGAAGGTATAGCAAGGTGGTAGATATTTTGCTGGTTGTCAGTGCAAGTGAAGATTTTCTGTTTCAAAGCCGGAGATATACTCCAAAGTCTTTTAAGCGAGTCAATATCTGTTCCCGGAATGCCGCCTTTTAAGTGTGCAGCAATGTTCTGTGGTAATGTATCGTCAATCTTTTGTATGTAACGTGATACATTTAAATTGCCAGCATTTTTCTCCAGAATATCTGAATATTTCACAAAACGTGAATAGCCTTCAATTTCATCTTGGTTGATAAAGGTCCGGACTATCTTCTCAATGTCTTGCTCACGTAATCTATTTTTATTGCCATCTTTCTTAAAACCACGGCTGGCGTCTATTAAGAAAATTCCTTCTCTTTTATCAGCATCCTCTTTATCAATAATAACAATGCAAGCAGGAATCCCTGTACCGTAGAAGAGATTCGCTGGAAGACTGATAATGCCTTTAATCCATCGTTTCCTAAGAATTGCAATGCGGATGGTTTCTTCAGAATTACCTCTGAACAATATACCGTGAGGCATAATAATACCCGCTTTGCCATTGTCGTTAAGTGATTTCAGAACGTGTAAAAACCAAGCATAGTCCCCATTCTTTTCAGGAGGAATACCGTATCCATCAAATCGTTTATATTTATCTTCTGTTGCTTTGATACCATCGCTCCACGATTTATCTGAAAACGGGGGATTCATGACAATAAAGTCAAACTTTTTGAGTCCTCCAAAATCGTCTATAAAAGCAGGAGAAGCTAAGGTGTTTCCCTTCTTAATATCACCTGTTTCTATTTGATGGAGAATCAAATTCATTTTTGCTAAACCCGCCGTAGAGATATCTTTCTCCTGACCGAAAATTGTTACAATTGGATCGCCATTTTCATCCACAGGCGCTTCATCTGCGGCGCGAATCAATAAGCTGCCGCTACCTGCTGCCGGATCATACAATGTCCATTTTTTTAATGGCGTCTGCTTAATTTTGTCTATCCCGATCAATCTTGCAATAATACGGGAAACCTCACTTGGCGTGTAGAATTGCCCTTTGCTCTTTCCAGATTCTTGGGCAAATTTCATCATAAAGTATTCATAAGCATCCCCGATGATATCATCGCCACTTGCCCTATTATTCCTGAAGTCAATCGCAGGATTTTGAAATACTGCAATTAAGCCTGATACCTTGTCCACCAATTCCTTGCCATAGCCAAGCTCATCGGGATTATTAAAGCTAACATCAGGAAGCTCTCCTTGCAGTTTATTGTCCTCCAAAAACTTCTGGAGTATTTTGTCTACACGTTCTCCGACATCACTCTTTCCTTTTGCTCTGATTAAATCATCAAAAGATGCACCTTCACTAATTTTAAACCCTGCAAACGGTTGTCCTTTATACCTGTCCGATACATACTTAAAGAACAATAACACGAGCACATAATCTTTATACCGAGCCGGTTCAACGCCGCCCCTTAATTTATTACAAGCCCCCCACAAAAGGGAATACAATTCTGATTTTTTCACGGCCATAATCCTCTTTAACTCCATTCTAATCTTATGCGATTCATATTTTTAGTAGATATATAGTGTTATTCCATAGCACTTTTCCCGCTTTTAACCCAATTATCAAGCTCTGAGATTTTAAAATTCCACTGCTTTCCTATTTTATGGGCAGGAATTCCTTTCTCTTTTCTTATCCGATCTCTTACAGTAACAGGCTTCACTCCTAAATAGGTAGCAGCTTCATCGATATTAATCCATTTGTCGTTAATTATCTCGCTCATCTTTTCACCTCATCGAGCATCTAATAGGTATAAGTGCTTACAATTAAGTGTATCACAAAATCTGTAAACAGAAAAGTAATTTTATGTTATTTGCTTATATTTCACTTATATTTATTGTTAAAGTGCAGTGAATGATAAAACTATAATAAGAACTCAGAATCGAGAACAGTTCTTTTCCATGTATTGGTTCATTGTTAGATTGTTCAATGAGTCGTTCGTGTTATAATAAAGCAATTCTGGATAAATTGACGGATTAAGACAGTGGCTTTACATCTAATCTGTCAACTCAACCCTATCATCTTCAGGGTAGTTGATATGTTCCCGAAATCAATAAAAAACGAGGGTTCCTTGACATTGCCACATCCAGCAAAGAGTCCTGATGAAAAGCTAAATGTAGGGAAACCCTTTATTTACAGGCTTTTCAGTCCTTTTATTTCTCCACCCTTGACATCAAGACGATACACTCAACATGTACCGTATGCGAAAACATATTAAGTTATCTTTTATTCAAAACCTCTACCCTCTTTATCATTCCCAAATAAAATAATCTACAATATCCTCAATAGAAACTATCCCAACAAGATAATCCCCTTCTACCACAGGCAAAGCAATAACATTATTGCTCCTTAGCCTTTTTGCAGCTTCAATTATGTCCTCGTCAGGATATGCTCTGACTACCTCTTTAGTCATAACCCACTCTATCGGACAATCTTCATAATGCCCGGGCTGTATTAAAAATCTGTATATATCTGCCTTTACAACTATTCCTAATAAAATGTTTCTGTCATTTACTACAGGAGTTCCATTAATTTTCTTGTCTTTCATAATCTGCAATGCTTTGCCCACTGTGTCTGAAGGTTCTACAGTAATAACGTCTGTGTTCATTATATCTTTTACTTTCATATCTTATCACTTCCCTGTTGGCATAGTTTCCGTCCCCTGACGGGGATAATGCATTCAAAACACGGGCAATTTGGTCGGAGTGCTACGAGATGTGGCTTGCCATAGGTTTCCGTCCCCTTACGGGGATAAGTCATTCAAAACTGCACCACTTAAAAGAGAGCGGTTCAATCGAACAAGACGCGGAGTTTCCGTCCCCTTACGGGGATAATGCATTCAAAACAGTACACATTTTAGCCCGCTTGGTTCTAGGCTTTAAGACCCCTTTTGCGTCATATACATTCCAATACATCCCAGTATGCAGTTTCCAATGTTCAAATTCAACCAAAACCTTTGCAAATACTAAAGCGCAAGATTTTGCCTTATTATTACAATTGCTGTATATTTATTATTTCCACGAATAAATATTCACAAAATTACATCCTCTATATCTATTCTACAAGAATTCCTAAAATCCTTCTTTTTTTACAAAAAAATTTTATGACATCTATCTTGTTCTGTCAACCCCATAAAAATCCTCTGTTATCTATTCTATCAAGTCAACCCTTCGAATTTTATTCAAATTCTCTTTACCTTCAATGCAAACATTATATCAACATCAAAATCTGATAAACA
>Ga0308420_1001087_pt1 | contig 14082 bp, 12 predicted proteins | sample HotsprSampleMS55_FD_203802 | JGI IMG/M metagenome (GOLD analysis project Ga0308420, IMG submission 203802) | Hot spring phototrophic mat microbial communities from Mushroom Spring, Yellowstone National Park, Wyoming, United States - 20090730_MS55 ... | reverse complement strand
GCTCAGCACCGCCCGGCAATGCCGAATACCGATACTGAAATCGGCGCAAGCGCGTGGTCGAAGTGTCGCTGGGCGTGGTGTTTGGATTGTTCAAATATCGTTGTGCGTCAGCATACCAATCGCTCAACGAATTGTAAACATACACGCTTTGAGAGCCGGGGAAAAATACATTTCGGAATCGGTAATGCTCTAAATTCACGCCTGCCGTAATCGTATGCGCACTCAATAGGTAGGTGAAATTATCTTGAAATTGAAAGGTGCTATAACTCAACTGATTCGAGGGCGTGAACGGTTCAGAGCCGAAACTGATGAGCGTTGTGCCTTGGTCTTGAATTTCAACTAACGGAAAGAGGGTGCCGCGTGAGCCGCGGTCTTCGTTTTGGTAAGTGTAGCCTGCAATCACTTGATTGTAGAATCGCTGACCAAAAATCGAGTTCAATTCAGCAATCACGGATTGAATGCGGTCAAATTGAATATAGTTTGAGTTCTCGTAGCTCAACGCATTTACCCCCACGCGATTTCCAAAACCCAGTGACGCGCTATTGCTAACGGTAACATCACGCTTCGCATCTAAGGCATTGTAGCGCAAATTGAGCTTGTGGCTTTCGCTGATGTTGTAATTAAGTTTGAGAAGCCAGTTGAGGCTTTGAGGTTGGCGGAGCGAGTAATTTTCAAACGGACCAGTTTCATACCCAAAACGAGTTCTCAAAAATTGACTCAAGGAGTCCATTTGTCTAAAAGTTGGGCGTGAAATGCTTCCGCCTTGAACTTCACCGTCACGGCGAGCGCGGAAAGTAAAAGGCGTGCTGTTTTGCTCGGTTTCTGCCGCAATGAAGAAGAAGAGTTTATCTTTCAGAATCGGACCGCCCACGCGAAAGCCGCCTTGTAGGTTGCTGAAATCATTTTTCGCCGCGCTGACCTCGTTACCGAACACTGTTTTTCCAATCAGCGATTGGTCACGGAAGTTGCCGAATACCGAGCCAGAAAAGTCATTCGTGCCGCTACGTGTAACAAGGTTAATCCCTGCGCCTACGAAGCCCGCTTGGCGCACGTCAAACGGTGCAATCGCTACGTTGATTTCTTCAAGCGATTCCAGCGAAATCGGTGATGTTCCTGCTCTGCCGCCAGGCAAACCCGACAATCCGAAACTGTTGTTCAAGTATGACCCGTCAACTGTGATGTTGTTCAGTCGGTTATCAGAGCCTGCAAACGAAGTCCCAACCGCTTGCGGTGTCAGGCGTGTGAAATCAGTAAAGTTTCGGTTGATGGTCGGTAGTGAAGAAATCACTTCGCGGGGCACATTGGTTGCTGCGCCTGTGCGTTCAGGGCTAATCACCCCGCCACGTTCGGCGGTAATAACTATTTCTTTTGCCGCCGTCGGCTTATCGCTTAATCTGAAATCTAATCGCGATGCCGAACCCAGCGAAAGAAAGACGTTATCAATGACTTGTTCTTGATAGCCGACATACTTTGCGGTTACGCGATACGGACCGCCAACGCGCAACCCTTGTAAAGTGAATCGTCCGTTAGCTTGCGTTAATCCGCTGTATTTTGTCCCCGATGGAACATGTTCAGCTAAGACTCTGGCGGCAGCCAGTATTTCACCGCGCGTATCGGTTACAGACCCCACAATTGATGAGGTTGTAACCCCTTGCCCAAACGCCACGCCGCAAAGGCATAGCCACAGGGCTAACGCGAGAAAATGTAGAGATTTCGTCATAAATTGAATGTTAGTCTGGTTGAAAAAAAGAGAAATGCGGGCACAAAAATACAGAACCAAGAAACTTTTTGCGAGGCGTTTGGCGTATATCGGCGCGAAAAATGCTATTTTTAACGAAAATTTAACCGAAACCGACTATGCCACTCTATCAGTATCGCTGTTCAAACTGCAATGTAGAACTGGAAATTCAGCAACGCATCACCGAACCGGCACTGACCGATTGCCCTAACTGCGAAACCAACGGGCTGAAACGCGTCATTAGTTTAGGCGGCGGATTTGTGCTCAAAGGCACCGGCTTCTATAACACTGACTACAAAAACGCCGGCGCAACAAAGAGCGAAGCGAAACCGACCGATACCAAAACAGAAACCGCAACCGAAACCAAACCCGTGACTCACACTTGCGGCGCAGGTTGCATGCACTAACGCTCAGGTGCCACTCCTTGAATTGAAAGAGCCTTCCCACTCGGAAGGCATTTTTTGTTTTACACTCACCATGACAGAAAGACCAAAAAAGAAAGTCTCTGAATCGCGTGTTGAAATGACGCAAGTCGTCATGCCGATTGATACCAATTATCTCGGCAATCTCGCGGGCGGTCGCCTGATGCACTGGATGGATTTAGCCGCCGCGATTGCCGCTTCCCGACACGCCAATGCCGTCGCCGTTACGGCTTCTGTTGATACGCTCGTCTTCAAACAGCCGATAAAATTGGGTGAAGTCGTCATCATTAAAGCGAGCGTCAATCGTGCGTTCAATACCTCAATGGAAGTCGGTGTGAAGGTCTTTTCTGAAAATCTCTTGACGGGAAAGGTCGTGGAGTGCAATAAAGCGTATTTTACTTTTGTGGCTTTGGACGCAAACAATCAGCGCATCAGCGTGCCTGAAATTGTGCCCGAAACCGACGACGAAAAACGCCGCTACGAAAAAGCCGCTGAACGCCGCGCCCAACGCCTAAGCTTGAAGTAAAATTGCGGAATTGGGAATGCCGATTTTGGATTAGTTTCAAGTGCCAATCATGTGCCAATTTAACCGGTTTGACACCAATTTGACACCGATTTAAGAATTAAAGTGCTGTTTTGCAACTGTTTCGGGGGTAAGGGGTAAGGGCTGAAAAGTGCGTTTATTTGCAGAATTTCAAAGATTTAGGGTTAGGAATTGTTGTGGTGAAGTTTGGGGAAAAAGGAGCGGAGGAAGAGGGACTCGAACCCCCACAGGCTTGCGCCCGGCAGTTTTCAAGACTGCTGCCATACCATTAGGCGATTCCTCCAAAATGTGTGTTAGTGCGCAATTTTGAGGCGCAAATATACGACAATCCAAGTTGACGGCAAATCGATACTTGAATTTTTAATTCAGTTGCGGGTCTGGCGGAAACATCGCGACGATGGCGTAATCGCCGCCTTTTTTTCGCAAAACTCGACTCCACATTCGGGCAACATCTTCCTCAAAAATGATGTGCGAATCCGCTGGAAAAAGATACCAAGACTGTCCGTCCATTTCGCTTTCTAATTGTCCTTCGCTCCACCCGGAATACCCTAAATAAAACTTGAATCCGTGCGGGTCGACTTGCTTGGTTTCCAGCAGTGATTTGATTTGCTCGTAATCGCCGCCCCAATAAACGCCTTCTACAACTTCGGTGCAGTCGCTCACAAGGTTTCCATAGCGATGAAGCACATGAATCGTGTTCGGTTGAACCGGTCCGCCCCAATAGAGCGGGAGATTTTCTCCAAGATAGTCCTCAATGACTTCCGACATACCCAGTTCAAGCGGTCGGTTAAGAATCAATCCGAAGGTGCCGTCGTTGCTGTGTTCGCACAACAGCACAACAGTCCGACGAAAATTTTGGTCTTGCAGTTCCGCGTTTGCAATCAGAAGCATTCCTGTGCGCAGGGTCTCGTGTTCCATCATCGGTAGAAAAGTTTAGGTCGCCAAAATGCGTATTCAGAAACAACTTCGGCTTATCTTACACGTTCATCTTTAATTTTCCAAAGGTTCCACCACTCCGTTTTTGGTGAGTGATGATGCTCCCAGTGATAGCCAAAAAAGTAGCACGACAGCATCGCCCAAAGATGGTGTCGTGCTTGTGAGCGGGCGTTGTGCGGCATCATGTCGGGCGTTTGTGGCAAGCGGTGCGGCAAATAGGTGCCGAAGTAAAACAGTTGCAACGCCCCCCAAATACACGGCAACACCCAAAAAAGCCAAAGGCGTGTTTCAGGAATCCCAAACCCATACTCAAAGAGATTGTAAAGGCTTGCCATGATGATGAGTTGCGTCCAAGTCTTGTATCGCCAAATGAACGAACCAAACCAAACAAAAAAGTTTTGTGAGCGCACATTGAAGTCGGGGTCAGTTTCCGAAGCAGGGGATTCATGATGTTTGAAGTGATTGAGGCGCAGACGCTTGTAACTCATTGCGGCAAAAAGAAAACACGCCACAAAGCCAATCGCATGGTTGAGCCAACGAATGCGACTGACCGAGCCGTGCATGGCATCATGAGCCGTGATGAACAGCCCCGTTGTCAGATAGCCTTGAAGTGCCATGTGCAAGTAACTTATCGGCGTTGAAAACGTGAGCGACTCATTGAGCAGAAGATACCCAAAATGCAAAAGCCAAAGCGAGATGATGAAAAGCCCAATCAGGACGCCCATGGTTATATGGGTTTGAGTTAAGTTGCAAATTTACCACATTCAAAGACGGAAATGTCAGCCCTCACCGCGGAATTGTTTTCGGTTGCATTGAAAAGCCATAACAAAAGCCGTATCTTCACGCGCATTTTTAACAAAACTTTTTTTGATATGATTCTGCTCAATTTTTTCTCATCGTTTCTCTTTTTCGCTCCGCCGCCATCTGAAGGAGGCGCAGGGCCTGACCCACTCGTGCAACTGATTCCCTTTGTGTTGATTATCGTTGTGTTTTATTTCTTTATGATTCGTCCGCAACAGAAGAAACAAAAAGAGCGCGAAAAAATTTTAGATGCCTTGAAAAAAGGCGACCGAATTGTAACCATCGGCGGCTTGCACGGCACCGTCGTTGAAATCAATAACGAAAAGAAAACAGTGATTATTGATGCCGGCGGCACCAAACTCAAATTTGACCGTTCCGCCATCTCAACCGTTGAGAAAGCAGAGACAGGCGAAAAATTGGAATCGGCATAACTCATTTCAGCATGACCAAAGCAAGATTGGTTCTCGAAAACGGCGTGTGCTTTGAAGGCATTGCTTTTGGACATATCGGCGAAGCCGAAGGTGAAGTCGTCTTCAACACCTCGCACACAGGCTATCAAGAAATCCTAACCGACCCTTCCTACAAAGGGCAGATGGTTTGTATGACCTACCCGCTCATCGGAAACTATGGCGCAAACACGCGCGATGTCGAGTCGGAAAAAGTATGGGCATCGGGCTTCATTGTCGGCGAACTCTCGGAACTTTATAGCAACTTTGAAGCGGAATTTGGATTGAGCGAGTATCTGCAATCGCAAGGCGTGATGGGCATTAGCGGCATTGATACGCGCCGATTGGTACGAGTGCTTCGCGAGCAAGGCGCAATGCAAGGCGTTATCTCAACGGACACCAACATCGCCAAACTCATCGAGAAAGCACAAGCCATTCCGAAAATGAATGGGCAAGATTTAGCTTGTAAGGTTACACGCGGACACACATTCACGCTCAAAGGCGATTCGCCGCTCTACCGCGTCGTGGCTTACGATTTCGGCATAAAGGAAAATATCTTGCGAAAGTTAGTGCAGTCAGGCTGTGAAGTTACGGTCGTGCCGGCGCAGACGACTGCCGAAGAAGTCCTTGCAATGACCCCTGACGGAATTTTTCTTTCAAACGGACCGGGCGACCCCGAAGCTGTTGGCTACGCCATTGAAGCCATCAAAACGCTTGCCTCTCCAAAAAAAGCAGGGAGAGAAATTCCTATCTTCGGCATCTGTTTAGGACATCAACTCTTGGCATTGGCATTGGGTGCGGAAACCTACAAACTCAAATTCGGTCATCACGGCGGCAATCACCCCGTTAAAAACTTATTGACCGGCAAAATTGAAATCACGGCGCAAAATCACGGCTTCGCGGTCAATCCTAACACCTTGCCGAAGCCATTAGAACTCACGCACCTGAACCTTTACGACCAAACCGTCGAGGGATTTCGCCACAAGAAACTGCCGATTTTTTCGGTGCAGTATCACCCCGAAGCCTCGCCCGGTCCGCACGATTCGCATTACCTCTTTGACGACTTCACGGCATTGATGGCAGAGCGTCAATGATTGCGGATTGTGGATTGTGGAATGTGGATTGTGGAATGTGGATTGTGGAATGTGGATTGTGGAATATGGATTGTGGATTTGGGTTTACAGATTTGCAAAACGAAACAGCGGGCTGTATATTTGCGTCCTTTTTGAAACGCCATAAGCGTATCGGGTTCGGGGTGTAGCGCAGCTGGTAGCGTGTCTGTTTTGGGTGCAGAAGGTCGCGAGTTCGAGTCTCGCCACCCCGACAAAGTTCAGCCGCGAAGAGGTTTGAAAACCCTGTGCCTGTAGCTCAGTTGGATAGAGCAACAGCCTTCTAAGCTGTGGGTCACTGGTTCGACTCCAGTCAGGCACGCAAGCGAAGTCAGCACACCTGCGTTGAACATAAAAAGAGTTCTTTCTATCTTTTAGGTATGGTGATTGTAGCTCAGTCGGTTAGAGCGCCTGATTGTGGCTCAGGAGGTCGCGGGTTCGAATCCCGTCTTTCACCCAAAAAGTTGGTTCTGAAATTTTTTTTGAAAAAGACACGCGAAAGTATTTGAAGTTTAACAATGTTTTGTATCTTTGCGCCCTCGTTTTGAGAATATGAACTGTTCTTTGCGATCAAGTCAGACACGGAGTAAGACATTCAGTCAAATCCAATGGCCCCATCGACTAGTGGTTAGGTCACTTCCCTTTCAAGGAAGCGGGACGAGTTCGAATCTCGTTGGGGTCACGCTATTACGATTTACGATTAAATAACAGAGAAAGCCTTGTTTCGCGACAAGGCTTTTTTATTTTCAGCGAGGCGCATCACGCTTGGCGGTCGGTCATAAAGTCAACGGCTTGACGACCAGTTCTGACAAAAAGTGATACCGACTGACAATAAAATACCACAAAAAGAAAACGCTTTTGCCGATTTCTGCGTATAACTCACATCGGCGTCGACAAAAGACGATTGGCACAAAATTTGAATGATGAATAAGATTCTGAACGATGTTTCAAAGCGTGTAGAATGTGCAATCGCTCCGAAACCGCTGGTCAGGACAAGAAAGAACGCACAGAGAAACAGAGAAGTTAACAGGAAATCGTTTTAACAACTTCAATATCAACATAGAAATGGACGCAAATTTTTCTGCTGACGCACAAGCAGCCCTCCGACACAGTCGCGCTGAAGCCATACGGCTTGGACACGATTACATTGGAACTGAACATCTACTCTTAGGGCTTATTCACGATAGGGGTAACGCGGCAAATATCCTCATTGGGTTTGGGATTGACCTTGATGACCTACGCAAAGCTATTGAGCAAAATGCGCCGCCCACCGCAGGGTTGCCACCGTTTGGAAACATTCCGCTCACCAAACAAGCGGAGATGGTCTTGAAGCGCACCTACATTGAAGCCAAAGCCACAAAGTCATCGGTAATCGATACGGAGCATCTTTTGCTCGCATTGCTGTCTGATCCGCAAAACCTTGCGGCGCAAGTGCTTAGTATGTATGAAGTTCAATACGATGATGTCAAGAACGAAATCATGGGCAATGCACCGCGTGAGCAAAGAAGTGAAACCGAAGAAGGCGACCTTGCCGAAGCGGGCAGTGTGCCACCACAAGAGCAACCGTTACGGCGCGATACCCCACGCGGCTCGGCGCAGTCATCAAATCCAAAATCCAAAACGCCTGTGCTGGATTTTTTCGGGCGCGATTTAACCAAACTCGCACAAGAAGGCAAACTTGACCCTGTGATTGGGCGCGAAAAAGAAATCGAGCGCGTCGCCCAAGTCTTGTCGCGTCGCAAAAAAAATAATCCTGTTTTAATCGGAGAGCCGGGGGTCGGCAAAACGGCTATCGCTGAAGGGCTCGCACTTCGAATCATTCAACGCAAAGTCTCGCCCGTTTTGTTCGGAAAACGCGTGATTGCACTCGACCTGACAAGCATGGTTGCAGGCACAAAATTTCGCGGACAATTTGAAGAACGCATGACGGCACTGCTCAAAGAATTAGCCAATACCAAAGATGTGATTTTGTTCATTGATGAACTGCACACGATTGTCGGCGCAGGCAGTTCGCCCGGCTCTATGGACGCGGCAAATATCTTCAAGCCCGCCCTCGCACGCGGCGAAGTGCAATGCATCGGCGCAACCACGCTCGACGAATACCGCGAATCGATTGAAAAAGACGGTGCGCTCGAGCGCCGATTCCAAAAAGTCATGGTCGAATCGCCCAGCATCGAAGAAACACTCGAAATTCTTAACAGCATCAAAAACAAATACGAAGCGCATCACGGTGTCCGCTATACCAAAGAAGCGATTGAAGCCATTGTGCGCCTCGCTGACCGATACATCACCGACCGTCAATTTCCCGATAAAGCCATCGATGTGCTCGATGAAGCCGGAAGCCGTGTCCGACTTGCCAACGTCAAAGTCCCCGAAGACGTCGTGCAAGCCGAACAAAACTTGGAAGACATTAAAAAGCAGAAAGCCGAACTCATTAAGGCGCAAAAGTTCGAAGAAGCCGCTCGACTACGCGACGAACAGCAAAAGTTGGAAAACAAACTCAAAGAAGCACAAAAGAAGTGGCTGGAATCTTCCAACGAAATCTATGAAGTCAATGAGGACACGATTGCAACCGTTGTGTCAATGATGACGGGTATTCCTGTAACGAAAGTCGGTGCGGCAGAATCTCAAAAACTGCTTGAACTTGAACAAGCCCTCAAAGCACGAGTGATTGGACAAGACGAAGCCGTCGAGAAATTAGCGAAAGCAATCAAACGAGCCCGTGCCGGCATTAAAGACCCCAATCGCCCGATTGGCTCGTTCATTTTCTTGGGACCGACAGGCGTTGGAAAAACTGAACTCGCCAAAGCCCTTGCAAAGACGCTTTTCGACAGCGAAGACGCGCTCATTCGCGTGGATATGTCCGAATTTATGGAGCGGTTCAGTGTCTCGCGATTAGTGGGCGCGCCGCCCGGCTACGTCGGCTTTGAAGAAGGCGGAGAACTCACGGAAAAAGTCCGCCGCAAGCCATACAGCGTCGTTCTGCTCGATGAAATCGAAAAGGCACACCCCGAAGTCTTCAATATGCTCTTGCAAGTGTTGGACGACGGCATTCTGACCGATTCGCAAGGTCGGCGCGTCGATTTCAAAAACACGGTCATTATCATGACCTCAAACATCGGCGTGCGCGACATCGAGCGCAAAGCCAAAGGCATCGGCTTCACGGTGAACGATGAGACCGAAAACTACGGCAGAATTAAATCCACCCTTCAAGATGCGCTGAAGCGTGTGTTTAGTCCGGAGTTTCTCAACCGCCTTGATGATGTGATTATCTTCCATCAACTTGAACGCAAACACATCACGCAAATTGTTGATGTGATGTTAGCAAGACTGAACGAGCGGTTCAAAGCGTTGGACATCAAGGTAGAAATTTCGGAAGAAGCAAAAGAATTTCTTGCCGATAAAGGTTACGATGTTCAATACGGAGCGCGTCCGCTTCGCCGCGCCATTCAAAAGCACTTGGAAGAACCGCTCGCCGAAGAAATTTTGCGCGCGAACCTCAAAGAAGGCGGCGCGGTGAAAGTCGGCTACGAGGCAAATGAAGGCAAACTGACCTTTCAGGTGGAAACTGCCAAGAGCGAAGCCCCTTCTAACGCAATTGAATTGCAAAAGTAAGGTGAAATCCTACGCACAAAAGAGCCTGTTTCGCGCAGGCTCTTTGTATTTTGAGGTGTCCTGTGTAGCGGCTACGGTAAGCATTCAAAATTCCGATGCGTTTCGTATCTTCGCGTCCCGATTTTTTCATAAAGCAACACTAAACAATGGCAACAACAACGAAATCAGATTTCTTCACCGAGCTCTCTTTTCAAGCAACCGACTTCTTTGAGAAAAATCGCACGGCGGTTTTAAGCGTATTAGGAGCGATTGTGCTTGCGATTGCAGGGGCATTTTTTTGGAATCGTGAGCAAGCCTCTAAAAATCAAGACGCGACTACCAAATTGGAAGGCATCGTCAAGCGGTACGAAACAGGCAATTATAGCGGCGCGATTGAAGGCGACAGCACAACAACAGGCTTGAAAGATATTGCGAAAACCTATTCAGGCACGCCGTCGGGCGAACAAGCCAAACTCTACTTGGCAAATGCCTACTTTCAACTGCGCAACTACGACGAGGCTCAAAAGGTATTTGAAAGCATTTCAAGCTCTGCGCCGCTCGTGAAAGGCTCGGCACTTGCGGGCGAGGCGGCGTGCTACGAACAAAAAAAGGAATACAAAAAAGCCGCACAACTCTTTCGTCGTGCGGCGGACGCAGTTCGCAACGATGCCATTGCGCCGATTTATCTTGATAATGCAGGACGCAATTTTGAACTTGCTGGCGAAAAAAGCGACGCGCTGGCGGTGTATGAAAAATTGAAAAAAGAGTATCCCCAATCTAATGCCGCTCGTACGGTCGAGCCAATCATTGCGCGGTTGAAACAATAATTCTTGAAAGGGTATGCCGTTGGTTGCGCTTTACGCCATCAGTTGCTTTTTGCTTTTCGTGTTCGGGTGTGAAGCGCAACGTGCAAGAACGGCTCAAACGGCGGATTCGCTTTCTGCAAAACCCCGCGTCCTCATTGAGTCCTCACAAGGAAACATCGTGATTGAACTTTTTGACGACACGCCACTTCATCGAGATAACTTTATTCGTTTGGTCAAAGCTGGTTACTACGATGGACTTTGGTTTCATCGAATTGTTCCCGGCTTTATCATTCAAACGGGCGGCGCAGAATATCGCGAAAAGCCAAATCCTGCGTTAGACACACTCCCGCCGAAATCCATTCCCGCTGAAATCAAGCACTCGCATAAGCGCGGCACGGTCGCTGCAGCACGCTTCGATGACGATGTCAATCCTAAACGCGAATCCTCAGGCAGTCAATTTTTCATTAACCTTAACAACAATCGCAGTTACAACGGCAGATACACTGTCTTTGGAAAAGTGGTTGAAGGAATGGACGTGGTCGATAAATTTGAGAAATTGCCACGCGACGGAATGAACATTCCCTACGCACACATCGAACTGAAATTCAAACTCATTGACTAATTTTTTCAACCAAAATCACACAAACCATGCCCGAACAATTTGTCATTGAAACCACACTCGGCAACATCACGATTGAACTTTTTGACGACACGCCGCTTCACCGCGACAACTTCAAAAAACTCGTTGCTGAAAAGTATTACGATGGGATCACCTTTCACCGTGTTATTCCCGGCTTTATGATTCAAGGCGGCGACCCGCTCTCACGCGACCAATCTAAACGACACATGCACGGCACAGGCGGACCCAAAGAGCGCATTCCTGCCGAGTTTAAGCATAAAAACAAACGCGGCACACTGGCGGCGGCTCGCGATGGCAATCCCGCCAAAGCCTCGTCAGGCAGTCAGTTCTACATCAACGTCGCCGATAATGATTTTCTTGATTCCGCGCAAGCCGGCTACACCGTGTTCGGAAAAGTGATTAGCGGCATGGACGTGGCGGATAAAATCTCGCTTGTCAAACGCGACTCACGCGATAACCCGATTGAGCCTATCACCATGAAGATTACCGCAAAAGTCGCTTAACGCAATGACCATTATTGAAGTTGTAGAACTCACGAAACACTACGGAGCAAAGAAAGCCGTCGACAACATTTCCTTCTCGGTTGAGCAGGGGCAAGTCTTCGGCTTTTTAGGTCCAAACGGAAGCGGCAAAACCACAACGATTGGATTGTTGCTTGGCATCATCAATAAAACAAGCGGCATTATCAAACTCTTTGAAAGTGATGATTTGGATTCTGCGCGATTGCGAATTGGCGCAACGCTTGAAACGCCGAACTTCTATCCCTATTTGAGCGGCTTGGATAACTTGAAAATTGTTGCGAAAATTAAACGTGCAACTGACGAACAAATTGAACGTGCATTGAAGCTCGTGGATTTATCGGCAAGAGCCAAAAGTCCGTTCCGAACCTACTCGCTTGGTATGAAACAACGGCTCGCGCTTGCCGCCGCCACGCTCTCCAATCCTGACCTCATCATTTTGGACGAGCCGACCAACGGATTAGACCCCGACGGCATTCGCGACGTGCGCCAAATCATCAAACGCCTTGCTGATGAAGGCAAAACGATTTTTCTTTCAAGCCATCTGTTGAGCGAAGTCGAACAAGTTTGCTCACACGTGGCGGTGATTAAAAACGGCAAGTTGCTCAAAAGCGGACACGTGAAGGAACTTGCGAGCAGAAATCCGATTGCGCTTTTGAAAGCCGAACCGATAGAGACGCTGAAAGCCGTTCTTGCAACCTATCCCGAAACGCTTTCAATCGCAGATGAGGGCGAGGGCGTGTTGGTGGAATTGCTGTCCGATAATCTTGCCGTGCTGAATCAATTTCTATCTGAAAAAGGCATCTATCTTTCGCATCTTGCGCTACAAAAAAAGACGCTCGAAGAAGCCTTCATAGAAATCACACAAACGTTGAATTAGAAGAAGCCGTTACGGCATAAAAGTTGCAAGGTGACTTAAAAAGATATTTGACATTCAAGCAGAGTAAATGAAGATGATTGAAAAGGATTTGCGAAACGAGTTGAAAAAAAATCTCCATCACATTGGAGAAATAATTCACCAGAACTCCAAAGAAGCCCTTGAACTTGCTCGCCAAATTAGAGAGAAAGCGAGCAACTTTAACTTAGCCAACGAAGAAGCCGAAGCGTATCGTTTGGAAGCCTTATGTTATCAGCATTTATGCGAGTTCAAGCAAGCCTATCTTCACGCCGAAAAAGCCATAAAACTTTTTATTCAAACTGACGATGACGAAGGACAAGCCGATACTTGGTCGTTGATGGCGAACATCTATTTGCAACTTGGGCTTCACGACCGCGCCTTTGAGTGCAATATCAAAAGCCTCGTGTTTTATGAGAGCATCAATCATATCAAGGGTATTGGCGTTGTGCTCAACAAGATTGGGCTTTCCTATTTTCATTTGGGCGACAATCAGAACGCACGGCGTTACTTTGAGAAAGCATTGGCACATCGCGAAAAACATCACCTCAAAAAAGGAAAAGCCTACACGCTCAACAACCTCGCCTCAATCTGTGATAGAGAAAAAAACTATGACGATGCATTGAAGTTACAGCGGCAAAGCCTTGACCTCATGCGTGAATTGAACGACAAACGCGGAGAGGCGGCAGTGCTATGCAATATGGCGAGTGTTTATGCAAGTTTGGAAGAATTTCAGTTGGCGATTAACCTGCAACAGCAAAGTTTAGAGATTGAGCAAGCAATCGGCAACATTCTCGGCGAGGCGGAAAGTCTCTTTGAACTTGGAAAAATTTATAGCACTCCCAACTTTCCCGAAGCCAATCGTGAAAAGGCAGATGCCTATCTCCACTCTGCATTGAAAATCGTTGAGCAGACCGATGAGAAACAACTGCGATACAAAATTCATCGAGCGTTGGCGGAACTGTATGCAAGACATCACAACTTTGAACAAGCCTACCAACACTTTTGCCAATACCATGAACTCAAAGAAGCCGTCTCAAGCAACGAGGTGAGGCAAAAAATGCAAGGGTTTGAATTGAGGGCGTTAGAATTAGAACATGAGAAAACATTGGCATATTACAAATCGCATGCCGACGAGCTTGCTCTGCTGAACTCCTCCTTGAACAAAGCGATTGAAATGAAATCGGAACTGATAGGCATTGTTACGCACGATTTAAGCAATCCTTTGACAGCAATTTCGGGCTATACGCAACTGATTAACCTCAAAGTCAAACAGCCTGAACAAGTGCTCAAATACACAGGGCAAATTCAAGAGGCGGTTAGTCAAATGCAAGCGAGAATCCACCACTGGCTTAAAGTGTCGGCAGATGAAACAAGCATACGGCAGGCAGGAAAGAAAGAAGTCTGCCTCAACGCGCTCACAAGAAATGTTCTTGAAACCATGCGCGTCTTTGTAGAGAAAAAGTCGCAGAAAATTGTGTTCAGCGAATTTGCAACCGCGACGGCACTCGCAGACGCGCAACTCCTGTATGAAGTAATTGAAAACCTTGTCAGCAACGCGATAAAGTATTCGCCCCCTGAAACCACCATACAAGTCTCGCTGACTGTCAATGAAACCAACGGTGTCATAGAG
>Ga0308420_1001085_pt1 | contig 14097 bp, 14 predicted proteins | sample HotsprSampleMS55_FD_203802 | JGI IMG/M metagenome (GOLD analysis project Ga0308420, IMG submission 203802) | Hot spring phototrophic mat microbial communities from Mushroom Spring, Yellowstone National Park, Wyoming, United States - 20090730_MS55 ... | reverse complement strand
CCAGCACATGGCGGGTTGCGCCGGCGCCAAGACTATCGTCGCCGTCAACACGGATCCTGCAGCGCCGATTTTTTCAGTATGCGCGATTCGGAGTGGTGGGTGACTACAAAGCCGTCATATCGGCGTTGCTCGGGGCGCTGACACGCTCCCCACGTGTCCAACCATAGAGGCACGGAAAAGACGACTATGACAACAATCCAGCCTGGAATCTCAGGCAGCTCGACCACAGGAGGAACCACGCGTGCGTTGATCGGTTTTGCCTTACGGGCGGCGAAAGTCCGCTATGCGGATTGAAGTCCTTGCTACGGATCCCCGCTCCGTTTTCGCTTCTTCGTGACATTGCGCCACCCAGTGGCGGCTTGCAGACGTGTGGCCGCACGACCCTGCACGGCGATGGTGGGTTCAGGTCTTGACAGAAAGAAGAAAAAGGGTATACCAGGCAATGAGCAAGCGCTCAATCAAGCTGTGGAAGGGGAGCAATAACGCGCGGTCAGAACACTAGAGACGATCGGACAGCGTTCCTCGACAGGGAAGGCAGGGCTGTCAGAGCCGCCGCGTGTTCACCGCCCCGGTCGTCTCTGACGCATAAGTAAGGAGGGAACGATGGATTTTGGCGTGCTCGTGCTTGCCCAAATCGATGCTGCTGGGCTCGCCCGGCACGCGGAAGACCGCGGTTTTACGCACTGGTGGGTGGGTGAAGGGCAGATGCTCTTCAGTGAGCCGTACGCGTATATGGCGCTGTGCGCGACGCTGACCCGCTCTATCATACTCGGCATCGGTGTCACCAACCCCCTGACGCGGATTCCTCCGGTGACCGCCAACGCCGTGGCCACGATCAACGTGCTTGCGCCCGGGCGCGTGATCCTTGGCCTGGGGACTGGCAACAACGCCATGCGCGCCATGGGCATGCGTCCGGCGCGCCTCGCGGAGCTGCGGGAAGCGATACGCATATGTCGGAAGCTGCTGGCCGGCGAACAGGTGGAGTACACCTTTGACGGACGTACCCGCCCCATCGCCCTGCTGGACCCGCAAGGGGGATGGTACAACATTACCGATCGTATTCCCCTCTACGTGGCGGCCGGCGGTCCACAAGCACTGGAACTGGCGGGAGAGCTGGCGGATGGTGTTATTGTGACCGCCGCATCCGAACCTCTGGTGCGGTTAGCGCAGCACTACGTCCAGCGAGGCGCGGCGCGCGCCGGACGGCAACTGTCCGACATTGATTTTGTCGCGATCGGCTGGTTCTATCTGGTGCGCCCGGGCGAAACGCACGAGGACATCATCCGGCATGGCATCGGCTCGGGACCCATCAGCGGGGCCATTACCGTGGCCGAGGCGGCAGCGCAGCACCCGGAGCTGGTTGACGAGGCGCTGGTTCACGACATGCAGCAGGTGACAGGGGCGTATCGGCCTGCCGGCGACCCACGCACACGCCACCTCGCAGCGTGGCGGCAATACATGAAAGGACTCGATCCGGCGCACGCCGGCCTGATCACCCCACGACTGGTTGAGGCCTTTTGCGTGACCGGCTCGGCGACAGAGTGCCTGGAGAGGATACGGCGCTTGCAGGCAGTAGGGGTTAAACAGTTTGTTATACTCCCCAGCGCGCCGCACAACATCGTGCGTGATGTCGAGGAGTTTTCCCGAGCGGTGATCGCTCACTGGTAGCCCCGGCAGCCGAGCAGAGGGAGAGAGAGGGACCAGGGAAAACACCAACGAGTCTCAGTAGTGGGCGGATGCTTGCTCTCCGCCCGCGAGACGGAGGCTTCTCAGGGCGCTCGTGGAGAGCGTTAGGTACGGACAGGGAGAGACTGTGACTGAGTGGAACAAGCTGGTGGATCGTGAGCGAAAAACCGTCAGCCCTCGCGTCTTCACCGACTTGGAGGTGTACCGAGCGGAGCAAGAGCGAGTCTTTGGCCACTGCTGGCTGTACGTGGCACACGAAACCCAGCTTGCGCACGCGGGTGACTTTGTGACCAACTGGATGGGCGAGGAGCCAGTGGTTGTGACTCGCGATCTCACTGGCCGTGTGCGTGTCTTCATCAATTCCTGTCGGCATCGTGGGATGCGCGTGTGTCGTGTCGATGAAGGCAATACGCGCGTATTCCAATGCCCCTACCACGGGTGGACGTATGACGTGCAAGGACGACTGGTCGGCGTGCCCCAGTACCAGGAGTCGTATTACGGGGAGCTGAGGAAAGAGGAGTGGGGATTGCTCGAAGCGCCGCGCGTCGAGTCGTACCGGGGGATGATTTTTGCCAGCTTTGACGCTGGGATCGAGAGCCTCGACACTTATCTGGGCGAGATGAAGTGGTATCTGGATATCGTGTTGAATCGCACGGCAGGAGGCTGGACGGTATTGCCGGGGGTGCACAAGTGGACGTTGAAAGGCAATTGGAAGTTAGCCGCAGAACAATTCGGCGGCGACAATTATCATGTCACGGCGGCCCATGAAAGCATGGGCCGTTTGGGCCTGGTCCCGCCGGGAAAAACCAGCGGGGATGAGCCGTGGGTGCGCGATTTTCAGGTCAGGACCGACAAGGGACATGGCTGGATCAATCTGGCGATCGCCGATCCACCAGCGATTACTGAGTCCATAGGCGCGTATCAAGCCCGCGTGCAAAGAGAAGCCAGGCAGCGACTGCAGCCAGCGCAGAGCGCGTTGGTCGGCTGTGCCCATGTCGGGACCATCTTCCCCAATTGCTCGCTCCTCTTCTTTGCCGGGTTTTTGACAGTGCGGCTGTGGCATCCGCGTGGGCCGGACCGCATGGAAGTCTGGTCATGGGGGCTGGTCGAGACGGACGCGCCTCCCGCCGTCGCGGCATTGGCACGCAAGATGCACATTCTCACCTTTTCTCCGTCGGGCATCTTTGAACAGGATGATGGTGAGATGTGGGGCGAGTGTGTGGAGACGATGGGAGGGGTGTATCGACGCCGCTTTCCCCTCAATTACCAGATGGGCGCTGGTCATGGGCGCCAAGACCCGGAGAAGCCAGGATTGATCCATCCCCCGTCCACGGAGATTGGGGTGTTTGGCTTCTATGAACGGTGGCATGCCTTGATGACTGAAAGCCAGAAGGGGGAAAGATGAGTGAGGGAGACCTCGGGCGCGAGTTCGAAAAGCTGCTCTATTACGAAGCCTGGCTGCTCGATCATGATCGCCTGGAAGAGTGGTTGGCGTTGTTTGCTGACACCGTGCGCTACTGGGCGCCAGTACGCACCAACGTGGGGCGCGGCAGAGAAGAGCTCTCTCGGGACTGCCTGCTGGCATACTTCGATGACGATAAGGCTGGACTGACCATGCGGGTCCAACGGATCCGTACTGGTGCGGCCTATGCCGATGAACCGCCAGCGCGGGTGCGCCACTTCGTCTCGAACATTCAACTCCTAGAAGCAAACGGGGATCGTGCCACAGTCGCTTCAAACTTCATGGTGTTTAAAAGTCGCCGGGGGCGCGAGGAGACCCTCTTTGTGGGCTGCCGAGAGGATCGGTGGCGGCGTATCGACGGAGCCTGGAAGATCGAGGAGCGTCTCATCATTCTGGATCATGATGTACTCGAAAATTTGACGGTCTTATTCTAGGGGGTGAGATGGAGTCTGCACTCATTGACCTACTCAATCTGCAAAGAAAGGTGGCCATTGTGACCGGCGGCGCGCAAGGCATTGGGCGAGGGATTGTCGAAACGTTGAGCGCTGCTGGTGCGCGCGTGGTCATTGCCGACTGTAACCAGGCAGAAGCAGAAACAGTGGCAGCAGCGCTGCAGCGGCAAGGCAGGGAGAGCTTGGCCATCGAGGCCGACGTGGCAGACGAAGCTGCAGTGCGTAACTTAGTCCGGCGTGTGGTCGCGCAGTACCAGGGCATCGACATTCTGGTCAACAATGCCGGTATCTTTCCCATGCGTCCGCTTAGAGAGCTCGACACCGCGACCTGGGATCGCACTCTGGGGGTGAATTTGCGCGGCGTTTATCTCTGCACGCGCTTCGCCGCGGAGCAGATGATCAGCGGCGGTGCTGGCGGACGGATCATCAACATCTCGACCATTAACACCGCCAGGACATACATCGGTATGGCGCATTACGACGCCAGTAAAGGCGGCCTTAATGCATTCACCAAAGCTGCGGCTCTGGAATATGCGCCCTTCGGCATCACGGTGAATGCCGTTGCGCCGGGAGGGGTCAAGACGCCGGGATCACTTGCCGTGCGCACCCAGCTCGGCCAGGGGTCGCCCGAGGCGGCGGATGCAGCGTTCGCGCAGCGCATTCCCTTGGGACGCTGGGCTGAGCCGGAGGATATCGGGCGGACAGTGTGGTTCCTGGCGAGCCGTGCCGCTGACTACATCACCGGGCAGATCATTTATGTCGATGGTGGGTTGACGTTGGGTCTGTAGGATTGACGACCAACAACGCCACAGGAGGAAACACATATGGCTAACTACCGCAAGAGCGAAGCCCGCGAGTGGGCGCAAGCGACAATGCGCGGGGTGGCGAACGTACTGATCCCTACTTTCACGCAAGACCTGCGCGGGATGAACGAACGCGCCATCCGCCACGATGTCCGCAAGGAGATCGAGTACGGGTTCTGGGGCGCGCTGTTGGTGGCGGAGACCGCGACGACGCTGCAGGAGTATGTCCAGTGTATGGAATGGGCTGCCGACGAGGCCAGGGGTCGGCTCCATCTCATCCACCATGCGAGCTTTAACACGCTGGAGGAAAACATTACCGCCGTACACGCCGCAGAGCGCGCCGGCGCCGAATTGGTCTTGCTGGCGTATCCGGCAAATTTCTATCCTGAGAGCGACGAAGACATCTATCACTATACCAAAGCCTTTTGTGCCCAGACCAATCTAGGCGTTATGCTTTTTCCCGTGCCGTTGTGGGGGTTCGAGCGGTTGCATCCCGCAGGATTTTCGCCAGCGTTGCTCAAGCGGTTGGTTGATGACGTTCCCAACATCGTCGCCATCAAAGCGGAGGGCGGCTATCCAACGATCGCCGGTTTCATTCAGACCTACAAAATGCTCGGTGACCGTGTCGTGGTGACCTTTCCGTTGGAAAGCGATGGGCTTCCGCTCGCCTCTGTCATCCCGCTGCAATTCATGGGGACGAGCAACTATGAATACTACGGGCCAATGGTGCCGCGGATCTTTGCCCTTATACAGGAGGGCCGCTTCGAGCAGGCTATGGAGCTGTACTGGCAAATACATCCGGCGCGGCTGACTAATATCAACACCATGGCGATGATCGCCGGCTCGAACTTCATTCACCGCATGCTCTGGAAATATCAAGGCTGGTTGAACGGCTTTAACGGCGGCCCGCTGCGGCAGCCGACGATGCGTCTAGTCGACCGCCAGATGAAAGCCCTGCGGCAAGGATTGGTATCGGCAGGACTCGAGGTGACCGTTGATCCGGACAAGGAGTTTTTTGTGGGCCGCAACCCCGTGTAAACAGTCTAGGTGTCCCAGCGTCTCTTATTCGAGACTGTCGGCTAACAGGAAAGAACATTGTGACACTGATTCTGAACGCCCAGGAGGTCGAATCCCTCTGTGACATGTCGACGCTCATTGACACCGTCGAGCGCGGGCTGCGTGAGGAAGCCCAGGGCCGCGCCGTTGTCCCGCCACGTCTGAATTTGCCCACGGCAAGTGGGTTTTTTCGCGTCATGCCAGCGGTTATGAACGACAGCGGGTTGATGGGCTACAAAGTGTTCCACGGCTCGATGCGCGGGGGCGTCCGGTACCTGATCGCGGTGTATGCGCAAGAGGGCGAACGCCTGTTGGCATTGATGGATGCGCACTATTTGACCGCCGCGCGGACGGGAGCGACGACGGGGGTTGCCACCAAGGTCTTGGCGACCCCTGGGGCGAAGACCGTGGCGGTCATCGGCTCGGGTCTGGAAGCCCGGACCAATCTCCAGGCGGTCTGTGCCGTCAGAGCGGTGGAGTGCGTCACTGTCTTCAGCCCTAACCCGGAGCATCGCGCTCGGTTTGCTGCGCGGATGAGCGCAGAGTTAGGCGTTGAAGTACGAGCGGTAGAGAGCCCGGCGCACTGTGTGCGCGGTGCGGACATTGTCGTGGTCGCCACCAACTCCTTTGGCCGGCCTGACCCCATCGCATACCGGGGTGCTTGGATGGAGCCGGGGGTCTTGGTGGACGCCATTGGCTCGACCTCCCCGTTTCTACGGGAGATCGATGCCGATACCTTTCAGCGAGCGGAGTCGATCGTGGTGGACTCGAAGGTACAGGTAGAAGAGGAATCGGGCGATGTCAAAGCGGCGCTCAGCGCAGACAAGTACGATCGTGCTAAAGTCGTGGAGCTCAAAGACGTGTTAGCCGGCAAGGCGCAAGGGCGGACCAGCGCGCAGCAAATGGTGTTGTTCAAATCGGTTGGGACCGCTGTCCAGGATGTGATGGCAGGCTTTGCTGTATACGAAGCAGCCGTGCAGCAGGGCCGCGGTCTGGATATTGGCGAATTTTTAGACCTGAAAACCTTCTAGGGAAGAAAGGAGGAAGGTATGACGAGCGTCACCCAATTAGGATATTTAGGATTGAGTGTCCGCGATGTGAACGAGTGGGAACGTTTCGCCACCCAAATCCTGGGGCTGCAAGCCAACGGGCGCGATGCCGACGGCTCGGTGTTTCTGCGCATGGATGAGTACCATCATCGCTTCATCGTCCATCCTACTGGGAAAGACGATCTCGCCTACATTGGGTGGGAAGTCGCGACCGAACAAGCAATGATGGAGATGGCCGCACAGCTTCGCCAGGCCGGGGTAGACGTGCGTCTGGGGACGGCGGAGGAAGCGGCGGCGCGGCGGGTGGCGGGGCTGATCACGTTTACCGATCCCAACGGCATTCCCTCGGACATCTTCTATGGTCCACTCGTCACCTTTGACCAGCCGTTTCACCCGGCCCGCCCTCTTTCTGGCTTCAAGACAGGTAACCACGGACTGGGACACTTCGTGATCGCGGTCGATAATTTTGACCGCAGCCTGGCTTTCTACCGCGACGTGTTAGGGATGCGCATCAGTGACTTCGTGAAGTTCTCACCCGCGCCCAATGTGACGCTCAATGTCGTTTTCTTCCACTGTAACCCCCGCCATCACTCGTTGGCATTCTGGGAGATGGCGCAAGCGCCCAAGCGGTTGCACCACTTCATGCTGCAAGTCAACTCCCTCGATGATGTGGGCTCCACGTACTACCTGTGTCAGGATCAGCAGGTGCCGATCACCATGACCCTGGGGAAACACACCAACGACCATATGGTGTCGTTCTACCTGCGCACCCCCTCCGGCTTCGCGGTGGAATATGGCTGGGGCGCCCGCGAGGTGGACGACGCTACCTGGCAAGTGCAGGTGCATACCGCCGGCAGCATCTGGGGGCATCGCGGGAGTTTATAGTCGGAGCGCAAACTCGACGATATGGGTGTGCCACTCTCTCGTTGCTGCTGGTAGCTTCAATGGTCACAGGCACGGATCTGCTCTATTATGTGCAAGCGCTGTATGAACTACATACGAACCCAGACGAAGGAGGGGTGAAGTTATGGCAGAAATTGTTGCCGGGATTGCAACGTCACACGTGCCTTTTTTGGCTATGCATCCCCAGTTCGAGCTGGCCGAGGAAGGACAGCGCAGCCGAGTGGTTGCCGGGTTGGGAGAGGCGAGGGAGATTTTGGAGCGGGCTCGGCCGGATGCGATAGTGATTTTCTCTACTGACCACTTCGACCGCTGCTTTTACAATAACCTGCCACCTTTTCTTGTGGCAGTGGGAGAAGAAGCCGAGGGGCCGGTCAATGAGTGGCTAAGGATGCCTAAGGTTAAGCTCAAAGTAGTCGGGAGGTTGGGCCGGTTTATTGTCAGCGAAGGTTTAGAGAACGGGGTGGACTTTGCCTTGTCCGAGGACTTGCCGCTGGATCATGCAGAAGTGGTGCCGCTGTCGTATATCACCCCCAACTGGAACATCCCTATTGTGCCCATTGTGGTCAATGCCTTTGCCCCGCCGATGCCGAGCTTAAAGCGCTGCTTTCAGGTGGGGGCATTTGTCCGTGAGGCCATAGAGAGATGGCCTGAGAAGAAGCGGGTGGTAGTGATGGGCACCGGAGGGCTTTCTCACTGGGTGGGGCCGCCGGAGACGGGCAAGGTCAATGCCGAATTTGACCGCTGGTTTTTGGACTGTCTAGTAGAAGGCAGGGGAGCTGAGGTGGTGGAGAAGTACAAGAGGGCCGAGGAACTGGAGAAGATTGCTGGCAACGGCGGGCAAGAAATCCGCGATTGGCTGGCTGTAGCCGGGGCCATGCCGGGCAGCCTTAAGCCTCGGGTGCTGGCCTATGAGCCAATCCCCCAGTGGGCCACAGGCACGGGCGTCATGGCGTGGACGTAGCAGACACCCAGACCCTGTCCGCAACGACAGGATAGGGACGGAGAAGGGTGACCGCTATACGGCTGCTTCGATGGGATCGTACGTATGGACAAACCACGCGTGATCCTGCCGGCTTTGACGGCGGCTGGCATGGCGTCTATGAAGAACGCTCTACACCCCCCCTCTCTCTTGATGGGAAAGGGGGGGAAAACCAACAGAGGCGTTTTGTGAAAAGAGGGGGGTACGATGAGTGTGATGCGTTTGGGATTCGTACAGGTGCGGGAGACCGATGCTGAGAAGGCCGCGGCCTATTACACACAGATCTTAGGCCTGCAGGAGGTTGCCCGTCACAACGGCCGTTATTATTTCAAGGGCTGGGATGAATACGATCACCACAGCGTAGTGATCGAAGGTGGTGGCCTGGGCCTGGTGAAGATGGGTTATAAGGTGGAGAGCGTTGAGGAGCTGGCGCTGTTGGAGAAAAAGATCGAGGCCTTTGGCCTACCGGTGCGGCGCGTAGCCAAAGGCGAAAACCTCGCCCTGGGGCAGGCGCTCCGCTGTACCTTGCCATCGGACCACGTGCTGGAGCTGTACGCCGAAGCCGAGCAGCTCGGCACGCAAGTCGGTACCCTCAACCCCGCCCCCTGGCCAGCGCAGCAGCAGGGTATCGGTGTCTCCCGCCTAGACCATCTGCTCCTCACTGCAGAGGATGTGCGGATGGCTGCCGATTTCTTCACCCGCGTGCTAGGATTCCACCTCAGCGAACGGATCATCACCGATTACCAGACGGAGGAGATGCTCGGAGCGTTCCTCTTCTGCTCTAATAAGGCGCACGATATCGCCTTTATCAAAGGCCCGAACGGCAAGCTCCACCATTTCGCGTTCTGGTTGGAGAGCTGGCACGATATTCTACGCGCGGGCGACATCCTGGGACGTGAGGGACTCAAGATCGACTTCGGCCCTACCCGTCACGGTATTACCCGTGGGACGACCATCTATTTCTTTGGGCCGAACGGCAACCGTAACGAGGTGTTCTCCGGCGGCTACATCGCGTACCCTGATTTCCCTTGCATTACCTGGACAGCCGACCAGCTGGGCCGGGGCATCTTTTACATCCACCAGGAGGTCAATGAACGGTTTAGTACCTACGTGACCTAAGAAAAGCTGCGGTTCCGCGCACCGCTGACCACAAAGGAGGGAGAAGTATGGCGCGACACTATACGCTTGACGATGTGAGAGCGTTCGCCCGGCAGTGCAGCAACTGGGGCAAGTGGGGAGCGGACGACGAACTCGGTACCCTCAACTACATCACCCCAGAGAAGGTGCGCCAGGCCGCCCAGTTGGTGAGAAAGGGCAAGGTCATCTCGTTGGCGATTCCCTTCGATGGCAAGGGACCGCAGACCGGCGGCTTTGGGCGCTTTAACCCTATTCACGTCATGACCATGAGCGGGGCCGACGCCGCAGCCGGGGCGCAGGACTTTTTGCCCGTCACCCGAGGGGCCGATGATATCATTATCATGCCGCTACAGTGCGCTACACAGTGGGATTCCTTGGCCCACATCTTCTTCGAGGGCAAGATGTACAACGGCTATGACATGCGCCTGGTCAGTGGCTTGGGAGCGCAGAAGAATAGTATTGCCAAATGTAAGGATAAGCTGGTGAGCCGCGGGGTGTTGCTGGATATGCCCCGCTATAAAGGGAAGCCATGGCTTGAGCCGGGGGAGGCGATCTACACCGAGGACCTCGAAGGGTGTGCGGCCCACGAGGGGGTCAAGATCGGCACCGGCGACATCGTCTTGATTCGCACCGGACAACTGGCGCAGGTGCGGGAGCGTGGCAGTTGGGGGGACTACGCCGGTGGCAGCGCGCCGGGGTTGAGTGTCACAACAGCGCCATGGTTTTACCAAAAAGAGGTGGCGGCCATGGCCACCGACACCTGGGGCACGGAGGTGATCCCCAACGAGACCCCGGAGGTTTTTCAGCCCCTCCATCCTATTCTCATTGTCCACACCGGGCTGCTCATCGGCGAGATTTTCGACCTGGAAGAGCTGGCGGCCGATTGTGCCCAAGATGGCTGCTACGAGTTTCTCTTTGTCGCCCCGCCTCTGCCGATTACTGGAGCCGTCGGCTCGCCCATCAACCCCCAAGCCATTAAGTAATAGGAGCGACTGACGAACGAGCTGCAACAGAAGGTCGAGGCCATGGCCTAGCTCTTTACCGCGGCAGGTAAGGTCGCCTCTAGCAGTCTAGGCCGTCTGCTTGACAGGGAGGAGGAGCGCGTTATAGAGGTTGTGAGCAAGCGCTCAATCAAGTACAGAATGCGCCGTGCATCAGGATTTGCAGCTCCGAGCCCTATCCCTATAAGGGTGCGGCCCAAGGAAAAGGAGGGAGTCCCATGCAGATCATCGACGTCGACAGCCATGTCACTGTCGTCAAAGGGCTTGAAGGTACGCCGTTTCAGATCCAGTTGCTCCCCGACGGGGGGCACCTGATGGAATTTAACCGCGTTCAACTCGATTTCACCCCACCACAGGGGAAGATGCCGCGTCCTAGCAAGCCGCCGATCGATATGCGTACCTGGTGGGATCTGGACCGCCGCCTGGAAGATCTCGATCATGAAGGCATCGGCAAACAAGTCTTGATCTTCCACACTTCGCACGTGTTCTATGGCGCTGATCCCAAGATAGCCGTGCAGACCGCGCGCAAGTACAACGATGGTCTGGCCGAGATGATCGCGACTTGCAAGAGCCCGTCCCGCTATCTGGGCGCCGCGCCGCTGCCACTGCAAGACCCGGAGGCCGCGGCTGACGAGGCCGAACGAGCCGTAAAAGCCCTGAAAATGCCGGCGGTAGTGATCGGCACCAACGTGCAGGGGAAGAATCTCGATCTCCCCGAGTTCTGGCCGTTCTTTGCCCGCATGAACGAGCTGGAGGTCCCCATCATTGTCCATTCTGATGGCCTTTCCCCTTTCCAGACTCACCCGGCGGCGGGGGACCGCACCGGCTGGTGGGAGCGCGGACCGTTCTCGGTGGACTATCCCGTCTGGTGGATGCTCGGACATCCCTTCGAGCACATGATCGCCATCTCCCGCCTGATCTACAGCGGGTTGCTGGATCGCTATCCTCACTTACAGTTCATCTTCGAGGAGGGAAACGTCGGCTACGCGCTCTACCTCTTCGATCGGCTGGAATCAGGTTGGGAGTTTGGCGAGCTGCTGTTTGGCCCGCGCGTGCATTTGCGTGGTCCCAAGAAACATCCGCTAGACTATCTGGGACACTTCTACTGGGCGGTCGAGTCCGAAGATTCCCTTATCCCCGAAGTGGTCAAGCGCTGGGGGGCCGAGCGGATCCTCTTTAGCACCGATTATCCACATCCTGACACGCCGTGGCCGGGGAGTGTCGAGGAAATGAAGGAGAAACTGGCCTTCTGCACTGCTGACGATCAAGCCAAAGTGCTGGGAGGCAACGCCGCAAGGTTACTGCATCTCTAAGGGAAAGGAGGCATACGCGATGAGCCTTTACCAAGTCAACAAATTGTTACGCGACATCAACTGCAGTATGGAACTCGCCCACCGCTGCCAGAGCGATCCTGAAGCGGTGCTCCAACAGTATGATCTGACTGACGAAGAACGGGAGGCGATCAAGGGTTGGCGCGTGCGCAAGCTGTACGACATGGGTGCCAACCCGCTCCTCCTGCTGGTCTACTCGATGGCTATCGGCAAAGACATACGCACCTACGTCGCGGCGATGAATGAACAGACGAGTGAATGAGTGAGTGGACGAGCGGGAGTCCGCTGCCCATTCTTCGCTTCCAGAAGATATAAGGAGGCTGTGGCCCCTTTTGGGGCTGAGGATCAGGCCAAAGTCTTTGGGGGCAATGCTGCCCGACTGATGCATCTATGAGGAAGAGAAGGTGGGCGCGTTATGAAGATTACCGATCCCCAGGCGGAGATTTCACAGAAAGGAATGCTTTTCAATAAGGAACGGGCTTATGCAGTGATGGAGACCAACGACGTTGATGGAATCGTAGGTGCCAGGCCGGTCAACGCCTATTACCTATCCGGTGCCAGACCCTTTTTCCTTGAGTGGGACCTCGACGAGGCCGGAGTGGTGGGGATTGTACCTGCTGATCGGAGCAATGAGCCGATCCTGGTCATTGCCGGGCTCTATCTCTCCTATCTTCTGGAGATAGGGACCTGGGTGCCTAAGGTGCAGCTTTATGACTGGTTCTCCTATAACGCCGTGGTTTACGATGTCTTTGAACCCGGTGACGAGAAGTCCATCCTCTACCAGGACATCCAAGCATTCAAGCGTGAGCGGGTGATTGGCAAGATGGAGTCAGACGTCGTTCAGGCAACAGCCAGTGCTCTCAGAGCGGCCGGCTTGCACAACAAGCGGGTGGGCTTTGATGACCTCCGTCTCGCCAATGCTGTCAAGTCTCTGCCGGGTTTCGACCGTATGCAAGTGGTTGATGCCTATGACCTGTTTATTGAGATCCGCAAGGTTCGGACGCCAGAAGAGCTTCGCCTGCATCGGGTTGCAGCCAGAATCAACCAGGAGGCGATCGAACAGGTGCTCAACGCTGCTGAGCCCGGTCTCCCCTACTCTGAGCTGGCCAGGATTTATCGCACGGTTTTCGCGCAGCACGGTGGTCGGGTGACGTCTGATAAGGGCCTGCTGTGGACCAGCCAGTACAAGGGAGAACATGTTCCGGCCCATTTCACCCTGAAAAACAACGATTTTCGGCTTGAGGAGGGGAAGCAGTATATCGGCTTGGCGATAAGCGGCGGGCGAAGTCCGCCCGCTTCATCGCCTTGTTGGGCCGCAACGCGCCGGCAAAAAAACGACGGCCCGGCCGGGAGCATTGCGTCCTATTTCTTCTTCGAGCGAACGTAGTCTCGCCAAGCTGACGCTGCGGCGCCCGTGGCAAGGATAACCACCGCGATGAGGGAAAGCTCCACCTTCCTCTCAATGATCATCGCGGCAATTACCAAGAGGCCAGCTAGTGTAGAGAATGCGGCTTTGATCATTTTGGTATTCGGACCCCCTCTACGAAGATTGTGACGAGCGTTGGCGCTAAAGAATCGTGCCTGTCGGCCCAACTTCGAGCTTTATGGCAACTACCGGGGATACTCGGTGGATGGGTCTCGCACTCTTTTTCTGGGAGAGCCCCCAAAAACCTATCTGCAGGGCGTGGATGCTGTGATGCGCGCCTATCAGGCGATTGAGGCCGAGCTTCGCCCAGGCCGGATGAGCGACAGGGTCTACCAGGCTGCCATGGCGGTTATGAAAGAAAGCGGCATCCCGGGATGGTCTAAGACGGTGGTGGCCACCCATGGAGTTGGGCTAGACGCGGTAGAGTGGTATGCGCCATATCCTGCACAGAAGGCCATCCCCCAGAGCTTTGTGCTTGAGGAAAACGTGGTGATTGGAATGGACGTTCTCTTTTATGGCAACCAAGTGGGCCCTTTTCACTTTGAAAACCAGATTGTCATCACCCCTGAGGGTCCGCGTTCGTTTTATGCCCCCCACACAACTGATAAAGTCCTCCCCAAGGGTCTTTTTATAAAAGATCGAGGGGTTCTCTCGTCCTACTGTCCGCCGGACGTTCACCTGACCATGGAGGCCGGTATTCCCGAGCCTCTGGTGTTGAATAAGGGTTGAAGTGTGGATTAAAAACGCAGGGAGTAAAGTCTGAGAGCCATGAAAGTTTAAAGAGAAAACGCTTTTGTTGAAGGAGGAAAAAC
>Ga0308420_1001083_pt1 | contig 14101 bp, 11 predicted proteins | sample HotsprSampleMS55_FD_203802 | JGI IMG/M metagenome (GOLD analysis project Ga0308420, IMG submission 203802) | Hot spring phototrophic mat microbial communities from Mushroom Spring, Yellowstone National Park, Wyoming, United States - 20090730_MS55 ... | reverse complement strand
CTACTGACAGATAACGCCAGATGTTTTGTAAATAATGCTTCCCGAGATAACTTTCACTGGAACGAAAGATATCTTGCATTTGCAGGTTACTATGGAATAAAACCACAGAGGTCTCTGCCCGCTCATCCTTGGAGTAAAGGTAAGGTAGAAAATCCCTTTAAGTATATCGAAAATCATTTTATTGATGGTAATCAATTTAGTTCCTGACTTTGAAACTTTTTTTCTCAACACCAATCTTCTCGAAAAATCATTCAAGTTTACAGATTTTAATTCATTCATTTAAAAATTGTTCGAACAATTATTTTTATATAAAGTAACAATTAGATTACATACGTAATCGAATAACTAATTAAAATTTTTTGTATCGCACTATGTTTTTCATAATTGATTTATTGAAATAATTTTGATGAATTAAACTTAAACTTTAACTAATGCAGATAGAACTCTGATGGAACGGATACAATGGATTTTAACGGATTATTAGATTTAATTCGTGTAAATTCGTACAATTCGTGCAATAAATTATTAGCCATCAAGTTCGCACAAAGGAAAATTTATTTTTTAGTTACCCACTTATTATGAATTTATTTTCTTTCTTTTTGAACTAAAATCAGAGGTTATTGATTAGGTTTATGTTTATTTTGGACAGCACTGTAGTAGATTTTATAGATATAACAATCTTTAGTCTACCGAAGATCATTACTACGATTAATAATTTACAATTAGAATACTTGCCAGTCTATGCTTGAAATGCCAAACGCCAAGACCACAATTTCGGTAAGCACTTTTGGACATTTATTTATTGACCAAACTCAAGATAATTATTATTAGCTGCATTTATTATTTTTTTATTATTGTATTCGAATTTGTTAGAACTAATAATTCTACACATCTATTCCACATCAACTCTTAACACTCCATTGCCTTGATATGATTCATTTATTACCGTAAACTGATTTCATTATTATTAGTGCTAAATATACTTACAAATTCATTAATTCTGTGAGTGTTTGCTATTGTTTTATTACATATTACAAAAAATATTCTTCTAATACTTATAAGTCTGATAAAATTAACTGATAATTTATCTCAGAAATTTTTACTACTTAAAGTCCTCTGAATTATAACCTTGTTCTTCAAGAATTGAAAAGATTTTATCCAAAGTTTCCTTTTCCAGCTTTTGTTTTCGTGCAAGAATCCAACCGTATTTCCTGCTTGGTGTCCCAACAATTGCCCATTGATAGTTTTCATCTAAACCAATTATCCAATAATCACCCCAAAAAGGTCTCCAACCGAGAATACTAAAAAAACTTACTTCAAGTTTTGCATTAGATTTTTTATCAACTACACGCGCAACGCCTTCAGTTTTATCTAATTTCCCTTTATCATCTATACAAGAATTAATAACTTCTATTTCGCCATTTTTTTTGATTGAATACTTAGCGGTTGTTTCTCTAACACAATGATTTTGAAAACGGTTTGGTATTTTGGCAATTTCATACCAAAGACCTGCATATTTTTTTAAATCAACGTAATCAACTGTTTTCAACTTTGATTGTTGTGAAAAAAGCGGTAACGATATCATAATAACAATAATAAATAATTTCATTTTACACCTTTATAAATATTTTTTTTTCATATAAAATCCACATAATTGCAAGCCAAAATAAAATATAGAAAATAGCAAATCCAAGTGAAGCATTTATAGGTTCAAGCCAGGATAAGAAGAATGTTTCATATATATATGACTTTATTGTAAATACTTTTCCATCTTCAGTTGTCCACTTAATAAGATACATTATTCTTCCTAAAATTCCTGATAAGAAAAAAACTGTAATTGCATTCATCCCGTAAACAAGGAATGGTTTTGTCCACCAAGTAACTTTTTTCACATCAATAAACCAGTAACAGAAAGCCAAAAAGTGTAATGCTAATCCTTCAGTATAAAGCACATAAGAGCTTGTCCAAATGTTTTTATTCAGTGGAAACCAGAAACTCCAAATCCATCCACAGAGCATTAATAAATTTGCCCAAATAAATAGTCTTATAACCTTTTCATTTTGCTCTATATTACTTCTAAGTAAATTACCTGTAAAAATTCCTAACATAGTTGAACCAATTGCTGGAAGTGTGGATAATATCCCTTCAGGATCCCAAGTTTTTGTTACAGACCAAACATGAGAACCAAGAACAATATTATCTAACCAGTTTGATAAATTTTTACCCATTTCATAATTTGCATAACCTACCCCTGGAACTGGAATGAGACTCATCAATAAATAATAAATGATTAAAATCAACGCAGTGAACAAATATTGAAATTTATTAGATGTTGATATAAATACTAAAGCAGATATTAAATAGACAATAGATATTCTTTGTAAAACACCTGGTATTCTTAGAGTCTCAAGACTAAATTGATGATTAAACAAAAGACCAAATGGAAAACTGTTTAATATGAGTCCTAATAAAAACAATATTACACTTCTTCTAACGATACTTAAGTAAAGTGAAGATTTACTATCAGATTGAATTTTCCTTTTAGTCAGTGAATAAGAAATTGCAACACCAACGATAAAAAGAAAAAAAGGAAATATTAAATCAGTGAATGTACATCCGTGCCATTGTGCATGAAGTAATTGTGGATAAACTGAACTCCAACTTCCTGGATTATTTACCAGAATCATTCCAATTATGGTAATTCCCCTAAACACATCTAGAGATACAAGTCTTTCGGTAAGCTTCATAAAACTTAAAGTGTAGAATTTTATTCTTTTAAAAATAATAATAATTATTAGAGATTTAATTATTTTTAGTATGAAAAATCATTATGTTGTTTTTATCAGCATAAAAAGGCTTAATTATGAAAATTATAATTATCACTTTTATGATGATTAATTTAACCATCGCGCAAACTCCATTTAATGAAATTAATGAACTAATTAAAATTGGAGAATTTTCAAAAGCGGCAGAGTTAATAAATGATAAACTTTCTTCAAAAAATCTTTCCTACGCAGAAACCTTTCTTCTTCAATTTGAATTAGAAAGAATGGATAGAATAAGAAAAGATTTCAACAAAACTCAAGATGACATATTAAAATTTGTTCGAAAATATTATCCAAACGCTGATGAAAATTCATTGAGGATTTGGGAGGAAAATGGCTCTCTCGAATATAAAATTATAGATGGAAACAAGTGGTATTTTTCTAGAGCTGCAGCTAATTTGTTTAGAATAAACAAAGAAGCAAAAAAGCAAAAGGAATTAATTGATGGTCCTTATAAAGAACCTTTATATGAGTTTTTAGAAGAATATGTTCCTCTTACTATTGAAGCTTCAAAAAATAAAAATACAAAGTTTGTTAAACCAGTAAGATTAAAACTCAATTATACTGTAACACTAAAAGCAAATGCAGTTCCTCAAGGTGAGGTTGTTCGGTGCTGGTTACCTTTTCCCCGAGAAGGACATAACAGACAAACGGAAGTAAAACTTTTAGCGATAAACTCAAGTGAATATATAATTGCAAGTAATGATAATCAACAAAGAACTATTTATTTTGAAAAAGTTGCTCAAAAAGATTTACCTACAATTTTTAATGTTGCTTTCGAAGTAAAAAATTATGCTGAAGTTAATTTGATTGATCCTGAAAGTATCAAACCTTATAATAAAAACTCAGGAGTTTACCAAACTTTTACAGCTGAAAGTTTTCCCCATATTGTTTTTACAGATAAAATAAAAGAGTTATCGAGTGAAATAGTAGGTGATGAAAAAAACCCATACCTAATTGCAAAAAAAATTTTCTCTTGGATAAGTGAAAACATCCCGTGGGCTGGTGCTAGAGAATATTCAACAATTGAAAATATCTCTGAATATTGTCTTGAAAGAAAACATGGTGATTGTGGTATTAAAACACTTTTGTTTATGACACTTTGTCGATATAATGGTATTCCAGCTAAATGGCAAAGTGGATGGATGCTACACCCTAATGAAGTAAATTTACACGATTGGTGTGAAATTTTTTTAGAAGGTTATGGTTGGATTCCTGTTGACCAATCATTTGGTTTAATTAATTCTAATAAAGAGGAAGTAAAATATTTTTTTCTAGGAAGTATTGACCCTTATCATTTGATTACTAATGACGATTACTCATCTCCACTTTTCCCAACAAAGATTTTTCCAAGAAGTGAAACGGTGGATTTTCAAAGAGGTGAACTTGAATGGCGCGGTGGAAATTTATATTTTGATAAATGGGATTATAAAATGGAAGTTGAATATATTGAAGAATAATTACAGGTCAAATTATGAAAAACCTTTTATTATCTTTTTTATTAAATCTAAATCTGATAATTATGGCTCAAGTTGACCCTCAATCTGAAAAAATTAAATCTTTTATTATCGAAGCTAAAAATATATTTGCTCCAGATAAAAGAACTGCATTATTAGAAATTAATTTTGAAAAAGTTGGAAATAAATACATACTAAAAGGTGAAACAAACATACCACAATCAAAAAATTTTTTGATTAAAAAACTCTCTGATGAAGGATTTTTATTTGAGGATAATATTGAATTATTACCTTCTAAAAATTTGGGAAAAAAAAGATTTGGAGTAGTAAATCTTTCTGTTTCTAATTGTAGGTCGAAACCTGAACATCCCGCTGAATTATCTACTCAAGCATTATTAGGGACACCAATTAAAATAATGAAGAAAAATAACAACGGATTTTATTTAATTCAAACGCCTGATAAATATTTATCATGGATGGATGATGATGGATTTGAGTTAATGACTGAACAAGAATGGAGTGACTGGAAAAAATCTGAAAAAATTATTTATTTGAAAGAATTCGGATGGGCCTTTGAGTCACCAGACTTTAATTCATCTCATATCTCAGATTTAGTTGCTGGAAATATTTTGAAGCTAATAAACGAAGATGGAGACTATTATCAAGTAGAATTTCCCGATAAAAGAATTGCTTATGTACTTAAAAACGAATCAGAAAAATTCAATTATTGGTATAATAATCTTAATCCAATAGGAGAAAATATTCTTAAAACTGCATATAGATTTATGGGTGTTCCTTATTTATGGGGCGGAACATCAGCAAAAGGGATGGATTGCAGTGGTTTTACTAAAACAGTTTTTTTCTTAAATGGTTTAATAATTCCAAGAGATGCTTCACAACAGGTTGAGACAGGAAATCTAATTGACACAAAAGACGGTTGGGAAAATTTACAAGCTGGTGATTTACTCTTTTTTGGTACAAAATCTTCAGGCAATAGGAAAGAGAGAATTACTCATGTTGCAATTTATATAGGCGATGGAGATTATATTCACGCTGCTGGAAGAGTAAGGATAAATAGTTTTAATAAATCTAAATCTTATTACAGTTCTTACAGAAAAAGTGGTTTTATTAGAGCAAAGAGAATATTAAACTCAATAAATGAAAATGAAATTGAAAAAATCTTAGATAATGAGTTCTATAAGTGAGTGTTAAAATTTAGACATAAATTCTTCGTGAAGTTTATTCTCTGATTTTTTCTCTTCAATAAATTCAATAAATTCAACACTGTATTCTGGGACTATAGCTGTGAATGTTCTATTAATAAAATCCAAAGAGACAGATAAATAACAACCATTAAGTGATTTTTGAATTGTGCCAATAACCCCTGCAAAAGGTCCATCTTTAATAATTACTTTTTTACCTTCTAACTTAATTTCATCTACAAATACATTTTCAACATTTTGAAGAAATATTTTTAAATTTTCAATTTGCCAATTTGGAATCAGGGCGGGTCTACCTCTCTCATATAAACATCTAACTATGGATGGCAACTCTAAACCGATAAGTCTTTCCTTTTCTGTTGCATAAATGAAAATATAACTTTTAAGAACAACTTCTTCAACTTGTTTGAGCCTGTCACTCCATTTTTTAATTTTATTTAATGTAGCTAAATAATTATCTATTCCTAATTTATCTAACTGTTCTTTAGCTTTTTTTTCTTGTTTAGGCTTTGTATAAAGTGCAAACCAATATTTATTTTCTATCATAAACAAAAATTTTAAACAAATAAAAATGGGTTGTCTAAAAAGTAATCTTGAATAAACTTAGTATACTAAAACTTTCTATAAAATTTTTTTCAATATAACCTTTTTTCAATATAGAACTCTTAAAAGATTTTTACTTTTTAGGCAACCCTTTAAAGAATCAATAAAACAAAAACTATTGTAATTTAAATACTACTGGAATAGATACTTGAACCCTAACTGGTTTCCCTCTCTGTTTACCAGGTTTAAATTTAGTTTTCTTTACAGCTTCTAAAGCTGCTTCATCACAACCAGCACCAATTCCTTTAATAATTTTAGCATCTCTTACATCACCATTTTCATCAACAAAAGCTAACACATATACTTTTCCTTCTACTCCAGCTCGTTTAGCAATTTCTGGATAAATAATCTTTTGTTGAATTGCCATTATACCACCAATAGGTTCAGGCATTTCTTCAACAGCAACGAAATATTGAGGTTCTTCCTCTACAATTTTTTTATCTTCTTTAGGTGGAGGTGGAGGTGCTAATTCCTGTGTTAAGTCAATTTCTGTTTCACCAATTTCAATGTCTTCCAAAATTTCATCAGCAGGTGCTTCAATGGGGATTGGAGGTTTTGGTGGTGGAGGTGGTCTGTTCTCTTGCTTTGTTTGTTGGATATCTTCCACTTGAAAGAGTTCTTGTGGACCTTCTAATTTAACTTTGGAACCTGACAAATCGGGGAAGAATTTAAATGCAGCTATCATCAAGAGTAATGAAATTATTAAACTAATTTCAAAAACTCTTTTGTATTTTGCCATCAAGTCAGCTTCTTTTGTTTTTTTGAGAGGCATTTTTACTCCTTTAATAGAAATTTAACTATTCTAACTTATAAAATGTTGATAAAATTTCAAATCTTATTTTTGAAAGTTTTACCACTTAATCTGATAAAGGTTCCAATTTAGGATTAAAGAAATTTAATATTGTATCCTTTAAACTTTTATAAAATGTATGTGCTAAAGTTACACCAATAATTGCTCCAGTTACATCAGCAATCCAGTCAATAAATTCAGCAGACCTTCCAGGTATAAGTAGTTGATGTAATTCATCAAATGCACCATATAAAAGAGCAATTAAAAATGCGGACAGAAAAATATTTCTCTTTAATAAACTCCAGTTGTTTTGAAACAAAATGTTGAAATATAGAAAAAATCCTAACACAAGATAAGCTATCAAATGCTCAATTTTATCTCCTAAACTTACTGATGGTAGACTCTCAGATGGCAATGAAGTTAAAGTAAATATTGTTAACCAATGAACAAGCAAAGGAAGATTAATTAAAAATAAAACCTTCAAATTAAAGTTATTTTTCAATACTTCTCCTTAAAAATTTAATAGCATAAGGAATTTTTTTTATTAAATCTGAACTCATTAAACTGTATTCAGTTTTTTCATCAACAATTAAGTCAGATGCAAGTCCGTGTATATAGACGGATAAAATTGCTGATTGTATTTGATTTTTTAATTGAGAGAGAAACCCTGCAATTATACCAGTCAATACATCACCACTTCCAAATTTTGCAAGTCCATTATTCCCTGTTGTATTTATGAAAGAATCTCCATTTTTGTCGAAAGTTATAGTAGGCGCTCCCTTAAGTATCAAGTTAGTTTTAAATTTCTTAACAAACTCCTGTCCGAAAGATAATAAATCTTTTTTTAATTCATTTATTGGAACATTTATCAAATAACTAAACTCACCAAGATGTGGTGTTAATATACATTTTCTCAAATCTATCTTATTTAATTTATCTTTAATAGCGAATAAAGCATCAGCGTCTAATACACAGAATTTGTATTTATTTTGTTTCAATAAAAAATTTACAAATTCAATTGTAGAGTCGTTTCGTCCTAAACCGGGTCCAATGGCGACTACATCAGCCCATATGATTTTTTCTTCAAGGTTTTTATAATCATCAATAGTAATGTTTTTAGAATTTTTATATCCATAAACTTGAATTACAATTTCAGGTAAATTTTTATAAATAAATTTTCTCACAATGTCAGGAACAGCAAGGATAGTTGCACCAGCACCAGCGTTAAAAGCAGCAGAAGAAGTTAAATAACTTGCTCCAGGAAAATCATACGAACCAGCAATTACCAAAACCTTACCTGCTGAGTATTTGTTTAATGTCTTGCTTCTTTTAGGTAAAAAATTATACACATCATAGTTTTCAATTAGAAAGGTATTTGTTTTAATTGATTTAAAGTAATCTAAGCCAATACCAATTTCTTCGAGAATAACTTCACCACATAATTCATACGCATTTGAAACAAAGAGACCTTTTTTATATTCTCCCAGTGTTATAGTATAATCAGACTTGAAAGCTACATCTCCATAACCAGTATTAGAGTTTATTCCTGTGGGTATGTCTAAAGAAATTTTTATTGATTTAAAAGAATTTAATCTTTTTACAATTAACTGAAGCTCTTGATTTAATTCACCCGAAAACCCGCTGCCTAAAATTGCGTCAATAATTAAATCACAATTTTTTATTCTATTTAAGTCATCAATCTTATCTAATTTTATTAACTTCAATGATTTTCTATGTTTAGATAAATTTTTTAGTATTGAAAAATTAGTAAGACAATCAGAACTCATTTGATTTTCGTTATATAGATAAATACATTTAATATTTAAACCTGCATTATATAAATGTCTTGCAACTGCAAAACCATCTCCACCATTGTTACCCTTTCCACAAACAACTCCAATAGATTTTAATTCTTTAAATTTATTTAATATAAATCTTGAAATATTTACAGCAGCATTTTCCATTAAAACAATACTTGGAACATGCAAGCTTTCAATAGCAAATGAGTCAAACTGCCTGACCTGTTCAGTTGAGTAAAGTGGAACCATAAAACTCTTTCAAAGGGAAAATTTAATCTGATAAAAGAATTAAAGTGTAGAATTGATTATATTAAGAAATCCACCTGGAAATATACCTAAGACAATAATTAAAAGCACTGATAAAAATAATGCCAACATTCCAGAGAAGCTCTTTTTAATTTCCAATTGAATTTGTGATTCTTTGAAATACATAAAAACAACAATTCTCAAATAAAAATAAACACTAATAACGCTTGAGATAACTCCTAAAATAGCAAGTAATGTTAAGTCCGATTTAATAGCGGACATAAATATATAATATTTACCAAAGAAGCCGGCAAAAGGAGGAATTCCAGCTAAAGAGAACATTAGTAAGGATAATAAAGCAGCAAGTAAAGGATATTTATTAGATAGACCCATATAATCATTAATTTCAAGATTCTTTTCTTCCTTAGACTCAATAATACTAACTATTCCAAAAGTACCTATATTCATTAAAGAGTATGCAGTCAAATAAAATATTACTCCAGCAACTCCCTCTGTGTTTGCAGAAGCCAAACCAATCAACAAATATCCTGCATTTGAAATTGAAGAATATGCAAGCATTCTTTTAATATTAGTTTGACTTATTGCTACAATACTTCCAAAGAACATTGATAAAATTGATATAACACTTAAATAAGGAGTGATTATTTTGGAAGCTCCTGATGAAAATAATGCAAATAATGAAACTATAATTGCAGCAAAAGCAGCAGTTTTACCCGCAGTAGAAAATAATGCTGATATAGTTGATGGAGCACCCTGATATACATCTGGCACCCACATATGAAAAGGAAATGCTGCAATCTTAAAAGAAAAACCAATAAGGAACAAAAGTATACCTGTAATAAATAATATGTTTGAAGATAAATTTATAAACTTCGAAGCAATTATATCTATAGAAGTCGATTGAGCAGTACCATAAATTAATGCAATCCCGTAAACTATAAAACCAGTTGCAAAAGCACCTAATAGAAAATATTTTAATGCTGATTCAATGGCATTATGCCTTTTACGATTAATTCCAGCAAGCACATAAAATGAGATTGACATTAATTCTAATCCGAGAAATATTACAAACAAATCTTTTGCTGCTGCCATCAACATCATTCCTAAAACTGATGTTTGAACCAGTATGTAATACTCTCCAAATGAGGCTTCATATTTATTTAAGTAATCAATTGAAAGAAGGCAAACCAACATACCAGTAAAGTTAAAAAGTGCATAAAAGAGATTTACATAACCACCAGTTGCAGCCATATTTTGTAAAATAATTGACTGACTTCCAGTATTTGATAAAGAAATTATACCAACTACAAAAAATAATATAACTGAAAACCATCCAAGTATATTAACACTTCTTTTCGAAAGAAGTTCTATTGTTATTGATAATAAGATACCTGAAGCTACTAAAATCATCGGTAAAAAGTCTATAAATTCTTTAATACTATAGAACATAATTCTCTCTAACTATTTTAATTTATTTGTAAAAGTAGTTGTTGGATTAAAAACTTGATAGATAATTTTTTTAGAGGCTTTTTCAGATAAGTTCAAAAAAGTTGATGGATAAATTCCAATCCATACAATAAAAACAAAAATAGGTATCATTACTAATATTTCTCTTGAATTCATATCATAGAGCTTTTCAAGTTTAGAATTTTTCAACTCACCAAAAATTACTCGTTGATACATCCATAACAAATAGACAGCTGCAAAGATTACTCCAGTAGCAGCAAAAATTGTAAACCACCACGAATTCAATACTCCAGATTTAAATGAGCCTAAAAGAATTAAAAATTCTCCGACAAATCCGTTTAAGCCAGGTAAACCAATAGAAGATAAAGATGCAAATAATAAAGAGAATGAAAAGAAAGGTACTAATTTAGCTATTCCTCCATAATCAGCTATTTCTCTAGTATGAGTTCTTTCATAAATAACTCCAACTAAAAGAAATAACGCACCAGTTGAAAGACCATGATTAATCATTTGAATAACAGCACCTTGAACGGATTCAGTATTGATTGCAAAAATTCCTAAAACCACGAATCCTAAATGAGAAACGGATGAATATGCGACCAATTTTTTCATATCTGTTTGGACCATAGCAACTAAAGCACCATAAATTATTCCAATTACTGCAAGCACTGAAATGTAAGGTGCTAAAATAATTGTAGCATCGGGGAATAATGGTAAATTAAATCTTAATAAACCATATGTCCCCATTTTGAGAAGAACTCCAGCTAAAATTACAGAACCAGCTGTTGGAGCTTGAACATGTGCATCTGGTAACCAGGTATGAAAAGGAAATAGAGGAACTTTAATAGCAAAACTCAATCCAAAAGCAAGAAACATCCAAATTTGTAAATCTCTTTTAATCGTCGGTGCTATTGAAAGAAGTTGTGTAAAATCTGTAGTAAATTCACCTAATATATCAATCGAGTAAACTGCTAACCAAATTATTGCAACAAGCATCAATAGACTACCTAACATTGTATATAAGAAAAACTTTATCGCAGCATAAATCTTATCATAACCTCCCCAAATACCAATTATGAAATACATTGGAATCAGCATTGCTTCCCAGAAAATGTAAAAGAGAAATAAATCTAATGATGCAAAAACACCGATCATTCCAGTTTCTAAAACGAGCATAAAGAAAGTAAATTCTTTAACTTTGTGTTCGATACTTGACCAGCTCGAGATTAAAGTTATAGGAGTAATAAAAGTAGTCAACAAAATAAGTAATAATGATATACCATCCACGCCCACGAAATAATAAACATTTAACCCCTCAATCCATTTAAATTTATGTATGAATTGAAAATCTGAACTATTACTATCAAAAGATAAATATATAATTAAGGAAAGTATAAATGTAATAAGACTTATAAAAAGTCCGTAATATTTTACTAATGAAATTTTATCATTTTTTATAAAAAATATAAATAATGAACCAATTAAAGGTAAAAAAATTAAATAGGTTAATAAATAATTATTTTCCATAGACTAAAAACTCAATATTATCCATAATAAAGTTATTGCTATTCCGAAAACCATTATTAAAGCATAAAATTGTGCTAATCCAGTTTGAAACTTTCTAAATATTGATGCAAATAAATCTATCAGCTTTGCAATACTGTGGATCAGGCCATCTATAATTTTACCGTCTGTAAATTTCCAGAAAACATTCCTTGATAGATTAACTACTGGATTTACAAATAATTTTTCATAAAGTTCATCTACATAATATTTATTCCACAAAATTTTATAAACTCTCGAAAACTTATCAGATAAATTATCAGCGACTTGCGGCGACTTTAAATAAACATACCGTGCAAATAGAATTGAGCCTAAAGCAAGAATAACAGATAAAACCATTAATATTATCTCTTCTAAATGAGTATGAAATCCAAATTTCAATAATTTTCTCTCAGCATCAACAAAAATTGGACTTAACCAATTATGGAATTGGTTTCCGTGTTCTCCAGAAAAAACCTCTGGAATACCAATAAATCCTCCTATAACAGAGAGAACTGCAAGAATTATCAGAGGATAAGTCATAACTTTTGGAGACTCGTGAGGATGTTTATCGTGCCCAAATCTTTCCTGCCCTTCAAAAGTAAGAAAGTATAATCTAAACATATAAAAAGCTGTTAGAACCGCTGTTAAAACACCAATCAACCAGAAAAGAAAACCATTGTTAGTAAAAGAATACCATAATATTTCATCTTTACTAAAAAAACCAGATAAAGGTGGAATTCCAGATATTGCAAGTGCAGCTATTAGAAATGTTATAGAAGTAATAGGCATATACTTTTTAAGTCCACCATATTTTTGAATATCTTGCTCTTCATGCATAGAATGAATTACACTTCCAGCCCCAAGAAATAACAAAGCTTTAAAGAATGCGTGGGTCATAAGATGGAATATTCCAGCAGTAAAAGCACCAACTCCCATTGCTAAAAACATATAACCAAGTTGACTAACAGTTGAATAAGCAAGTACTTTCTTAATATCATTCTGAACTAAACCAATACTCGCAGCAAAAAGGGCAGTAAATAAACCTATTATTGCAATAATCATCATAATCTGTGGCGCTGATGCAAAAATTATAGAACAACGCGCAACCATATATACACCAGCAGTAACCATTGTAGCAGCGTGAATAAGTGCAGAGACCGGTGTAGGACCTGCCATTGCATCTGGTAACCATACATATAAAGGAATTTGAGCAGATTTACCTGTCGCACCTATGAAAAGAAATAATGCAATGAACCCAAATGTTGCGGTTGAGACTGAAAAAATATTTGCTCTAGAAAAAACTTCTTCGAAATTCAAAGAACCAAAAGTCAAGAATATTAAAAACATCCCAAGAAGAAAACCAAAATCACCAATTCTGTTTACTATAAAAGCCTTTTTAGCAGCATCGGCTGTTGTACTATTCTCAAATTTTCTATCATACCAGAATCCAATAAGTAAATAAGAACAAAGTCCAACGCCTTCCCATCCAAGGAATAGTAAGACAAAATTATCCGCCAATATCAAATTCATCATTGCGAAAATGAATAGATTAAGGTATGCAAAAAATCGCCAAAAACCTTTATCACCGTGCATATAACCTATTGAGTAAACATGAATAATGAATCCAACACCAGTAACGATCAAAGCCATAACTAATGACAGCTGATCAACTAAATAAGAAAATCTTACATCTAACCCCCCAACTTTTAACCAAGTAAATAATGTAATAATAAATTTTCTATTCTCAATGGGTAAAGACAAAGTTTCAAAAAATGCAAGTAGAGTTATTAGAAAAGATATACCTATCGTACTGCTACCTAAAGTACCTATAAATTTTTCACTTTTAATTTTACTACCAAAAATGCCAATAATAAGAAAACCTAATAAAGGAAGAAACACAGTTAAATATATAAGTTCACGCATAAAATCCTTACCATTTTAGTATGTTGATATCATCTAAATTTACAGTAAGCCTATTTCTAAAGATAGCGATAATAATTGCTAAACCTACAGCTGCTTCAGCTGCTGCAACGGTCATTACAAAGAAAACGAATAATTGTCCAACTGAACTTCCCAAAAAGGATGAGAATGCTATCAATGTTAAGTTGGCAGAGTTTAGCATAAGCTC
>Ga0308420_1001082_pt1 | contig 14121 bp, 10 predicted proteins | sample HotsprSampleMS55_FD_203802 | JGI IMG/M metagenome (GOLD analysis project Ga0308420, IMG submission 203802) | Hot spring phototrophic mat microbial communities from Mushroom Spring, Yellowstone National Park, Wyoming, United States - 20090730_MS55 ... | reverse complement strand
ATCTTCAAAGACTCAATAATTCAGCAAAACGATTATGTATGCCAGAAGTTGATATTGATTTTGTATTGTTTGCACTTAAAGAATTAATTGCAATAGATAGTGATTGGATTCCTAAAAAAAGAGGAGAAGCTCTTTATATTAGGCCTTTTATGTTTGGAAAAGAACCAGTTCTTGGAGTTAGACCATCTAAAGACTACAAATTTATAATTATACTCTCGCCAGTAGGGGCTTATTATCCTGAAGGCTTTAAACCAGTTAAAATTCTTGCTCAAGATGATTATGTTAGAACTATTAGAAAAGGATTAGGTGAGGCAAAAACAGCTGCAAACTACGCAGCAAGTCTTTTAGCAGCTGAAGAAGCTAAAGAGATGGGTTATACTCAAGTTTTATGGCTTGATGGTGTTGAACAGAAATATATTGAAGAAGTTGGTACAATGAATATTTTTATTCACTTCAGAGATGAAATTGTTACTCCAAAACTAACTGGTTCCATTTTACCAGGGGTTACAAGAAGATCGGTTATTCAATTACTTCAAGAATGGGGTTATAATGTAAATGAAAGATTAGTCTCTATACAAGAAGTAATTGAAGCTTATGATAGTGGAAATTTGGTAGGAATTTTTGGAACTGGAACGGCTGCTATTATTTCATCATTAAGCTTACTAACTTACAAAGATAAGCATATGATAATAAACAATGGTGAGGTTGGTGAATTAGATTTGAAATTATTTAATGAGTTAACTTCTATACATATTGGAGAAATTGAAGATACACGAAATTGGACTGTTAAAGTTGAAAAAAAGGAAATATTAGTTTAATGATTTACAAGCTGGTCAAAATTCGATTTACTATGGCAGTTCTATAACAATGATAAAGATTTCAAAATCATTATTCCAATAGAGAATGTAAAAATTGAACCAATAGTCGAGATTAAAATTATATTTCCAGCTAATTTACCACCATTACCCATCGCTTCAGCCATAATAAAACTTACTATTGCAGTTGGTGAACCAAACAAAATATAGATTATTATTATATCATCGTTTCTAAAATTTAATAAATATGCTATTGGTGTTACAATTAAAGGAATAATGATAATTTTAATAGAGGATGAAATTAAAGCAAGTCTTGAAGTTTTACCTATTTCCTTAAAATCTAAAGAGCCACCAATTGCAATCAGTGCTAAAGGTAGTGCTAAATCTGATATTAACTTAGCTGAATCAGAAAATAATTTAGGTAATTTAAGTTCGAAATAAGAAAAAATAACTCCAACTATAACAGAAACTATCAAAGGATTATATAGAATCTCTCGAAGAATTTTGATTGGTTGAATTTTAAAATCGTTCTTTTGATAAATAGTTAGTACAATTACAGTGAATATGTTATATAAGGGTAATAGTAATGAGAGTATTATTGATGCTTTGCCAAGGCAATCTTTACCAAGTAAGTTAGAAAGTAATGAAAAACCCATTATGGCAAAGTTACCTCTAAATGAACCTTGAACAAAAACTCCCCTATCTTTAACTTCTTTTACGAATACGAGTGATAATAACCATATTAAAACAATTAAAATAATAGTTGCTGAATAGATGAAAATAATAAGACTTGTATTAAAGGTTTGTTTCAGATTAAGTGCTGATATTTGCATAAATATCAACACTGGTAAAGAAATGTTGAAAGCAAATCGAGAAGTTACAGAAACAAAATTTTCATTTATGAAATTAAATTGTTTTGATATAATACCAACTGATAATAAAATAAAAGTTGGGCTTACGGCGCTTAATGAAAATAAGAGACTTTCAATCAAGCACTTATCTTTTCTTGCTTGACTTCAGATTTATTTTTAGTGTCTGACTTTTCTGAAGATTTATTTTTATAATCTGTTATATAAAAACCGGAGCCATTGAAAATCAGTCCTGCACCTGCTCCAATTATTCTTTTAACTTTTCCACCACAACTTGAGCATTCTGTTAAAGGCTCATCTTTAATTGATTGAAAAACTTCAAATCGATTATTACAACTTAAACACTTGTAATCATAGTTTGGCATAATTATCCTCTGTTTTGATTAACTTAATTTTACAATTTTTACATATTTTTGATGAGCAATTATACATAAAAGTTTCGAGGTATATGAAAAAATTTTTTTCATTTATTATCATATTATTTTCAATCAATGGTTGTATAAATTACGAACAAAGAGCATATATTTATCCCGATGGCACTGGCAATATGCAGATTCATTATTGGATGAAAGGATTTGATAGCCTTTCAATCTCAAGAATATCGGAATTAAATATTTTTAAGGTTGATTCGGTTAGTAAAGAATTTGATTATATCTTCATCAAGAATTTAAAGGTAAATTGTTATGTAGATGATTCTGATAGCACTGTAAATACAAAAATAGAGTTTAACTTCACAAATTTAGATTCTCTAAATTTTATTCGCACATTCTCTCAATATCAATTTTCTTTAACAGATGGTGCAGCTGGACAGAAAGTGTTCTCACAATTTATACCTCCAATCACTTCAGGTTTTGGAATTGATTCTGAAAATTTTAGAATCAAATATATCTATGAATTTCATGGTGATGTAATTTTTCACAATGCTACTGATGAAGATAATAGAAAACTAATCTGGGATTATAAATACTCGGATATTGGCAAAGGTAAAACTATCTCGGTCACTTTTAAACCTTACAAAATAAAAGAAACTCCAACCTGGATTTATATTCTTGCTGGACTGGTTTTTTCAGTTGTAGTTTTTTACTTATTCAGAAAAAAACGAGACTGATTTAACTATTGGAAAAGAACAAATCTAAAATAAACTTCAAAGGCATGTTTATGAAAAAAACTATAATTCAAATAATCTTTTTCATTATCATTTTTTTCAACTATAATTTTTCACAGGATTCTCAAAAAGATGATAAAAATCCTTATAAATCATCTACATTTAATGGTCTTAAATTTCGCTCATTAGGACCTGCAGTTACTTCTGGTAGAATAAGTGATTTTGCTGTAAATCCAAACAATATTCATGAATTTTATGTAGGTGTCGCCTGTGGAAATGTTTGGAAAACAACTAATTCAGGGACAACTTGGACACCAATTTTTGATAACTATGGCTCACATTCTATTGGATGTTTGGCTCTTGACCCAAATAATCCAAATGTTATTTATGTTGGCACTGGTGAAAATAATTCACAACGAAGTGTTTCCTGGGGTGATGGTGTTTATAGAAGTGAAGATGGTGGGAAAAGTTTCAAAAATATCGGGCTTCAAAAATCAGAACATATTGCAAAAATCCTCATTGACCCACGAGATAGTAGAGTAATTTATGTTGCTGCACAGGGACCTCTTTGGGGACCCGGTGGTCAAAGAGGTTTGTATAAATCCACTGACTACGGTGCTACTTGGGATTCAGTCTTGTATATTAGTCCTAATACTGGTGTTACCGATGTTGTAATGGATCCAAGAAATCCTGATGTTCTTTATGCTGCTACCTATCAGAGAAGAAGACACGTCTGGACTCTATTAAATGGTGGACCTGAAAGTGCTATTTATAAATCCACTGATGCTGGTAAAACTTGGAATAAATTAACTAATGGATTACCATCAGTTGATATGGGTAGAATTGGTTTAGCTATTTCTCCAGTTAATCCAGATTATGTGTATGCAATTATTGAAGCAGCATTCGATGAAAGCGGTTTCTATAGAACAACTAATCGTGGAGCAAGCTGGGAAAAAATGAGTAATTACAAAAACACAAGTCCTCAATATTATTCTGAAATTTATTGTGACCCTAAACAGCTTGATAAAGTTTATGTAATGGATACTTATTCGCAGGTTACAACAGATGGCGGCAGAACCTTTACACCAATTACAATAAAAGATAGGCACGTGGATGATCATGCTTTATGGATTAACCCAAATAATACAAATCATTATTTAATCGGTGGAGATGGTGGTGTTTATGAAACTTTTGATGGTGGGAATACTTTTCATTTCAAAGACAATCTTCCGATAACTCAATTCTATAGAATAAGTGTTGATAATTTTGAACCATTTTACAGAGTAATGGGCGGAACTCAAGATAATAATAGTATGATTGTTCCATCAAGAACCATTAATGAAGAAGGAATTGTTAATGCTGATTGGATTCCTTTAGTTGGTGGTGATGGTTACGAAGCTTTAACTGATCCAACTAATCATAATATAATTTATTGCTTGTGGCAATACGGTGGATTAACCAGATACGATTTACAAAGTGGAGAACTAATGAGTATAAAACCTCAGGAAAAAGAAGGTGAAGAGCCTTATAGATGGAACTGGGATACACCTTTGATAATTAGTCCCAACAATCCTAACGTTCTTTATACTGCTGCAAATAAAGTTTTCAGAAGCACAGATAAAGGAAATTCCTGGGAAGTTATTAGCGATGATTTGACAAGAAGAATTGATAGAAATAAACTTCCAGTGATGGGTAAAATATGGAGTGTAGATGCAGTCTCTAAGAATGCTTTTACTTCTTTCTATGGAAATATCGTTTCTTTAACTGAATCACCTTTAATGGAAGGATTAATTTATGTTGGTACTGACGACGGCTTAATCCAAGTAACTGAAGATGGTGGTATAAACTGGAGACGAATTGAAAATTTTCCAGGTGTACCTGAAACGACTTATGTATCTTGTCTTTATGCTTCCAGATTTGATGCGAATACTGTATATGCTACTTTTGATAATCACAAAAGATCTGACTTTAAACCTTATATCTTGATGAGCAAGGATAGAGGTAAATCATGGATTTCAATAACTGGAGATTTGAAAGAACCATTTGTAGTTTATTCTATAATTCAGGATCACAAGAATCCTGACCTGCTCTTTATCGGAACAGAATATGGTGTTTTCTTTACAATAAATGGAGGGAAAAATTGGATTCAACTAAAAGGTAATTTCCCAACTCAATCTGTAAGAGATATCGATATTCAAAGGCGAGAGAACGATCTTGCAGTTTCAACTTTTGGAAGAGGATTTTACATATTAGATGATTATTCTCCTTTACAACAAATAAATGAAAAAACTTTACTTGAGGAAAACTATAAACTCTTCGATGTTAAAGATGCACTGATGTTTACCTTTAGAAATGCTACTTTCAATGCACTTGGCTCTTCCTTTTTCAGGGCTGAAAATCCTCCTTTTGGTGCAACTTTTACATATTATGTTAAAGAAGTTCCAAAGACACTAAAAGAACAAAGAATAGAAAGAGAAAAAGAATTGATCAAAAAAGGTCTGCCAGTTTACTACCCGTCCTGGGAAGATCTCAGAAAAGAAGATGATGAGGAAAAACCTTATTTGCTTTTTACCATTTATGATGAGGATGGTAATATTGTTAGAAAATTAAAAACAGATGTAAAACAAGGAATCAATAGAATTACTTGGGATTTAAGGTATCCCTCTACAAATCCTGTAAAAAAATCGAACGACGAAAATGCAAGTGGATATCCTGTCTTACCAGGAAAATATAAAGTTACCATGTCTGTAAGTATTAATGGTAAAATTACTCAAGTTTCTGAACCTAAAGAATTTACAGCAAAAGTATTAAACAATGTTTCACTACCCGCTGATGATAGAAAACAATTAGTTAATTTTCAGAGAGATATAGCTGAACTAAATAGAAAAGTTAGAGCTGCTATTGAAATATCAAATGATTTAAAGACTAAACTTGAGATTATTCAGACAGCATTATTTAGAACTGAAAATGTTCCTGTAAGTCTGTTTGAGGATATAAATCGTATTCTAAATGAAAATAAAAATTTATATCGTAAGTTGACTGGTGATGAAGTAATTGCAAAAAGAAATGAACCAACATATCCAAGTATCTCAGATAGAATTAGTGAAGTGATTTATGGTATGTGGCGAACAACATCTGCACCGACAAAAACTTATTTAGATAATTATCAAATTGCTTCCAAAGAGTTTAAAGTTGTTATCGAAAAATTAGAGAAACTAACTGAAGTTGACCTCAAACGAATTGAGTCAGAATTGGATAGACTTAATGCACCATATACACCGGGAAGACCATTCAAATTTGATTAGATACTCAAGTTCTTTCTGATTTTCATTTATAGAACTTTATGAACGGTGGAAAATGAATTTAATTTTTTATATAACAAATTTAGCTTTTTATGAAAAACACTTCTTAAAATTAACAACAATATCAACAAGATTGATAATAAAATTTAAATAGATGATCAACATTTAAATTAAGAAGAAGGAAGTTTTAATGAAAAATAAAGCAAATGGAAATTTCGAAAATGGTGCAATATTCTTCACAGATGAAGAAGAATATTCTAATTTTTCAATTGTAAATCAATTCAAAGAACATTTAGAATTTACTTTAGTAAAGGACAAGTACACTGTCACTAAAGATGATGCTTATTTTGCCCTTTCATTAGCAGTTCGTGATAGATTGGTTAGAAGATGGCTAAGAACACAACGGGAAATTTTCAATCAAGATTCCAAAAGAGTCTATTATTTATCATTAGAATATTTAATGGGAAGATTATTGGGTAATTACTTAATCAATTACGATTTTTATGAGCAATGTAAAGAAATTTTAAAACAGGAAGGTTATGATCTTGAAGAGTTAATCGAACAGGAAAATGATATGGGATTGGGAAATGGTGGATTAGGTAGGCTCGCAGCATGTTATCTTGATTCAATGGCTACATTAAATTTACCAGCTTTTGGATATGGAATTCGCTACGAATACGGTATTTTTAATCAAGGGATTGAAAACGGTTATCAAGTTGAAAGTGCAGATGACTGGCTTAAAAATGGTAATCCGTGGGACATTTTACGCAGAAATCTTCAATACAGAGTGAAGTTCTATGGACGTGTTGAGATAAAAAACTTCCCTGATGGCTCTTATTGTTATGACTGGGTTGATACTGAAGATGTTTTAGCAGTTGCTTATGATGTTCCTGTGCCCGGTTACAAAACAAAAACAGTTAACAATTTAAGACTTTGGCAAGCTAAGGCTCATACTGATTTTGAATTTCAAGACTTTAATAAGGGAAACTATGTTGAGGCAGTTGCAAAGAAAAATGATTCTGAAGTAATTTCAAAAGTTCTTTATCCAAATGATACTTATGTAGAAGGTAAATTCTTAAGATTAAAGCAGCAATACTTTTTCGTATCAGCAACATTACAAGATATTATCCGCAAATATAAAATCAATCATAAAAGCTTTAACGATTTTCCTGATAAAGTTTGCATTCAACTTAATGATACCCATCCTGTTGTAGCAATTCCAGAGCTTATGAGAATTTTAATTGACCAGGAAAAAATGAGCTGGGAAAAAGCTTGGGCAATTACTACGAAAACTTTTGCTTATACGAATCATACCGTCGTTCCTGAAGCTTTGGAAGAATGGAGTGTAAAGATATTTGGAGAACTTCTGCCCCGTCATTTACAAATTATTTACGAAATCAACAGAAGATTTTTAGAAGAAGTCAAAAGCAAATACACTACTGATGAATCTATTCTCTCAAAACTTTCAATAATTTCAGCAGGTGAAGACAAGAGAGTTCGAATGGCTAATTTAGCTATTGTTGGTTGCTTTGCTGTTAATGGTGTTGCTGAATTGCATACAAAGATTCTTAAGGAAAGAATCTTTCCTGATTTCAACAAATTCTTTCCTAAAAAGTTTATTTGTATTACTAATGGCATAACTCCAAGGCGATGGCTCAAGTACGCTAACCCAAGATTAGCTCAACTTATTTCTTCAAAAATCGGTGATGAGTGGATAAGAGATTTATCTCATATAAAAAAATTGGAGGAATTTATTGATGATGATGAATTCAAAAAACAATTTCGTGAAATAAAAGCTCAGAACAAAAAAGAACTCATCGAATTAATCGAATCTGAAAATAAAATCAAGATAAATCCGAAGTCAATGTTTGATGTTCAAATCAAAAGATTTCATGAGTATAAAAGACAGTTATTAAATTTATTACACATAATTACTCTCTATAATCGAATTAAAGAAAATCCAAAAGCCAAATTTGTCCCAAGAACAGTAATATTTGCTGGCAAATCAGCTCCTGCCTATTACGCTGCTAAAATGGTTATAAAATTAATTAATAGTGTTGCAAATGTTGTAAATAATGATCCAGACGTTGGCGATAAGCTGAAAGTTGTTTTCTTGAAAAATTACTCCGTATCTCTTGCCGAGAAGATAATTCCTGCAGCAGATCTTTCAGAGCAAATATCAGTTGCAGGTCTTGAGGCAAGTGGAACAGGAAATATGAAATTTGCTCTTAATGGTGCTTTAACAATTGGCACTCTTGATGGTGCAAATATTGAAATTTGTGATGAAGTTGGTCAAGAAAATATTTTCATTTTTGGATTAAAAGCAGAAGAAGTTGTTGAATTAAAAGCTAAAGGATACGACCCCAAAAAATATTACTACGAAAATTCAGAACTCCGTAAAGTTATTGATATGATTTATCTTAATTATTTTAATCCTAAAGAGCCCGGAATTTTTAATGATATGATTCATAACTTACTTAATGTCGATTATTATTTTAATCTCGCAGATTATCAATCTTATGTAGATTGTCAGGATAGAGTATCAAAAGAGTGGTTGAATAAAGAATCTTGGACTATAAAATCTATTTTGAATGTAGCACGTGTTTCTAAATTTTCTTCCGATAGAGCGGTTAAAGAATATTCAGAAAAAATATGGAAAATAAAACCATTGAAAATTAATAATTCTCATTAATTCCTGGAGTAATATGTCATACGAAATTAATCCAAATGTAAGAATAGGTCATATACATCTTACAGTTTCTAATCTTGAAAAATCACTAACTTTTTATAGAGATTTATTAGGTTTTAATATAACTGCTGTTTTTAATGATACTGCAATTTTTTTATCTTCGGGTAATTATCATCATCATATTGCATTAAATATTTGGTCAGGGAAAAATGCTCCACCACCTCCTAAAGGAACTACAGGGCTTTATCATTTTGCAATTTTATATCCAAATCGAAGAGAGCTTGCCAAAATTTTCAAAAGAATCTGGGAAGCAAATTATCCCATTCAAGGAGCATCTGATCACGGAGTCTCTGAGTCTATATATTTACTTGACCCGGATGGTATTGGTGTTGAACTTTATGCTGATAAATTGCCAGAATATTGGCCAAAAGATGAAAATGGAAATGTTCTTATTTATACCAAATCACTTGATATAAATAGTTTATTATCAGAATTAGGTTAAATTATGCTTAAAGAATTAAAAAAAATTTTATTTGACAAAGATGATAATTTATCATCAATCGAAGAAAAAAAGTCTCATCAAATTGAAATAGCCACCTGTGCTTTATTTATTGAATTAGCTAAATCCGATAACGATTTCTCCGAACAGGAAAAAATCTTTATAACTAATCTTATGAAAATGTGTTTTGATTTGTCAGATGAAGAGTTAAGTATAATTCTAAAATTAGCTGAAGAAAAAGTTGATAAAAGCGTTAGCATTTATGAATTTACAGGTGAACTAAATGAAAAATTCAGTCAAGTAGATAAAGAAAAGTTAATAAGAAATCTTTGGCGTTTAATTTATACTGATAAAAAATTACATTCTCATGAAGATAGTATAATTAAAAAAATTGCATTAACTCTAAACATTGAACACAAAAAGATTATTGAATTAAAACTCCAAGTAAAAAGAGAATTAAATATTGATTAAGACTTTTTTAATTCTAATCTAATTAAATTTATTAACTCATCATCAAGAGGATCTTTAGCACTCGGAAATCTTTTAATTATTTTTCCATTTCTACCGATTAGAAACTTTTCAAAATTCCATCTAATTTCGCTTTTCCCAGTAATAGGGTTATCAGTTAATATTTCATATAAAGGAGATTTATTCTTTCCATTAACATCAATTTTATCAAACAGCCTAAATGTTACTTTGTATTTAGATGAACAGAAATTCTTTATATCTTCATTACTACCAGGTTCTTGATTTCCAAATTGGTTGCAAGGAAAAGCCAAAATTTCAAATCCCTGTTCTTTGAATGTCTCATATAGATTTTGTAAACCTGAATATTGTTTTGTGTATCCGCAATAACTTGCAACATTAACTATGAGTAATACTTTATCTTTGTAATCCGAGAGGTTTACAACTTTACCATCAATGTCTTTCACTTTGATATTCAATATATTATCCACCTTTTTAATTCCCTTTAAATTTTGAGGAAAAACTAAAAGATTTAAGAAAACAACTAAAAAATAAGTAACTAAATTTCTCATTTTAACTTCATTTTACTTGTTTAAACTAAATTGTTTAATAAGTAGTTCATTTTCTAACTAAAAAATTCTTTAAATCAATTATCAGACAAGAAGTTACATTAAAGCCTTTAGATTTTAGGATTGAATTTATCTTTATTCCTAAAACTTCTCCTAGCAAAAAGCAAATTAAACTTACAATAACTGAGATTAAACTAAATTTAATCTCTAACACAAATCTTAATATAATTATTAACGGTATAGGTAAATGAATACTAAGAAACCATTGAAGGGATTTATTTACAATGTTTCCTCTCCAATACCCAAATGGTATATTAAGAGTTATAACAAACAAAGCAAAAAATAAAAATTCTAATTGAATATTCATATACTTTAGCATTAAAATGCGAATTACATTCTACAAATAGATTATCTAATTAAGTGAAGTTAAAAGATTTTGTATTAAATTCAAATTAACACAAGTTTTTTTAATGAATTTTTCAAGATTATTTTTGAACCCAAAAAATCATAGGTTAAAATGAGGCTATCAAAATCGTTTGTTCCAACACTGAAAGAAGTTCCTAATGATGCAACTGTTCCAAGCCATATTTTAATGATAAGAACAGGTATGGTTCGAATGTTATCTGCTGGGATTTATTCATTTCTACCATTAGGTTATAAGGTTGTGCAGAAAGTTTGTGAAATTATTCGTCAGGAAATGAACGCTATTGGCGGTCAAGAATTTCATTTACCAGCTCTTAATCCGAAAGAAGTTTGGGAAGAGACCAATCGTGTTGAGGCTTTTGGAGATATCCTTTTTCAAATAAAAAATCGTGACTATGTACTTGCACCTACTCATGAAGAAATTGTAACATTTCACGCAAGGAATGTTGTTAGATCTTACAAAGATATGCCTCAAATTTGGTATCAAATTCAGACGAAATTTAGAAATGAACCAAGACCGAGAAGTGGTGTTATTCGAGGAAGACAATTTTTAATGAAAGATTCCTATTCATTTGATACAAGTTGGGAAAATCTTGATAAGTCTTATCAGTTGCACGACGAAGCTTATAGAAAAATATTTACTCGCTGTGGATTGAAATTTTTTGTCGTCGGTGCTTCAAGTGGTGCTATGGGTGGAACGGGAAGCGAAGAGTTTATGGTAAAATCTGAAGCAGGCGAAGATACTGTCGCTTACTGCCAATCGTGTGGATATGCTGCAAATGTTGAAGTAGCAACTTCTATTGTTCCTCTGATTTTGCGTGAGGATAATTCAAAATCAATTTATCAAATCTATACACCAAATGTAAAGAGTATTGATGAGTTATGCGAGTTTCTAAAAATAAATGAACAACTATGTGCAAAGTCAAGAATCTATATAAGTGATAATATACCTTTTATGGTGTTAATGCAAGGTAATGATGAAGTTAATGAAACTAAGTTAACAAAAGCCATCGGCAAAACTATTCGTCCGGCTCATCCAGATGAATTAAATGAAATATCTGGAGCAGATGCAGGTTCAATCGGTCCAATTGGATTTAATGGTAGAATTATTGCTGATTTAAGATTAAAAAATAGGAATAATCTCTTTAGTGGCGCTAATAAAAATGATTATCATATCGGTGGAATAGACCTAATAAGAGATGTGCCTAATTTAGAATATGCTGATTTACGAGTTGTAAAATCTGGTGAACAATGTCCTAATTGTCAATCATTACTTGAAGTTTTCCCAGCAATTGAATTAGGACACATCTTCAAATTAGGTACTAAATATTCTGAGTCTATGAAAGCTTATTTCCTTGATGAAAATGGTAAAGAAAATCCGATAATTATGGGAAGTTATGGAATAGGAGTTGAAAGAGTAATTGCTTGTTTTATAGAGCAAAATCACGATATGAATGGTATTGTGTGGAATAAAACTCTTGCTCCGTTTCAAGTTCATCTTATCTCTATAAATCCTAAAAATGAAAATGTTTTTATGAACTCTGAAAAAATTTATTCAACTCTTACAAATTCTGGTATTGAAGTTATTTATGATGATAGAGATGCAACGCCCGGCTTTAAATTTAATGATGCAGATTTATTAGGAATGCCAATTCAAATAATTGTTGGTGAAAAAAAATTGAAGGATAATCTAGTTGAAATTAAAATTAGAAAATCAGATAAACGATTAGAGTGTCAAATTAATGATATTTTAACCAAGACTAATGAAATATTAAATAGCCTTTCATAATAAATGTTTATTCGCTGTTTTACCTCTAAAATATTTATTAAATACTATTTAATACAAAAGTAACTAATTGAAAGAGTGATTAGATATTGCAAATTAAACATCAAATATTATCATTAACTTATAAAATGATTAGAACTCTTTTATTAAAAATAAGTTTTACCGATAATAGTGTATGTTTTTAAGGCTATAATCAAATATTCGGTGACAATGAGTTGAACCTAAAAAATTTTTTTTCACCATAAAGTTTATTAGCAATTTTAAGATTAAAACATTTATTTGATTTCCCATATAGATGATTTTATTCAGGAATATTGGTTCTGAATTTATTGGTGCAAGTTGCTACTATATCAACATAAATGGAATCGGTATTATTCTTGACTGTGGAGTTGACCCAAGAAAAAAAGGATTTGACTCCTTTCCAGATTTTGAAGTATTAAATGATTTACCAACTGATTATGTAATTATCTCTCATGCACATCAAGACCACATTGGTGCTTTACCCTTATTGATAAAAAAATTTCCTCATATAAAAATTTTAGCAACACCACAAACACGTGCTTTAGCTGAAATAGTATTACACAATTCAGTTTCAATATTAAAAAAAGAAATTCCAGATAGAGATTTTTTAATTTATTCTCACGAGGAAGTTGATTTACTGATAAAATCAATGAATTATCTTGAATACGAAAAAGAAATTGTTTTGTTATCAATGTATTCTAAAACTGATTCAGGTATCAAACTAAAATTTTTTGATGCAGGTCATATTTTAGGTTCAGCTGGAATTTATCTTGAATTTAATGATAAAAAAATTTTTTACACTGGTGATATTAAAACCACTAATCAAGAAATTCTTTGGGGAGCAAAATTACCTGAAGAAAAAGTAGATTTACTAATTTTAGAAACAACTTATGGTTCAACATCGGTAAATCAAATTCCAAAATGGAAAGAAGAAGCATCAAGGTTTGCTAAAGAAGCAAATAAAATTTTATCTGATGGTGGCTCAATTCTAATTCCTGTTTTTGCATTAGGTAAAATGCAGGAGATTCTTGCTATGATTTATAATTTGATGTTAAAGAAAAATTTAGCCGATGTTGACATTTTTGTGGGTGGAATTGGAAAACAAATTTTAAGGATATATGACTTAAATAGATACATTACAAAAAGAACTGACCAAGAATTTGAGTTAAATAGCATTCCAACTTCTGACTACAATGAAGCAGACAGCCCAAGGGAATTCTTTAAGAGTCCTTCAATTATTTTAGCCTCTAGTGGTATGATGTTAAAAGAAACAAGTTCATATAACTTTGCATTACATTGGTTCAAAGAAGATAAATCAGCAATATTTATAGTTGGTTATATGGACCCCGAAACTCCAGGATATTTAATCTCGAACTCAAAAAAAGGTGATAATATTATTCTGGATGAATTAAACGAGTTAAAGATAAGATGTGAAATAAAGAATTTCAAGTTTCCCTCACATTCTAATAGTTTAGAGTTGCTTGATATAGTGAAAAAATTAAAACCAGAAAAAATAATTTTAGTTCATGGTGAAGAAGACTCAATTAATAAAATTGGAGAGTTAATCCTAAAACAAAA
>Ga0308420_1001076_pt1 | contig 14153 bp, 10 predicted proteins | sample HotsprSampleMS55_FD_203802 | JGI IMG/M metagenome (GOLD analysis project Ga0308420, IMG submission 203802) | Hot spring phototrophic mat microbial communities from Mushroom Spring, Yellowstone National Park, Wyoming, United States - 20090730_MS55 ... | reverse complement strand
CTCTATCAAGAATACCAGAGGCGATTTTTATCTTACAGAGCCAATTTCAAATATGATAGGGTTTGGTGACGACCGCCAGGTTGTAGAGTTTGATTGTTGGGGAGAATATATGGGTTGGAACAACTTCCCTTGCTATTTGGGTGATGTCCTGTCGGAACGAATGAAACTGATCGCGGAGAAGAAGGTCTGTAGGGTTGCCGCACGACTATCCTGGGATCCATTTACAAACTACATCTTTGATCAGCCATGGGGAAATGAAGTCAATGTCTACGTCTACTCGAAACTCGCCCAGGATCCAGGTCTGAATCCAGATGACCTCCTGAATGAGTGGGTCGCAACCAAGTTTCCACCAGAGTGCCGCTCAGCCGCTTTTCGATTATATAAGAGATCCGCCGAACTGCAGAAGGTCTGGATGACCTTACAAGGGTGGAATGCCAATGACCACAGTCGAGTCTTCTACAACCCTAATTCTACGTACCAGCGGGTTATTGACAAGGTAGACCCTGATAAGCGCACCTACTCAGAGGCTGACCTGAATAAGAGGCGCAAAGACATTGATGCCGCACTTAGGGAAGCTGAGAAACTAATAGAAGACTTGGGCCCGACTCTAACACCCGAATTCCGAAATAACCTGCTTCATGGTGCAAAAACGGAATGGTTTGTAGCCCATGGTGTGACCAACGAACTAGACCTCCTCCGCATCTCCTCGACTTTTAAAGAGGGTCAAGCACCGCCTGATCTTGCCACTGTCTCAAGGCGTATCAGGAAGTTTGACGAAGAATGGCAGAGGTACGACCCGATAGGTTATAAAACCTATTTCGGTATGGCGCCTTTACAAATGCTAGACGAAATCATGAAGACGCGTGAAGGAACACAAGAATTTTGATCCAGGATTTGCATTTTAATTGGTACTTCGATGTGTTTACTTAGGTAATCCCATACCCAGTGTGTGCCATCGTCGGCTTTCCTCAACTTCAGGTCAGCACTTATTGCTTATCAGTAAAAATACCTGTTTTGAAAGCTAGCGCTTGGCATTCAGTCTGATGTGTAATAATCTTGGAACAGAAGTAAGGGACATCTAAGCCCTTGACTTGGACATAAACCAGACTAATGGCAAAGTCAAAAGCTGCGCTTAACTCTTGTCAGTGTCATCAAGGCGAAGCACGATGTCCGATACAATAATCGTAGAAGAAGGGAGGAAAGATGTATGCGTAAGGTCCTTGTACTTCTTGTGCTAATCTTGACGGCTTCGCTACCTCTTGCTGCGCAGAACTTAGTCCAGAATCCCGGCTTCGAAGCTAGCTCGGGCACACCAATTCCCGGCTGGACTAATTGGTTCTGCACCGGCTGGGGTTCAGGAATGTCTGTCGAGATCAACACCTCGAACAAGGTCTCGGGCGCAAATAGCGCCAGGCTGCGAATCAACAGCGGAAGTGGAAGCTTTGGCATTTACCAAGTCGTTTCGGTCACGCCCAACGTGCTGCACAATTTCAGCACATGGGTACGGGCCACGTCGAACACCTCGAACTGGGCCGAAGTGTTACTCTTCAATTACCAGGTTACCAACACCGGCGACATCGACAGCGGAACCATCAGCAGGCCTTACCTCATTTGGAAGCGTGATTCGTGGGGTGGAGTGTCCGGAGTCCCAGGTGGAAGCTTGCCCACCATTGCTTCGGATGTACCACCTTACCCAGGCAATAGCTGGGAATATGTCACTGGCACCGTAAGTTCACCCACCGGCTACGTGACGATCGCGTATAAGTGGGGAAATGGGAGCGGCGGTTTCAGCGGCTCAATGTATGTTGATGAAGTGTCTCTAACGGCGGTACCTGAGCCGGGAAGTCTGTTGGCACTTAGCACCGGTATCATCGGGCTAGCTGGCATCGTCATTCGCCGCAGACGATAGATCAACACCCAATTCCATATTGTGTTCAAAGAGCACCAAGGCTGCGGCGAACTGTAGCCTTGGTTTGTCTTTTTGCATTACAACAATAGGTATAATTACCAGTTTTTGCACTCTAGTATTGACCCAACTAGACTTTGATGCTAAACTCTAATTTGCAAGCAGAGCAATCGCCAGGCGTACTCACAAGAGCGACTCCGCTCGTACAGAACGATTTATTTCTCCACGGGACGTTGTGAGAACAGTCAGGCGCGTTGTTCTGAAACGTCAAAATGGAAAGGAGGAGAAGGATGAAAAGGTTGCTTTTTGTATTGGTGTTGCTAATGTTAGCGGCACCGACGTTCGCGCAGTGGCTTATACCAAACGGTGACTGGTCGAGCGGCGAAACGGGCTGGACAAGATGGAGAGCTCCCTGGGGTTCCAACGAAGCCTGGGCAGTGCCTTCCGATGGTCCAACCCCACCTTGTGGCAAGGCTTCCTTCAACAACGGACAAGGTAGCTTTGGATGGTTCCAACGGATACCTGACGTAATTGCAGGAAAGACCTACAAGGTGTTTGCGGACTGGGCTGGTGACATCAAATCGGCCGGCTGGGCTGAGGTCATGTTCTTCGCGATCTCTTCAAGCGCGACCGACGCGGACATCATTTCCCGAATAGACTCTGGAGCTGCGGCCGACATCGCGTACAAGAAAGATTCCTGGGGAATGAACCCGCCGACTTCGTGGAGCTGGCAGGCTGCTTCGTTATCTCCACACCCGAACGGCAATGGCGGCCAAATAACTCCCGCTGCTGGTCAGATACTAGTGGTTGGTCTCAAAGTCGGTCACAGCGGCACAAGCACTGCTTGGTGTGAATGGGACAATATCACGCTTGTACCCGAACCCACCAGCCTTCTCGCTCTCGGGTCCGGTCTTGTTGGGCTAGCTGGTATGGTTATCCGCCGAAGACGCTAGTGTGTTGAACATCTGGTTGTAATCTGGTTTTCAGTAACAGTAAAAGGACAGGGTTTGCTAGCGCAAACCCTGTCTTTATTAGGTAATAATGGAATCTTCACCTACATGGAGACTGACCGCGCCAAGCATTTTTTTTGCACGCTTCTACTAATTCGTTTATGCTACCAAACGCCAACCCGATGCACGTGTCCGCCGCACCGTAGTAGATCCACAGCTCATCACCGTGTGGAATAGCTGCGGTTGGAAATACAACATTGGCAACTATTCCCACTCGCTCATAATACTCTTCTGGTGACAATATGGGTTCATTGCATTTGCCAATAATGCACGCCGGCTCCTCCAGGTCGCAAAGTAACGCCCCCATCATATAGATGTAACCATTCATACCTTTCCTACACCCGTGATACAGAACCAGCCATCCTTCATCTGTCTTCACTGGCGGTGCTGCAGGCCCGACCTTTATGCTTTCCCAATATCGAGTGTATTTCTCGAGAAAGAGTTTTGTACGTCCCCAATGAATCAAATCGGGAGAATAGCTGATATAGATATCTCCTTCCGATTGACCTTGCGGACGTTCGAGCCGGACATATTCACCCTTGATTTTTTCAGGAAAAATCGCACAATTTCTGTGGTCAGGGCCTGCTATGAAATCTATCGTCTCGATCTCTTTAAAATCGACGGTCTTAGCTAGCATAATTCGACCTCCAAGTCGAGACGCAACGTTATATGTGATGTAGTACACGCCATCTATGGGAGTAATTCGAGCATCGAAGATCCCCTCATGCTCAACGTACGGATACTCCTTCGGAGGAGTAATCATGTTCTTGGGTTCGATCTCGAAATGAATACCGTCAGTGCTCCAACCTACGTAGAACCGCGGCACCCATTCACGGTCCCAGAGGTGTATGAGACTGACGATCTTATCCCCATACTTGGCGAAACCACTGTTGAAAACGCAGGCAGCTCCGCCCGGAATATCTTCTGCAGTGATGATAGGGTTACCATGATACCGCCTTAGCAGACCGTTCCCGATGTATGCTGGTATTGCCTGATACTTATCTTGCTTTTCCCTCATAAATAGTCCTCCAGTTGTAGCTTTCCAAGGCAAGAATATTGGTTTCTGAATACAGAACCGGCAACAGTATTATACTACAGCCGATTAGTTCCCCAAAAGTCTGGTCTTCACTTCAATAAGAGTATTAGCGTTCCAGTCAGTGTCTCCCTCCAAAGCAAGAAGAAATAGGCCATGCGGTTAGCTCGAAACCTCGCTTGACTACATGTGACACAAACGCGAAGAGACATAGGCTGTATGATCGAGAACCTGCAGACACTTGTCTCACAGATTAGGCTGTATTCCCTTCTCATTCATCGAATCTGGGTATTTCAACCAGCTGACCGCCGTGCATTGCTGACTCGTGTGCACAGATACCTGCCGCCGTCCAGTTAGCTGCCGTCACGGCATCGATACAAGGCTTTCGTTGCTCAACTATGCTGGATACAAACTCGTGCACCAAATGCGGGTGTGATCCACCATGCCCTCCTCCGTAAAGAAACGACAGATGTGGATTCGATTCATCGTAAACGGTTGCCTGGGTAAATCGAGCAATCTCCTTAGGTAACAAATCATGTCGGTCCGGTACTTGCACCCTTTCAGCAACAATCGGTGTACCCCGGCCGGCCTCAGGCTCCGCCATGCGGAATACAACGGGGTACTCTCCTTCGATCTGTTGCCATTCAAAGCCAACCCTCTCCCCATACGCTGAAAAACTTTCGGTATAGCACCTGGCAGTTCGGAACAGTGTACGAGTCACCTCCATGGCTAAGTCTGTCTCTTCTAGTCGAAATATAGCGGTCTCTGCTGGAAATGGATTTCCATAGTGCTGCTGATATTCGGGAGGTAAAGTTCCTGAGCCAAAGCAGTGAACCCGCGATGCGCGTGTATTAGTAAGTGCTAGTAGTGGAGAAACCGCGTGGGTCGCGTAATGCATAGGCGGAAGACCTACCCAATACGGCGGCCAGTTCTCCATGTCTTGATAATGCGCTCCGCGGAGAAACGTGAGCTTTCCCATTTCCCCTCTCGCGTACATTTCCTTTACATACAGAAATTCTCGCGTATAAACCGCTGTTTCCATCATCATATAGTTCTTTCCGGATTCCCTTTCCGCTGCAACAATAGCTTTTAGATCATCTATACTCGTAGCCATCGGAACGGTACAAGCGCAATGTTTACCGGATCTGAGGACAGCAATACTTTGTTTTGCATGCAACGGAATGGGAGTAACGAGATGAACGGCATCAAAATAGTCTGACTCAAGAATATCAGTGAGATTTGTGTATCGTTCACGAATCAAGAACTTATCTCCTGCCTTTTTAAGTGCCTGTTCGTCCGTATCGCAGATTGCAACAGAGTCAACATTTGGATGATGAGCATATATCGGCACAAACTCGGCTCCAAACCCCATTCCCACAACCGCAACACGTATTTTCAATGTCGGATACCTCCTACGATGTCCGTTTATCTGCAGACAAGTATATCCCTTTAATCCTATATGAGCAACAATCCCAATTTGACGAATCTCCTGGGAGTGTTCGAGGCCTTATTGCGCTAGTTAACAGACCAGCAATGCGCGAGATGATCAATCATTCGAAATTCTGTTGCTCCTCAATTATCAGTTCGGGTTTATTCTTACAAGAATAATGGAAAATCCAATTATGGAACACGCACCTTGACAATCGGTCTAATTGGGCGGAGTTGGTACAGCGCGCACTATAAACGTAGATCGTACGCCTTCGATCGGCCAATACTGAGGATCTGATCCCAGTCCAGGTTGAACGCTAGCGGCGTGCCTAACACATGCAAGTCGTACGGAGGAACGGGACATCTGCCGGTAAGTATGGAGTGTAAGACATATCGAAGGTTGATCGCCCCAATCCTCAGTGGCGAACGGTTGAGTAACGCGTAGGTAACCTGCCCCAGAGACCGGGATACCCTGCCGAAAGGTGGACTATAATACCGGATGACGACATCTCGGCGCATGTCGAGGTGTCCAAAAGCCTCAAGGCGCTCCGGGATGGGCCTGCGTCCTATCAGGTAGTTGGTGGGGTAACGGCTCACCAAGCCGACGACGGGTAGCTGGTCTCACAGGACGGCCAGCCAGACGGGGACTGAGACACGGCCCCGACGCCCAACCCCGACGACCGGAGGAACACCGACTGATTCTTGCGGTCATGTTCTTGCGCTCATCGGGGGTAGGTGGCAGCAGTGGGGAATCTTGCGCAATGGGGGCAACCCTGACGCAGCGACGCCGCGTGAGCGAGGACGGCCTTGGTCTTATACAACCAGGGTTGTAAAGCTCTTTCGGGTGGGCACGTAGCCCATTAGAAGAAGCACCGACAAACTACGTGTCAGCAGTCGCGATTCACACGTAGGGTGCAAGCGTTGACCAGTATCACTGGGCGTAAAGGGCTCGCAGGCGGCCCTGCAAGTCGGGCGTGAAATTCCTTGGCTCAACCAAGGAACGGCGCTCGATACTGCGAAGCTTGAGGGCGGTAGAGGAGAGTGGAATTCCCGGTGTAGCGGTGAAATGCGATGATATCGGGAGGAACACCAATAGCGAAGGCAGCTCTCTGGGCCGTTCCTGACGCTGTAGCGAGCGAAAGCCAGGGCAGCGATCCGGATTGGCACCCGGGTAGTCCTGGCTGTAAACGATGGACACTTGTCCTGGGGAAGCCAGCAGAGGAAACAAGCGAGAAGGCATGAAAATGTGCCTTCTTTGTAAGATCTCTCTGCCTTACTCTCCGGGGCGTAGCATACGCGTTAAGTGTCCCGCCTGAGAAGTACGGCCGCAAGGCTGAAAATCATGGGAATTGAGGGCGTCTGCACAAGCGGCGGAACATGTGGCTTAATTGGACACTGAACCAAGAACCTCACCAGGGCTGTCCGTATGCCTGAGGTTTCGGCCCGGAGTCTGGAAACAGTTTCGGTCGCCGACCCCGACGCCAGAAGACGGTCATTGGCATGTACAAACATCACCTCGTATGTTGGTTGTATAGCCCATGCTCGTCTGACGTCCTACGGCATACAGACAAGGTGCTGGGTGGCTGTCGTCAGTCCGCGTCGTGAGATGTCCGGTTCACTCCGGGAGCGGACGAAACCCCATATCCCTTGTTGCCAGGTGCTAATCGGTATGCCAGCGGCCACTTACTAGCACGGCACTCTAGGGAAACCGCCGCCCGCCATGTGGACGGGTTGGAGGAAGGAGGGGACGAGCGTCGAGTCCGTACGGCCCACATGCCCTGGGCTGCACACATGTTACAGTGGCCTGTACAGTCGGCAAACCCGCGAGGGGGAGGTAAACCGCAAAGCAGGCCGAGGTTCGGATTGCAGTCTGCAACCCGACTGCATGAAGGTGGAGCCGCTAGTAACTGCCGGTCAGCTATACGGCGGTGAATACGTTCCCAGTCGCCCTTCACATCGCTAACCGCGTTCCGCCTGCGCGGGTCCGAGCGAAGCTCCTTTCTACACTGTGGATGACAAACACAGTCCGGAGGTGCAATGTGGTTCACCTTCCGGCAATGGTTTCACATCCATCAAGGGGTTAGCCGGGCCCAACCGGGTGGACGTTGGAGTAGCAAAGTAACCGTACCGGAAGGTGCGGTTGAACATCACGACAGTCGTACACAGTTGTGCGAGCTGGCCAACTCCGCCAAATCTTTCGTTCTGTAATTAGCGAATCTCCTATTCGTTGGAATGGTAGGATTACTCGAACCTTGAAAATCGAATAGAGGTTGACACGAGTGCCTGTAGCATACCATCAAGGGCACGCGGTGGATACCTTGGTGACCAGAGCCGACGAAGGACGTGGCACACTGCGATAAGCCTCGGGGAGCTGTGTGCAAGCTGTGATCCGGGGATGTCCGAATGGGGAAACCCGACGCGGTTAATGCTGCGTCATCTCGGCCTATGGACCGAGAGGGGAACCGGGTGAACTGAACCATCTCAGTAACCCGAGGAAAAGAAAGCAAGAGCGATTCCCTGAGTAGTGGCGAGCGAAACGGGAACAGCCCAAACCCGTCCGCCCACTGGAGTGGTCGGACGGGGGTAGCGGGGCAGCACGTTCAGTAGATTATGACTCGTCACGTGTTTATAATCTACTGAAGGGAGTCACAAATCCACTTCCTAGCAGAAGAAATCTGGAAAGGTTCGCCATAGAGAGTGATAGCCTCGTATGCAAAAAGAAGTGGGCTCTCTGTGCTGACCCCAAGTAGCACGGGACACGAGGAATCCTGTGTGAATCTGGGAGGACCACCTCCTAAGGCTAAATACTCCTGGCAACCGATAGTGAACCAGTACCGCGAGGGAAAGGTGAAAAGAACCCCGGGCAGGGGAGTGAAATAGAGCTTGAAACCGTGTGCCTACAAGCAGTGGGAGCAGTGCGCGCATATTATTGCGCGGCCCTGTGACTGCGTGCATCTTGGATAATGAGCCGGCGAGTTACTGTTGGTGGCGAGGTTAAGTCTGCTGATCGCAGATGGAGCCGCAGCGAAAGCGAGTCTGAACAGGGCGCAGTGGAAAAGAAGGGCTGAATCAGTGGCCAGTTCAAAGGCCCAGAAATCATTCTGTCTCGACTTTTCCGATAGTCACCAGCAGTAGACCCGAAACCGGGCGAGCTACCCATGGACAGGGCGAGGCTGTACTTCCGACTACACGTCACCTTTCACCACGAGAAGATGGCATTTCTGACGAAAGGATAGGTTAGGAAGTTTTGGAGCTTAGGCCCGAACTCGTTGGTGCTGCAATACCATGGGATGATCTGTGGGTAGAGGTGAAATGCCAATCGAGCCCGGATCTAGCTGGTTCTCCGCGAAATGCACTTAGGTGCAGCCTCGGGCGTTTGACTGTGGCTGTAGAGCCACCGGATGGACTAGGATCGACTCATCGGTCTCGAACCCAACCGAACTCCGAATACCACAGCCATAGTCCGGGAGTGAGGGTATGGGGTTTGCGACTCCATATCCGAGAGGGGAACAACCCAGACCGCCAGCTAAGGTCCCCAAGCATGGGCTAAGTGTCATGCAAAGGCAGTAGACCGACAAAGACGACCGGGATGTTGGCCTCAAAGCAGCCATCATCCAAGGAGTGTGCATATTAGCTCACCGGTGGAGCCGGTCTGCGCCCAAGATTAACGGGGCTAAGCCCACCACCGAAGCTGCGGTCTTAGTGGATTTCCATCCACTAAGAGGTAGCGGAGCGTTCTCTATGGAGTGAAGCTCAGGTGAAAACCTTGGTGGACTGTAGAGAAGTGAGAATGCCGGCACGAGTAACGTTCAAGAAGGGTGAGAATCCCTTCCGCCGAAAACCTAAGGTTTCCAAAGCAATGCTCGTCAGCTTTGGGTGAGCCGACCCTAAGCCGAGGCCGAAAGGCGTAGGTGATGGATGGTCCGGTTAATATTCCGGCGCCACCGAGGCTGGTAATCTTGACGGGATCGGTATTGGTCGATCACGAAAATCAATTCCGACATCCGATGGGTTACTACTATGGGGGGACGCGGGTACGCCAACTCGGGGCACGCTTGGAAGTGCATCCGGGAAGGCCGAACCGCCAAGAAAAGCCCCATACCAAGATGCCTCGGTGACCGTACCGCAAACCGACACAGGTAGGTGAGGAGAGGATCCTCAGGCGTTCGGGAGAACCCTCGTTAAGGAACTCGGCAAATTGGCCCCGTAACTTAGGGAGAAGGGGTGCCCGGCTTGCTCTGTCTATTGCAAAGCAAGCAACGGCTATGTGGTACATTGGAGATATTAGTCGCTTCAATGAGCTGTCAAGCGGCATGCTTCTTGCTTGATAACTGCCAGGGCAGGTACGGGCTGCAATGTCCAGGTCTGGGCGACTGTTTACTAAAAACACAGGTGCCTGCTTAAGGAGCAATCCGATGCATAGGTGCCGACGCCTGCCCAGTGCCGGAATACTAAGGAAGCCTGTTTTAGCACTGGTAACGCACCCTTGAAGGTTGTTTACCAGTGCTAAGGCGGGCAACCGAACAACCGGCAAACGGCGGTTCGTGCCCATCCTCTTAATCTTCTATAGGAAGGCGGATCAAGAGGATGGGTGCGAATCCGAAGGTAGCGAAACTCCTTAGCGGATAATTACCGCCATGCCGAACGGCGTAACGACCCAGACACTGTCTCGACGAGGGACCCGGTGAAACTGAACTGTCTGTTAGTATGCAGGCTACCCGCGGCAGGACGGGAAGTCCCCGGGAGCTTTACTGCAGCCTGCCATTGGGTGCTTCAGACCGCTGAAAAGAATAGGTGGGAGCCTACCATGGAGCTGTCAGTTCGGAGACTGCGAAATTGCCAGTCTGACGAACTGGCAGGAACGGCGACAATGTGATACCACCCATCGGATTACGTGCACCCTAACCCCGTTTGTCTGTCCGCTCGGGGGACAGTAGCAGGTGGGCAGTTTTCCTCGGTCGGGGCCCTCCCAAAACGTAACGGAGGGATCCAAAGGTCTCCTCAGCACGGTTGGAAACCGTGTGTCGAGCGCAATGGCATACAGGAGGCCTGACTGTGCGAGCTACGGCTCAAGCAGAGACGAAAGTCGGGCATAGTGACGTGGTGCTACCGTGTGGAAGGGGCATCGCAGCAACGGATAAAAGTTCCCCGGGAAAACAGGACCAATCTCTCCCGATAGGCCACATTGACGGAGAGGTTTGGCGCCTCGTTACCGGCTCATCGCATCCTGGGGCTGAAGGAGGTCCCAAGGGTTGGGTTAGCAGCCCATTAAAGCGGTTTGTGAGCTAGAATTAGATCATCGGAAGATAGTTCGAGTCCTATCCGCCGTGGGCGTAGGAGACTTGAGGGGAGCTGCCCCTAGTACGGGAGGAACGGGGTGGGCTGACCTCTGGTGTACCAGTTGTCCCGCCAGGGGCACCGCTGGGTAGCTATGTTGGCTCGCGATAAGCGCTGAAAGCATCTAAGCGCGAAGCGCACCTCAAGATAAGGTCTCCGTGCACAGTAGTATCATGATTTCGATACTACTCGGCATAGGCCCTGGGAAGATCACCCAGTAATAGGCCGGAGGTGTAAGCGCAGCGATGCGTTTAGCCTACCGGTACTAATAGGCCAAAGTATGCGCAGGCACTCGCTCTCTCTCTCTTCTGTAATCTAAATGTGTCGAATAAAAGCCCCGGCATTTCAGCCCGGGGCTTTTCTCCATAATGCCAACGGTTACTTACTATCAGCGGCCTTGGGTTTAGTTCGATCAAACCAGTCGATTCCTCGGATGGTTATCCTAAATGGCAATGACTCACAATTTCCCTCGGCGTCTATTATGTTCGTGCACACGAAAATAAACTGCAGGCTGGGACCAGCGGCTCTGGTTCGCTGTAACAAGAAAAAACTGTCTTACCTACGCTGTAGTTTGCGTCTCTTCTTACTGCACCTTGCTGCCCAACAGTAAAGCGATGAATCGTAAGTTTGAGTGCCGTTGACCTGCAAATGGCCTAATCTAGAACGCATACTGCTTCACCCGAAGAGCTTACGAAGTTCACTATCTCGCAAACGGATAGACTCGATCTCTGCGTCGGTTAACTGTTGGTTTCTCCGCATATCAAAGCGAGAATGTACTAGTATTTGATCCACCAAGTATTCTCTAGGCGATTGTCTGAGTCGTTTGGTCTTTTCAGGAACCTCTTCTAGGAGAATAAGGCCTTTTCCATACAGCAAACGTGCGAGCAGTTCGGCAAGCTCCTCCTGAGACTTCTCTGAGAGCTCTGCACGAGAGAAGACATGCCCATTCAAGTACTCGATTTGCAAATCGTACGGAGGAGGATCACCAAATGCCTCGGCTAGGAAAGTTGTCGCTCGCCAATTATGAATGACCTTCCTGCCGTGGCTTGTATAGACCGTCTTGACTTCTACGTCATAAATGTCGATTTCCTGGCCATCATCCAAAAAGACGTGATAGACTCTGAGTACCTTGTGCTTCCCTCCCCTAATCCCTGGCCTGCCGGCAGGTATATGCAGGTAGTCCCGGTCTGCCTTTGAAACGGAGACAATTTTTCCATAAAGGTTGTGATAAGCCTCTGTTTCGTCTCGGAAGTCACCACGCAATCTTATATAATCCCCAGGTTGGAGATCCAATTTACGCCCTAATACTCTCGCTTTTTCCTCTTCCTGCTCGCGATGGCGTATTCGGGGAACTGCGGTACGGATAAACTCTTGCAAGCTCTGCCCCCAAAACGAGCTAGAGATATCGCCTTGTCCAGACTGAGGTACAGGCCGCGACCAGTGAATGTCATCACGCCGATGAAAATCAAGATACTCGGAGTTCGCACCGTGGAATATCTGATCTTCTGGTATCCGACACTCCTCATGCGTGAAACTATTTCTCACAGTGTATTCCCAACGCGGGGATTCACCCGCAACATGATGAATAGCGACAATAGACCCGTAAGTCCTCGCAGACCCTCCAGGACCATATGCAGACTCTGGATACATCGGCAACGGATGACTATATGCGACTAGCCGATACAGGCTATACTTATGGTCATCTAGCATATGTTTCTCTTACCCTTGGTTTCTATTCAAGCACGCATCAAAAAGAGGTACTATGTTCTCTAGTACCTCTTTCTCCATCAATCTATTCTACCTTTTCGCGCCTTTCGTACTGCAATTTGACTGTCGCGAAAGGCGGCTTGAGCGGGCCCAGCTTTAGCACACCGTTACCCGTCTTTCCTATCGTCATTTCCCATTGGTTGGGGGCCCGATTCTCCTGACTGATTCTTATTTCTCTGGACGAACCGTCCCCCAGAATTACTCGGCCACTAATCGGAAACGCACCGGGATCTGTACGTATTCGATACTGAGTCTCCCCTTCTCCATGGGGAGTGAATATGTTAATGTACCTTGTTAAGCCATCCGAACCTTTGAACGTGTTGACACTAGCCACTGCCGATAACTCTGTTGGAACTATGGAGGTAGTACGAACCGACGTCACCACCACCAAATTAGCCAAGATAGTTCGCATTTCCGTATCAAACTCCGCAACAGCGTCCGAATTGACATACGCTATGTTGTAGGTAGGAGTCTCCTTAGTCACTATTGCTGGCCGTTTTCCTTCATCGTTGACTTCGTACGCCAAGACTTCCCAACCGTCTCCAAATTTAGGCTTATAACTGTATGCCGCATACTTATCCGGGTTGAGCCTGAAACTTCCCATGGGACCTGTAAAACCTCCGGGCACAGTGAACGCCGGATGTTTGGTTGCGGGAAGGAAAAAGCCGGACGGGGTTGCCGGTCCCTCGGTAGTGATACCCAAAATCTCAAATGCAGGATCTGATATCGCGCCACGTCCAGCTTTGGAACTTATGCCTATTGGGCCGAGAATCATCAAGTGACCACCCTTGTCCAGATAGCTTCTCAGGGTCTCGAGATCTTCTCTACCTAGGTAATCAAGGCCGATTGCGATTATCAGGTCATATTTTGACAATGACGCCGAATCCAGCTTGTACTTAGACTCTGAGTTCCCCACCTCGCTAGGCAAAATAATGCTAACAGGCGTCTTTCGCCAGTACTGGAGAAGGCCATACATACCACCGACCGTCTTCAGTAATTTCGAATTGTCAGCCTCCCAAAACAGGGCATTTCGGTTGCATAGTATAGCAACCCTGGAATCTGGGCGCATGTCGGCAATCCATTGCGATCGCTCGCCTGTTGTAACGCCCTTCAAGTATTCGAGAAACCGAGGATTCTGCCATACTGAAGTGGCTATTTTGCCTGAATTTGTCCTACTAGCCACAGAACCGTTAAAACAGTATCCTTTGGCTCCCGCACCAATAGCGAGTTCGATCTGAGCCACTTCCAAGTCCACCCAAGCTTTATCTTGCTGGTCTCCTGCGGATGGCAGACTTGCAACAATCGGAACAGCGGGTTTTCCACTACTATCACCAAGCGCCAGTTTCAGCAGGAACTCGTAATAGCCATACCGGGTCATGTAGCGAACTATCTCGTTTTCTGCCAAAGCCAACGGGTTTGTTGGACTCTTGCCTGACTTCTTTAACGCAGCCATTTGTTGTGCTACGTAGGCCGCTGGTGGATCCACTATCAAAGGTGTTACCAAGCTCGAGAACTTCCCGGTATGCCGACTTGAAATTGCGTTCTTGTATGTGTCCAATCGACTGTCAAACCCGATCAAAGCCAACGCACCTGGTTTAGCCTTTTCTACTTCTTGAGCATACCTCTCACACAGGTTATTCAGCCATTCCATGCGCTTTAGAGCATGGAGATA
>Ga0308420_1001074_pt1 | contig 14163 bp, 15 predicted proteins | sample HotsprSampleMS55_FD_203802 | JGI IMG/M metagenome (GOLD analysis project Ga0308420, IMG submission 203802) | Hot spring phototrophic mat microbial communities from Mushroom Spring, Yellowstone National Park, Wyoming, United States - 20090730_MS55 ... | reverse complement strand
GCGCGCGGGCCCCTGGCGCGAGGTGCTGAACACCGATTCGGCCTACTACGGCGGTTCCGATACCGGAAACGGCGGCGTCGCCTTCGCCACGCCGGAGCCGTGGATGGGCGAGCCGGCTTCGCTCGTGCTGACGCTGCCGCCGCTCGGCGCGCTCATCCTCGCGCCGGCTTGAGCCCGAGCTGGGCGTCCACTTCGGCCTCGGCCTCGAGCCAGTCCTCGAGCTCGCGGCCGGGGGCGAAGCCGCGCCGCTCGGCGCGAAAGTAGGCCGCGCGCGCGATCATTTCCCGGCGTGCCTCGGCGGAGGTCGGCGCCGCCTGCGTGCCCGCGCGCCCTGCCGCTCGGGCGGTGCCCGGTTCGGCTCGCGGCGCGGCGCGCTTACCGCGTTGTCGTCCGCCTGCCATGCGTTCTGCCTCCGGTTTGCCTGCGGGCGAGGCCCGCATTTCGAGCGCGACTCTAGCCCCCCGGCGGGCGCGCCGTTTGATGCAGGTCAAGGGCGATCGCCGCAGCCCCGAGCAGCTCGAGGCGCTCGCTCTTGACCAGGTGCACCGGGAACTCGCGCGCGAGCGCCGCATGCACGCCCTTGTCGTTGAACGCGCGCACGAAGCCGCCCGCGCCGAGCCGCCCCGCGATGCGCGGGGCGATGCCGCCGGCGACGTAGACGCCGCCGCGCGCGAGCACCGCGAGCGCGTGGTCGCCGGCCACCGCGCCGTAGATCTCGCAGTAGAGGTCGAGCGCGCGGCAGGCGAGCGCATCGCCCGCCTCGGCATCGCGCTGCACCGCCGTCGCCGCGGCCGCGTCGCCGGGCGCCGGCGCGCGGCCGAGCAGGAAGGCGTGGATCGCGGCAAGCCCCGCGCCGCAGAGCACGTCCTCGGCTTCGACGCGCGCGCGCGTCGCGCGAAGCCAGCGCCACAGTGCCACCTGCTCTTCGCTCTGCGGAGAGAAGCCGACGTGACCTCCTTCGCCGGCGATCACGAGCGGACGCGCGTCGGCCGGCACGAGATAGGCGACGCCCAGCCCGGTGCCGGCGCCGAGGACGACCTTCGGTGCCTGCGGATCGGGGGCTCCGGCCTGCAGCGTCCGAAGCTCGTCGGTCGCGAGCCACGGCAGGCCGCGCGCGGCGCAGGCGAAGTCGTTGTCGACCGCGACCGGCACACCCAGGCGCGCCGCGAGCGCGTCAGGCGCGAGCACCCAGTTTCGGTGGGTGAGTCGCACCCGGCCGTCGGACACCGGTCCTGCCGCCGCGAAACCGGCGGCCGAAAGCGAAGGCACCCCTCGCTCGGCGCGCAGGCCGGCGAGATAGGCCTCCAGTGCGTCCTCGAAGCTCGCGAAGTCGCGGTCTTCCTGGCGCCGGATCGCGAAAAGCTCGGGGCCGCGGGGACCGCTTCGCGCGAGCGCGAAGCGGCACTTGGTCGCGCCGACATCGGCGACGAGCACGGTCGGACCTTCGCCCATCGCCCCGATTTCACCACGAAAGCGGCTGCAGTAAGCTCGCGCGCTCATGCCCGCAGCGCCGCTCCGCGTCCTCTTCGCGACCCCCGAATACGCCCCGCTCGTGAAGACGGGCGGGCTCGGGGACGTGAGCGGCGCGCTGCCGCGCGCACTGCGCGAAACGGGCTGCGACGCCCGCGTGCTGCTTCCGGCCTACGGCGCGCTCGGTGCGCTCGGAGGCGAGGAAGACAGCGCGATCGGGCTGCCGGCGCAGGCGGGCCTTCCGGCTGCGCGCATCGTTCCCTGCGTTCTGCCGGGTGCGGTTCCGGGTTTTCTGCTCGATTGCCCCGTGCTCTACGCGCGCGCCGGCGGTCCCTACCTCGACCCGGAGGGGCGCGACTGGCCGGACAACGCGCTGCGCTTCGCGCAGCTCGCGCGCGCCGCCGCCTGGCTCGGGCGCGCGGATGTGCCGCTTGCCTGGCGCGCCGACGTGGTGCACGCGAACGACTGGCAGACGGCGCTCGCCGCCGCCTACCTCGCCTACGCGCCGGCCCCGCGCGCGGGCTCGCTCCTCACCGTGCACAACCTCGCCTTCCAGGGGATCTTTCCTGCCACCGCGTTCGAAGCCCTCGGGCTGCCGCCGGAGGCATTCTCGATCTCCGGCCTGGAGTTCCACGGCCAGGTCTCGTTCCTGAAGGCGGGACTGGTGTACGCCGACGCGATCACGACGGTGAGCCCGACCCACGCGCGCGAGATCCTGCAGCCGCCGCTCGGCTTCGGGCTGGAGGGCGTGATCGCCGCGCGCCGCGATGCGCTGCACGGCATCCTGAACGGCATCGACACCGCGCTCTGGAATCCGGCGACCGATCCTTGGATCGCGCGCCGCTACGACGCCGACAGGCTGGAGGCGAAGGCGGAAAACCGCGCCGCGCTGCGCGCGCGGCTCGGCCTCGCCGAAGATCCGCAGGCAGCGCTCGCCGGCATCGTCAGCCGCTTCACCTGGCAGAAAGGGCTCGATCTCGTGCTCGAAGCCGCGCATCGGATCCTGGCGCTTCCGCTGCAGCTCGCGGTGCTCGGCGCCGGCGATCGCGCGCTCGAGGAGGCTTTCCGGCGGCTCGCCGCCGCGCATCCGGGACGGGTCGCGGTGCGGATCGGCTACGACGAGCCGCTCGCGCATCTCGTGGAGGCGGGCGCGGACCTCTTCCTCATGCCCTCGCGCTACGAGCCCTGCGGCATGAACCAGATGTACAGCCAGCGCTACGGTACGCTGCCGGTGGTGCGTGCGACCGGCGGGCTCGCCGACTCGGTCTCGGACGCCGAGACGGGGTTCGTGTTCCGCGAGCCGAGCGCCGAGGCGCTCGTCGCGGCGCTCGAGCGCGCGCTTCAGGTCTGGCGCGATCGGCCGCACTGGCGCCGGCTGCAGCGCCAGGCGATGGCGCGCGAGCTCGGCTGGGAGAGCGCGGCGCGCCGCTACGCCGTGCTCTACGCCCAGATCATGAGGCCCATCTCCAACGGGTGAGCGAGCAGCGGGTGGTAGGGGTAGGCGCGGATGCGGTATTCGAGCCGTCCGCAGAGCTCCGGCGCGAGCTCCAGCACGAAGCGCTGCTCGCCGTCGGCCGCCGTCCCTTCGGCGTGGAAGAGGTGGCTGTGCCAGGTAGCATTGCCGTGGGAGCGCTCGCCGCGAGCCAGTTGGAGCTCGACGCGCACGTCCTCCGGCGCAAGACCGGCGAGTCGCACTCCGACCTCGACGCGCAGTCGCTCGCCGTACGCGATCCGCGGCACCGGCGCATCCAGGCGCCGGATCGCGACGCCGGGCCACGCCGCACGCACGCGCCGGCGCCAGGCGGCGAGCGCGCGCGCGCCCGCGCCGCCGCCTTCCTCCATGCGCCGGCGCAGCAGCGATGCCGGCAGGTAGCACTTCGCGGTGTACTCGTCCACCATGCGCACGGCGTTGAAGCGTGGCATCACGGTCGCGATCGCGCGCTTCGCCATCCGGATCCAGCGCGCCGGAAGTCCCCGCCCGTCGCGCTCGTAGTACGTCGGCAGCACCTGGTCCTGGAGCAGCTCGTAGAGCGTGCGCGCCTCCTCCTGGTTGCGCCGGTGCGGGTCGAGCGCCTCGGAGGCGGGTTTGATCGCCCAGCCGTTGTCGCCGAGGTAGCCCTCGCCCCACCAGCCGTCGAGCACCGAGAGGTTGAGCACGCCGTTGATCGCCGCCTTCATTCCGGAGGTGCCCGAGGCCTCCAGCGGATAGACCGGATTGTTGAGCCAGACGTCCACGCCCGAGACGAGGCGGCGCGCAAGCCGCAGGTCGTACTCCTCGACGAGCAGGATGCGGCCCTCGAAATCGGGCGAGCGCGCGATGCGCGCGATCTGCCGGATCAGCTCCTGTCCCGGACCGTCGGCCGGATGCGCCTTGCCGGCGAAGATGAAGAGCACCGGCCGATGCTCGTCGCACGCGATCTGGCGCAGCCAGTCGAGGTTCTCGAACAGCAGCGTCGCCCGCTTGTAGGTCGCGAAGCGCCGGCCGAAGCCGATCGTGAGCACCTCCGGCCGCGCCGGATCGGCCAGGCGCAGCAGCCGCTCGACGTGCGATTCGCTCGTGCGCTGGCGATTGTGCTGCGCGCTCACGCGGTAGCGCACGAGGTAGAGCATCTGCGACTTCAGGCGCTGGTGCGTCGCCCAGAACACCTCGTCGGACAACTCCTCGATGCGCGTCCAGAACGCGGCGTCGTTCAGGTGGTGCAGCCAGGTCTCGCCGAGCGTACGGTCGAACACGTCGGCCCATTCGGGCGCGAGAAATGTCGGCGCGTGCACGCCGTTGGTGATGTGCGTGATCGGGTTCTCTTCGGCCGGAACCTGTGGCCACAGCGCCGCGAGCTGGCGTGCGGCGACCCCGCCGTGGATGCGCGAGACGCCGTTGTGCCAGCGCGAGCCGCGCACCGCGAGCGCGGTCATGTCGAATTCGCCCGCGGTGCCGTTGCGCCCGAGCGCGAGCAGCGCCTCACGCCCGATGCCGAGATCGCGGCAGAAACCGTCGAAGTAGGTCGCGATCATGTCGTCCGCGAAGCGATCGTGGCCGGCGGCGACGGCGGTGTGGGTGGTGAACACGGTGGCCGAGGCGACCGCCTCCAGCGCGGCGTCGAAGTCGAGGCCTCCGTGCACCGCCTGGCGCAGGCGCTCGAGGATCAGGAACGCCGCATGTCCCTCGTTGATGTGCCACACCGTGGGCCGCAGGCCGAGCGCGGCGAGCGCCCGCACCCCGCCCATGCCGAGCACGATCTCTTGCTCGATGCGCGTGCCGCGGTCCCCGCCATAGAGGCGGTAGGTGATCAGCCGGTCGCGTTCGGCGTTCTCCGGCAGGTCGGTGTCGAGCAGGACGAGCGGGACGTGCCCGACGCGCGCGCGCCAGATGCGTAGCTGCAAGGTGCGGCCCGGCAGCCCGAGTGCGACGCGCAGCTCGCGCTCGCCGGCGTCGCGCGCCGGTTCGATCGGAAGGTCGTCGAAGTCGGAATCGCTGTAGGTCGCGAGCTGGTTTCCTTCCGGGTCGATCGCCTGCGAGAAGTAGCCCTGGCGGTAGAGCAGGCCGACCGCGACGAAGGGAAGGCGCAGGTCGCTCGCGGCCTTGCAATGATCGCCCGCGAGGATGCCGAGGCCGCCGGAGTAGATCGGCAGGCTCTCGTGGAAGCCGAACTCGGCGCAGAAATAGGCGACGAGATCGTCGGCGCCGAGACCGATCGCAGAGCAGCGCCGCGCGGTGTCGCGCCGGTAGGCGTCGCAGGCGGCGAGCACGCGCTCGTAGGCACCGAGGAACTCGGGGTCCTGGGCCGCCTGCAGCAGCCGCGCCTCGTCGATGCGGCGCAGGAAGGCGCGCGGATTGTGGCCGGCTTCGCTCCAGAGCTGGGGATTCAGGCGCGAGAAGAGCGCGCGTGTCGCACGGTCCCAGGTGTAGGCGAGATCGCCCGCGAGCTCCTCCAGGCGCGCGATGCGCGCCGGGATGCGCGGCAGGACGTGCACGTGGTAGGCGGTGCCGGGCCGTTCCATCTCGCTTCTGCGGTTTGCGCCGCGGTTCGGCGAGGGCCGATCTTAGCGCACTCGTGCCGGCGGTTGACCTGGGTCAAAGCGCCGCCCGCTCGTGGTACGAACATCGCGGCATGGCGATCGGAGAGATCTGCAGCCGCACGGTGGTCTTCCTCGGGCGCGGCGAGTCCTGCCTCGCAGCCGCGCGTCTGATGCGCGAGCATCACGTCGGCAGCCTGGTGGTCGCCGAGCGCGCCGAACCGCACGGGCGCCTCGTGCCGGCGGGCATGATCACCGACCGCGATCTGGCGGTCGGCGTGATGGCGCTCGGCCTCGATCCGGAGCGCACGCCGGTCGAGGCGGTGATGCGCCCGGAGCTCGCGGTGGTGTGCGAATCGGAAGGCATCGGCCGCGCGATCGCGCTGATGCGCGCGCGCGGCGTGCGCCGCCTTCCGGTGGTGGACGATGCGGGCGCCCTGGTCGGCGTCGTCTCGGCCGACGACCTGATCGAGCTACTCGGCGAAGAGATGGCAGGGCTCGCCGCCATGCTCGGTCGCGGCGAGCGACGCGAGCGCGAGGAACGGCGCGCGGCGCTCTGAAGCGGGGCGCAGCGCGGCTCGCGGCGCTCGTCTACTTGCGGATGCGCGCGCTGACGCGCTTCGCCTGCAGCCCTTCGGCGGCGGCCTCCTCGATGAAATGCACGCTCGCGCCGACGGCGAGGTGCTCGAAGGAAGGAGAGGCCACGTTCTCGCGCGAAAAATAGTATTCGCGCCCGTCGGCGGTGACGATGAAGCCGGTGCCGTTTGTCGCGTCCAAGCGGGCGATGCGTCCGGCGAGCACCGGCGGATGGCGTTTGACGTCGCCGCGCTGCCCGCGCGCGTAATCCTCCAGGCGGCGCCGCGCGGCGTCGAACGCCTCGCGCAGCGCGACCTGGATGTCCTCGTGGTGTTCGCGGGTGACCGCGATCTCCCCGCCCGGAACCGTGAGGTCGATGCGCACGCTGAACTGTTTGCCCTTGTGGCGGTGGCGCCCGTCGAGCGCGAGCACCACGCGGCAGCCGATGATGCGGTCGTAATAGCGGTCGAGCTTTTCCGCTTTTTCCTGCACCGCCGCGTAGAGCGCGTTCGAGCGCGCGATGCCGTGGAAGGAAATCTGCAGCGGAAGTTGCATGCGCGCAGGATAGGGGCGCGCGGGCGCACGCTTTTGACGCAGGTCAAGGCAGCCGCAGGCCGCCTCGGGCGCACGAGCCATCCGGCAGATCTTTGACGCCGGTCAAGACCCGGTGCCACGGCCGGCGGACGATGGACGCGGCAAGGAGGTGGACCATGAACGTGGATCGCATCTGCTCGAGCCGGATCGTCAGCGTGCCGCGCGGCGCGAGCCTCGCCGAGGCCGCATCTCGGATGAAGGAGCGGCACGTCGGCGCTCTGCTGGTCACCGACGACACCGGGGACGGAGAGCGCGCGGTGGGCATCGTCACCGACCGCGACCTCGTGCTCTACGCGCTCGCCGAAGGGCTCGGACCGACGGAGGCCTGCGTCGAGGACGTGATGACGCCCGCGCTCGCCACCGTGCGTGCGGATGCCGGCGTGTTCGAAGCGGCCGAGGCGATGCGCGCGGCCGGCGTGCGCCGGCTGGCGGTGAGTGGCGAGGGGGGCGAAATCGTCGGCATCGTGTCGCTGGACGACATCGTGGACGCGATCGCAGCCGAGCTCGGCAGTCTGGCGCTGGCGCTGCGCCGCGAGCGCGAACGCGAGCAGACGCGCGCGTACGAGTCGGGCCAGATGACCGGCTGATCGCCGCCGGCGCCGGATGCCGGCGCGCGAGCGGCGCGGGCCGGGCTTTGACGGCGGTCAAGCGGCTCGGCGCAGCCCTCGGGTAGGATGCGCCCGATCCGACCGCGGAGGACCGCCGTGAGAATCAGCGGACATGCACCGGATGTCGGCGCCCCGGACCCCGAGCGCCGCAACTCTCCCATCCTCGACGACGCCGCCGACGCCGAGACGCTGACCTACGACCCCGAGGCGGGCGGCGCGGTGTGCTACTTCAACGACCGCGCTTACGCGCCCGGCGAATACGTCTGCAGCGGCAACGAGTTGCTGCGCTGCGAACCGGGAGGCGTGTGGGTGCGCAGAGGACCCTGCGTGCCGACGTAGCGCCCGCGCGCGCGGCTAGAGGCGGGCGCCGCCGCGCTGCACGTGCGTCTTCTCGTACGTGTGCTGGCAGGGCTGGCAGCGCAGCGCGGTCGGGTACGCCTGCAGGCGCTCGAAGCCGATGTCGGCACCGCACTCGGAGCAGATGCCGTAGGTGCCGGCAGCGATGCGCGCCTGCGCGGCTTCGAGGTCCCGGATCGTCGCCACTTCGCGCACCACCTCGGCCTGGCCGAGGTCGGCGAGCAGATCGGCCTGCGCCTCGTCGCCGCTGTCGCGCACCGTCCCGGCGACCTGCGCGAAGCTTTCCTCGCGCGCGCGCGCGTAGTCGTCGAGCGTCTCGGCGATGAGCGCCTGGCGCCGTTCCTCCAGCAGACGTCCGAGGGTGGCGATCTGTTCGGGCGTGAGTGCCATCGGGATCTCCTCGCAAGAGTCTAGCGGCGGCGTCGCGGCGCCGGGATCTCGTCCGGTTCGACGCTCTCCACGCGCGGCAGCTCGCGCCCCGGGCGCCGGCGCAACGCCCGTTTGTCGAGTTCGTCGCGCACCTTGCTGCGGGTGCGTCCTTCGTGCAGCGGCTCGTGCGCCGGCACCGCCGGCGCGCGCTCGCCCGCCCAGCGCTCGCGGCAGGCGGGGGTGCAGAAATACGCGACATAGTTCTTCGCCTCGACCGCGATTGCGGCCGACGGGGCAACGAGCTTCGCGCACACTTCGCAGAAGACGCGGTCGGGATCGGGCAGGGGACGGGGTTCTTTCGTCATCGCGCACCTCCGATGCCCGGATCATCGCGGCGCGCGAGCGGCACGATTTGCGCGAGATCAAACCTCGTGCGCGCCCGTACGCGCGATCCAGGAGCAGATCCGCGGCCAGAGCTTCGCGTGCGCGCTGCGGCCGACGAGCGGGCCGACGTGCTGGAGCGCGACGCCGGTGTCGCCTTCGTAGTGCAGCACGGTCCGGTCCGGACTCGCTGCCGCCTCGACCGCGGGCAGCACGGCGGCCGGCGGCACCAGCGGGCAGCGCGGATCGAGCACCGCCAGTAACGGCGCGCGCAGGCGCGCGGCCGCCGCGACGCGGCCTGCCACTTCCAGCGTTCCGCGCAGGAACGCATCCTCGCGCACCACCGCGCCCGCGAGCTCGCGCACCAGCGCGCGCGGCAAGGCGAATTCGTCGAGCGCCCAGCGCTCGACCTGGAGCAGCGTGCGAAGGCGCGCCGGATCGGCCGCGCACAGCGCCGCATCGAGCAGCCGCTCGGCGCCGAACGGGCCGGGCGCGGCGGCGAGGCTCGCGATGCCGAGGAACGAGCCCGGCAGCGATTCCGGAACTTCGTCCGCGCCGAGCTTTTCGGCCATCGCGCGCAGCACCGGCGTGCGCTCGCCGAAAGCGAGCGGCGCGGCGAGCAGGACGAGCCCCTGGACGCGCTCGGGGTGGAGCGCGGCGAACACGGCGGCGAAGAACCCGCCGAGGGAGTGCGCAACGAAGAGCGCGCGCGCGGCGCCCGCGGCCTCCAGGCATTCGAGGACGAGGCGGCTCGCGTATTCAGCGAGGCCGAAGGCCGGAGGAGCGCTCTGCCAGTCGAGCAGGTGCACGCGAGCCCCGGCTTCGAGGCAGCGGCGCACCGCGCTCACCTCCGGCGCGAGGTCCCAGATATACGGCCGCTTGATCGGCGCCGGCACGATGAAGAGCGCCGGACCGGCGCCTTCACCCTCGTAGCGGCGCAGCACGACGCCGGTGGCGCGGAAGATCTCGCGCCAGGACGCTTCGCGCGGGCCGAGGCCGAAACCGTCGAGCAGCGCGCCCTGTGCACGGCGCAACCGGTCGAGCTGCTCGTAGAGCGCCCCGTCCAGCACCGCCGCGATTCTCTGTGCGTGCCGTTGCGGTGTTTTGACGTGCATCAAGCCCCGCGGGGCCTGCGGCGCTGCAATGCGCGCATGCGCGCTCCCGAGCTCCACTTCGCGTACGCGCCGCGCGGCGGGGGGCTGCTGTGTGCGCTCGCCTATCTCGATTCGGAGCGCGACGTCTACGGCTGGTTCACCGGGTTGCACGCCGGCGGCCGGATCGCGGGCTACTATTTCCTGCTCGAGGCATACCACGGTCCCGGTGCGGTGCGCTACGAGGCGGTGCCGGCGCAGGATCTGCATTCCGGCTGGTCGTTGGAGGAGGCGCGCCGGCACGAGCTCGCGCGCCTGGAAGAGGCGGTCGTACGCGAGTGGCTCTTCGCGCGCGACGATCCCGCCGCCGCCGCCGATGTGCTCGCCTACGAAAAGGCCGAACTGGCGCTCGGGGAACTCGGCGTACGTTACCGGCGCCTTGCGCGCTTTCATACCGCCGCGGCGCTGTGGACCTGGTACACGCCCGCGTTCCAGCGTTCGGTGCTGCGCCAGCTCGCGCGACGCTGGCCGCTCGAGTACCGTCCCGACTTCGGGGTCTGAGCGTATGGCATGGCTGCGCGTGAACGGTGAACGCCGGCTCGTCGAAGCCGATCCGCAGAAGCCGCTGCTCTGGGTGCTGCGCGACGATCTCGGCCTGAAGGGCACGAAGTACGGCTGCGGCGTCGGGGTGTGCGGTGCGTGCTTCGTGCTCCTCGACGGCGAGCCGAACCACGCCTGCATGGTCCCGTGGACGCGCGTCGGCGAGCGGGAGGTCACCACCATCGAGGGACTCGGCCCCGGACATCGGGTGGTGCGCGCCTGGATCGCCGAGCAGGTGCCGCAGTGCGGGTACTGCCAGCCGGCGCAGATCCTCGCCGCGGCGGCACTGCTTGCGCGCGATCCGGCGCCGACGCGCACGGCGGTCGATGCGGCGATGTCGGCGGTGCTCTGTCGCTGCGGGACCTACGCGCGCATCCGGCGCGCGATCGCGCGCGCGGCCACGGGCAGCGACCTCGCGCCCGCGCCGCCGGAGCTGCCGGAACTTCTCTCCGAGCTGCCGGCGCAGGCGGGCGTGGCGATGAACGACTGGCTCTGGATCGACAGCAAGGGGGTGGTGACCGTGATCGTCAACCACTCCGAGATGGGGCAGGGGGCGCTCAGCGGGCTCGCGGTGCTCGCAGCCGAAGAGCTCGAGGTGCCGCTCGAGCGCGTGCGCACGGTGTTCGCGCCCGCGGCGGCGCGCTACTGGAACGCGTACTGGGGCGGCGGCCAGTTCACCGGCGGCTCGAGCAGCATCCGCGGCCAGTGGAAGCCGCTACGCCGCGCGGCGGCCGAGGCGCGCGCACGGCTCCTCGCCGCAGCGGCCCGGCGCTGGGGTTGCGCGATGGCCGACTGCCGCGCGGAGGAGGGCTGGGTGATCCAAGCACCGAGCGGCGCGCGCTTGCCCTATGGCGAGCTTGCTGCCGAGGCGGCGGCGGTGGCGAAGGTGCGCGCGCCCGAGCTCAAACGGCCGGCCGAGTGGCGGCTCGTCGGCAAACCGATTCCCCGCCTCGATGTCCCCGCGATGTGCCTCGGTTCGATCGCCTACGGGATCGACACCGCGCTCCCCGGCATGCGCGTCGCGGTGCTCGAACGCGCGCCGGTCCCGGGCGGGCGGCTTGCGCGCTGCGAGGCGGAGCGCGCGCTCGCCCTTCCCGGGGTGCACGCGGTGCTGCCGTTCCGGCACGCGGTGGCGGTCGTCGCCGACGATTTCTGGTCCGCCGAGCGCGCTCGCGCCGCACTCCGACTCGCCTGGCGCGAGGGCGCGAACGCGAGGCTCGACGATGCCGCGATCGGACGCGCGCTCCGCGCCGCGCTCGGGCGCAGGGGCAAAGTGGCGAAGGAGCGGGGCGATGCGCGCGCGGCGTTCGCGCGCGCGCGGCGCATCGTCGAGGCGGTCTACCGCACGCCGTATCTCGCGCACGCGCCGATCGAGCCGATGAACTGTGTCGCGCACGTCAGCTCCGAGGGCTGCACGCTCTGGGTGGGCACGCAGGCGCAGAGCGACGCGCAGGAGGCGGCCGCGCGCGCCGCCGGCGTGCCGAAATCGCGCGTGCGCGTGTACACGCGCTTTCTCGGAGGCGGCTTCGGGCGCAGGCTCGAGACCGACTTCGTCACCGAGGCGGTCGAGGTCTCGAAAGCGGTCGGCGCCCCGGTGCAGGTGCTGTGGACGCGAGCCGACGACCTGCGGCACGACCGCTACCGGCCGGCGCACGCGGTGCGCCTTCGCGCAGCGCTCGGCGCCGACGGCTTTCCGCTCGCCTGGGAGCTTCGCATCGCCGGCCCCGAGCCCGCGCTCGAGGGCGTCGAGATCCCCTACGACATCCCGGCGCTGCGCGAAGAGCACGTGCGGGTCGAGTTTCCGGTGCCGGTCGGCTACTGGCGCGGCGTCGGCGCGACCAACAACGCGTTCGCGATCGAGTGTTTCGTGGACGAGCTCGCGCGGCGCGCCGGACGCGATCCGCTCGAATACCGGATCGCGCTCCTCGCCAATTCGCCGCGCCATCGGACGGTGCTGCGCCTTGCAGCCGAGCGGGCGGGCTGGGGGACGGCGCTTTCACGCGGGCGCGGGCGGGGAATCGCGCTCTACGAATCGTTCGGTTCGGTGGTTGCGCTCGCGGCCGAGGCGCGCGTCGTGCGCGGCGCGATCGTCGTCGGACGCGTGGTGTGCGCGATGGACTGCGGAACCGCGGTGCTTCCGGACGCGGTGCGCGCGCAGATGGAAGGCTCGATCGCCTTCGGTCTTTCGGCCGCGCTCAAGGAGGAAATCCGCATCCGCCGCGGCCGCGTCGTGCAGTCGAGCTTTGCGGACTACCCGATTCTCGCGTTCGCCGAGATGCCGGAGGTGGAAACGCATCTTGTCGCGAGCGACGCCGATCCCGCAGGCGTCGGCGAGCCGGTAGTGCCGGTGGTCGCACCTGCGGTCGCGAACGCGCTCTTCGCGGCCACCGGCCGCAGGCTTCGCCGGCTGCCGCTGCGGCTACGCGAAACCGCGCGCCGCAGCGCCTGACACCCCGTCAGCCGATCGGGATCGTGCGCCGTTTCGATTTCTCGAGCTTCGGCAGCACGAGCTCGAGGATGCCGTCCTTCATCGTCGCGCTCGCCTTCGCCTCGTCGACGTCCGCCGGCAGCGCGAGGCTGCGGGCGAACTCCCCGCGCAGGATCTCGCGACAGTAATAGTCGCCCTTTTCCTCCTTCGACTCGGCGCGGGTCTCGCCGCGCAGCGTGAGCACGCCGTTCGCGATCGAGACCTCGACGTCCTCCTTGCGGTAGCCGGGCAGCGCCGCCCGCACGATCACTTCGGCTTCGCGATCGATCACGTCCACGCGCGGCAGGTCCTCGAACTCGGCGAGGGGCCGCGACCAGCCGAAGGGTCGCATCCAGCGGCGGTTGAAGAACTCCTCGAACATGCGGTCGAATTCGGAGAACAGGCTCGGGCGCGGCATGCGCTCCACCGTTCCCTTGGAAACGGTGACTTCCTTGCTTTCTTTCGCCATGGCGTACCTCCTTGCAAGACACGGGTGTGGAACGGCGCCGATTCTGGCGGACTGGGGTTACCCCCGTTTGACCTGGATCAAGCCGGCGGGCGGAGCCGAAGGCATGCGCTCCCCGCCCGCGGCCCCGCCCGACGGCGCGCTGCGCGGGCCGCCGACGCTCGCCAACGCGGCGCGTTCGTGGTATCGGTGAGCGCCTCGGGCACGCACAGCCGATGAACAGCGGACCCCGGCGCATCGTCTGCCTCACCGAGGAGACGACCGAATGGCTCTACCTCCTCGGCGAGGAGGCGCGCATCGTCGGCATCAGCGGCTACACCGTGCGACCGGCGCGCGCGCGCCGCGAGAAGCCGAGGGTGGCGCACTTCCTCGACGGCGACGTCGAAAAAATCTGCGCGCTGCGGCCCGATCTCGTGATCGGGTTTTCGGACCTACAGGCGGCGCTCGCCGAAAAACTCGTGCGCGCCGGCCTCAGCGTCTGGGTGACCAACCAGCGCAGCGTCGAGGAGATCTTCGCGACGCTCGGCTGGCTCGCGGCGCTGGTGGGCGCAGGCGCGCGCGCCGAGGCGTGGATCGCGCAGACGCGCGCGCGGCACGCCGCGATCGCCGCCACGGCCGCGCGCCTGCGGCGACGGCCACGCGTCTACTTCGAGGAGTGGGACGAGCCGATGATCGCCGGCATCCGCTGGGTGTCCGAGCTCGTCGCGCTCGCGGGCGGAGACGACATCTACCCGGAGCTCGCGCTCAAGCCGCACGCGCGCGATCGCATCGTCGCCGACCCCGCCGAGACCGTACGCCGCGCCCCGGACCTCGTCATCGGCTCCTGGTGCGGGAAGAAATTCCGTGCCGAACGCGTCGCCGCCCGGCCCGGCTGGCAGGCGCTGCCCGCGGTGCGCGACGGAGAGCTGCACGAAATCAAGAGCGCCGAGATCCTGCAGCCGGGTCCTGCGGCGCTCACCGACGGCTTGGAGCGCCTGCACGCGATCGTCCTCGGCTGGGCGAGCCGACGCGCTGAGCCGCTCGCCTGAACGCGCGCGCCAGGCATAGAACCTAGAAACCGCAGTTGCCCCGCGTCCCGAGTCGATTTCTTCAGTGCTGGCGCGGGCTTGAGGGTCTTTGGCACACTCACCCGATGGATGAAGCTGACGAACCGAAGAAGTCCGCGCTGGC
>Ga0308420_1001073_pt1 | contig 14184 bp, 13 predicted proteins | sample HotsprSampleMS55_FD_203802 | JGI IMG/M metagenome (GOLD analysis project Ga0308420, IMG submission 203802) | Hot spring phototrophic mat microbial communities from Mushroom Spring, Yellowstone National Park, Wyoming, United States - 20090730_MS55 ... | reverse complement strand
TGCCCAACACCCCCAAGAGCCAGGCGGCGGTGCTGGCCGAGCGGCTGCGGCGGCGGGTGGCCGAATATCCCTTTGCCGGGCGGGAGTCGCAGCCCGGCGGGCGCCTGACCGTCAGCTTGGGGGTGGCTGCCCTGCCCTCGGACACCAGCGACCCCAAGCAACTTCTGGAGCTGGCTGACCGCGCGCTGTACCGCGCCAAGCAGAATGGACGCGATCGCGTCTGCGTGGTCGAAAGTGAAGCCCTTGAGCACCCTATTCCAAGCGGCTTCTGGAAAGTGCCGGGCCAACCGGACACGGCGGACAACCTGCCGTCGGCCTGATGCTCTGCACACCTGCCGGGCTCCAGCCGGACGCCGGCGCTGCGGCCGGACTGTCTCAATCAAACTGCGGACACAGCCCGCCGGGCCGGGCCGCGAGTTGGCACAGGCGGACGACCACCGGGCGGTTGGGGGCCAGAATGTCCAATGCCGTCATGTCTTCCGGCCGCACCCAGCAGGCAGCCTGAACACCACGCAGGGCCGGAGCGCCGCCGGTGATGCGCGCCCAGTAGAACATGACGGCGAAGGCCTGCCGGGCATCCACGGCATAGTGAATGATGTGCAGGGGGGAGCCGACGGCAATCTGCACGCCGAGTTCTTCGTTCAGTTCGCGCTGGAGTCCAGCCTCAGGAGCTTCGTTCCAGTGAAGTTTGCCGCCGGGAAATTCCCACTGGTTGGCGAACCGTCCAGTGGGCGGTCGTTGGGTCAGCAGCACGCGCGGGCCGTCCACACAGACGGCGGCGACCACGAGGGTTGTGGTTGGTTGGGGTGTCTCGACCATGGGGGTGGACTTCAGGCCGCAACTTCAGTCTGCATTTTGAGCGCCTGAAAGTGGGCCACAAGTGGGTCAAGCAAGCTGTCCAGATCGCCCTCCAGTACGGTGTCGAGTTGGTGCAGGGTGAGTCCGATGCGATGGTCCGTGACGCGATTTTCCTTGAAGTTGTAGGTACGAATCTTTTCGCTGCGCTCACCGGTGCCCACCTGGGCGCGGCGTTCGCCGGCAATGGCTTCGTGTTGCTTCTGCCGCTCCAGGTCAAGCAGCCGGGCACGCAAAATCCGAAAGGCTTTTTCCCGGTTCTTGATCTGGGATTTCTCATCCTGCATGGACACGACAATCCCTGTAGGCAGGTGGGTCAGGCGCACGGCAGAGTAGGTAGTGTTGACCGATTGCCCCCCCGGGCCTGAAGAGCAGAACGTGTCAATCCGAACGTCTTTGGGGTCAATCTCGACCTCCACTTCCTCGGCTTCGGGCAGAACGGCGACCGTCACCGTCGAGGTGTGAATGCGCCCGGCCGATTCTGTGGCCGGCACCCGCTGGACCCGGTGAACCCCGGACTCGTGCTTGAGACGGGAATAAACCCGCGCCCCTTCGATAAGCATAATACCTTCCTTGAGTCCACCGACTTCCGACAGGGATTCATCCAGGATTTGTACCCGCCAGCCCTGCCGTTCGGCATACCGCAGGTACATGCGCAGCAGTTCGCTGGCGAACAGCGACGCCTCATTGCCGCCGGTTCCAGCCCGGATTTCGAGCAGGACATTCTTGCCGTCGTTGGGGTCCTTGGGGGTCAGCAGGCGTGCCAGTTCGAGTTGACATTCTGCCCGCTGCTTTTCAAGCAGCGCAATTTCCTCCCGCGCCAGCGCCTGCATTTCCGCGTCATCCGTTTCGTTGAGCAGTTCCCGCGCGCCGGCCAGGTTGGCGTCAATGGTGCGGTACTCCCGGAATTTCTCCACGACTTCCGTCAGTTCGCTGTGCTGCTTGGCCAGCCTGGCATAACGCGCGGCATCAGCAACCACCTCAGGGTCACTGAGTTGTGCAGTGAGGGCGTCGTATTTCTCTTCAATCGCTTTCAGTTTGTCGAACATGGCACCCAAATGTTTGCGGTTGGCCGGCAAAAGCCGTCATAGACGGCACGCCTCACCGGTTGCGCCCATATCTGCGGGAAGGCTAGGTGCGGAGCGGCGTTGCCGAGGCCGGCGGACGCGCCGAGGGATAGTGCACTACCTTTTCAATGGTGTAAATCGGCTGCCCCTGTGACTCAAAATAGGTACGTGCCAGCAGCTCGGCAACCAGGCCCGTCGAAAAAAGCTGGATACCGGCCAGAATCAACAGCGTGCCCATCATCATCCAGGGGGCATGGACTGTGAAAACGTCGCCGCCTGTCCAGAGCTTCTTGGTCGTCAGTACTGCCCAGATACTCATCCCGACAAAGAGGCTGAGCAGGCCCGGCATGCCAAAGAAGTGCAGGGGGCGGGTGACGTACTTGAGCAGAAACCGCACGGTAACGAGGTCAAACAGCACCCGGAAGGTCCGTGAGAGGCCGTAGTGGGATTGCCCATCTTCCCGGTTGATGTTCTTGATCGGGACTTCAATGATGCGCGCGCCGTTCCAGCTTGCCAGCGCCGGAATGAACCGGTGGAGTTCGCCATACAGCCGGATGCGTTTGATGGTGTCGCGCCGGTAGGCTTTGAAGGTCGTGCCGAAGTCGTGCAGCTCGACGCCTGACAGCTTGGCCATCAGCCAGTTGGCCACCCGCGAGGGGATACGGCGCAGCACGAGGTTGTCAATCCGTTTATGCCGCCATCCGCTGGCCAGGTCGTAGCCGGCATAAATGGGTTCCACCAGGGCCGGCAAGTCGCTGGGGTCATGTTGCAAGTCGCCGTCCATGGACACAATGATGTCACCCCGGGCGTAATCGAAACCGGCGGCCAGGGCCGGCGTTTGCCCGAAGTTGCGCTTGAGTTTGATGACTGTCACCCGGGAATCGCTGGCGGCAATGTCGGCCAGAAGCTGGTACGTCCGGTCGCGGCTGGCATCGTCCACGAAGATGATTTCAAACGAGGGGTAGTGGGCTTCCAGAACGGTGCACAGGCGTTCGTAGAGCTTTTCGACACTGCCCTCTTCGTTGTGCATGGGGATGACGACCGAAATTTCCGGCGGCGGGAGTTGGTCGGTTTCATCGAGCATGGTCGGTCGTACGCGGTTCGTCACAGTGATCGAGATGGGCAAAGCTCACGAGCTGAATGTTCTGCCGGGTGATTTCAGCCTGCACCCGGGCATCAGTCAGGGCGGCCAGTTCCCGGACGCGCGATGCCTTGAGACGGGTCGGGTAGTGCCGCAGGGTATCATCCATCTCAGACGGGTGGCACATCAGTTCACTCGTCCCGACGGGCAAAAGGCGAAGGATATAGCAGATAAGGGCGGGATTGAGCAATCCGGTGTGGGCAAAGCCGAAGAAAGCATCCGGGGTGCGGACGCTGGCTGTCCGCAGCCGCGCCCGGAAGTCCGCCGCATAGCGGGCCAGGGCCAGCGCGCTGGCTTTCTGTTGGATGAAGGTCAGGATTTCACCGGGCCGCAACCCGGCCAGCGAAGCGAAGGTCAGGCGTTCATGCGGCCGCCGCACAGACTGGATGCCATAGCTTTCAGCGACCCGGAGCATCGCGTCCAGCACCTGTGGGTGGGCATGCGTGTGTTTGTGGCTGTCCAGATGCGTGGGTTGCAGCCCGGCGGCGAGGACTTTTTCCACCTGGGCGCGGAACTCGATTTCGATTTCCGCCGGGCGGAGTTCCCGGCGCAGGAGGCGGCGCAGAAACAGCCCGAAATCGTTGGGAAGGGTGCCATCGGGGCCGAGCAGGCTACGCACGTCAGATGGCGGAGCAACCGGTTGGCCGCCCAAGAGGACAAGATGGATGCCGACGCCCAGCCGGGGCGCATCGCGGAGGCGGGCCACGGCGTCATCAAAGGCCAGACCGTTGGCCATCAGTGTGGTACTCGTCACAATGCCAGCTTGGTGAGCACGGATAATCCCGGTGTTGACACCGACGCACATCCCGAAGTCGTCGGCATTGACAATGAGCTTACGGCGCATCGGTCGCTCCCCCGGCCGGCGGTTGCTGAGGGGCAGGTGGCGGAGACCCGGCTGATGGTCGGCGCTGTCGCCGGGCTTCATAGAGCAGCAAGGCGCCGGCCACGGCAACATTCAGGGATTCAACCGGTTCTTCCATGGGAATCATCAGGCGGGCAGCAAGCCGGGCTTGCCATTCGTCGGTCAGCGAGCGCAGACCGTGGCCTTCCGAACCAAGCCAAATGAGCACCGGCTGCCGCCAGTCGAAAGCCTCGTAGGGGGTGTCGCCCTGGCTGTCAGCCGCGACAAGGCAGATGCCCTGCCGATGAAGTTTCCGCAGTTCATCAGCCACGTTGGGGCCGGCGATGATGGGCAGTCGGAAGGCCGAACCGGCCGATGCCCGCAGAGCTTTGGGCTGGAAGGGGTCCACCGTGCCGACCGTGACCAAGGCTGCCGTTGCACCAGCGGCTTCGGCAGTGCGAATCAGCGCCCCCAGGTTGCCGGGGGACTGGATACCATCCGCCAGCAGGAACAGTGGCGCCGGGCAGTTGGTGATGTCCGGTATTGTGGACACCGGGCGGCGTCCCAGCGCCACGATACCCGGTGGCGTTTCCACATCGCTGATATGCGCCATGACCGCCTCGGTCAGCAGGGCGCCCCGGCAGGGCTGCGATTGCAGGTTGGCGAGCAGTTGTGCGCCGCGCGGGGTGTCGCACAGTCGTGGGCTGTACGCGATGGCTTCAAAGACGATGTGACTGTGCAGGGCTTCCTCGACCAGACGCACCCCTTCAATGAAGATGACGTGCCGATCCCGTCCCTCGCGGGCGGCGACGAAGCGTTTGACGAATGGGTTGCTGCGGCTGGTGATGGTGTCAATGAGCATGGGGTTGGTGGGCTGCGGATGTTGAACTTCAGACTGTCGGACGCCGAAGCGCCTCGGCCAGTTCTGTCCAGTTGACCGAGGTGCGGACGATGAAATGCCCCGGAACGGGGGTAATTGAGTTGACGGTAACAAAGTGTAATGGGCGCAGTCGCCGTCCGGCCAGGGTGTATTCCAGATTGAGCGCTGCCCGCATTTCGGGAATCTGATTGAGGTTGACTTCCAGGCCACGCCCGTCGAAGTGAAGCCCGGCCGAGGGGTCACCGGCTTCGCGCAGGGCATGCGCCTCGCCCAGCACGTGGTGAAACAGCAGGGTCAGCAGATGGGCGGCAGCCCGCTGCCAGAGCCGTGTGCCATGGACAGCGACCGGGCCGGCCGGCACGAGATAGATGCGCCGCCGATAGCGTGTGAAGGTGATGTGCTCGATACGGAGTGGGACACTCACCCGGGCCAGAAAAAACCGCTCGCTGCGAGCTGAGATGGTAAAGCTGCCCTCTTGCGTTTGGAGTGTGACCTCCCGCACACCGCGCATAGGGGTCGTCGCCAGTGCCTTGTTCAGATGGGTTTCATCCACGCGGATTTCCCCGGCCGCCAGGCGCGCCAGCGTATTGTCCCGGTGAAGTTGGGTGAGTACGTCGAGCGCCTGTTCACTGCGCTCCCACGCCTGACGAATCCACTGCCACATTGTTGATGGTCATGACGCTCCCCGACCGGCGGGGCAGTGTTGTGCGCCGAGAGTCTGTTTGACAAGCGAAAGACGGCTTCTGTAGATTTGGTACGTCCTGTACATCGCTGATTTGTTTTGCAACGGTCGGTCCGTTGTTCCTCCCTTCCCTGTTCCAAAGCACAACGGTTATGAAGCGCTGCGTCATCTGTGGCAAGGAATTCCACGACCAGATGCGGTTTTGTCCGTTTGATGGCGGCGCTTTGGAAACCGTAGAACAGGACGCTTTCATTGGTCGGACGCTCGATGGAAAGTACTACATCGAGGCCAAGATTGGTGAGGGGGGCATGGGATCGGTCTATCGTGCGCGTCACCTGCTGATGGATACGCAACTGGCCGTTAAGGTGCTGCATCCGTCGCTGGTGTCCGATGCCACTTCGGTGGCGCGCTTCCAGCGTGAGGCACAGGCAATGGCCCGTATCCGGCACTCGAATGCCATTGCCGTCACGGACTTTGGCGTTACGGAAGACCAGATCAACTACATCGTCATGGAGTTGTTTGAGGGCGAATCGCTGCGCAAAGTCCTCGAACGCCAAAAGAAGCTTCCCTATGCCACGGCCATTGCCATTGCCCGTCAGGTGTGTGGGGCGCTCGAAGCCGCCCATCGCAGCGGCGTCATCCACCGCGACATCAAACCGGAAAACATCTTTCTGTCGCCCCAGCCGGACGGGTCCTACTTCGCCAAAGTTATTGATTTTGGCATTGCCAAGATTGTGACCGATACTTCAAAGGGCGGCCCGCCGCTGACCCGTCAGGGGATGATTATCGGTTCGCCGCACTACCTGTCGCCGGAGCAGTGTACCGGGCAGGAACTGGATGCCCGTTCGGATATTTACTCACTGGGCATCGTATTGTTCGAGATGCTGACTGGGCAGGTGCCCTTCACGGCGGTAACGCCGGTGGCAGTGGCCCTGCTCCACGCGAATGAACCGCCGCCCAGCCTGCGCAAACTCAATCCTGAAATTCCCAAAGCCTTGGACGACCTTGTGATGCGTGCCCTGGCGAAGTCCAAAGCTGATCGCCCGGCCAGCGCCCGCGAGTTTGCGGAAGAGTTGGCACGGGTGGCGCGACTCTTCAGCCCATCATTTGATCCGGTTTCGCCGCTGGTGGAAAAGATTCTGGATGCTTCCATCCCACCTTCCAATGGCGCCCCGCCGCTGATGGACACTTCTGTCCCACCAGCTTCCAGCGTCAGGCAGCGTCCGGCTGAGCGTCGTCCACCATCCACGGCTGCCCCTCCTACAAATGTGCCGCCGCCAGTGGCTGCCCCGCCGCGTGTAGCTTCGGAGACCCTGCCCTCCACAACCAGTACAGCTTGGGTCGGAAGCAGCCTGGCCACCTACGGGCAGTCGTCGTCTGACAGTCAGCTCTGGCTGCGCTGGGTGGTGGCGGCAGTCGTGGTCTTCCTGGTCCTGCTCGTTGCCTTTCTGATGTATCTTTTCTCGTGAACGGGCCCTCTTGTGGTCATCACACACATGACAGAAGACATCACGAGAAAAAGAACCATGGTTTCACCTATTGCTTGTCTGCGCTTACTTGGTCTCTGGCTTTGCCTGCTGACAACACTTTCCCCGGCGCAATCCCCGGTGGATGCCAACTCGGCTTCCAAGCCGAAGCTGCACTATGGCGACCCCGACTATGTGGGGGCACGGATTAGTTTTGAATGTCAGAGCTGTTCGCTCCCGGATGTGATCCAGGGCATCCTGGTCAAGGCTGGTGTCCGCTTCGATTTTCCAGAGGCACAACAGTGGCAGCGGGTCGCCGATACGGTGGTCGTCAACGATGAGCCGTGGAATACGGTTTTGGATGTTGTCCTGGCCCGCCATCAGCTTCAGGCGACCTGGTCAGAGCTGGGACGGCTGGTGATTTCCCGTCGGTTGACGCCGGTGGCGACCGGGCCCGGCAAACTCGGACAGCTTCTGGCGGGACTTCCCCCGGTGCCGGCCAACATCACCACACTCAACTCGGCGTCCCGCGCCATCGAGGCCGAACGCCTCTTCCGCGAAGGGATCGGGTATTTCTTCCTGGCCAACCCGGATGATTCACGGCTGGCGTTGGTGCGCTTTGCCTGGGCCACCCGCATTTTCGATGAGGTTGAATACGCCGGGCGTGAGGCTACAGCGCTGTATATGCTCGGTGCGGCCTTTCTCGATCTGGGGCAAACCAGGCGGGCGCGGGAGGCCTGGCTGCGCGCCCGTGATTTCGGACAGAACGCGGGCAATCAGCGGGCTGCCCTGTTGTCTGAAGTCAGCCTTGCCTACCTGGATGCACTGGAGGGCAAATCCCCGGAGGCAGCCCGGCGCGCTGCGGCGGCCGGTCTGGAGTTCTTCAGACAAGTCACATCGCGCACCAATCTGAGCAGTCGTTCCCTCGTTGATCAGGAATTGGATGCCATGCTCGTCACACTGTCTGGTCGGTTATTTTTCCGGCTGGGGGATATGGAGACGGCCTGCCAGGCTTTTGACCTTGGACTCGATGCCTACACAAAGCTGGAGGATGGGGCCCGTGGGATCGTTGAAAATGCCGTCTGGCTGGAACGCTGTGCAGAGTTGCTCGGCCGGCGCACCGAAGCTCAGCAGGCCATTGAGACGGGGCGCACCGTTCAGCGCGGGGCGCGGTCAGAGCGCCTGCGGATTGCCCTGCTGTCCTGGATGGGGAAGGTGTATGCCGAGTCCGGCGACCTGAAAAAGGCCCTTGAACTACAGCGCGAGGCCCTCAATGCCCTCCGCCAGTTGTCCGACCGTGCCCTGGAAACTGGCGTGCAGTGGAACATGGCACATATCCAGGCGGCTTTAGGAAACCATGCCGATGCTCGCCGGAGCTACGAAAACGTTTTGAAGCTGACCGAAAAAGAGACGGATGCCTTTTGGCGCACTCAGGCGCAGGAAGCTCTGGCACGTTTGCCCTAGTCGCTGGGCCCTGGCTCCTGTCGGCTGCTGCCTGTCCCACTGCCAATAGGTCAGGCAGGGTGAAGGGCTTCGGCAGGGGTTGCACACAGGTCTTCATCCGGGTGCAGGTAGCGAATGGTGCGCCCGATTGTGTCAATCCGCGGGTGATAGACCACTGACTGATGGCCATGGGCAGCAAAACACTGCTGCATGGCAGCGGCAATGCCTTCAAGGTTGTGTGACGCCAGTGCCAGTGCTGACGGCCCAGCTCCGCTCAGGGCCGTCGCCCAGAGTCCGTCCTGTTCGAGTTCGAGAATTTCCGCCAGGCCGGGGACAAATGGCGCACGGTAGGGCTGGTGCAGGTGATCGCGCATGGCTTCACGCAGCAACTCATAGCGGTGATGTTCCAGCGCCCCCACAAACATCATCACGTGCTGCATCTGGAAAATGGCTTCGGCGCGGGGGATGGCGTCCGGCAGGATGGCCCGCATCTGCTCAGTGGGAAGCGCAAAGTCCGGCGTGACAATAATCAGATGGATGTCGGCAGGGAACGTGCGATGAAAGAGAATGGGGGTGCCGTGTGCGCGCCCGCAAGAGGTAATCCATCCACCGTAGCGGGCCGGGGCGAGGTTATCCGTGTAGTTTTCAAACACCATGGCGTGCCGCAGCAGTTCCGGTTGTGCGAATTCCATCCCTGTCACGGCTTCCACCAGCGACACCCCGGCGATGATGGCGGCGGCGCTGCTCCCCAGACCGCTGCCGAGTGGAATGGCATTGCTGATGTGCAGGTCGAGCGGGGGTAAATTGACGTAAGCGCTGGCGGCTGTATGGCGTGCAACACGGCAGATAAGATTGTCCGCCGGGTCGAGGGGAATGCCATCGGTATAAGGCCCACTCACCGAAAGACGCCACGGCTGGCCAGCCGGTCGGATTTGTCCCCGGACGTGAAGGTAGAGACCCAGAGCGAGTCCCATGGTGTCGAATCCCGGACCCAGGTTAGCCGTTGATGCCGGGATGCGAATCTCGAATTTTCGTTCCAACATTACCTGTAGTTCCTGTCTGAACAACACCCCAACCGGGGGAGAGCCATCTCAACCTGGCGGCGGACGCCAACTCGACAGCCACGATGCCTTTTCTCGATACGGATTGTGTCCGACTGTATGTGCAGGTCATTGGCGACAGGGGCCTGCCGATTATTTTTGTCAATGGCTGGGCCGCAACGTGTCAGATGTGGCGGCCATTGGTCAAGCGCCTGTCTCGGTCATATCGTTGCGTGCTCTACGACCCACGGGGCACAGGGCGCTCGCTGGCCACTGCTTTCGGCACAACCTTTGAGGTCGAGGATGCTGTAGCCGACCTCCATGCCGTACTGCGCTATGTCCAGGGGTGGGATGCCCATGTCGTCGGACAGGGGACGGGGGCGGTGGTCAGCCTGCTTGCTGCCCGTGAGCGTCCGCAAAACTTTTCTTCGCTGACCCTGATCGGCACGGAGTGTCTTCCGCCGCCGACGGGACGCGACCGGGAGGCTGAAACGGACCTGCTCTGGACTCAGGCGCAGGTACTTTTGCAGGAAGCCGCCACCTTGCCGTATGTGCGCCAACTGTTGCTGTGGCGCTACCGGCGGGTGCCCGAACCGTACCGAACCCAGCTTTACGAAGACTTTGCGACAACCGATCCTCGCGCGGCGTATGGTCTGGCGCAGTCGGTCCGTGATGTCATCATCCGCGTCCGGTTCTGGGATGCTCTGCGGCAGGTTCCCCTTCCCATCCTCCTCGTACGGGGGGCACTCGATGATGTGCTGTCACCTGCAAACCACCGCGACATGTTTGACTGCATCCAGCGGGGGCAGACCGCCACGGTGCGCGAGGCCGGTCACTTACCGACCCTGGAATACCCCGACGAATGCGCCGAGTTGCTTCAGAACTTCTTTCGGACAGAATCGCTGCCAGCCTATCGTCCATAACCAGTTCAGGGGCCGGCGAGCTGGTGGGTACAGCGTCAGGTAGGAAGCCGACGGAGTAACACCAAAGTCAGGTCATCAGCAGCAGGGGCGCGTCCGACAAAACGGCTCACGGCTTCCTCCACGCGGTCGCGCAGACGCGAAGCACTCAGGCCCCGGTTTTTGACAATTGTCTGCACAAGGCGTTCGAGTCCCAGAATGTCGCCTTCTTCGTTCATGCTTTCGGTCAGTCCATCAGTGTAGATGGCAAGGATATCACCCGGCGTGAGACAGACCTGGTGAATTGCCGGTGAGACGTTGGGAGTAATCCCCATGGGAATGCCTTGGGCCGGGAGTTCGGTGTAGGTGCCATCCGCGTGCACCAGCAACGCTGGATCGTGCCCGGCACTGGTGTAGTGGAGGATGCCGGTCACCGGGTCGAGTTCTGCACAAAACAGAGTGAGAAACTTGTTTTCGGGGGAATTTTCGACCAGGTAATCATTGACTGCGGCAACAATGTCCGCCAGGGTTCGCGCCGTCTGGGCTTGGGCGCGGAGCGCCGCATGGACGCTGGACATCATCAGCGCTGCCCCCATGCCTTTGCCGGCCACGTCGCCAACGGCAAGGATGAGTTTGCCGTTGCCACGGGGAATGAAGTCATAGTAGTCCCCGCCAATTTCACGGCAGGGAAAGCTGAGGCCGGCAATGTCCCAGCCGGCTAGTTGCGGAGGGCGGCTCGGGTGCAGGCTGAGCTGAATTTCGCTGGCGACCTGGAGTTCTTCTTCAAAGCGGCGTTTTTCGAGGCGTGCTTCAAGCAGCCGAGTGTTTTCGATTTTGATGGCGGCCACGCGGGCAATCGTGGTCAGCAGGTCGAGATGGTTCTGGTCAAAGTGAGTGGGAGTGAAAGGGTTGTCCATGTACAGCAGGCCCAGCACTTCGCCTCCGGCCAGCAATGGTGCCGCGATAAGCGAGGCAGATGGGGTGTCGGTGTAATACGGTCCCCCCTGCAGCGCTTGGCTGACCAGGATGGGTTTTCCATCCTGCAGGACATGGGCATGGATCGACCAGGGAAGTGTCACCTCCAAGTGAGCTGTTTGTTGGGTGGTGCGGTGGGCCTGTAGCTGAAGCTGCCCGTGCTCATCCCGGAGCAGGAGGTAGGCGCGCTCTGGAGCAATGGCCTCGAATGCCAGTCCCAGGATGGTATCCAGGGTTTCCTCCAGAGACTGATCCACGGCAAGGGTTTCCACGACCTTGCTGAAGATGGGCAACCAGTTGGGTGTCGCCAGCCGTTGAGTGGCCGGAGGAGGCAGGCATGAGGTAGCCGTCACAGCCTGCCACTCAGATGAGGGCGGCACATCCCTGATGGCGTGAGTGCTGAGTCGTTCGGTCGGTGCCGTCTGTCCGCCTTCAGTGAAGCGAAAAGCCAGTGGGGTTTTGTAGGAGCCGGAGGCTGTGGTTGTGCCATCCGCCACACGCAGCTCCGTTTCGCCAATGCGAATGACATCGCCGAACTGGAGTGCCGCACTTGAATCTATACGTTGCCCATTGTGATAAGTGCCGTTGGCGCTGCCGCTGTCGTAGAGCACGAAGAACTCGCCATCACGCCGGATTTCGGCATGAAGGCGTGAAACAAAGGGATCGTTCAGACAGAGGTCATTGCGTGACGACCGCCCAATCGTTAGCCGGACGCTTCTGAGCGGGACTTCAAAGGACGCTCCCGATGGTGGACGGACATGAATCGCCGGAGGGAGCTTGCGTGACGTCATGCAACCTAGCCAGGGCTACCCGGCGAGCCGTCACCGGGCGGGGTCTCAGTCATTGAATCGTGAAGCGTACGCGCGTTTCACCCAGCTTGAGTTCATCACCGTTTTGCAGAGGGTGTGGAGTTTTGGGGATCAGCCGCACATTACCGTTCAGGAACGTACCATTGACACTCGACAGGTCTTCAATGAAAAACCGTCCGCCTTCCTGAAACAACCGGGCATGCCGCCGGGAAACCTTGGTTTCCGCGTCGTGTGGGGTCAGATCGATTTCCGGGAAGTTACCGGTATGGGGGTCGGTGCGCCCCAGCAGCATCGTACTTTTACTGAGTTCGTAGGCGGCCTTGGGGTTCCCGTGTGCATCGAGCACCTGTAAGCAGGCAACCTGGCGGTTGGAGGCTGCCTTACGTCCGCTGGCTCCCTGAGCCTGTGGTTGTGGTGCGCCACAGTGGGGGCAGAAGGCATCATCCGGGGCAAGGCTGCCCCCACAGGCAATGCAGAAGATAGGCTCAAGACTGGGCATCGGCGGGCTGTCAAGGTGGCGCAGATGCTCTTCCAGCATGCGCTTCATTTCAGCCGCCGAAGCTGGACGGTCCTGCGGCCTGTGGGCGACAGCCTGCATGACAATCGCCTCGATGCCTGTGGTCAGTTTGGGGTTGATGGCGCGGGGACGGGGATTTTTGCTGAAGTCAAAAATCAGGAGCGGATTGTCCTGTGGGTCAGCTCCCGTCAGCAGGTGAAACATCGTCGCTCCAAGGGAGTAGAGGTCTGAACGTGGCTCAACCTGCCCGGAAAACAGTTCGGGTGGAGCATACCCCATCGTCCCAATGGCGGTGACCCCTTTCTGGGTGGGCGCCACAAAACGGGCGATGCCAAAGTCAATCAGCATGACACGCGGGGGAGTCCGGGTCTCATCAAGCATGAGGTTGGCTGGCTTGAGATCGCGGTAAATGACGGGTGGGTTCTGATTGTGAATGTAATCGAGGACATCACAGACCTGGATGGCCCACTCGGTCACAGTCCGTTCATCAATGTAGCCCAGTTCACTGCTTTTGAGCTTTTTGGCCAGGTCATCCCCCGGCACATACTTCATCACCAGGTAGTATTTGCCGTCGTTGACAAAGTAATCATAGACGGTGGGAATGGAGGGGTGTTCCAGGCTGGCAAGGAGTTGCCCCTCGCGCTGGAAATCCTCGATGGCTTTCTGACGCTGGGCAGGGTCCGTGAACAGGTCGTACATTTCCTTCACGGCGCGGCGCGTCTTGTCATTGGCAGGCCCAAATTTTTGGTCATAGGCCAGATAGACGCTGCCCATACCGCCACCGCCAATGCGCTTGACAATGCGATAACGTCCTTCGAGGATGGTCTCCGGCGCAAGTTGTTTTTGGTTCACCATGGAGTTGGCAACGCTGAGAGCAGGCAAATCACGCCGTCCCCTGCCACGGCCGGGTGCAACAGGGGATCAGCGAATGTAGTGAAACTTCAAAAAAGTCTTGCCGACGATGATTTCGTCACCGTCGTTGAGGGGGTGCCGGTTACCGGGCAAAAGGCGTCGTCCGCGATTCACAAAGGTTCCATTCGTGCTGCCCAGGTCTTCAAGCAAATACTGCCCGTCCTGGCATAGGATGCGCGCATGGCGCCGCGAAACTTTGGCTTCCGGGTCATCCTGGTCAAGATCAACGTCAGGAAAAATGCCCCCATCCGCATCCCAGCGCCCGATATTGGACTCGGTTTCCGTCAGCAGAAACTCTTTGCCAACCGTTCCACCCCGCTGGATAACCAGTTTGGCGCGTGGCACAGAAGACGATGCTGGTGGTGAAGCCGATGGTGTCGCTGGCGGTGAGCCAGGCGAATGCATTTTGGGTGATGGAGTGGGTTGGGAAGCGGCTGTCGGAACAGCCGACCCCACAGGATGTCCCTGCATGACCGGCGGTGGTGTGGCCGGCGGGGACGACGCCACTGCTGGGGAAGGTATCGGTGGTGGAACTGGCGGCGGTGGCACTGCAAAGACATCGGCTGCTGATGAGGTAGCCGGAGAAGCCGAATGGGACTGTGGCGCTATGGCAATTGAAGGGACATTCGGCGGTGGCGGCGAAAAATCAGCCGGAGA
>Ga0308420_1001072_pt1 | contig 14187 bp, 13 predicted proteins | sample HotsprSampleMS55_FD_203802 | JGI IMG/M metagenome (GOLD analysis project Ga0308420, IMG submission 203802) | Hot spring phototrophic mat microbial communities from Mushroom Spring, Yellowstone National Park, Wyoming, United States - 20090730_MS55 ... | reverse complement strand
CTGGGAACTTCTTCGACAGTTCTGGATAAGCGGCGAGAACCGGCGCCAAGGTCCTGTTCGTGGGGCCATAGGGGATCTCGTATGCCTGGCCGAGCTGCGGCAGCGGGTCGAGCACAAAGTTTATGAAGGCATGTGCCTCTCTGGCATGCCGTGTCCCTGCGGCCACGTCGATCGTGGTCATGTTGCCGAAGCCGCCCTCGGTTGGGATGACAAATCTCATCGGCGCTCCCCGGTCGATCATGCCCCACGCGCGGCCGTTGATCCACGGAGCCGCCCACACGTCGCCGCTCTGGAACTGCGTCGTGAGGGTTGCAGACGACGTGTAGTAAGAGTGAGCCCTGAGGCTTGCGATCTTCTCAATTCCTCTCTCAAGCGACCGCTCATCACCGCCGTTCAGTCGCGCTGCGGCCACGAGGAAGTTCCGGCCCATGATTGTCGACAGATCAGGAACCGCCACGCGTCCTGCCAGACGGGGATCCCAAAGATCGGCCCATGACTTTGGCTCAGGGATGCCTGCCTCGCGAAGCCTTTCGACGTTAAAGGCGAGCCCGACCGAATAGAACAGCATGCCCGGGCCATAACCTTCCGGGTTTTTGGCTTCGTCGTAGAGATGGGCCAAATTCGGCACAAGCGAAGGGTCGAGCCTTTGCAAGACCCCCGCTTGAATGGCTCGAGCCTGCACGTCGTCATCGAGATAGACGACGTCATAGGGGGCTTCGCGCCCACGCGCCGCTATCATCTTCGCAAGATGATCAGCAGGATTGCCATCAATGAACTGAATCCTCACGCCCGTTCGCTGTGTAAACAGATCGGCGGCATATTTGCGCTGGCTAGCCGTGAAAGCACCGCCATAGTTCGCAACGCGAAGAGTGATCTCCTGGGAACTGGCCATGGGCGCTGGCAACACACCCATTATAGCGATGCTGGCAGCAAAGAGAAGTTTTTTCATGGTGTATCCCCATCTCAGTGAGCGTTTCGGTTGTGTCGACATCAGCCGCGACCAACTCCGATGAGAGATTCGAGGCCGATTAGTCTGTCAACAATGAGCATCAACACAAGGGATACTATGACAACGAGAGTTGCCACAGCCATGATGCTCGCTTCGAAGCTGAATTCGATCGATGTCAAGATCTTGACTGGAAGCGTCACCGTATTGCTACCGCCGAGCAGCAAAGCCACCGGCACGTCGTCAAATGACGCAAGGAAAGCGAAGATCCCGCCCGTGATGATGCCCGGCATCAGCAGCGGAAGCGTCACCCGAAAAAACGTCTCGACGGGGGTGGCGCCCAGGTTCTGCGCCGCCTCCTCAAGTGTCAGATCATAGTGAGCCTGCGCAACCAACGCCGATCGGATGACGAATGGAACGCAAAACGCTGCATGACCAAGGGTGAGGACGATGATCGTATCCGCGATGGACAGATGGAAAATGTCCCAAAGCACAAGCGTAAACTGGAAACCGGCAACGCCGATGACGAGAGTTGGAACCATCAAGGGCGACATGCAGAGGATCGACAACAGCCTCTGGCCACGCATTCGGCCGCGACGCAGCGCAAGCGCCGCGAGCGTGCCGATCACGACGGAAAGCGCCGTCGCGCCGACGGCCACGATTAGGCTCGTGCGCAGGGCGCCGTAATAATCGGCGCTGATGGCTTCATACCAACGAAGCGTGAACCGCTGCGGCGGAAAGGCCATTGGCGGTCCGCCCGAGAATGACGACACCATCACGGCGACAAGCGGCAGCATCAGAAAGGCGAGCACAATGCCGACGATCCCCGACAAGACAAAGTTCGAGCGCGTCGTCACTGTTTCGCCTCCTGCCGCAAGGACGAGAGCGTCAGAATGATCGCCACTCCGAGGAGGATCATCGCCGCAGCGGCGCCAAACGCGTAATTGAGGACGCTGCGTATCTGCTGTTCGATGAGAGTCGACATGATAAGCACGCGTTTTCCGCCCATCATGGCAGGCGTCGTGAAAGCGCTGATCACGCTGGTGAACACTACAAGATAGCCGGCGAGAAGACCGGGTCGCGACAGCGGCAGGATCACATGGAAGAACGTATACAGAGGACCAGCACCGAGATTGCGCGCCGCCTCCTCGATGTCAGACCCGATCTTCTGGATGACTGTCACGAGCGCAAGGATCATGAACGGCAGGAAGGTGTGAACCAGCGCTATGATCACCCCCGTGGTGTTGTTCACCAGCCGCATCGGACTGCGCGTCAGGCCGAGTTCCAACAGCACCCAATTGATCAGCCCGCTGTCGCTCAGGATCGGCAGCCACCCAAGGTTGCGGATCACGGTCGAGATGAGCAGGGGCGCCACCACAAGAAAGATCAGCACCCCTCGCCAGCGGCTTCGGCTGCGTGCGAGGAAGTAGGCGACCGGATAGCCCAGCAGCAAACAGATGCTGACGACCACGAACCCGATCAGCAGCGTGTCGGCAAGCACGCCAAGATAGAAGGGGTCGGACAGAAAGCGCACATAGTTCGCGAGTGTCACCCCGCTGCCCACCGTGCCAGCGCCGATGTGCGGTCGCAGGCTGAAGCTCGCGAGATACGCCATCGGCAGGAAGAAGATCACTGTCAGCACGAACAGCGCCGGCAAGATCAGCCATGTCCACCCAGCCCCGCTCGCGCCATCCGGTTCGCTGGACCTGCTGTGGCGCCACCTCCGGGGGCGCGATTCGCGTGTCGCCATCTTGAGCCTCACCGCATCACGAACGGATCGGGGATGGGGCTGTCGCCCGTGGTGATCCAGACGGCCTTTGTCCTGAGATAATCGAAGACCGACTTCTGGCCGCCCTCGCGGCCATAGCCGCTGAGACCGAAGCCGCCAAATGGCGCCAGTGGCGAGATCGCGCGGTATGTGTTGATCCAGACGACGCCCGCTCGGAGCGCGCGCGCCACGCGATGCGCTCGGGCAAGGTCCTTCGTGAACAGACCAGCCGCCAGCCCATAGTCGGTGTCATTCGCTTTCGCGACCGCGTCTGCCTCGTCATCGAAGGGCATCACGGTCAAAACCGGGCCGAACAGCTCCTCACGCGCGCACGGCACCGCGGTGTTGTCGCAGGACAGGATGGTCGGCGCGAAGAAGAACCCGCGGCTGAGCGCGTCGCCAAGGGCTTCTGGCGGTCCACCGCCGGTCAGGAGCCTCGCGCCAGCACCGAGGCTTGCCTCGAGGATCCTGCGGATGCACTCGATCTGGCGGCGGGTTGCAAGCGGCCCCATGTCCGTACTGCTATCGAGCGGCAACCCGATGCGGATCGACCGCACCCTGGCGAGGAGCGCCTCGAGAAACCGCTCGTGCATGCAGCGCTCCACGAGCAGTCGCGAGCAGGCGACGCAGCTCTGACCGCTTGCGGCGAATATCCCGCCGACCACGGCGTTGACGGCACTGGTGAATTCCGCGTCCGCGAAGACGAGGATGGGCGACTTGCCGCCGAGCTCGAGGCTGGTCGCCGCAAGATTTGCGGCCGTGTCCCTGATTATGGCGCGGGCCGTCGCATGGCCGCCGGTAAACGCGACGCGTGCAACCTTGGGATGGCTTGTCAGAGCCCTGCCGCACTCTGCCCCATATCCCGAGATGATGTTGACGACCCCAGCCGGCACCCCTGCCTCATGGATCACACGGGCAAAGGCAAGCAGTGGCGCAGGCGCCTCCTCGGACGCTTTCAGCACTACGGTGCATCCGGCAGCGAGCGCTGGCGCCAGTTTCACCGCCGTCAAGAACAGCTGCGAGTTCCAAGGCACGATCGCCACGACGACCCCGATCGGCTCGTGCCGAAGCGTGACCTCCATGTCGGGCTTGTCGATCGGCAGGTGAGCGCCCTCGATCTTGTCGGCCAGACCGCCAAAGTAACGATAGTATTCGGCGACATAGGCAATCTGGCTGCGCGTTTCGCGGATGATCTTCCCCGTGTCGCGGGTCTCGATTTCGGCGAGTTCGCCTGCGCGCGCCGCAAGCATGTCAGCGATCGCGAACAAAAGCCGTCCGCGCTGGCCCGCGGTGCGACCAGCCCAAGCGCCGGACCGAAACGCGCGGTCCGCAGCCTCGACGGCCCGCTGCGCGTCAGCGACTGACGCGATGCTGAACGTTGCCCAGGCTTCGCCGGTAGCCGGATCGAGCGACGCCGCACGACACTCGGTCGCGCAGAACGCGCCGTCAATGTAGCAGTCGAAATGCGGCATCGGTGCAGTCATCTTTCCGTTACGCCTCGTCAAGAAAACGCCGGCATGACCTCCCTGATGAAAAGCGCGAGCGATGCCTTCTTGCGGTCGTGACTTATGAGGCTGTCGATCCAGATCGAGTATTGGTCAAAGCCGAGCGACTCATACCGCTGCAAGCGCGCGATGAGTGCGTCGGGTCTGCCGATCGCAAGGTTTCGCCTGATCGCCTCGGGCGCGTATTGCGGCAATGCGGCGACTTCCTCTGCTGTCAGCGGCGCGATGAAACCCCGCGTGACCGGACGCTCGTTCTTGAACCAGGCGTGGAAAGTTCCGTAATAGGCGGCGAGATCCTCGGTCAGTCGCTCGGCTTCCGCCGCTGTCTCCGCCGCGAAGGCATGCTGGAGCAGCATGATCTTCGGGCGCGGCTGTTCAGGCGCGGCGGCGCAGGCATTGCTGAATTTCGACATGAGGTTTTCGACCTCCTCGTCGCCTGCGGCGAGCGGCGTCACCTGGACGTTGCAGCCGTTGCGGACCGCGAACGCGTGCGAGTTGGGATCGCGCGCTGCGATCCAGATCGGGGGGTGCGGCGTCTGCACTGGGCAAGGCACGGCCGACGTCGCCGGCCATTTCCAAAAGTCACCGTCATGCGCGTAGTCGCCAGCCCACAGTTTCTTCACCGCTGGAACCAGCTCCCGCATCCGCTGGCCTGCGCCCCAGGCGTCAAGGCCCGGCAGAAGCCGGTCGTATTCGTAGGTGTAGGCGCCTCTGGCGAGGCCGAGATCAAGGCGCCCGCCGCTCAGGACATCGAGCAGCGCTGCCTCGCCCGCGAGCTTGATCGGATGCCAGAAGGGCGCGATGCAATTTCCCGTGCCGAGCCGGATGCGCGTGGTCCGCGCCGCGAGATAGGCAAGATGGACGAAGGGATTGGGCGCGATCGTGAACTCCATCGCGTGATGCTCACCGATCCAGACGGTCTCGAATCCGGCCGCCTCCGCCATCAGGACCAGTTCTTCCAAGTCACGCGCCAGTTGGCTGTGCGGCGCCTCGCAGTCCTTCCGTTCCATGTGGACGAAGAGCGAGAACTTCATGGGTTCGCTCCCGCAACAGACGGTGCCGGCCAGGCGCCGAGCCCACGGATCTCGCCCGCACGCGCATCGCCGACATAGATGCCGAAAGCATCGTCGCGCCGCTCACGCACGTAGCGTTCAAGCATCGCGCGCACGGCCGCGTCGCCAAGGCGGTCCCAAGGGATCTCAGGGATTGGGATGAAGCGCGCGCCGGCGGCGGGGGTTTCCTGCGCTGCGCCGCGATAGTAGACGCATACGCTGCCTCCCCGTGCCGTGTCTTCGTAAACCGAAAACACGAAATCGAGCCGGCCGTTCAGCCCAAGTCGCGCCAGAACAGCTCTGAGGCTTCGGGTGTCAGAGACCGGACCAAGCGAGGCGCCTGTCGGCAGATCGAGCCTGCCGTCCGCGGCCTCGAGAAAGAGGAGTTCGCCGTCTCGTTCGAGGATCGCCCCGACGACCACGCGGCCTGGCTGCTCGTCGATCGCGGACTGCAGGAGGCTGCCGACGACATAGCCACCGCGACAATATCCGAGCGGTGTTGCGGGCCGCTGTCCGAAGTCGTGCACCCGGCCTAAGAGAATGCTGTGGTCACCCCCCTCTATGATCGATTGTGTCGTGCAGTCGAACCAAGCAGCAGCACCCGCGATCAGCGGATTGCCAAGGGCGCTGTCATGCCAAGCGACGGAAGCGAACTTGTCGGCGGCTTTGGAGGCGAAGGTCCTCGACACATCCGTCTGAGTTTCGGCGAGTACGTTGACGGCGAATTTTCCCGATGCGCAGAAGGCGCCGTGGCTTGCCGCGGATCGCCCGATGCAGACGAGGATCAGCGGCGGATCGAGCGACACTGATGTGAAGGAGTTGGCGGTGAAACCTCTGGGCCGGCGGTCTGCGTCGCGGGTGGTGACCACGGTGACGCCGGTCAGGAAGACCCCGAGCGCGTCGCGAAAGGCGCGCGTGTCGAGACCGCTATCGGCCATGCTGCGCCGCCCGCGGCGCAGCGACCGCCGCTGTCGCTTCGCACGCGTCCAGGAATTCCAGGATCAGCCGGTTGACCTCCTCCGGCGCCGTCATGCTCATCATGTGCCGCGCCTGCGGAATAATCACTGCCCGCCCGTTTGGAACAATGCGCGCCATCGCGCGCGACATTTCGGGCGTCGAATTCGGGTCGAGTTCTCCGGTCAGAAAGAGCGCCGGCGGCTTGAGGGTGGGCAGGCGACCGACGTGAGCGGTGTCCGCGATTGCGAACAGGCGATAGGTCCGGCGGTACCCTGTCGGATCGACCCGTTGCAACAGTGCGCGCGCCTCCGCCGCGGCGTGCTGCTGTTCGGGTGCGATCGGGGACCCGAACCAGCGCGCGATCGTCGCTTCAATCATCGCATCGTCGAGGACCAAGTCGTGAGCCCGTTGGATGATCGCCGCCCGATGCGCGGCGGAACGGCAATAAACCGCGTTCAGCGCCGTGACGCTGGCGACCCGATCGGGAAAGCTCAAGGCGGTCTCGAGAACGACGAGAGCCCCCATCGAATGGCCGACAAGATGCGCCGTTCTGATCGCGAGAGCGTCCAGCAGCGCGATCAAGTGCTCTGAGAATTCCGCCAGTGTCGCCGGGTCGCCGGGCAGCGGGCTTGCGCCATGACCAAGCAGATCGTAGGCGATCACGGAATAAGACGGTGAGAGCGAGGCGACCTGGGGTTTCCAGAAGCTGTGATCCATCCCAACGCCGTGGACCAGAACGACCGCAGGGCCATTTCCGATGCGTTGGCAGGCAGTTGCCAGACGCTGCGAGTGGGGGGCGGCCGAAGCGACGGAGTCAGACAGCATCGGTCGCGCCGAGCTCCTCAAGGTCCTGATAGCGATCACCGATCCGGTGATGCGGCCGACCTCCGGTGGATGCCGCCAGCGCGACAACGATCTCGTTGGCGGCGGGCGCATCGGGAATGGAGAACTGCAGCGTGAGGTAGTGGGAGCGCCTGCCGTCGTCGAACTTGTCCATCATCGGCACAACGATGGGAGCGCCCGGTCCGCCCCGGAAATTCGTGAAGCTGAGATAGCTCTTCGCGCCAACCGCCTTGCGAAAGATATTCCCGAATCGCAACGTATGGATCAACGCCGAGGCGTGCTCGATCTCACCATCGGTTCCGACCACGGCCGCCTTGCCGTAGCCCTCGACTGCCTCGCCGCCGCCTGCGATCCGCACGATCTCAGCCGTCAGGAGCTCACCGAGCAGCGGTGCCAACACCCTGATCATCGGCCGAAGGTCCTCGACGAAACCGAGGCCCGCCCACGGGTTCGTCAGAACCGCTGCTGCGCCGATCAGCCGACACGGTTTGGTGGCAGGCTTGCCGCCGTCGATGAAGGTTGTGTCCACCACCGTCACGACTTTGCGGATTTGGTTTTGCGCGTGGACCGCCATCGATGCCGGCTCCATTGATCATACGGTATGTTGGAATGTCAAAACGGCGGTTGTCAAGGCGCGCTCTGCGATGCGAAGTTGGGTGCCGTCGGGAGCGGCACGCGGGAGAAATCAGCCAATGGATGCAACGCCTCCGGCCATGGATCTGAAAGTGGTTCGCAATACGGAGACACTGCGTGAACTCGCGCTCGAAAAATTGCGTGCCGCAATTCTCGAGTTTCGCTTCAGGCCAGGCGATCGCTTGAGAGAGCGGGATCTGTGCGAGCAACTCGGCGTCAGCCGGTCGATCGTCCGGGAGGTGCTACGCCATCTTGAGACCGAAGGTCTCGTCGAGACCGCGGCCCGCGGGCCGGCGGTCGCCAACCCGACGCCGGAACAGGCAAGGGAAATCTATGAGATCAGGGCCACGCTCGAAGCTCTGGCGGCGCGACATTGCGCCGAGCGAGCCGACGCAGCGATCGTCGCCGCCCTCGAGGCTGCTCTGGAACGGATCGCGGATGCCTATCGGCAGGACCTGCCATCGGTCGTTCTTCGCGAGACGCATGAATTCTACCGTCTGGTGTTCGAGGGTGGGTCGAAGACGGTGGCGTGGACGATCGTTCGCTCGCTCAACGCACGCATCACCCATCTGCGCGCGATCACCATCGCGGCGCCAGGCCGCTCCACGGTCGGTCTCGCGGAGCTCAGGCGGATCGTCGATGCCATCGCCAGAAAGGACGGCGACGCAGCCCACGCCGCTTGTCTCGACCATGTCAATGCGGCTGCTGCAATCGCTTATCGGGCGCTTACCCGAAACGACTGACAAGCCATGAAGTGACGGTGGAGACGCTGGGTCGCGTGTCGCTCCCCGGCACAACGATCAGACGTCCAGCGTATGTCGACGTTCCCAGGATGTCAGATGGGAACAGTAGGCGTTCCACTCGGCGTCCTTCAGCTTGAGGTAGGCGCGCGAGAACGCCGAGCCGAGCAGAGTCTGCAAGTCTTCGTCGCGCTCGAATGCCCGCAGCGCGTCGAGGAGATTGAGAGGCAGCCGCGGCGCGTCGGTGACCGTGTGGCCTTCGCTGTACATGTCGATGGTGCGGTGCGGTCCTGGATTGGCCTTGTCACGCAATCCCAAGAGGCCGGCGGCGATGACGACGGCTTGCAGCAGATACGGGTTCGCCGCCCCGTCCGGCAGGCGGAGTTCCAAGCGTCCGGGCCCCGGCACGCGCACCATATGCGTCCGATTGTTGCCGCTCCACGTCACTGTGTTCGGGGCCCAGGTGGCTCCGGACACCGTGCGCGGCGCATTGATCCGTTTGTAAGAGTTGACCGTCGGATTCGTGATCGCCGCGCAGGAAGCGGCGTGGCGCATGATGCCGCCGAGAAAATGCCGACCGTATTCGGAGAGGCCGAACGGCATGGACTGGTCCGCAAAGGCGTTCGATCGCCCGCACCGATCCCAGACCGAAATATGGACGTGGCATCCGTTGCCGGTCAATCCAGGGAATGGCTTCGGCATGAAGGTCGCGCGCAGACCGTGTCGTTCGGCTACCGATCTGACCATAAATTTGAAGAACGAATGCTTGTCGGCCGTCTTCAGAGCGTCGTCATATTCCCAGTTCATCTCGAACTGGCCGTTCGCGTCTTCATGATCGTTCTGGTAGGGCTTCCACCCCATCTCCATCATGTAATCGCAAATCTCAGCAACGACATCATAGCGTCGCATCAAAGCCGCTTGATCATAACATGGCTTATCTGCGACGTCGAATTCATCGGAGATTTTTTCCCCATCCTGAGTAAGCAGAAAGAATTCGGGTTCGACGCCGGTCTTGACGCAGACCCCTTCGGCCAAAGCCGTCTCGATCACGTTTTTAAGGACGAGGCGCGGTGCCTGGGCGAGCGGCTTGCCGTCCATGAAGCAGTCCGCCGCGACCCAGGCCACATCCCGCTTCCACGGCAGCGTGACGACCGAGGCGGCGTCCGGGATCGCGAAAATGTCGGGGTGGGCGGGCGTCAGGTCGAGCCATGTGGCAAAGCCCGCAAAGCCCGCTCCATCCCTCTGCATGTCGGCGATCGCCTGCGCCGGAACCAGTTTGGCGCGTTGGGTGCCGAGAAGATCCGTGAAGCTGACCATGAAATACTTGATTGCGTTCTCGTTCGCATAGGTCGTGAGGTCCAGCGTCACGTCATTCCCCCGCTCGTCTTTCGAGGTCCCTTGATCCGTTTTGGAAACGCCCAGTCAAGCTTACGGCCCGCACTTGCCCGGATACCAGTTCGTACCCGCAAGCGGGATCTGTGTCATCGCCGCTGCCTCCATGGTCAGGGCGCACAGGTCTTCCGGTTCGAGATTGTGCAAGTGGGATTTGCCGCATGCGCGGGCGATCGTCTGGGCCTCCAGCGTCATCACCTTGAGGTAGTTGGCCAATCGGCGGCCGGCCGCGACCGGATCGAGCCGCCGCTCGAGGTCAGGGTCCTGGGTGGTGATCCCGGCGGGATCTCTGCCTTCATGCCAGTCGTCATAGGCGCCCGCGGTCGTGCCCAGTTTGCGATACTCGTCCTCCCAGCGCGGATCGTTGTCACCGAGCGCCACCAGCGCGGCCGTCCCGATCGAGACCGCGTCGGCGCCGAGCGCCAAAGCCTTGGCCACGTCGGCGCCCGAACGGATACCGCCGGAAATGATCAACTGCACCGTGCGGTGCATCCCCAAGTCCTGGAGTGCCCTCACCGCCAGCCGAATGCAGGCGAGCGTCGGCATGCCGACATGTTCGATGAACACGTCCTGAGTGGCTGCGGTTCCGCCCTGCATGCCGTCGACGACGACGACGTCGGCGCCGGCTTTCACGGCCAGGGCGGTGTCGTAATAGGGGCGGGCACCGCCCACCTTCACATAGATGGGCTTTTCCCAGTCGGTGATCTCCCGCAGTTCTAAGATCTTGATTTCGAGATCGTCGGGGCCGGTCCAATCCGGGTGCCGGCAGGCTGACCGCTGATCGATCCCTTTGGGCAGATCGCGCATGGCGGCTACGCGGTCGGAAATCTTCTGGCCGAGCAGCATCCCGCCGCCGCCGGGCTTGGCGCCTTGACCAACCACGATCTCGATTGCGTCCGCGCGCCGCAAATCCTTCGGGTTCATGCCATAACGCGACGGCAGATACTGGTAGACGAGAAGCTTGGAGTGCTCGCGCTCTTCGTCGGTCATGCCGCCATCGCCGGTGGTCGTAGACGTGCCGGCGGCCGTTGCGCCGCGCCCCAGCGCCTCCTTGGCACGGCCGGAGAGCGCGCCGAAACTCATGCCAGCGATCGTGATCGGTATCTTCAAGGTGATGGGTTTACGCGCAAAGCGCGTGCCAAGCGTGACCGAGGTATCGCACCGCTCCCGATATCCCTCGAGCGGATAACGCGAGATGGACGCCCCGAGAAAGAGGAGGTCGTCGAAGTGCGGCAGCTTGCGTTTCGCGCCGCCGCCGCGAATGTCGTAGATGCCCGTTGCCGCCGCCCGGCGGATTTCGGCGAGCGTGTAGTCGTCGAAGGTCGCCGATTTGCGCGGCGGCGTGCGGGAAACCGGGTTGGTCATGGGTGCACTCCGCAGCCTCAGTAAGCGTCTGCGTTGTCGATGTCGAAGTTGTAGAGCCGCCGCGCCGAGCCATAGCGGCGGAACTCTTCGGGCCGGACCCCGGTGACGTCGGCCTTTGCCAGCAGGTCCGCGATCGTCTCCAGATGCTCGGCGCGCATCGGCTTCTCAATGCAGTCGGCGCCAAGACTCTTCACCCGGCCACGCACGAAGATCTTCGCTTCGTAAATCGAGTCGCCGAGCGCATCGCCAGCATCGCCAAGGACGACGAGATGCCCCGATTGCCCCATGAACGCTGACATGTGGCCGATCGATCCATGCACCACGATGTTGATCCCCTTCATCGAAATCCCGCACCGCGAGGCGGCATTGCCCTTGATGACCAGAAGACCGCCCCGGCCTGTCGCTCCGGCATATTGGCTGGCGTCACCCTCGACAACCACAGTGCCGGACATCATGTTCTCGGCCACGCCCGGGCCGGCAGAACCGCGCACGATCACAGTGCCGCCGTCATTCATGCCGGCACAGTAATAGCCTACCGGTCCCATCACCTCGACCCTGACCGGCTTGTCGATCCCGACCGCCACAGCGTGGCTCCCGCGCGGGTTTAGCACTTCGATATGAACGTCGTTCTGGCCTGGCGGCAAGCAATGCAGGGCGCTGTTGAGCGCGCGCAGGGGTTGCAAGGCAAGATCGAACCTGAGCATGGGCGGCTTGCGTTGGCGGTGGCGACGGAGGTCTGGGCGGAGAGGGAGGGTCAGGCGGCGTTTTGGCGATCCCAGAAGTATACGGTCGCCGGCTCTGGTTCCCAGACGCGCGCGGATTGGATGCCCGGCAACCGGGCCAGCGCGCGATACTCCGAGCCGAAAGCCACGAAGTCGTCGGTCTCGGCCATCACCGCCGGCTTGCAGGCAATGGGGTCACGCAACACGCCGAACCCCGTGCGTGTGCCGACCACGAACGTGAAGAAGCCATCGAGATCGTCAAGCGCGCCGGCCAGCGCATCGCCGAGATCGTCGCCAGCGGCCATACGCGCGCTCAGATAGGCGGCAGCCACCTCGGAGTCGTTGTCGGTTTCGAAGCGCATGCCCTTCCGCGCGAGCGCCCGGCGCAGATTGTTGTGGTTCGACAGCGAACCGTTGTGCACGAGACATTGGTCGGGACCCGTTGAGAAGGGATGCGCGCCGAGAGTGGTGACGGCGGATTCCGTCGCCATCCGGGTGTGGCCAATGCCATGCGTGCCACCCATCGCGCGAACGTCGAAGCGCGCAACCACACTGGCGGGCAGCCCAGTGTCTTTGAAGATTTCGAGGCTGTACCCTGCGCTCATCACCCGGACGCTTGGCCGAACGACGGCCAGAGCGTCGTGGAGGCGGTCGAGCGCGGTCGCTGCTTCGATCACGGCATGCGAACTCTTGATGCGAATGCCAGCCTCGATCCCGGCGAGCGCGAGGTCCTCCCCGAGCGTCTCGAAGTCGCGCAATGGATCGCTCGACTGGACTGTCACCTTGGCTCGCCCACCGGCAGCGCTGTAGATAGCGATGCCGGCCGAATCCGGCCCACGTTCCGTCATGGTGACGAGCATCTCGGCGAGCAGGCAGCCGAGGTGAGGTTCCCAAGTCGCGTTCTTCAGAAAGAGACCGACGATCCCGCACATATTCGACCGCTCCCTTGGCCCAAGCAACTTCTACCAAACCCGCTCGCACACCGCAACTGAAGAGAATAAATTTTTCCTCCAAATTAACGTGGCGAGCGCGGCGGATCGCCGCCCGCGAGCAGTCGTCCGGATTGCCGGGCGTCGTGACAGTCGTGACATCGGCGACACCGTTCGCCACGACGCAGGTCATGCCGTTCCGCCGGGACCAGGCCTTGCTGCTGCCGCCGGATGCGAGGGAGCGGCCTCCGGACGGTGACGTGGCGGATGTCGGGGGGGCGGCGGTCGAGCCTGTGCCGCTCGGAGCTTCGGCGTGCGGCCGATCCCGTACGGCACGGCGCAGCGTCAGCCGCGGCTGCCTCTGGCGCGGGAGAGCGGCCTGCTGCGACTCGGCGCGGTGGCGATCGACGGCACGACGGGCGACGCCGACGCTTCGAGGATCTCGCCGGTTCCGACGCCCGGGGCCCAGCGCGTCGACGCCCTCGCCAACATCGCGCTGCGGCGACATCATGGTCGCGATCGCGTCGCCGGCTGGCGCGACGCGCGACCGAGGACCCCAATGGCCAGACGGAAGATCCGTCCGATTGACCCGCCCTCGCCCAGACCGGTCTTCAATCAGGATCCCCATGCCGTCCGCGAGCCGCAAATCAACACGCTGGAAATGGCGATCGGCAGGGAGATTCGCGCCCGCCGGAAGCAGCTTGGGCTGACAATCAGCGAACTCGCCGCGGCGGTTGGACTGTCGGCCGGAATGCTGTCTAAGATCGAGACCGGCAACATCTCGCCGTCGCTCACGACCCTTCAGGCGCTGGCCAAGGTGCTCGGCGTTCCGCTCACGGCCCTGTTCAGAGGCTTCGAGGAGCGCCGGAGCGCGACGTTCGTCAAGGCGGGCGAGGGAATGAATATCGAGCGGCGAGGGACCCGAGCCGGGCATCAATATACATTACTTGGTGCGATTGAAAACAACTCAAGTAACATCATAGTTGAGCCGTACCTGATTACATTAACTACGGAGTCGGACGTTTTTCCAACTTTTCAGCATGAAGGACTCGAATTGCTTTTCATGCTCGAAGGAGAAGTTGTCTACCGGCATGCAGACAATCTGTATCGCATGCAGCCTGGTGACAGCTTGTTTTTTGATGCGGATGCTCCGCACGGACCAGAAGAACTAGTCCAGCTGCCAGCGCGCTACCTTTCCGTGATCGCGTACGTGCAGGAGAGAGGAAACCCAGGATGCTAGCACTACTTTGGCATAAACTGGTGATCGGCTGTCGATTTAGGATTCCCCTGGCGGCCGTTGCGTGATTCATGAGGGATCGGCTTGAGGGAGCGGAT
>Ga0308420_1001071_pt1 | contig 14188 bp, 13 predicted proteins | sample HotsprSampleMS55_FD_203802 | JGI IMG/M metagenome (GOLD analysis project Ga0308420, IMG submission 203802) | Hot spring phototrophic mat microbial communities from Mushroom Spring, Yellowstone National Park, Wyoming, United States - 20090730_MS55 ... | reverse complement strand
GAGTTTTGCTACATCGGGATACATTGGATTGTTAAAAATCGCAGGAATTGATTTTAAGTATTCTCTATCAGCACTAAGAACAAGAGCATCGTAGGTGACTCTTGTTCTTTCAATTTCTACATGAAAATCTGGTTTTATGTTTTCTCTGTAAAGTGTTCCGATACTGCTACCACAGGAAAAAATTACAGCCTTCTCTTTGTTTTCTCTTATAAAATCAACATAATATTCAAGAGAGGGTCCTGCACCGATTATAAAAGCCTTTGCATTTGGTGAAACCTTTTTTTCTGCTGTAAAGAGAGGGATTTCCTGTTTTATGTTTTCAATTGTTTGTTCAACAGACCATAGTTCATCCTGAAAAAACCCCCATCCTGTAAATATCTGTTGAAATCTTCTATAAAATTCATCAAAAAACTCTTTATAAAAAGGCATTGCAATATGGGAATAAACAGGCATTGTAAAGGAAATGGGTGTATTGGTGAAAAATTGTAAAAAGGCGGATACCTCCTTTGCGAGTTCTTTAGGGTCATCTTTGATAAAAAATGTTATGAATTTATTTTGCTTTGAGTATCTTTCAATAAGCCACTGCCAGTCTATTGTAAATAGCGAAGCTTTGAGAATTTCAGGATCCTGCTCAACAACTATTAACTGTTTTATTTCATATCTTTTTGAGATTATTTCAAGATGATACCCAAGTCCTATCCCAATACAAAGAAATGTTCCGAATGTATCATTAGACTGGACAGGCTTTTTTACGAATTCTGTTTCAGGATGCTCCTTTGCCAGTTTGAGAAATTCATCCCAGTGCCTCATATCCATCATAATGTCTTTGTACTGTGTGTTTGTATCGGGTTTCACATAAAATTTAATTCCCTTTCTCTCAAACTCTTCAACCTGAGCAAGGCAGACTCTCTTAGGGTCACTTTTATAAAGTCTTTCTCCATTAATCTGAAGGTCAATCTGTCCTGTTACTGAGTCTATATATATTCCGCAGTTAAGCTTGGTCGGTTTTTTAGCTAACTCAATTATCTGAGGTGCCTTTTTTTCAAGATATCTTACATTTCTGTCCCTTTGAGCCTCAAGCTTTCTAATTATCTCTTGAACATTAACAGGCATAGATTATTCTATCATATCCCAGCTTAATGGTGTTCCTTTTTCAATGTTTTTGCGAGCTTTTTTACCGATAATATCTCTTAAATACTTTGGATGAAGTCCGTATCCGGGTCTAATAGATTTAATGTTTTCTTCAGTGAATGTCTCTCCTGCTTTTATGTCTTTTACTGCAAAAAGAGAACGGGAAAACTCTCTACTTTTTATTTGATTTTCAGTAAGTTCATATTTAATCTCTCCCAAAGCCTTTTCTACCTCTCTTACTGCCCTTACCATAGCTTTGAATTCTTCTGGTTCAAGGGAAAAGGCTGAATCAGGACCACCGATTGCTCTGTCAAGGATAAAATGCTTTTCTATCATGACAGCACCAAGAGCAACAGAGGCAATTGGAACAGAAATTCCCATTGTATGGTCAGAAAGACCAACTGGAACATTAAAAGTCTCTCTCATATTTAGAATTGTCCTTAAATTTGCATCTTCAAAGGGAGTTGGATATAGGGATACGCACTTAAGAAGTATTATCTGGTCATTACCCATTCTCTTACAGGCATTTACTGCTTCCTCAATGTCTGATAGAGTTGCAATTCCAGTTGATATGATAATTGGCTTTCCTTTGCTTGCAATGTATTCAATAAGAGGAATATCTGTTATCTCAAAGGAAGCAACTTTATAAGCAGGAGTATTTAATTCCTCAAGAAAATCAACAGCAGTTTTATCAAAGGGAGAGGAAAAGCAGATAAGTCCTAATTCTTTTGCAAAATCAAAAAGTTTTGAATGCCAATCCCATGGGGTGTATGCTTCCTGATAGAGCTGGTAAAGAGTTTTGCCATCCCATAAAGTGCCTTGTTTTATTCGAAAGTGCTCATTGTCTGAATCTATAGTGATGGTGTCCGGTGTATATGTCTGTAGTTTTACAGCATCTGCACCTGCCTCTTTCATTGCTTCAAGGGTTTTTAATGCTAAATCAAACTTTTGCAAATGATTAGCAGACAGCTCAGCAACTATAAAGACGGGAAGGGAATCTCCTATAATTTTGTTATGAATTTTTATAATTTTCTTCATTTTCCTTATACTCTTTTTCCGTAATTCCCATTATTATTGCATCATACCAAATATCCTCTTTAAAAACAAACTCTCTTAACCTACCTTCTTCTTTAAAGCCTAATTTTTTATAAAAATTTATCGCTCTTTGGTTATTTTCTAAAACTTCCAATTTTAAAGTATGTAATTTCAAATGGTCGAAAGCCAATTTTAAAAGTGTTTTACCAATAATTAATCCTGCATTTTTAATTTTTTTTTCAGGATTTGAATATAAACCTAAAAAAGCATGACGATTTTTAAAATCAATTCTGTTAAGAGAGATTACTCCTAAATATAAATTATCCTGTAAAACAAGAAAATATAAATTTTGTTTATCCTTTTTCAAATATTCTATGAATTTTTGGTGTTCATTTTCGGTGATTTCATGATCTGAAAACATCCATTTTTTGACCTCTGGATGATTTCTTATTCTTCTGATAATCTCCATTTCTTCATTTGATAAACTTATGAAATTTTTAAGTGTAACATTTTCAATTTTTAATCCTTTTTTCAAAAAAATTATATCCTTAGTCATAAGACTTTCCTTACAGTTTTAAAGGCTTCTGCATATTCACTACCCATTTGCATTCCACGATATCTTGCAAGAATTTCAACTCCTTTCAAAGATCGCGGATGTGGATAATCTCTTAATTCAGAGGAGTATTTTTTCATTGCCTCTAATTTTATATTGAAAGTGGCAGTTATATCAAAATATACATCAGGATTAAATGACAAAGGATAATTCCATTCTGTTGAGGAGAGAATCTCGCAGGCATATATTTCTCTTACAGTTTCTTCTTTTGTAGGTCTCGTGGCAGTTATTAAAGCCTGATAAGTAATTCTATGGTCTATGTTTAAGTCGTTATAGTAGTGAGTAAAAATTATACTCGGTTTTAGTTTATTTTTTATTTCTTCAATCTTTTTTACAATATCAAGCAAAGGCAATGTATCAAATCTGTTGTCAGGCAAATTATAAAAAAAGACTTCCTTTACTCCTAAAATACTATTCGCCAAAGTAGCCTGTTTTTTTAATTCTTTTAATTCCTTTTCTCTAAGTAGTTTATTTCTTTTATCATCTCTTGAAGTTATTCCTTCACCAAGAATTAATGAAAATGCTTCATATCCTTCTTTTACTAACCTTGCAACTGTTCCACCACATCCTAAAATTTCATCATCAGGATGGGCAAAAACAATTAAAATTTTATTTTTCATTTTTTTTCTCTGTAATATATACTTTTGCTTCTATATATTTATTTTTCTTTATAGCGTTTTTAAATTCAAATTTCAAATTTTTTGTTTCCAAAAAAGATGGTGGATACCCCTCTGCATCAAGCATTCTGATATAATCATAGACTTTGTCAAATGTCAGATTTTCTGGTATCTTACTGTCTTCTGGCATACGTCTTTTAAATATAACTATCTTTCCTTTCTGTGGCTTTGGAGTTATTTCATTTCTCAATAAGTATGGTATCATATCTTCAAAAATTATCTTTGATGCTTTTTTATATATTTCTTCTGCCGAACCAATTAATGATAAAGGCCGTTTTATATAAATAGCACCTGCATCTAATTCTTTTACCACTTTTATGGCACTAATTTTTGTTTTTTTTATTCCTCTTAATATTAAATTTTGGAGAGGACTGCCTCCTCTACCAAAAGGTAAATCGGTCATATGAAAAACTACACATTCAAAGTTATTATAAATTTCTTCTGGTATTATCCATGACCAATGCGGGAAAAATATATATTCTGGATTAATCTTTATAATTTTTTCATAGGTTAGGTCTTCTTTTTTTGTAATAATCTTTACTTCATATTTATTTATAAAATTTTTCTTTAATTTTAAAGCATTTTTGATATTCCAAGATTTTATAGTAGCAATTATTATTTTCTTTTTCATTTCTGGATTATTTTTATTATATTTTCTACACTGTCTCCATCTACCAAAATCTTACCTATACTATTCATTTTCGTTCTCATATTATAATCCAATTCTTTAACTGCTTTTTCTAACTTTCTAATAAAATCTTCCTCCTTTTAATATATTACATTAGCATTATAATATTTTGTAAAAAATATTGCACCACCAAAATAATATATTTTAAACCACATTAGTTTTACTTAATTAATTGTTTTAAGTAATCTTTTTACCCCTCTACCATCAACTGATTCCTGACCAATCTTATTCATCTTTACTCTTTTTTCATAGTTTAAATCTATTAAAAAATTTTCTATCTTTCTTGGCAACTTCTCCTCATTAAACCAACCCGCAAACTTTAAATATCCTTCTTTTTCTCCGTATATCAAATTATTTAACTGATTCTCAGCAAAACATATACCGATTGTTGACGCACCTACACGGGCGAGTTCATAAGTAGTTTGACCTCCACCAGAAATACAAAGGTCTACTTTTAACATCAATTTAAGCATATCTTTGGCTGATAAATTTTTATTTGGCTCAACTATGTAGGTATTAAAATTAAATTTATTTTTAAGATGTTTTGCAATTTTCTTGGCTAATTTTTGGTGGTTCATTCCGCCAAAAGTAATCAATACATTTTTTATTTTTTTGTTGATTTTTTTCTTAGGTATTTGCCAAAATTCCTTTCTTAAAATTATATAATCTTTACCCAGTAAATAATTTATACCATCTTTTTTAGGATAATTAAGTTTATTTCCATAAATAGAAGGATTTATTACTACTCCCTTAGGATAATCTAATCTTTTATAATCATCTATATACACAGGTATTTTTACTATTTCTGAAACTTTCTTATAAAAATCTAAATCTGCCAAATATGAATCAATTATGACAATATCTATGCTTTCAAGCTTCTTAAAGATTATTTCGCTATTTTTTAGCCAATTGATTCGTTTATGATTTATACCTTTAAGTAAATGATTTGTGCTTGAGTCAGCATTAACAATAATTTCAGTATGAATTTTTTTTTCTTTTAATCCCTGATATAAACCAATACATCTTGTAAGATGACCAAAGCCAATGGTGCTGCCTGCCTCAGTTAATATAATTGCTTTCATCTTATGCTTTTTTGCTTAACATCTTTATTAATTTCTATCAAATAGGGTTCTTTTTTTAAAATGTTTAGAATATCCATCATTAAAAAAATATCTTTTTCTGAATATAATCTTTTATATATTTCTCTAACGAATAATAAATCTCTATCCTCATCTACCGTCCATCGTAAATAAGAGATATCAATATTATTTTCCACATTATAAACCTTAAATAATTGTGGATTTTCATAAAAATATACAGTCACATGTTCCCTTTGATAGGGCTCAGTGGCATTATGACATACTCTTTTTAAAGAATCAAAATTAAAAACTTCTGCATCTAAACCTCTTGGGAAAGTTCTCTTTATAGTATTGCTGGTGTAATCTGAATTAGTTTTAATATGATTTTTTATAACTAAATCTACAATTTCAGGGTCAATAAGAGGGCAATCTGCGGTAATTCTTATTATAATATTGGCTTCAAAAACTTTTGCAGTTTGATAATATCTGTCTAATACATCTTCTTCACTGCCTCTATAAAAATCTATCTTATATTCTTTACAAAAATTTTCTATCAAATCATCTTTTTTATTAATACTTGTCCCCACTACAATTCTGTTTATTAATTTAGAATATCGTAATCTATTGACAATATGCCACAGCATAGGTTTACCTACTATATCCAGCAAAACTTTACCCGGAAGACGGGTTGAACCCATCCTTGCTTGAATTATTGCTACAATATTTTTCATTGGGTTTTCTTAAGCAAAAACATTACATCTATGTTGTTATTTTGCAAATACTTAAGGAATTTTATTTTTACTATCTTTAAATCAGAAAATAAATCCAAATAAATCTTAGGAAAATTTGCCTTCCAAAGCAGATTCTTTTTGTCTCTATATATAACTTCTTCGTATTTGTCAGAATAATACTCATAACCCCAAATATATTTTTTACTACATCTATAAATTTCCTTGATTGCCTTTTTTATATCTTTAGGATGTATATGAATTAACACTCCTGAAGTAAAAACCAAATCAAAATAATTATCCTTAAAAGGAATATCGAAAACATTTCCTTCTATAATGTTAATTCCTTTTGTTCTTTTTTTAGAAAGCTCAACTGCATAATTTTGAGGCTCAATTCCATATAAATTTTTAAAACCCATTTTTTGTAAAAGCAACAGTTGATTTCCAATATTAGATCCTATCTCAAGAATCCGAATGGATCGATTTAACCTATTTAAAAACAATTTGTTTAATTTTGACCTAGTAATCCCAAAATTTTTGTAATATAAGCTATCCAATTCATTTAGTGAAATTGCATTCCTACAAGTATAATCCTGCCCAAATTTTCCTAACCATCTTTCTAACTGTTTATTATTCTTTTTCATTATTATTTTTTCATTAACAAGTCTTTATATACAGGTTCTTTCAACTGCCATACGCCATCAACTTTTTCAAATATTTTACGATTCCAAAATCGCTCTACTATATTCCAAAATTGTTTAGGAGTATATCCTAAAAAATTTATAAAATCCTCCATTGCCAAACGATCTAATTTATGGTCGTTTTCCATAATAAGCCTTTTCCCCTCTAATATACTAAGTCTTCCCTCACGAATACGCCTACTAACAATATCGGAAGTTCTTTGAAATCCAAATTTAGGATATTTTAACCAAAGATGCACCATATAACCCATCGAATCTATTTGCTCAAAATCCTCGATGCAACCTTCCCTTTTCCATTCATGAGTTAAATCTTTAAAACCATATTTTTTAGCAATCTCTAAATGAGATACACTACTCCACGGTTCAAAATAACTCATAAATATAACTTCTGGCTCTATAGCTTTGTCTAATTCTTCCTTTGATGGAGGGACGATAGCATTTAATTCCTCTTTGGTAAATTCTTTCTCTATCCAAAAATTTAAATCTATTTTTTTAAACATATTAATTATAGTTTCTTTGGCAGAAGGTGTATCTTTACTACTAGTACCATATTCATATGCAGAATTTTCACCAAATACAATCAACGGTATATTAAGTTTTATAGCCATTTTAAATGGAACAGTATATATTGCTGCTTCAATAAATCTTAAAGGTTCTCCAAATTCTTCAAATGCTAATCTTGTTGCTCTTCTAAAAAGATCAGTGCTTAAATAAAAAACTAAATGATCACAATTAAAAGTTTCACCTAAGTTTTTAAAGTTATGTAAACCTGCTTTTGTTTTAGTAAACGGATCGCCTACTGTGATAAGTAATGGGTTCATCTTCATTTCAATTTTCATTTTATAAACAAGATAGTGACTATCTTTGCCACCACTTACGGGAATAATACAATCATAATAACCATCTTTTCTTCTATATTTATCACATAATCTCTTTAATTCTCTTTTTCTTCCTTCCCAATCAATCATACTACGCTTTTCATAATTTCGGCATGCAAGACATACACCTTCTTTATCAAAAATAGAGCCCGGCCTTGTGTCGGGCATTAAACATTTTTTACAATAACGCATCTTCTACCTCCTCTTTAAAATTTAAAATTATTTATCCCATAATCAAGACCAAATTGTGCTGTGCCTAAACACAATTTTTTATATAGCAGATTATCCATTTATTGCTTCTTTAATTTTATTAAGGATATAATTTATTTGCTTTTTATTAAGTTTAACAAATAAAGGTAAAGTAATGGTTGAGTTATAGTAATTTTCTGCCTTTGGATAATCGCCTTCTTTATAACCAAAGTTGTTTCTATAATATGGCTGTAAATGTACTGGAATATAATGCACCTGAACACCTATACCCTTTTTTCTTAATCTTTCAAAAACTTTTTTTCTTTTTTGGAAATTCTTTAATCTAATATAATAAATATGCCAAGAAGATTTTACATAAGGTCTTTCTTTAGGTAAAATTATCTCATCAATTTTAGATAGTTCCTTATTATAAATTTCAACAATCTCTCTTCGGCGCTGAATAAACTTATCCAACTTTTTTAACTGGCTTAATCCTAATCCACATTGAAAATCAGTAAGCCGATAGTTAAAGCCTAATTCTTGCATTTCATAATACCAAGAGCCGTAATCGTTGATAGTTGATAGTTGATGGTTGATAGTGAATTTGGTAGGGTCTTTTGTAATTCCATGATTTCTTAACATCAATAATTTTTCATAAAGTTTTTTATTGTTGGTTAAAACTGCTCCACCTTCACCAGTAGTAATTGATTTTACTGGATGAAAACTAAAGACTGTTAAATCCGAATACTTACAAGAACCGATTTTTGAGCCTTTGTATTCTGCACCTAAGGCGTGGCAGGCATCTTCAATCACAATTAAATTATTCTTTTTAGCAATAGCATAAATTTCTTCTAAATCACAGGGATGTCCAGCAAAATGAACAGGAATGACTGCTTTTGTATTTCTGGTGATTTTTCTTTCTATTTCTTCAGGGTCAATATTTATCGTATCTTCTTGAACATCAGCAAAAACAGGTTTCCCTCCGCAATATAAAATACAATTTGCTGAAGCCACAAATGTGATAGGAGAGGTTATTACTTCGTGATTATGTCTTATACCAGCAGCAAGACAGGAGATATGTAACGCCGCTGTTCCGTTTGAGACAGCGACTGCATATTTTGCTTCAGTATATTCACAAAGAGCGGATTCAAATTCCTTTATTTTTGGTCCCTGAGTTATGAAATCAGACTTAAGAGTTTTTATAACTTCCTGAATATCTTCGTCATCTATGAATTGCCTTCCGTAAGGAATCAAGGCTCAATCTCTACTGAATTTAAAAGTTCCTTTATCTCTCTTTCGTCAAGCCACCAATCGTTTGTATCACTTCTGTATGAAAAACCTTCTGGCATTTTGGGATAGGTTTTCCACTTTTTCAATCCGTCCGATTCAAAATAAAATTGAGGAAGAATAACAAAATATTCCTTTCCATTTTGAGTAACTTTTCTTACATCTCTTGCCTCATCTTCTGATATAAGGGATTCATGAAGCTTTTCTCCCGGTCTGATACCAATGATTTTGATTTTGCATTTATTACATAAAGCTTTTGCAATGTCCAATATTTTTACTGTTGGAATTTTAGGTACAAAGACTTCTCCTCCTGCAGAATTATTGAGAGCAAAAAGAATAAGCTTAACACCTTCTTCAAAAGTTATCCAGAATCTTGTCATCCTTTCATCAGTAATTGGAAGTTCCTTTGCACCCTCTTTTATGAGTTTAATAAAAAGGGGAATTACACTTCCTCTGCTTCCTACAACATTTCCGTATCTTACTACGCTGAAACGGGTATCTCTCATGCCTACATAGGCATTACCAGCTATAAAAAGTTTTTCCATTGCAAGTTTAGTTGCTCCATAAAGATTTACAGGACTTACAGCTTTATCAGTAGATAGGGCAACTACCCTTTTTACGCCCATTTCAATTGCTATTTCAATTATATTTTGAGCACCCAGTATATTTGTCTTTACTGCCTCAAAGGGATTGTACTCAAGTATTGGCACATGCTTTAGTGCGGCAGCATGAACAATATAGTCAACTCCTTCAAAAGCAAATCTTAGTCTATCTTTATCTCTTATATCTCCAATAAAAAATCTTATTGCAGGATATTTATCTTCTGGAAACTCTTTTTGCATTATGTACTGTTTGAATTCGTCTCTGCTGAAAATAATAATTTTAAGGGGTTTAAAATGTTTTAAACAATACTTTACAAATTGTTTGCCAAAGGACCCTGTTCCACCAGTGATTAAAATTGTTTTGTTATCCATTTTTATCCTATTCCTTCAAAATTCAATAAATACTCCAAATCTTTATAAACCATTACACAAAATTATTTTATAAAATCCTCTATGCAATGTCAATATCTTTTGCAAACTTGAAATTACCGACAGAAAATTATATTTTGGACTATTTTGTGATTCCTTCGCTACCCTTTCGCATAAGCTCAGGGCTTCGGCTCAGGACATTGCTTTGGGGCTTCGAGCTCCTCAGAATGACAGAATGGTCTCAAGACAGTTCTTTCCTATCAGCAATTTTGGGGCAAATCTTTTATTATCTCCATATCTGCCCAATTACAGGAAAAATTTGACAATTTTCCTTTGAATGAGTAAGTATTAATTATGTATAAGAAGAATGGAAAGCCTCTTACAAAGGAAGAAATAAAGCAAATCATAATTACAGAACTTCCAAAGCTATTAAAAAGGGACTTGCAAACAAGGGAGTTCATAGCTCGCCTTTTTCAGGAAAAGTTTGCTGACAAAAAAAAGACAGAAGACCGATTTGAAAAACTACTAAGAGAAATTAATCAACAAAGACTGGAAAGTGAAAAGAAGTGGGAAGAAAATAACAAGAGATGGGAGGAGAATAACAAGAGATGGGAGGAAAATAACAAGAGATGGGAAGAACAAAACAAGAGATGGGAGGAGAATAACAAGAGATGGGAAGAAAATAACAAAAGATGGGAGGAAAATAACAAGAGAATTGATGCTATACTTGAGGAAATCAAATTACTTCACAGAAAACATGACACAACCATAGGCGCTCTTGGTGCAAGATGGGGATTAAGAGCTGAATCCTCCTTTAGAGATGCTATAAAAGGAATTCTTGAGGAAAGTTTCCCTGTAAAGGTGCAAAGATACAAAGCGAAAGATAAAGAAGGCATAGTTTTTGGTAAACCTGATCAAGTAGAACTTGACCTTATAGTAAAGAATGGAGAGGTTATAGTAGCTGAAATAAAATCATCAATAAGCAAGGGCGATGTTGCTACATTTTTAAGAAAAATTGATTTTTATGAGAAAAGAGAGAATATTTCTGTAAAAAGAAAAATCATGATATCTCCTATGTTTGACTATGGAGCAAGGGAATTTGCTTTATCCTTTGGCATAGAAGTGTATGGTTATCCAGAAGAAGTTGATTTTAAAGAGTTAAACTAAGACAATTTACATTCATTAAGAGCTGTTTAGATATCATCTTCCCAAAAATTTTCTTGGTTTGCCTGCACCCTGAGGAGGACCAACAAACCCATCCTGTTCAAGTAAATCCATTATCCGTGCTGCACGATTATAACCAATCTTGAATCTCCGCTGTATAAGGGATATGGATATTTCACCTGTCTGCGTTGCATATTCGATAACCTGTTCAAAAAGTTCATCCCTTTCTGTTTCCTGTTTTTTACCATTGTCCTTTTTGTTTTCCGGTATCTCTATAGATTCAAAAAGGGAATAATCAGGACTACCCTGACTACGAAGATATTCAGTGACTGATTTTACCTCTTCTTCACTTACATAGGCACCGTGAACTCTTATTATTTTTACTCCTGAAATCATAAAGAGCATGTCCCCCATTCCAAGAAGTTTCTCAGCTCCCTGTGTGTCAAGTATTGTTCGGGAATCAATGCGGGAGCTTACCTGAAAGGCAATTCTTGCAGGAAAATTTGCTTTTATTATTCCTGTTATTACATCAACGCTTGGTCTTTGTGTAGCTACAACAAGATGAATTCCCGATGCCCTTGCCATCTGGGCAATACGGGTAATTGATTGTTCTACTTCTGTTGGTGCTGTAAACATTAAGTCTGCAAATTCATCAATAAATACAACTATATATGGGATCTTTTCTTCAATTGTAACTGACTGGTTAAAGCTTTCTATGTTTCTGAATCCACGGGAGGCAAAAAGTTTATACCTTCTTTCCATTTCAACAATGACTTTTTTCAATGCCTCTGAGGCTTCCTTTGGTTCTGTGATTACAGGATACATAAGATGGGGAATATTTTCATAGATTGAAAGTTCAAGAAGCTTAGGGTCAATAAGAAGTAATCTTACATCATGGGGAGTTGCTTTGTATAGGAGACTCAGTATCATTGTATTTAAACAAACACTTTTACCTGAACCTGTTGCTCCTGCAACCAAAAGATGTGGCATCTTTGCAAGGTCTGTTACAACAGGATTTCCATAGATGTCTTTGCCCAAAGCAAGAGTAAGATAGGATGAAGAATTCTGAAATTTTTCTGAGGAGATAATCTCCCCAAGCCTTACAATCTGACGTTTTTTATTGGGGACTTCAATTCCGATGGCTGATCTACCAGGAATTGGATATATTCTTATGCTCTGGGCTTTAAGGGAAAGGGCAAGTTCATCACTTAAGGTTATTATTTTGCTGAGTTTTATTCCACTTGCTGGCTCAAATTCATACATGGTAACAACAGGTCCGGGATGAACTTCTTTAATACTGCCATGAATACCGAATTCAGAAAATCTGGCTTCAATGCTTTTTGCTGAAGCAATTATTTCATCCTTTGAAATTATATCTTCTGTTTTTTCAATCTTAAGCAAGGAGAGATGTGGTACAAGAAATCCCTTATGTTCTGCTTCAATTTTTTGCTTTTCATCTATATCTTTACTCTTTAAAATCTTTGGAGGTTCTTTAAGTGCAGATTCTGGCTTTGAGACCTTGACTACTTTAATTTCCGAAGAAGTCTCAGAATCTAAAGGAGTTTCCTCTTTTTTTCTTCTTATTATTTCGGGTTTTACTAAAATAATTGATGCAATGAGAACAGAAAACCATAAAATATAAGTTCCTGTAAGGGATATGAATTTTTCACTCTCGTAAAAGGCAATTAAAGATAATCCCTCTGGAAGCTTTATATAAAATTCAACTTTTTTTCTTAGAGGTTCCAACATAACAGAAAGGGAAAAAAGCATTATAAGAAACCAGGGTAGCTTTATAACCTCCATTGGATTGCCAATAAATCTTCTTATTCCAGAAAAAAGAATCAATAGCGGGAGTAAAAAGCCCCCTATTCCAAAAATACTAAGTATTATGTCAGACAGATAGGAACCTACTATGCCTCCGTGATTTAGAGGATTTGCTTTTGTATAGGTTAAAAGGGAGGGGTCAAGATAGTAGTAGCTAAATAGACTTACAGCAAGGTATATGGCAAAGGCAATTAACAAAATTGATTTAAAGACATCTGAGGTAGAAAAACTCTTAGAATGCTTCTTTATTGATTTAGGCTTTCTGTAATAAGCAATTTTTTTAATCTTTCTATCTGCTATTTTTTTTTCCATTAGCTTCTAAAAGAATATAACAAAAAAATCACTCCTGCTAAAACCCATCGGTAATATATGAAAAGGTTTAAAGGATATTTTTTTAAGAAATTAAGAAGAAATTTGATTGCAATTACTCCTGTAATAGCAGCAGAGATTAATCCTATGAGAAAGATAGAGTAGTCATAGGAGTACCCAAAATTCAGGGATTTATAAAAATCAAAGGTTGCAGCTCCAGCTATTGCAGGAGTAGAAAGTAAAAAGGAGAACTTTGCAGCGTAATCCCTTTTAAGTCCTTTAAAAAGTCCTGCTGTAATAGTTATTCCAGAACGAGATACACCAGGAATAAGGGCTATTGCCTGAGCTATTCCAATTATAATTGCATCGGAAATAGTAATGGAGTCACGTTTTCTTTTACTAACTTTTTCAGAAATTAGCATCAATACTCCAACTGTAACAAGGGTAAAAACAATAATCAAAGGATGCCTTAGAGAGCTTTCTATTAAATCATGGAAGGCTAAACCTGCAACAACAGCAGGTACTGTTCCGATTATTAAATAACCAAGCATTTTTCTGTCTTTAAAAAGAATATCAATCCAGTCTCTCCAGAAACAATAAAGAAGAGAAAATAAAGTGCCAACATGAACAGCAATATCAAAACTCAAAGAGTTCAGAACACCACTCCATCCAAAAATCCATGGAGTAATAACAAGATGGGCAGTGCTACTTATTGGAAGAAACTCTGTAATCCCTTGAATAATTCCAAGAATCAGTGCCTTGATTAATTCGTCCAATGTATCCTCCATTTATTATTTAAAATTTAATACTTTAAAAAAAGAGTAACACAGCATTGGATTTTTATTCAAATTTAGACGGAATTCTTTGCCGGCGCTCAAAATAGTGCTCAGTTCCTTTCTTGCACCCTGACCTTT